>JACXTT010011364.1_pt1 | contig 11916 bp, 10 predicted proteins | sample 9270951 | NCBI WGS metagenome assembly JACXTT01 (sample SAMN15532306, study PRJNA645909) | rock metagenome | isolation source: weathered quartz diorite | place: Puerto Rico | collected 2017-06-21 | reverse complement strand
CTGGCGCTGGCGCTGCATGAAGCCCTGCCGGTGGAAATCATCAGCGTCGATTCCTCGCAGGTGTATCGCGGCATGGACATCGGTACCGCCAAGCCCGCCGCCGACGAACTGGCGCGCGCGCCGCATCGCCTGATCGACATTCGCGATCCGCGTCAAGCCTACTCGGCAGCTGAGTTCTGCGCCGACGCCCTGCGCGAGATGGAGGCGATTACCCAGGCGGGAAAAATCCCGCTGCTGGTCGGCGGCACGATGTTTTATTTCCGCGCGCTGGAGTTCGGACTGTCCGATCTGCCGTCTGCCGATCCCGAGGTGCGCGCACGATTGTCGGAGGAGGCCGCGGCGGTTGGCTGGCCGCGCCTGCACGCGCGCCTGCAGGAGGTTGACCCGGTATCCGCGGCGCGCATTCATCCCAACGATGCCCAGCGTATCCAGCGCGCGCTTGAAATTTATGAGTTGACCGGACAACCGGCGAGTGTGCTGGCTGCGGCCCGGCACAGCCACGTATTTCCTTATCGGGCCGTAAAAATCGCTCTCTGGCCCCAGGACCGGGAAGTTCTGCATCGGCGCATCGCGGATCGTTTCGCAAACATGCTGAAGCAGGGATTCATCGATGAGGTGGAACAATTGACCCGTCTGGACGGTCTCACTTTGACCATGCCATCCCTGCGCGCCGTCGGCTATCGGCAAATCTGGCAATACTTGATTAAAGAAGTCAACTATAGTGAAATGACCGAGAATGCCATGGCCGCGACGCGCCAATTCGCCAAGCGCCAGATTACCTGGCTGCGCAGCTATCCGGATGTTCGCGCATTCGACAGCAACGAATCGCCGCCGAAAACGGAATGCAGGGAGTATTTGCGCCAAATCATGCGTCTATGAACCTCGGTCTGGGGTTATACTATATGTATTCCCTCCGGCCAGGGATGAGGCCCGGTAGTTCGAAGAACCAAAGAATAGCCGGAAAGCAACACGACATAAGAACAGGAGAACTGTCATGAGTCAGCAAAAAGGGCAAGCCTTACAAGACCCTTTTCTCAATACCTTGCGTAAAGAGCATGTCCCCGTATCCATCTTTTTGGTCAATGGCATCAAACTGCAGGGACAGATCGAATCCTTCGATCAGTTCGTGGTGCTGCTCAAGAATTCAGTGAGCCAGATGATTTACAAGCATGCCATCTCCACGGTCGTTCCCAGCCGCCCGGTGAAATTCCATTTTGAAGGCGCGGATGACGCCGACACCAAAGGCCCCGGAAACGAATAACTCTCCGCCGACTACCGGATCAGGCAGGCGCGCACGCGAGCGCGTGCTGCTGGTGCAGCTGCGTCTTTCCGGGCGTATCGAACAGGAAGAACTCGAGGAGCTGCGGCTGCTCGCGGAATCCGCCGGCGCGGAAGTTTGCGGCGCGATCATGGGCAGTCGTCAGATCCCGGACGCGGCCACGTTCATCGGCAAGGGCAAGGCCGGGGAGGTTCGCGACGCCGTGGCGCGCGAGCGCGCCGATCTCATCCTGGTCAATCACGATCTGTCGCCCGCCCAGGAACGCAATCTCGAAAAAATAACCAGTTGCCGCGTGCTGGACCGCACCGGGCTGATTCTCGACATCTTCGCTCAGCGCGCCCATTCCGCGGAGGGCAAGCTGCAGGTGGAACTGGCACAGCTGGAACACCTGTCCACACGACTGGTGCGGGGCTGGACCCACCTCGGACGGCAGAAGGGCGGAATCGGCCTGCGCGGTCCCGGCGAAACCCAGCTGGAAGTGGACCGTCGTTTGATTCGCGACCGTATCAAGAAACTCAACGAGCGGCTCGAGCAGGTGTATGTGCAGCGCCGCAGCCGCCGCCGCTCGCGGCACAAGGTTCCGATCCCGACAGTGTCGTTCGTCGGCTACACCAACGCCGGCAAATCCTCTCTGTTCAACCGCCTGACGGCGTCCTCGGTGTACGCGGCCGACCAGCTGTTCGCGACCCTCGATCCGACGATGCGCCGGCTGGAACTGCCCGGAAAGTCGGTGGTCATCCTGGCGGATACCGTGGGATTCATCCGGCATCTGCCGCACGATCTGGTCGAAGCGTTCAAATCCACCCTCGAAGAAGTGGCCGGCGCGGACCTGCTGCTGCACGTGGTGGACGCGGCCAATCCCGAGCGCCTGGACCAGATGCAGCAGGTGAACAAGGTGCTGGCCGAGATCGACGCGCTTTCCATTCCCCAGATCGTGGTGTTCAACAAGATCGACCTCACGGGCGAGGCGCCGCGCTTCGAACGCGATGCCAATTCGCAGATATCGCGCCTGTGGGTGTCGGCACGTACCGGCGAAGGCATGGAAATGCTGCGCGAAGTATTGTCGGAACGCTTCCGCCGGCTGCGCCAGCGCTATCGTCTGCAATTGCCGCCGGAAGCCGGCCGACTGCGCGCCGTTTTGCACGATCGATTCGACGTGGTGCGCGAATCCGCCCTGGAGTCCGGAGGCTGGGAAATGGAACTGGCACTCGAGCCCGCCCAGCTGGCCTGGCTGCAACAGCACGATGATTTTCGCGCCGGATATCTCCGAACTGAACCGGAATCCATCCTTGCTCCCACCGGGTCCTGCCCCTAGAATGCGGCTTTTTGCCGTGTTTCATCGCAAACAAGGAGTCCATCTTGGCCTGGAATGAACCGGGAAAACCCGGGGACAAGGATCCCTGGGGGCAGCGCCGCAAACCGGATGCCGGCGGCGGGCCCGATCTCGACCGTATCGTGCGAAACATCCAGCAGAAATTGACCAATCTGTTCGGCGGCCGTGGTGGCGGCAGCCGGGCGAGTGGTTTCGGACTGGGACTGATTATCGCGGTGGCGCTGTTTGTGTGGCTGCTCACCGGTTTCTACGTCGTCAACCAGGGCGAACGCGGCGTGGTGCTGCGTTTCGGCAAGAAGGCCGAGATCACCGACGCGGGCTTGCGCTGGCATCTGCCGTTCCCGATCGAGAAGGTGGAAAAGGTCAACGTGGAGAAGGTCTCGACCATCGAGATCGGATACCGCAGCAATCCGCGCAGCGGCGGCAAGAGCAAGGTGCCGAAAGAAGCGCTGATGCTGACCGAGGACGAGAACATCATCGACATCGAATTCGCGGTGCAATACAAGATCAATGACGCGGCCGATTACCTGTTCAACATACGCGATCCCGAAACCACCATCGCCCAGGCGACCGAATCCGCGGTACGCGAAGTGGTCGGCAAGAGCACGCTCGATTTTGCGCTGACCGAGGGCCGTGACCAGGTGGCGCGCGGCGCGCGCGAACTGCTGCAGCAGATCATGGATAAATACAAGATCGGAGTGCACATCGTCACGGTCGAGACCCAGAAGGCGCAGCCGCCGGAGGAAGTGAAGTCGGCGTTCGACGACGCCGTGAAGGCACGCGAGGACGAACAGCGCCTCAAGAACGAAGCCGAGGCCTACGCCAACGACGTGATACCGCGCGCCCGCGGTGCGGCGGCCCGCATCACCCAGGAGGCCGAAGGCTACAAGGCAAGCGTAATTGCGCGCGCCGACGGCGACGCGCGCCGGTTTTCGCAGATCGCCACGGAATACGTGAAAGCCCCGGCCGTGACGCGTGAGCGCCTGTATATCGAAACCATGGAGCAAGTGCTGTCCAACACGACCAAGATCTTCATCGACCAGAAAGCCGGCAATAGCCTGATCTATCTCCCGCTCGATAAACTGGTACCGATGGGTGAACCGGCTCATGCGTCGCCGGCAGCGCCGCTCGCGGAATCGGGCATGGCGCCCAGTCCGGAAGTGAAAAGCGGAGCCACCAGTCGTACCCGTTCCGATCTGAGGAGGCGCGCGCAATGAATCAGTCGAAGCTTTTTGCCGTGCTGGGGATTGTTCTTCTCGTGGCGATCACGGTGCGTTCCACTTTTTACATGGTCGATGAGCGCGAGAAAGTCATCGTCGTGCGTTTCGGCCAGGTGTTGCGCTCTGACGATACACCGGGGATACACCTCAAGAGCCCGTTTCTCGATGACGCGCGCTATTTCGATTCGCGCATCCTGACCCTCGACGCGGAGCCGCAGCCGTTTCTCACCAAGGAAAAGAAATACGTGGTGGTGGATTCCTTCGTCAAATGGCGTATCGACGACGCGCTCAAGTATTACCTTACCGTCAGCGGCCAGGAATCTGAGGCGCGCCGTCGGCTCGAGCAGGTCGTCAACAGCGGACTGCGCGATGAATTCGGCAAACGCACGGTGCACGATGTGGTCTCGACCGACCGGCACAAGATCATGGAAATCTTGACGGCCAACACCGACCGGGAGGCGCGCAAATTCGGCATCGTGGTGACGGACGTGCGTATCCAGCGCGTGGACCTGCCGGACGAGGTCAGCCAGTCGGTGTATCAGCGCATGAAGGCCGAGCGCTCGCGCATCGCCAACGAGCTGCGCGCGCAGGGCGCCGAGGCGGCGGAAAAAATCCGCGCCGACGCCGAACGCCAACGCGAAGTGCTGCTGGCCGAGGCTTATGGCAAGGCCGAACGTGTCCGCGGCGAGGGCGACGCCAAAGCCACGTCGCTGTATGCCGGGGCCTACGGCCGCGTGCCGGAATTCTTTTCGCTGTACCGCAGCCTCAACGCTTATAAGGAAAGTTTCCGGAAGAAAGACGACATCATGATCGTGGATCCGAGCGCGGATTTTTTCAAATACATGAAGAAACCGACCCGGTAGGCTCCTCGTGCGGGGTGGATCATGTGGCATGAGCTGTGGATCGCGCTGGCGTTACTGCTGATCCTGGAGGGAGTGCTTCCTTTTCTCAGTCCCGACGGACTGCGCAGGGCGCTCGTGGCCATGCATCATCTGAGCGACGCGCAACTGCGGTTCGCGGGGCTCACCAGCATGTTGCTGGGCGTGGTGTTGCTGTACGTGATAAATCGTTAACATAAGCATTTCCTGTTTCGAAATCGCCCGTATGTCGACCAAAGACCGCTGGCTGCTGCCCGAAGGGGTCGAAGAAATCCTGCCCGCCGAAGCCCGGCGCGCGGAGGTCTTGCGTCGCGGCCTGCTCGACCTGTTCAACGCCTGGGGCTACGAGCTGGTGATGCCGCCGCTGATCGAGTACCTGGAGTCGCTACTCACCGGTGCCGGCCAGGAACTCGACATCCAGACGTTCAAGCTCACCGACCAGATGACCGGACGTCTCATGGGCGTGCGCCCGGACATGACGCCGCAGGCGGCGCGCATCGACGCGCATTACCTGAAACGCAGCGCGCCCGCGCGTCTGTGTTACGCCGGTTCGGTGCTGCGCACGCGCCCCGACGGGTTCGGCGGCTCGCGCGAACCGCTGCAGTTCGGCGCCGAATTGTTCGGCTACGCCGGTCCCCAGGCCGACGCGGAAATCCTGAGCCTGATGATCGCGGCGTTGCGGCTGGCGGACATCCTCGAGGCGCATGTCGATCTGGGTCACGTCGGCGTGTTCCGCGGCCTGGCACAGCAGGCGAAACTGGGTGCGGAGCTGGAAAAGGATTTGTTCGATGCCTTGCAACGCAAGGCACGCAACGACGTCGAGGCGCTGCTGGCCGGTGGCGGCGTGCCGGCGGCGTCGAAAAGCATGATCACCGGCCTGCTTGACCTCAGCGGCGACCGGGAAGTGCTGGCGCGTGCCCGAGAGCAATTGCGCGGCGCGCCGGAACCGGTGATGCGCGCGCTGGCGGAATTGCAGGCGACCGCCGACCTGGCGATGCAGCAACCGGACGCGCCGGCGTTCTACTTCGACCTCGCCGAGCTCTCCGGGTATCACTACTATACCGGCGTGGTGTTCTCGGCTTTCGTGCCCGGCTACGGCCGCGCAGTCGCGCGTGGCGGGCGTTATGACGGCATCGGCCGCGCCTTCGGACGCGATCGCGCCGCCACCGGCTTCGGCGCCGATTTGCGTCAGTGGCTGCGGCTCACGTCCGCGCCGGCCGCGGCGCCGGCCGGTATCTTCGCGCCCGACGGCGGTGATGCCTCGCTGCTGGCGGAAGTGGCGCGCTTGCGCGCCGAAGGTTCGCGCGTGGTCATGCGTCTCGCGGGAGACAAGTCGTCCGCGGCCGATTTTGGCTGCAATCGGGAGCTCGTCAACAAAAACGGCCGCTGGGTCGTTCAACCTGTCAAATAAAGAAACCGGAAATCATGGCTAAGAATGTGGTGGTGGTTGGCACCCAATGGGGTGACGAAGGCAAGGGGAAAATCGTCGATCTGCTCACCGATCGCGCGCACGCAGTGGTGCGCTTCCAGGGCGGACACAACGCCGGGCACACGCTCGTCATCAACGGCAAGAAAACAGTGCTGCACCTGATCCCGTCGGGCGTGCTGCGCGACGGCGTGATGTGCCTGATCGGCAACGGCGTGGTGCTGTCGGTGGCGGCGCTGTTCGAGGAGATCGGTGAACTGAAGCGCGGCGGCGTGGACGCCATGCAGCGGCTGCGCGTCAGCGAGTCCTGTCCGCTGATCCTGCCGCATCACGTGGCGCTGGATCACGCGCGCGAGAAGGCGCGCGGCAAGGCCGCGATCGGCACCACCGGCCGCGGCATCGGCCCGGCCTACGAAGACAAGGTCTCGCGCCGCGGCCTGCGCGTCGGCGACATGATGGACACCAAAACCTTCGGTGAAAAACTGAAGGGCGTGATGGACTACCACAATTACGCGCTCAAGAATTATTTTCAGTGCGATGTCGTCGATTACCGCAAGACGCTGGACGAGTGCCTGGCGCTCGCCGAAAAATTGCGACCGCTGGTGGCGGACATTCCCGAGCTGCTGCACCAGTACGGGCGCGAGGGCAAGCGTGTGATGTTCGAGGGCGCGCAGGGCGCCTTGCTCGACATCGACCACGGCACTTATCCCTACGTGACGTCGTCCAACACCTGTGCCGGCGCCGCGGCCACGGGCAGCGGCGTCGGGCCCGGGCGGCTCGACTACGTGTTGGGCATCACCAAGGCCTATACCACGCGCGTCGGCGCGGGACCGTTCCCGACCGAGCTCAACGACGGCGTCGGCGACCGTCTGGGTGAACGTGGCAAGGAATTCGGCGCCACCACCGGGCGCAAGCGCCGCTGCGGCTGGTACGACGCCGTGATCATGCGCCGCTCGAATCAGTTGAACGGCGTCACCGGTCTGTGCGTGACCAAGCTCGACGTGCTCGACGGGCTCGATGTCATCCGCGTATGCACCGCCTATCGCCATGAAGGCAAGCTGCGTACCACGCCGCCGAGCGGTGCGGATGCGCTTTCAAAATGCGAGCCGGTTTACGAGGAAATTCCGGGCTGGACCGAATCCACTCTGGGTGTCCGAAGCTTCGATAAACTGCCGCTGAATGCACAGAAATATCTGAAAAGGCTCGAGGAACTCACCGAAGCGCGCATCGATCTGATCTCCACCGGCGCCGAACGCGACGACACCATCATCCTGCGGCATCCGTTCGAGTGACGGATGCCGACGGCGGTCCGGTTTGCCGGCAAACCGGCATGCTGGACGGCGAACAACCGTGACTATTTCTTGTCTAACTTGACGCTGGACAAGGACATCCGTCATTCATTTTTTGATCATTCATCTATGCGCATCATGAGAACCCTGCCCATCCGCATCGTGGGATTGCTGTCGGTGATCCTGCTATCCGCGTGCGTCTCCACCGTGCGCTTCGAGCGCATGATGGACGGCTACCTCGGCGTTCCCATCACCGATCTCCAGCGCCTGTTCGGTTATAACTACATCGAGCGGAAGCTGGACGACGGCCATCGCGTCTATACGTGGAGCTGGACGGAAAAAGGCGTATTCCCCGGCTACGAGACGCCCACCACCATTCAAACTTTCACCTCCGACAAGGGACAGCACGTCATCGTCATACCGGGCACTTATTTTCCGCAGACGCCGTACGAGACGAATTGCGAATTCAGCTTTGTCGTCGACACGTCGGGCAAGACCGTGTCCTGGCGCGCCCATGGCAATGGCTGCGCGGGATTTTACGGGCCGGGCAGGGTCCTCGGTCCGGGTGCCAAGCCCTGATCAGAACTCCGGAGTGCTGAAGAAGCGGACGGGCAGTGATACACTGCGCCCGATGCGCATGACATGGAGAAGGAAGGGGAAAGGCTGGTGTTCAGCGACCGGACGCCGGCCCGAAAAAATCGCCAGCGTCATGAAATCTGGTACCGAGGAGAGGACTTGAACCTCCACGAGTTTCCCCACTAGAACCTGAATCTAGCGCGTCTACCAATTCCGCCACCTCGGCATGGGCTCCGTTGTTACACGGAGCCGGCAGGACGGCGCACTCTACCGAGAGATAAATTTTATGTCAACGCGAAAGCCGAAAAAGCCGTTTCAGGACCCTTTGCTGGAACGGGAAAAACAAAAATACGAGTTCCCCGTGCCCAGCCGCGAAGCGGTTCTGGCGCTGCTGGCGGAGCACAATGAACCCCTGCCGTTCCAGACACTGGCGGCCGAACTGGGCGTCAAGGGCGAGCGCGACGAAGAGGCATTCCAGCGCCGCTTGCGCGCCATGGAACGTGACGGCCAGATCCTGAAAAATCGGCGCGAGCTTTACGGCATCGCGCGCAAGATGGACATGGTGTGCGGGCGCGTCACCGGACATCCCGACGGTTTCGGATTCCTGATCCCCGACGAGGAAGGCGAGGACGTGTTCCTCCCGCCGCGCGAAATGCGCCAGGCGATGCACGGCGACCGCGTGATGGTGCGCGTCACCGGCGTGGACCCGCGCGGGCGGCGCGAAGGCGTGGTGGTTGAAGTGCTCGAACGGGCGCACCAGACCATCGTCGGCCGTTACGATGCGCGCGACGGCATGGGCTTCGTGGTGCCGGGCGACAAGCGCATCGCCCAGGACATCGTCATCCAGCGCGGCGATGAAGGCGCGGCGCGGGCGGGCCAGATCGTGGTCGCGGAGATCACGTCGCTGCCCACGCGCCACCGCGCGCCGGCCGGGCGCATCGTCGAGGTGCTGGGTGATCACATGGCGCCGGGCATGGAGATCGAGGTGGCGGTGCGATCCCACAGCATCCCGCACGTCTGGCCCGAGGCCGTGATGCGCGAGGCGGAGCAGTTCGCGCCCGAAGTGCCGGCGCAGGCCGCGCAGGGACGCTTCGATCTGCGCGACGTGCCGCTCGTGACCATCGACGGCGAGGACGCGCGCGATTTCGACGACGCGGTGTATGCCGAGCGCGCGGGAGGCGCGTGGCGGCTGATCGTGGCGATCGCCGACGTCTCCTTTTACGTCAAGTCCGGCACGGCGCTGGACCGCGAGGCCTACGCGCGCGGCAACTCGGTTTATTTTCCGCAGCACGTGATTCCGATGTTGCCGGAAGCGCTGTCGAACGGCCTGTGCTCGATCAATCCGCACGTGGATCGGCTGTGCATGGCCTGCGAGATGCAGATCGACGACAGCGGCAAGATACTCAAATACCGTTTCCTGGAAGCGATCATGCGCTCGCGCGCGCGTCTCACCTACACCAAGGTGGCGGCAATGCTGGTGGACGGCGACGCCAGCTTGCGGCGTGAGTACGCCGACGTCGTGCCGCACCTGGAAACGCTGCACGGTCTCTTCCGCATTCTGCACAGCGCGCGCATGAAGCGCGGCGCGGTGGATTTCGAGCTGCCGGAGACGCGCATCGAGTTCGACGAAAACCGCAAGATCAGGCGCATCGTGCCGTTGCAGCGCAACGACGCGCATCGCCTGATCGAGGAATGCATGCTCGCGGCCAACGTCTGCGCCGCGGAAATCCTGCGCAAGCACAAGGTGCCGGCGCCGTATCGCATCCACGAAGGTCCGACGGCGGAAAAACTGAACAACCTGCGCGAGTTCCTGACCGAGATGGGCCTGTCGCTCGGCGGCGGCGACAAGCCGCAGGCGCAGCATTATTCCAAGCTCATCAAGGCGGTGGAGCAGCGCTCCGATTCGCGGCTGATCCAGACGGTGCTACTGCGGTCCCTGAGCCAGGCGGTGTACAGCCCGGACAACATCGGCCACTTCGCTCTCGGCTATCCGAACTACACCCACTTCACCTCGCCAATCCGCCGTTATCCTGACCTGCTGGTGCACCGCGCGATCAAGGACATCATTGCGCGCCGTCCCACGGGCATGACGCCGGAGCTGGCCAAGCAGCAGGGTGAGCACTGTTCGCTCACCGAGCGTCGCGCCGACGAGGCCACGCGCGAAGTCGTACGCTGGCTCAAGGCGGTGTTCATGATGGACAAGATCGGCGAGGAATTCGACGGTTTTATCAGCGGCGTCACCAACTTCGGCATTTTCGTCGAACTGGTGGAAGTCTACGTCGACGGCCTGGTGCACATCACGGCGCTGGGGAACGACTATTATCATTTCGATGCGGCGCATCACCGCCTGATGGGCGAACGCACGCGCCAGATTTTCCGTCTCGGCGACAAGATGCGCGTGCGCGTGGTGCGCGTGGATCTGGACGAGGCCAAGATCGACTTCGAACTCGCCGGCGCTCCGGCCGGCGGCAAACGCGGTGCCGGCCCCAAGCGAAGTCCCGGAAACGGCAAGCGTGCGCCCAAGAGCGAAAGCAAGCCATCGCGAAAACCCCGGGGCAAGCGACGCCGCTGATTATAGTAGCGATGTAATAAACTCCCTTTCCCTTGATGGGGGAGGGCAGGGGTGAGGGTGATAAAACCATGATCGATTCACCGGCGTTTTCAGCAACCTGTTAGAGGTGCCCGTGGAGGAGAATTACATCTGCGGCCTGCACGCGGTGCTCGCCGCATTGAAGAACAATCCACAGAGCGTCGAGGAAATCTGGGTCAGTGAAGCGCGCGAAGATAAACGCGTGTCTTCGGTGATTCAGACGGCACATGATGCTCACGTCAAGGTTCACAAATCTCCGCGGGCCGCGCTCGACCGCATGGTGGACGGCCTGCGGCACCAGGGCGTGGTGGCGCGTTTGCGCGAGGCGCCGGTACGCAAGGAACAGGACCTCGAAGTGTTTCTGGCGCATCTGCCTGCAATGCCGCTGCTGCTGGTGCTGGATGGCGTGCAGGACCCGCACAATCTCGGCGCCTGCCTGCGTTCCGCCGATGCCGCCGGTGCGCACGCGGTGATCGTGCCGCGCGAGCACAGCGCGCCGCTGAGTGCGGTCGCGCGACGTGCCGCGAGCGGGGCAGTGGAATCCATCCCGGTGTTTCAGGTGGTGAATCTCGCGCGCTGCCTGCGCCAGCTCAAGGAGGCCGGCATCTGGCTCGCCGGCGCCAGTCAGGAAGCCGACGGCGATATCTACCACGCCGACCTGCGTCGGCCGCTGGCATTGGTGCTGGGCGGGGAGGGCAAGGGCCTGCGTCGCCTGACTCAGGAAGAATGCGACATGCTGGTGCGCATCCCCATGGCCGGGAGCGTGGAAAGTCTCAATGTTTCTGTCGCGGCGGGAATCTGCCTGTTTGAAGCGCTTCGGCAACGTCAGGGGTGAGCTTGGCATAACCCCTTGTTTGTAATAGAATGCCGCGCTCTTTCACCTTGCCTTACCGGCCGAGAACAACCACAAAACGGCAGCGGAAGGCTGAAGTTTATCCATAAGGAGTGTTGCATGCGTCATTATGAAGTCGTGTTTCTGGTTCATCCGGACCAGAGCGAGCAGGTGCCCGCGATGATCGAGCGTTACCGTTCGATGATCGAATCCGCCAAGGGCGCGATCCACCGCCTCGAGGATTGGGGCCGCCGCCAGCTTGCCTATCCCCTCAACAAGGTGCACAAGGCGCACTACGTGCTCATGAACATCGAGTGCGAGCTCGCGACCCTGCGCGAACTCGAGTCCGCATTCCGCTTCAACGACGCGGTGCTGCGCTCGCTGGTCATCAGCCGCAAGCACGCCGTTACCAGCCCCTCGCCGCTCGTGAAGGAGAGCGAGGACAAGTCCGCGGCGCCCGCGCCGGCGGCGTCCGAAGGCGGTGAACCCGAAG
>JACXTT010011363.1_pt1 | contig 11917 bp, 11 predicted proteins | sample 9270951 | NCBI WGS metagenome assembly JACXTT01 (sample SAMN15532306, study PRJNA645909) | rock metagenome | isolation source: weathered quartz diorite | place: Puerto Rico | collected 2017-06-21 | reverse complement strand
CCCGACGGGCGCGTCGTCGCGGCGGCGCTTAGCGGCCTGGCGCGCATCGTCCCCGACACCGACACCGCCTTCGCCGCTCGCGCGCGGACGTTGCTCACGCACGCCGACCCCGCCGTGCGCAGCGTGGCGGCCGACGCCCTGGCCCGAAGCCCCTCGGTCGACGACATCGAGCGCCTGATCGCCGCCTACCGCCGCGCCCAGAACGATCCGTTCGACGACGCCCGCCTCTCGGCGGTGTCGGCGCTGGCAGCGATCGCGGACGGCGGGGCGGCGCCGCGCGTGCGCGTCCTCCAGGCGTTCGTGAGCGGGGTCCCCCGGCCCGACGACTACCTGGTGCGGCGCCTCGCCGCCGCGCGGCTCTCCGAGGCCGCCGACGCCTGGGGAACGGGCGCCGGCCCGATCGCCACCGGAAAGACCGACGCCGACTACCGCGATATCGTACGGCGCTATCTGCTGCCCTCGGCGATGGGGCAGCCGAACCCGCAGGTCACCATCGAGACCGATCGCGGCACCCTCTCCATCGAGCTGCTCCCCGTGCAAGCGCCGCTGACGGTGGCGGCATTCCTCACCCTCGTCGACCGGCGCTACTTCGACGGTCAGACGTGGCACCGCGTCGTGCCCAATTTCGTCGTCCAGGCGGGCGATCCGCGCGGCGACGGCTGGGGCGGTCCCGGGACGCTGCTGCGCGACGAGATCAATCCGCTGCGCTACACCACCGGCTCCGTCGGGATGGCGCTGTCGGGTCCTGACACCGGCGGCAGCCAGTTCTTCATCTGCTATGCGAATCAGCCGCATCTCGACGGGACGTACACCATCTTCGGCCGGCTGAGCGGCGACGCGCGGGTGCTGCAGTCGCTCGCGCAGGGCGACCGCATCCGGAGCATTCACCGGTGAGCCGCACGGCGGGGAGACTCGCGCTGCTGCTCGGGCTGGCGTGCGCAGGACCGGGCGGAGTTGCGGGGCAGTTCGGCTACTTCGGGCAGAACAAGATCCAATACCAGAGCTTTGCCTGGCGCGTGCTCCCCGGCGAGCACGTGGACCTCTACTTCTATCCCGAGGAAGAGGAGCTGGCCCGCGTCGCGCTCGGCTACGCGGAGGAGAGCTACGGGGTGCTGGAGCGGCGCTTCAGCCACTCGGTGCAGCATCGCATCCCGCTGATCATCTACGCGTCGCACACCGATTTCGAGCAGACCAACGTGCTCCCCTACGCGCCGCCGGAGGAGCTGCTCGGGGTCACCGATTTCCTGAAGCGGCGGGTCACCCTGCCGTTCACTGGCAACTACGCCGACTTCCGCCATACCCTGCGCCACGAGCTGGTGCACGTGTTCCAGCTGTCACTCGCGACCGAGGCGTACCTGCGTTATCCGCGCACCACGCATGCCTCCCTGCCGCTGTGGTGGACCGAGGGGCTCGCCGAGTATTTCTCGGCGGGAGAGGACTCGCGCGACGAGATGATCCTGCGCGAGCTGACGGTGTCGGGTCGGTTGCCGACGCTGCCGCAGCTCAGCTATGCCGGTGGCGGGATCATCTATCCGATCGGCGGCAGCATCCTGCGGTATCTGGGGACGACGTACGGCGACTGGCGCATCGGCGCGCTGTATCACGACATTTGGAAGTATCAGTCGTTCGACGACGCGCTGCGTGAGCTGTACGGGCGCTCCCTCGCCCAGCTGTCGGACGAGTGGCAATACTGGATGCGGCGTCGCTATTACACCGACGTGGCGGCGAGCAAGCCGCTCGCGCTCACGGCGTCGCTGATCACGCGCCTCGCGATCAAGCCGACCGCTTATCGTCTCCCGGGCGACAGTACAACGCGGGTCCTGTACTTCTCGCCGGCCGATGGGTACGCCAGCATCTACAGCAAGAACCTGGACGGGCACGACACCCACATCGTCGTGCACGGCGAGCGCACGCCGGAGTTCGAGTCGTTCCACTACTTCGAGTCGCGCATCGGCGTCAACCCGGCGGGGATCGCGGTGTTCGGCAGTCGGTTCGAATCGCGCGACGCGCTGATGTTCTGGAACTCCAAAGCCGGCAACATCTTCGTCCCCTTCCAATTCCCCGACATCGTCTCGATCCTGTCGCCCACCTGGGCCCCCGACGGCAAGAGCGTCGTGTTCAGCGGCCTCGCGGTGTCGGGGTACTCGGACCTCTACCGGCTGTGGCTCCCCGAAGGCCGACTGGAGCGGTTGACGTCGGATCGCTACCAGGACATCGACCCGTCGGTCAGTCCCGACGGGCGGACGGTAGTGTTTGCGTCCGACCGGACGCCGTTCGGCGCGCAGGGCGCGAAGAATCTCTTCCTGCTCGATCTCACGACCGGGGCGGTGCGCTATCTGACGTACGGCAACTGGCAGGATGAAACACCGCGCTGGGCCCCGTGGGGGCGCATCTGGTTCACGAGCGACCGCGACGGCTCGTTGCAGATCTATTCGGTCGATGCGAACGGCACCGGGCGGCGGGAAACGGCGGCGCTCGGCGGCGCCTTCGATCCGCAGTTCGTCGACACCACGGCGGGGTTCGTGTTCGGCGGTTTCGCCGACCTGTCGTTCAACCTGTACCACGCGACGGAGCGGCCCGACACCGGGCCGACGGTGGTGGCGCTCGACAGCGCCCCGCTGCCCGCGACGTGGCAATGGCCCGAGCTGGCCGAGCCCGCCGTGGCCCAGGCGGTCCCGACGCCCTACAAGCAGCATTACGGGCTCGACTTCGCCGCCGGCGAAGCGGCGGTGGCGCCGGGGCTCGGTTCGGAGCAGGGGGCGGTGTTGCTGTTCAGCGACTTGTTGAACGACCACCAGCTCATCGGTACGGTCTCGTCGTTCGCCTACTCGGGGAGTGGCTTCGGCAACTTGCTCGACAACATTTCCGGCTCGGTCTTCTATCTGAATCAGACGCACCGCACCAACTGGGGTGTCGGTGCCTACCGGCTGCGCGGGCTGTTCTACGAAAACGACTTCACCAGCCTGTTCCAGGAGACATCGTACGGCGTGCTGGGACAGCTGCGCTATCCGCTGTCCCGCTTCCGCCGACTCGAAGCGGAGTTCCGGCTGGAGCACTCCGACCGTTTCGACTTCGCGTCGACCGTGGTGAGCGAGCCGCGCCGCGTCGCCTGGCTCGCGGCCAACTACCTCACCTACGTCAAGGACAACAGTCTCTGGCTGCCCACGGGACCGATCGACGGTGAGCGCTATACCGCGACGGCCGGCCTCGTGAACGACGTGAACCACGGGCGCTTCGACTCCTACGTCCTGTCGGCCGACTACCGCCATTACTACCGTACGACGCGCCGCAGCGCCTTCGCCGTCCGCGCGCTGGGCTACTGGACCGGGGGCGAGCGGCCGCGGCTGATCAACATCGGCGGCTCGTGGGGGCTGCGCGGGTATCCGTATTTCGGGTACGTCTCGGGGACACGGGCCTGGCTGTTGTCGGGGGAGTGGCGCTTCCCGATCACCGACTACGTGTCGCTCGGTTTCCCGTTCGGCGCGGCGCAGCTCCCGGGGATTCAGGGCGCCTTGTTCACCGACCTCGGCAAAGCGTGGACGCCGGCGACGACGGAGCGAGGCACCCTGGGCAGTTGGGGCCTCGGATTGCGGCTGCCACTCGCCGACGTGCTGGTGCTGCGGCTCGATCTCGGGTGGCGCTACCACCGGGGCGACATCACGACGTACGGACTTCCGTCGCGCGACCGGTCCCCGAGATTCGTCGATTTCTTCTTCGGATTCAACTATTGAGGCGCTGGTTGCTTGACCGCCCCGGCGCCCGTTCCTACATTGCCGCGTGTGTCGCCCTGACCGCCTGTCGTGGCCATCTGGCGCCGCTCGTGCCCGAGCCGCTGGCGCCTGTCGCCCGCGAGAGCATTGTAGTCTGGACGGCGCCGAACGGTCCCACCCGGCGCGTGGCGCTCCGGTTCAAGTGGACCTACCGCGACGATCGACGCAGCGGGGGCGGCCGCGGCACGCTGCGCCTCGCGCCGCCCGATTCGATGCGTATCGACTGGGCGTCGGCGCTGAACATCAAGAGCGGCGCGGCGGTGGTGATCGGCGATTCGCTGCGCTGGGCGGACCCGAAGGAGGACTACCCGTCCTCGATGGCCCAGGCCATCCAGCTCGTTTGGACCGCCCTGGGGATCGTCCGGCCGCCGGACTCCGCGACAGCAACCTTCGGGGTGCGCGATTCGACGGGCGCCGTGTGGCGCTACATTCGAGATCGCGATACGGTGGCGTTCCGGCTCGCCGGGACGCCGCGGACGTTACAGGGAGAATGGCGGCGCGACGGCAAGCTGATGGCGCGCAGCCGCACCCAACTCGCAGCCGGGGGACTGCCGCAGGGCACGCGCGTGGACGTGCCGGAGAGGTCGGCCCGGTTTGAGGTCACGTTCGTGGCGGTGGACTCGACGGTGCAGTTCGCTCCGGCGCTGTGGCGCAGCCGTCGCTAGCCTGCTGGCCCTGTCGCTCGCCGGGTGCATCTACGGCTTCGCCGGCGGCGGATTGCCCAATATCAAAACGGTGGCGATCCTGCCATTCGACAACGAGACGCCGGAGCCCGCCCTGACGACCGAAGTCGCCACTGCGGTACACCAGGCCATCGAAGACCGGCTGGGGCTGCGCCCCTCCGGCGAGCAGTCCGCCGACGCCGTCGTGCGCGGCCGCATCACGCGCTACGACGCCGACCTTCCCCTCGCGGTTCAGACCGGCACCGGTCAGGCCAACGTCACCCGCCGCCAGGTGCAGATCACCGTCGACATCGCCATTGTCGATCAGCGCGACGGCAAGACGCTGTGGCAGAATCAGAGCCTCACCGTCCTTGGCGACTACCAGCCGCCCTCCGAGGCCGAGGGGCGTAAGGTCGCGCTCGACAAACTCGTCACCGAGATCGTCAACGGGGCGCAGTCGCAATGGTGAACCTGCGGCGCGACCGGCGCGGTGCGAGCACGATGGGGTGTCTCATCTCGCTGCTCGTCCTCGTCGCGGTGCTGTACTACGGCGTCAACATCGGCGAGGTGTACTTCCGCTACTACCGGATACTCGACGAGATGCAGACCCAGGCGCGGGTCGCCGCGGCGCTCGACAACGGCACGATCCAACGGCGTATCGCGTCCGCGATTCAGGAAATCGGACTGCCCGACGACGCGTCCAGCAATCTCCAGATCACTCGCTCGGCGAGCCCGCGCGAGATCACGATCGAGACCGACTATGCGGAAACGGTGAACCTGCCGCTCTTCGTGCACACCTTCCACCTGCACCCCAAGGCCACCGAGCCGCTCTGAACACCGCGGGCAAGATCCGGACGCGAGGCGCCGCCGCCGCGTGGCGCGCGGCGCAGGCTGATCCGGTCGTGTTCACGAACGGCGTCTTCGACGTGCTGCACGTCGGGCACATCACCTTGCTGGAAGCGGCGCGCGCCGAGGGGCAGGCGCTGATCGTCGGGGTGAACGACGATGCCTCGGCGCGGCGGCTGGGGAAGGGCGCCGACCGGCCCCACGTCCCGGCCGCCGAGCGCGCCCGGCTGCTCGCGGCCCTCCATGCCGTCGATTGTGTGGTCGTGTTTCCCGAGGAGACGCCGCTCGAGCTGATCCGCGCGCTGCACCCCGACGTGCTCGTGAAGGGCGCCGATTACGAGCCGGCGCAGATCGTCGGCGCCGCGGAGGTCGAAGGATGGGGCGGCCGCGTCGTGCGCGTGCCTCTGCTTCCCGGTCGCTCCACCACGGATCTCGTGAACCGGATCCGGAGCTCGCCGCCAGCCGACCGCCGATAACCGAAGGCCTCTCGTGCCCCTGCTCATCGCTACCCGCAATCCCGGCAAAGCTCGTGAGATCCGGGACCTGTTCGCCGGCCTGCCGATCGCGATCGTGTTTCCCGAAGAAGTGGCGCTGAAGCGTCTTCCCGAGGAGGAAGATCTCGAGCAGGCCGACAGCTACCTCGGCAATGCCGTCGCCAAGGCGCGCTACTTCGCCGGACGAAGCGGACTCGCGACGGTCGCCGACGATTCGGGGATCGAGGTCGACGCCCTCGACGGAGGACCCGGGGTCCATTCGGCGCGGTTCGCGATGCTCGCGGGGGCGGTGGCGCCGGGACTGGGTCCGGACGAGGCCAACAACGCCCTGCTGCTCGCCCGGCTGGAACGGATTCCCGATGCCGACCGGACGGCGCGATACCGGTGTGTCGTCGCTCACCTCGACAACGCCACGGCGCCCCCCGAGGTGGTCGAGGCGGCGTGCGAGGGACGGATTCTGACGGCCCCTGCCGGGACGGGCGGGTTCGGCTATGATCCGTTGTTCTTCTCGACGGAGCTGGGGCGGGGATTCGGCGAGGTGCCGGCGGCGATGAAGCACCGCGTGAGTCATCGGGGACGGGCGTTCCGGGCGCTGATCGAGGTTCTGCTGCGGCGGCAACTTCAAGTGAAAAAGTGACGTACGGCCGATGCGGAAGGAGCGCGGGCGATGCTCGTTCTATTGATCATCGGTGGGACGATCTGCTGCGTCACGTACTTCGCCACCCGGCACCCCACGGACGCGGGTGGGAGCGGCGAGACGGCGGCGTTGCAGCAGGAGGTGGAGGGGCTGCACGAGCAGCTCCACGGCGTGCGCCAGGAGTTGTCGGAGCTCGCCGAGCGGCTCGATTTTGCCGAGCGGATGCTGGCGAAACAGCGGGAAGGGGAGCGGCTCGGTCCACCGCAGGGGTGAGATCGCTATCTTGGCGAGTGGTCTGACGGGGCGTGGCGCAGTCCGGTAGCGCGTCTGGTTTGGGACCAGAAGGTCCCGGGTTCGAATCCCGGCGCCCCGATTCGTTGTAGGACAATCAGTTACCCGACTTCTAGCGATCACGTTTTTGAGTAAGTGGTTCGAACATTTGGTCGAGCATTTTCGTGGAGAACACTCTGAGTTAGGCGCTCGGCACCATCCCTTTTCCCTTCGGGCGGCATATGAACACTCAGGTAAGCCTCGTTGTTCTGGCCACTTCTATTCTTGCTCCATCGATGGCCCCCTGCCAGGTCGCCACATCTCGCCACTGGGTGCGGCTTCTCACTACTGAGCGCGAGATAGTCGATTTGGACACCGCCGCGGTCGAACGCAGTGATGGCTCCTTTATAGTCTGGTTGCGTTGGGACTTTGATCGGCACGGGCCCGAGTTTGGAGCCGAGTACCGTGTGGAACAAGTTGAAGTCGACTGTCGAGGTCAACGTCAACGTGTGCTGAGTGCTTTCGACTCGAGGAAACCGCTGGTCCTTCCGGGCGATAGCACGACGTCGGGCACCGTACAGCTGGACAACACGGACACGAAATGGCGCGCGTATTCCAAGGGTAGTCTTGGCGCGCAATCGACGAGCGCGTTGTGCCGGCGCCTAACCAGCGCATGATGCTGGCGTGGCGCGGCGGCCGCTTGAAAGGCAACAGGTCTGTCTTGTCTGTGGTTAGCGGCAGGCCGCAGCCAATGTGCGATTCGTTAGGCCGCTGCCTGTGATCTCGCGGAATCTCGCGACGCTTTGGCTCAGTGCTGTCTTGATCACTGTCATATCTGACTGCGCCTCACACTACTATCTGTTCAGGTCGGGCTTCATTGCATTGCGCATGACTGCCGACCACTCTCCGGCCATGCTGGTTGGGGATTCAGGCGTTTCCGGGCTCAATGCGTGCGGCCACGCCGCAGTCGTGTCGTTCGGGCGAGACACGAAAGTCGTTTATCAGAACGGGGCTCGAGCGGACAGCTCCGCTTTAAAGGTTGGGCGCAAGGTCTCCGCATTCATTGGAGAGGACGATATCATCTTGGAGTCCTGTCCTCCCATGGCCTACGCCACGAAGGTCATTGTCCACTGAAGTCCCGCATTGGCAGCGGCCTAACCAGCGCATGAAGCCTCACGCAGGAGCAGAGCCATGGAACACGTCATGGAGACAGCCTTCATCCTCGGAGTTGCGTGGATCGTTGTTCGGATTTTCGGCCCGTTCGCGAGCGCTCTAGCCAAACGACTGGAAGGCCGACCCCCAATAATCGCACCACCTGATGCGGCCATACCTGAGTTGAGGGGGGATCTGGATGCGTTGCAGGAGCGACTAGACTTCCTCGAGCGGGCTGTCGCAGCCCAGAAGCACCAGAGTGAGCGTGCGCTGCCACGGCAGAGTCGTCTAGTCGACCCGGAAGTGCCTACTCCACCTTAGGCATGCCGCCGGCCACTCGTGTAGGAAATTGTCCGTCTTGTTAGCGGCCGCCGTACCACTCAGCTTATGCGCGATCCGTTAGGCGGCGCGCACTCGTGAACAGCCCACTTGAAATCACCGAATGACTGTCGAGCCGCATGGTTTGGATCCGAAGCTGCTCGTCCGAGACAGCTACGATCGAATCTCTCATGAGTACCGAGCCGATGTATTGCCTCGCGATCGTGGGTACTTCAAGTGGCTCGACCTATTCAGGCCATATTTGAATCAGGGCGACCCAGTCCTAGACCTTGGTTGTGGTTGCGGCATTCCCGTCGCTCAGGAGCTTGCTGCGTTCTGCCGCGTCACCGGAGTCGACATCTCGCCGGTCCAGATCGCCCGAGCGCGCGTCCTCGTTCCGACCAGCTCCTTTATGTGCGAGGACATGACCATTGTGAAGTTCGATGCGGCGAGCTTCGCCGCGATTGTGTCGTTGTTCGCCATCATTCATGTTCCCTTGCTCGAGCAGCGTCCGCTTTTCGAGCGGATATCCACTTGGCTGCGGCCGAACGGCTATTTGCTCGCCAGCGTTGGCAATCGTGCTTGGACTGGCTACAGGGAAGATTGGCACGGCGCCCCCATGTACTGGAGTAAGGCCGACGAAGAGACCTACCTTGCGTGGCTCGATGAACTAGGCTTCAAGGTGTTGTGGAAGAGTTTCTTACCCGAAGGCGATGACGCGCACACGCTCCTTATAGCGCAGCGTGGGGCCTAAGACCGGAGGGCGCTATTCGCGCCGGGTGCGGCCACATGGTGTGGAACACGTCTACCTTGTCTGTGGCCGCCCCAGCACGCAGCTTATGCGCGATTCGTTAGGCGGCAAGGATGAGTGAGCCCGACCTCGCATCTCTCAATGCCCAACTTGCCGAGCTAAACAACCGCAGCCGTACGTACAGCGGACGGCTATGGCAGTTGCCTCTCGCGTACCTCGGTGCAGCTGGCGTTGCACTGAGCCAACTAACCGCCACCACGCTTCCCGTGGGTTTGCTGGTGACCGGGCTCGCTGGCCTGCTGCTTGGCTGGCACCTCGTCATGATTGAGGACGGGCGTGATCGTGCGACGCCGTTTCACGCGCGGGCGAAGCGCCACGCGTCGCCGATGTGTGAGCCCCGCCGGGCTGCCAAAGGTGGTCCCGGGGGCGTGTCGCCCAGCGGGGAGGGCCTGGGCGACTCAAGATGCTAACTCGCCCTCAGCGCAAAAGCGCGATCGCACACCGCTTCGGATCATAGATTGAGCCACTTTGCCAAGTTGCTGTGGCCGTGCCACGCGGCGCGTCTCGCACGCGCGCGGCGTCACGCGTCGCCGGTGTGTTACCCTTCGAGCAGCTGCGCGGCGTCAAGGTCTAGCGGAGTCCAGGATAGGAACGTATAACCGATATCCCTCGGCGTTCGAGGCCCACCGACGAGCGTACGCCCTAGGCCTCCGGAGGGAGTCCGCATGGCCGCCCTGTCTTTCGGCACGCTGCTGCTGCCGATAATGGCCGCCGCGCCACCAGTCTCCCGTGACACCGTTCCGCTCTACACCGACCTCGGCAGTTACCATCGCGCCATCACGACGCACAACCCTACGGCACAGCGCTATTTCGATCAGGGGCTCCGCCTCGTGTTCGGATTCAACCATGCCGAGGCGATCCGCGCGTTCAACGAGGCGGCGCGCCTCGACCCGACCTGCGCGATGTGCTACTGGGGCATCGCGTACGCCTACGGCCCGCACGTGAATGCCGGCATGGATTCGGCGAGTGGCGTGGCGGCCTATGCAGCGGCGCAGAAGGCGCAGTCGCTCGCGCGCAACGCGAACCCGACCGAGCGCGCGTTCATCAGCGCGGTCGCGAAGCGGTACGCCAAGACTCCTCCCGCGAATCGCGCGAAGTTGGATTCCGCCTACGCGACGGCGATGTGCGACGTGAGCACCCGCTTTGCCAACGACCTCGATGCGGCATCGCTGTGCGCCGAAGCGATGATGGACCTGCGGCCCTGGAACTACTGGAAGCAGCCCTCGGGGGAACCCTATCCGGGCACGACCGATATCGTCACCAAGCTCGAAGGGGTGATCCGAAGCAACCCCGAGCACCCGGGTGCGTGCCACTATTACATCCACGCGGTCGAGGCCGTCCATCCGGAGAAAGCGGTCCCGTGCGCCGAGCGTCTTGCCGCCCTGATGCCCGGTGAAGGCCACATGGTGCATATGCCGGCGCACATCTACATCCGCGTCGGACGCTACAACGATGCCGTTGAGAGTAACGTCCACGCCGTGCACACCGACGAGATGTTCATCGAAGGGCAGAAACCGCAGGGCGTGTATCCCCTGGCGTACTATCCGCACAATCTCCACTTCCTCGCATTTGCAGCGACGATGGCCGGACGCAGCGCACAGGCGCTCGAGGCGGCGCGCACGCTGCAGAGCAAGACCAACATGGAGGTGGCGCGCAGCGTCCCGATGGTGCAGTCGTTCGTGCCGTTCGTGGATCTGACGCTGGTAAGCTTCGGCCGCTGGTCCGAGGTCCTGACTCAGCCGTTGCCTCCAGCCGACCTGCCATACGCCAGCCTGATGGCGCATTACGCGCGTGGGGTCGCGTTCGCGGCAACCGGAAAGACTCCGGACGCGGCTGCCGAGCTCGAGCAGGTGAAGCGAGCCGATGCCGCAGCGTCGCCGGCCGACAAACCGGTCGCGGATATCGCGATGCACGCCTTGATGGGTGAGATCGCGCAGCGCGGCGGCCAGCTGGACGAAGCGGCCGCGCACTTCAAGGCGGCAATGGCGATCGAAGACGGCATGCTCTACTTCGAACCGCCGACCTGGTTCTATCCGATCCGCCACTCGCTCGGCGCGGTGTTGTCACGCTCCGGACACGCCGCCGAAGCGGAGGCGGTGTATCGGGATGACCTCAAGCGGTTCCCAGAAAACGGCTGGGCGTTGTTTGGCCTGATGCAGGCGCTGCGAGACCAAGGGAAGACGGACGAAGCAGAAGCGGTTGACGCGCGCTTCCGCCAGGCGTGGAAAGACGCGGACGTGACGCTGACCGCTTCGAGATTCTAGCTGGGGGAGGATCGCGCAGCGCGAAGGCGTTTCGCGCGCGCGCGCAGCGTCGCGCGTCGCCGGTGTGAGAAACCTGTGGGGCCGATGGAAGGCGGGGGAACCAATGGGTGGTCGTGGGGGGGGAAGTGCGGCTCCCGGCCGGCAGCACCCGACGTGCTTACTCACGAGCTCGCCGACACCGCGGTTCCTCAATCGCGCGCCTCAGGAACGCCGGTCGCGTAATTAGTGAGTTGCCAGGCGTTTCCGGCGCTGGCGCGTCGCGCGCGCGGGAGAGGTCACGCGCTCGGCCGGTGTCTGAGACCCCAATTAGCGAGTTGCCTGCCGGTTCCAGCGCAGGCGTCTCACGCGCGCGCGAAGCGCCAGGCGTCGCCGGTGTGTGAAACGCGTGTGAAGCGCTATCTCTTGCCCTTCATCACGGGCCTGGCGGCAAGCATCCTGGCCACCTACCTGGTCCAGGCCATTGCTGATCGCCGGCTGGTCGCAGCGGTGAGCCTGGATGCCGGTGTCGGATTGTGTGGGATCATCGCGTGGCAACTCTGGGCGAGAGCTGACCACGTTTGGCGGGTACTCGGTGCGGAACTTGCAGGGTCAGTCTTAGGGACAGCGATCGCCATGTCTGTGGGACAACCAATGGGATAATTCCCTCGTGAACCCGGACACCCTTTTTGTCGGCCGCGCACTCGACATGGCCGT
>JACXTT010011362.1_pt1 | contig 11918 bp, 12 predicted proteins | sample 9270951 | NCBI WGS metagenome assembly JACXTT01 (sample SAMN15532306, study PRJNA645909) | rock metagenome | isolation source: weathered quartz diorite | place: Puerto Rico | collected 2017-06-21 | reverse complement strand
CCACGGCGCGGGCCACTTCCACATAGTTGGTAAGGCTGGCACTGCGAAGGTAGTAGGACATCGCGTTTTCCCTGACTGTCCCGAAATGTAAATCGATCGTCCCGGATCGTCAAATTGCTCTGCACCATTCACCGATACTTCGGTCACCGGAACGACAGTTCCCAGGACAAGGCAAGACGGCAGCAGACAGCGCCCGCAGCCACGCACATTCAGGAGCAACGCAATGCAATTCCTCGACGATTCCCTGCACCCCGAGAACCAGGACAAAGTGGTCATCACCGTGGCCCCGTACGGCCCCGAGTGGATGCCGCAAGATTTTCCGGAAGACATTCCGGTGACCATGGAAGAACAGGTGCAGAAGGCCGTGGATTGCTACAACGCCGGCGCCACCGTGCTGCACCTGCACGTGCGCGAACTCGACGGCAAGGGCTCCAAGCGCCTCTCCAAGTTCAACGAGCTGATCGCCGGCGTGCGCGCCGCGGTGCCGGACATGATCATCCAGGTTGGCGGCTCGATCTCGTTCGCGCCGGAAGATGACGGCCAGGCCGCCAAGTGGTTGTCGGACGATACGCGCCACATGCTGGCCGACCTGGACCCGAAGCCGGACCAGGTGACGGTGGCCATCAACACCACCCAGATGAACATCATGGAACTGCTGTACCCCGAATACCTCGAGGGTACGTCGCTGTCCAACCCAGCGTTCATCGCAGCCTATCGCGAAATGACCGTGCCGGCAGGTCCGGGCTGGGTGGAAGAGCACCTGCGCCGCCTGAGCAACGCCGGCATCCAGCCGCACTTCCAGCTGACCGGCATCCATGCCATGGAAACGCTGGAGCGCATGGTGCGCGCGGGCCTCTACAAGGGCCCGCTGAACCTGACGTGGATCGGCATCGGCGGCGGCTTCGACGGCCCCAACCCGTTCAACTTCTTCAACTTCGTGCATCGCGCGCCGGACGGCTGCACGGTGACTGCCGAGTCGCTGCTGAAGAACGTGCTGCCGTTCAACATGATGGCCATGTCCATGGGCCTGCACCCGCGCTGCGGCATCGAAGACACCATCATCGACCAGCACGGCAACCGCATGACCTCGGTGCAGCAGATCGAGCAGTGCGTGCGCGTAGCGAAGGAACTGGGCCGCGAGATCGCCTCGGGCAAGGAAGCGCGCGAGATCTACCGCATCGGCACCTGGTACGACAGCGCCGACGAGACGCTCGAAGCCCACGGCATGGCGCCGAACCGCAAGGCCGGCCAGAAGAACCTGCCGCTGCGCAAGTCAGCCTGATGGACTGCTGGCCGGCCAGGGCACGTGCCCTGTGCCGGCCAGCATGCCAAACTCGCCACCGCAGGTGAACGAAGCCATGAACCCGTCCATTTCCGTCGCGAATCCCTGCATCAACATCTGCCGCATGGACCAGGCGGGCAAGTATTGCCAGGGCTGCGGCAGGACTCTCGTGGAAATCGGCCGCTGGGATCAGATGACCGATGAACAGCGCGCCGAAGTGATGGCGTCGCTGCCGACTCGCCGCCCGAATCGCAGCACGCCGGCGCCGCGCGCCTGACCGCATCGCGCACATTGCCCGCGCCTTCCCGCAGCAGCCATGACCCCAACCAACATTCTGTCGGTCGAAGCGTATTTCGACCTGATCTGTCCGTGGTGCCTGATCGGCAAACGGCATCTTGAAACCGCTATCGATCTGCTCGCACGCGAACGCCCGGACGTTACCGTGCAGGTGGAATGGCGCTCGTATCCGCTCATTCCCGCCACACCGCCCGATGGCATCCCCTACCGCGACTTCTACGTCGCGCGGCTGGGCAGCCCGCAGGCCGTGGCCGTGCGCCAGGCACAGGTATGCAGTGCGGCGCGCGAAGCCGGCCTGACGCTGGCGCTCGATCGCATCGAAACCTTTCCCAACACGTTGCTGGCGCACCGGCTGGTGCGCTTCGTCCGCCGAGAGGCGGGCGCGGAAGCTGCCGCAGTGCTGGTCGACAACCTGTTCACCCGCTACTTCATCCGCGCCCAGAACATTGGCGACGGGCAAGTGCTGGGCGAAGCGCTGACCGAGTGCGGCATTGACATGCCCGGGCCGGTTGGCACGCCAGTGCGCCACGACCTTGAATGGTTGCCGCCGCTGCATGGCCCCGAGGACGCGCCACCGCGCAACGGGCACGGCGTGCCGCACTTCGTTTTCAACGGCACGCACAGCGTGTCGGGGTCGCGCCCGCCTGCCGCGCTGCTGGAAGCCATGCTGCGCGCGCTGGCGCGCGCCAGGCAGATTGCCACACGCACTGCCGTCTGAACCGCTGGCTGCCGAACCTTGACGGGGTTTTTTGCTTGGTATTTTGTGGTCAGGAAGCGCTCTCTCTTGTGAAGAGCGCTTTTCTTTATCTCCTGAACGCCAGGGCCCGCCGGCAGCGCTGAACTCGCAGGTCGAGCCTTGCCCCTCGCGGAATCAGGTAGATAATGCCTTTGTCCCCCTGGCGAGCAAGGAGTGGTGAAGTGACCGAACGTTCATCCCCTGGGGCCGAGCCCGATCTCGTGCAAGGCGTTCCGTTGGAGAACGTCGTGGAAGGCGGCATCGTGTCGGGCCACGTTGGCGGCGAGCCGGCCTTGCTGGTTTGCCAGGCCGGCGAACTGTTTGCCATCGGTGCGACTTGCACGCATTATGGCGCGCCGCTGGCGGACGGCCTGCTGGCCGGCGACACGATCCGGTGCCCCTGGCACCATGCCTGCTTCAGTCTGCGCACGGGCCTGCCCATCCGACCACCGGCCCTCGACAGCCTGAAACGCTGGCGCGTGGAGCGGCGCGGCGGCCAGGCCGTTGTGTGCGAGGAACTGCCGGGCGCGCGGCCGCCACGGTTGGCCACGGCACAACTGCCTGAATCCGTGGTGATCATCGGAGGCGGTGCAGCAGGAAATGCCGCGGCCATGACGTTACGGCGAGAGGGCTACGACGGCCCGGTCACCTTGTTGAGTGCGGATCCTGCCTTGCCGTACGATCGCCCGAATTTGTCAAAAGACTATCTGGCCGGCACCGCGCAGACGGACTGGCTCCCGTTGCGGTCTACGGAGTACTACGCGGACCATCACATCGACGCCAGATGCAATCAGCGCGCTGTCCGGCTCGATCCTGTCGGGAAGACCGTCACGCTGGCGGACGGCAGCCTGACCCGCTATGGCGCACTGTTGCTTGCCACGGGCGCCGAGCCGGTACAGCTCAAGGTCCCCGGAGCAACCTTGCCTCACGTGTTTGTGCTGCGCTCGCTGGCCGACTGCGACGCCCTGATCGCACGCCTCGGGTCGGCCCATCGTTGTGTCGTGGTGGGCGCGAGCTTCATCGGACTCGAAGTCGCGGCTTCATTGCGCACGCGGGGAATGGAGGTGCATGTCGTCGCACCGGAAGCCCGTCCGATGGAGCGGATTCTCGGCGCCGAGTTGGGCGACATGGTCAAGGCGCTGCATGAATCGCACGGGGTGTTCTTCCATCTCGGCGCCACAGTCGCGGAAATTGAAGCGGATCGCGTGAAATTATCGACGGGCGCGGAGTTGCCCGCCGACCTGGTGGTAACCGGCGTCGGCGTTCGCCCTGATGTTGCATTGGCGCAAGACGCCGGCCTGGCCATGGACCGCGGCGTGGTGGTCGATGGATATCTCCAGACCAGCGCACCGGCCATCTATGCCGCCGGCGACATCGCACGCTGGCCAGACCCGAGAACCGGTGAGCGCATCCGCGTCGAGCACTGGGTGGTCGCCGAGCGCCAGGGCGTGGCCGCGGCGCAAAACATGCTGGGCCGGCAGCTGCGTTTTGCAGCGGTGCCCTTCTTCTGGAGCCAGCATTACGACGTAGCCATCAACTACGTCGGCCACGCGGAGCAATGGGACCGCGTCGACATCGACGGCGACCCCGGCTCGCACGCCTGTACGGTGACCTATTGGCGCGGTGATCAGCCACTCGCGGTCGCAACGGTCGGACGCGACCTGGACAGCCTGCGCGCGGAGCTTGCATTCGAGCAGCAGAGCCCGGCGTGAACAGCGGCTCGCCGGGCCGTCAACCGCGCCCCGCAATGAGGAGGGTTTCACAAGATGTCGAAGCGGTTCAAGGTCGGCGACCATGTCAGCTGGAACTCCGAGGCTGGCCGGGTGTCGGGTACCATCATCGCCGTCCATACGCAGGATTTCGACTATAAGGGACATGTTCATCGCGCGTCGGAAGACGATCCCCAATACGAGATCAAGAGCGACAGGACCGACCATATCGCTGCCCATCGGGGTGCGGTGCTGGTGCTGATACCCCGCAAGGGCAGCGCGTGATACAAGACGCCCATCAGACGCATGAGAAAGGGAGACACTCAAATGGATAGCGGGACGGTCAAATCCGCGAATCGCGTGTTCGATATGCTGGAGCTATTCGAGCGGGTGCGCCGGCCGCTGCGCGTTGGCGAGATTGCCGAGCGCCTCGGCATCCCGCAATCCAGTGTCTCGATGCTGCTGCGGACCATGGTGGCGCGCGGTTACGTGGAGTTCGATGCACAGATGCGGAGCTATTGCCCTTCCGTGCGGGTCGCGTTCCTGTGCGGCTGGACCACGAGAAAGCAAGGCGCCGGCGCGTCGGTCCACGATGCCATGCGCCGGCTCTCCAGCGAGACCGGCGAGACGGTGCTGCTTGGCCGGCAGAGCGGCAATATGCTGCAGTACCTGTCGGTCATCGAATCCAGCCACGCGTTGCGGCTGTCGGTCTCGTCGGGCACCATCCGGCCGATGCACCGCACCGCCATCGGCATCATGCTGATGAGCCGGATGGAGGACGAACAGATCGGACGGCTGCTGCGCCGCTACAACGCGGAGGCGGTCCCCGGCGAGCGGCCGGCACAGCCCGACGAGATCCTGCGCGCCGTGGAGCAGGCGCGCCGCCAGGGCTACTACGAGTCGGCCAGCCTGGCCTCGCCGGGCGCCGGTGTGATTGCCACGCTGGTGGCCACGCCGATACGCGGGCAGTGGCTCGGGATCGGCACCGGCGGCCCTGTGGCACGCCTGCACGCGCGCCGCAAGAAGCTGCTGGCCGCCGTACTGGCGGTCGCGCAGGACTGCTGAGCGCCGCAAGCCCAAATTCAGCTGCGTGGCCGTTCGCGGCGCGACCGCATCGCATCGAGCCGCGCCAGCAGGCGCGTGGCCTGCTCCAGATGCAGGCGCTCGACCATGCGCCCGTCCAGGTTGATCACGCCCGCCTCGGCATGCTCCGGCCGCGCGAAGGCCGCGACGATCGCATGCGCGTCGTCGATGGCCGCATCCGATGGCGTGAACGCGGCGTTGGCCGGCTCCACCTGCGACGGGTGAATCAGCGTCTTGCCGTCAAAGCCCATCCTGACTGATTGCAGGACTTCGCTGTCGAAGCCGGCGCGGTCGCCGAAGTCGTTCCACACCCCGTCGAGCACATCCATGCCGTAGCGCTTGGCCGCCAGCACCACCGACATCAGCCAGGGCAGCAGATACGCACGGTTCTCGCCGGGATACACCCCGGTTTCCTTGGCGAGATCGTTGGTGCCCACGACCAGGCAATCCAGCCACGGCTGGCAGCCCTGGCCCGCACGCAGGATGCCGTCGAGGTGGTGGATCGCGGCAGCCGTTTCGACCATGGCCCAGATCCTCGGCGCGGGGCCATCGACGATGGCGCAGATCGCCGCGCCGAAGCGTTCCAGGTCGGCGCTGGTGTTGACCTTGGGCAGCAGGATCGCATCTGGCCGGCAGCCGGCAGCCGCGCGCAGGTCGTCTGCGAATTCCGCGCTGTCCAGCGCGTTGACGCGGATCACGGTCTCTTGCGCCGCAAACGGCTGCGCGGCAAAGGCACCGGCCAGATTCTCCCGGGCCTGGCCTTTCATCGCCGGCGCCACGGCATCTTCCAGGTCGAACACGATGACGTCGCAAGTCAGGTTGCGGGCCTTCTCGATGGCGCGGGTGTTGGTCGCCGGCACGTAGAGCACGGAGCGGCGAGGTGCGGTCTTGTTCAGGGTCATGAGATATAGCGTCAAGGGTTGGCGGGTGCCGCGGCCGCGGCGGAGGTCGGCGGCCAGCATGGCCGCAGGCGAAAGTTTCCGGCCCGCAGGCGCCCGCGCCTATCACATATGTGATCAATGACCCGGATCGGAATCCATCACATATGTGATGCCGCGCCTGCCGGCATTCGCCAATACTCGGTCCATCGACAACAACACGGCGCCGGTCAACGCGGCGATGCCTCCGAGTGGAACCTGACCATACCTTCGACAAGACCGTGGACGGCACCGGCTTCACCCGGGCGCTGGCCGACTGGATCAGCACGGTCGACGATGCCGCGATCGGCACACCGGCGTTCGCGTGGGCACGGCATGCCATGCTCGACTGGATCGCGGTCACCATCGCTGCCGCCCGGGAGCCGCTGGTGGAAATGCTCACCGCCGAATACGCCAGCCCGCAGGCGTTGCCGTGCGCGCTGGTGGGCAGCCCGCTGCGCGCCGACGCGGCGCAGGCCGCGCTGATCAATGGTGCGGCCGGCCACGCGCTTGATTTCGACGACGTCGCCTCGGCGATGCATGGCCATCCGACGGTACCCGTGGCGCCGGCCGCGCTGGCGGTGGCCCAGGCTGCCGGCGCAAGCGGCAAGGACCTGTTGCGCGCGCTGATCCTGGGGCATGAAGTCGAAAGCCGCATCGGCGAAGTGGTCGGCGCGGAACAGTATCGCCTCGGCCTGCACCCGACCGGAACCACCGGCGCGCTTGGCGCGGCCGCCGCGTGCGCGAGGCTGGGTGGGCTCGACCCGACCGCCACGGCCCATGCACTGGGGCTGGCCGCGACGCAGGCGGCCGGGCTCAAATGCATGTTCGGCACCATGGCCAAGCCGCTGCATGCCGGCAAGGCCGCGATGAACGGCGTGATGGCGGCGCGGCTGGCGGCGCGTGGTTTCACCGCCAATCCCCGCGGCATCGAGTGCGAGCAGGGTTTTGCCCGCACCCAGGCACCTGCGGCGCCGGCGTTCCCCGCCACCTTCGAGCGCCGCGCAGGCATGGCCATTGAACGCACCTTGTTCAAGTTCCATGCCTCCTGCTACCTCACGCATTCCACCATCGAAGCCGTGCGCCAGCTATGTCGCGAGCACCGGATCGACCTGGACGCGCTGGCGTCGATGACCATCTCGGTATCTGGCCCGCATCGTGGCGTATGCGATATCGAAAGCCCGCAGACCGGCCTGGAGATCAAGTTCGCGATCCAGCATCTGGCTGCGCTGGCGATGGACGGCGCGCCCACTGCGTCGCTCGCACTGTATTCGTCCGAGACCGCGCACGCGCCGCGCTATGTCAGTGCCCGACAGCGGATCGCTCTGGAGGTCGTACCTGGCCCGGACCGCAACGTCGCCACGGTCGAGATCCTGACGTGCGACGGCCGGACGCTGCGTGCGCAGGCCAATGTCGCCGTGCCGGCCTCGGACCTTGACCTGCAATGGCGACGCCTGGTCGACAAGGCGCAGGCCATCGTGGTGCCGCGGATCGGCGCGGCCAAATTCGCGAAGCTGGTGTCGGTGGTGGAAACGCTGGACCGGCTTCCTTCCGTCGAACCCTTGTTTGAGGCAATCCAATGACATCCATCGATCCCGCTGCCGAGACCGCCCTTGATCCGGTCGTCAGTCGCCTGAAAGCCAGCGCCCAGTTGCGCAGCCGTGGCAACCGCTACGAGGATTTCGAGCCCGGCAGACGCTTCGGGCATCACTGGGGGCGCACCGTCACCGCGTCGGACAACACGATGTTTTCGGTGCTGACCCTGCACTACAACCCGCAGTACACCAACGAGGCGGTAGCGCGGGGCAACGGGCACCCGGGCGTGCCAGTCAATCCGCTGCTGGTGTTTAACACGGTGTTCGGGCTGTCGGTGGAAGATCTGTCGGAAGGCGGTGGCCCGTTTCTCGGCGTTGACGAGCTCTCTTATCTGAAACCGGTCTATCCCGGCGAGACGCTCTATGCCAGCTCCGTAGTGGTGTCGCGCCGGCCCACCAGCAACCGGCCGGGCTACGGCATCGTGACGTGGCACACCCATGGCACCAATCAGCAGGGCGAAGCTGTCATCGAGTTCAAGCGTTCAAATCTGGTCAGGATGAGGGGATAAGCATGTCAGGAGACGGTCTGGGGTACATGACGGAAGCGCGTCGCATGATCCGCGATGCGGCGCGTGATTTCACGATGAAAGAGGTGCTGCCGGTGGCCAATGCACTGGACGGCCCCGATGCAGAGATTCCGATGTCGCTGCGCGACAAGCTGGCCGAGATGGGCTACTTCGGCATCACCATCCCGGAGGCATACGGCGGTCTGGGCCTTGGCATCTTCGAGTACTGCCTGATCTGCGAGCAGCTGTCGCGCGGCTGGATGTCGGTAGCGTCGATCGTCGCCCGTGCCCAGGGCGGCTGGATCATGAAGTCGATGCCCGAGGACATGCGGCAGGAATACCTGCCCCGCGTGGTGCGCGGCGAGTTCCTCAATGCCAGCGCGCTGTCCGAGCCGGATACGGGATCCGATCTGGCCTCGATCTCGTGCCGCGCAGTGCTGGACGGCGATGAATGGGTGCTGACCGGCAACAAGTACTGGTGCACCTTCGCCGACGGCGCCGACTACCTGATCCTGTTTGCGCGTACCTCGGCGCCGCCGTCGCCCGACAAGCGCTGGGAAGGCATCTCGTGCTTCATGATCGAGAAGCAGCGCGGCGGCTTCCCCGCGGGCATGACCGGCTCCCCGATTCCCAAGATCGGGTACTTCGGCTGGAAGACCTTCGAGCTCGCGCTCGACGGCGTGCGCGTGCCCCGGCGCAACCTGATGGGACCCGAAGGCAAGGCCTTCCTGCTGATGGCCAAGGGGCTGGAAGGCGCCCGCGCGCATACCGCGGCCCGGGCGATCGGCCTGGCGCAGGGCGCGCTCGAAGACGCGATCGCCTATTCGCTGGAGCGCCGCCAGTTCGGCATGCCGATTGCCGAATACCAGGCAATCCGCTTCAAGATCGCGACCATGGCCACCGAAATCGAGGCCGCGCGGCAGTTGCTCTACTTCGTCTGCAACGAAATCGACAGCGGACGCCGCTGCGACAAGGAGGCGTCGATGGTGAAGTACTTTGCCTCGGAAATGGCCGAGCGTGTGACGTCGTCCGCGCTGCAGATCTTCGGCGGCGCCGGCTATACCAAGCTGTTCCCGGTGGAGCGCTACTGGCGCGATGCGCGGCTGACCAAGATCTTCGAGGGCACTTCCGAGATCCAGCAGCGCATCATCGCCAACAGCCTGCTCGGCAAGTCCGAGGTCGAGGGCATGATCGCCAGCCGCGCGTTCGGCAACCAGGCCCGCCAGGGAAAGGAGGCCGCATGAAGCTTTCCGCACTCACCAGCCCCGATGGCTACTTCGAGCACTTCGAGCCCGGCATGCTGATCCGCCATGCGCGCGGCAAGACCGTGACCGAGATGGACAACGTCATGCTGACCAATATGGTCATGAACACCGCCGAGGGGCATTTCAACGAGGATGCCATGCGGCGTGCCGCTGGCGGCATCTTTGCGCAGCGCGTGGTGTTTGGCGGGATCAACCTGTCGATGGTGCTCGGACTGGCCGCACAGGACACGGCCGAGCACTGCCTGTGCGAACTGACGCTGGACAAGATCCGCCTGTCGCATCCGGTCTTTCACGGCGACACGCTCTACGCCTTCACCGAGGTACTGGGCAAGGAGGAAGCCGGGCGCGAGGATGCGGGCATCATCCGCTTCCGCCACTACGGCGTGAACCAGGACGACAAGCTCTGCGTGCAGGCGGAGCGCACCGCGCTGATCAAGCGCAAGAGCCACTGGGGTGCGCGATGAGAGCAGGTGGCCGCGCAGGTGGCCTCACAGCCGGCGCGCTCGAGGGCATGGTCGTGCTCGACCTGACCCAGATGCTGGCTGGCCCCTATTGCTCGATGATGCTCGCTGACCAGGGCGCGCGCGTGATCAAGATCGAGCCGCCCGGCGGCGACCAGACCCGGCGCAACGGCCCGCATCTCGAAGGCGCGTTGCGGATGGAGTCAGGCGGATTTGGCGGCTACTTCGGCTCCATCAACCGCAACAAGGAATCGCTGGTGCTGGACCTGAAGCAGCCTGCGGGGCGCGCGACCTTGCTCAGGCTGGCGCGCGGCGCCGACGTACTGGTCGAAAACTACCGCGCCGGCGTGATGGAGCGCTTCGGGCTGGACTATGAACGGCTCGCCGAGGAGAACCCGAAGCTGGTATACGCGGCGCTGCGGGGTTTCGGCGACCCGCGCAGCGGCGAGAGCGCTTACGCCGGCTGGCCCGCCTACGATCCTGTCGCGCAGGCAATGGGCGGCATCATGGGGATTACCGGCCCGCAGCGCGGCGGCGCGCCGACCAAGATCGGTCCCGGCGTTGGCGACATCGTGCCAGCCATGTTCCTTGCCTACGGCATCGCGGCGGCATGCTGGCACGCCCAGCGCACCGGCCGCGGCCAGTTCGTGGACGTGGCCATGGTCGATGCCGTGCTGGCGGTGTGCGAGCGCATGGTGTTCCAGTACAGCGCCACGGCGCAGGCGCCGGGCCCGGAGGGCAACGGCCACCCGCTGCTCTGCCCGTTCGGGCTCTTTCCGGCCAGCGACGGCTTTATCAGCCTGGGGGTGCCGAACGACCGTTTCTGGCGGCTCCTGGTGGCGCGCATGGGTAATCCGCCATGGGCCGGCGATGCGCGCTTTGCCACCAACGAATCGCGCGTGCGGCACCGGGTCGAGGTGGAGCAGGCGGTCGGCGCCTGGACCGTGCGCCACACCAAGCGCGCGCTTGCCGAGATGCTGGGCGGCGAGGTGCCGTTCGGTCCGGTGTTCGATGCTGCCGACATCTTCGACGATCCGCATTTCCGCATCCGCGGGATGCTGGTCGAAGCCGAGCAGCCTGGCGCCACGCGCGGGCTGACCATCGCCGGCAGTCCGGTGCGCATGAGCGCCACGCCCGGCGGCGTACGGCATCGGGCTCCGATGACCGGCGAGCACACCGACCGCACGCTGAGCGACCTCGGCTTCGATGCCGCAGAGATCGCTGCGCTGCGCGCGGACGGCGTGGTGCAGTAAGCAGTCGCGCCACGCCCTGAGAACCGACAAACAACGCTAGTACACCAGAAGGAGACAACATCATGCAGGAACGAACCAAGCGGCTGCGCCGTTGCCAGCTGTCCGTGCCAGGCTCGAGCGAGAAGATGATGGCCAAGGCCGCGGGCATGGCCGTTGACTTCGTCTTCCTTGACCTGGAAGACGCCGTGGCGCCCAGCGAGAAGCGCCCGGCGCGGCGCAAGATCGTCGACGCCCTGAACGGGCTCGACTGGGGGCACACCACGCGCTGCGTGCGCATCAACGACCTGAGCACCGAGTATGCCTACGAGGACATCATCGAAGTAGTGGAAGGCGCGGGCCGCAACCTCGATGTCATCATGCTGCCCAAGGCCATGTCGGCGGCGGACGTGCAGTTCGTCGACAAGCTCCTGTCGATGATGGAGAAGAAGCTCGGCCTGCGCCGCCGCATCGGCATCGACGTGCTGATCGAAGAGGTGGAGGCGATGATGAACGTCGAGGCCATTGCCGCCTCGACGCCGCGGCTGGAATGTCTCATCTTCGGCATGGGCGACTATTCCGCCAGCCAGGGCGTGTCCATGCGCGACATTGGCGGCAGCGGCGGCTATCCGGGGGACATCTGGCACTACCAGCGCCAGCGGCTGACAATTGCCGCGCGCGCCAACCGGCTCGACGCTGTCGATGGTCCGTTCGCCGACTTCCGCAGTCCCGATGCATTCCGCGAGGAAGCCCGCCGCGCCATGATCCTCGGCATGGTCGGCAAGTGGGCCATCCATCCCTCGCAGGTCGAGCTCGCCCAGGACGTCTTCTCGCCCGC
>JACXTT010011361.1_pt1 | contig 11919 bp, 8 predicted proteins | sample 9270951 | NCBI WGS metagenome assembly JACXTT01 (sample SAMN15532306, study PRJNA645909) | rock metagenome | isolation source: weathered quartz diorite | place: Puerto Rico | collected 2017-06-21 | reverse complement strand
AGAACATCTCGCAACGTTTTTTCATGGACTCGAGCGCTGCGGCGCGATTGGCACTCGGCTCCCACACGCCAACCGAACTGCCGCACGACACGGCAGTCAGCCCCAGATCAGTGATTACGCGGCGCGCAGCAGCAAAGTCTTCCGTCTTGAGGAACGCTTCGAGAACGGGCGCGGTAAGCTCGACGTACTTGATTCCGGCGCGCGACCAGCCTTCGAGCGATTTGCGGTAACCTGCGCCGGTCGACGAGTTCTGATGCATGCAGAGCGACATCTTACCTGGCGTGGCGGCAAGGGTTGCAACTTGAGCCAACGGAGCGACGAGCACGAGCCTGCGCGAGAGCATGGGAATACTATATCGTCTAACGACGAAGCGTGGCAGGTGCCGCACTCGATAAATGAAAGGCGCGCTAGCTCAGGGCTGGATGGGCTCGGGCACGGCCGCGCCGTCAGCGCGAGGATCGGACGCGGCGTAATTTGTACCGGTCTTCGAATTGTGCAGAATCGCCTGGCCGCGGCCCATGGTCTGGTTGTACTCTCGGCGAAGCAGCAGATCGTGACCTAACTCGGACAGTTGTTGCAACGACGTTGGCGGCAGCCGGAATTCGAGCGCAACATTGCAGCCGTCCGCGTTGTTCTTCGCGAAGCGAGGCGCTTCGAGCGCAGCCTGCACGTTCATGCCGAAATCGACGAAATTCGAAACAAACTGCGCGTGCGCCAGCGGCTGCACTGCACCGCCCATGATGCCGAAGCCGATGTGCTGATCGCCGCGCTCCATAAAGGCTGGAATGATGGTGTGAACCGGCCGCTTGCCGCCTGCGAGAACGTTCGGTTGTTTAGGATCGAGCGAGAAACCCGCTCCGCGATTGTGCAGGATGAATCCCATGCCGTCCACGGTGACGCGCGAACCGAAGTGGCTATAGATGCTCTGGATCCAGCTCACGATGTTGCCGTCCTTGTCGACGACGGTGAGATAAGTCGTGTCGCCGGTGACGGGCTCGCCGGGCTCGACATTGCAATTCGCCTTGCGTGGATTGATCAAGGCCGCGCGGGCCCGTGCATAGTCTTTCGAAAGCAACCGGCCGAGCGGTACGTCATAAGTTCGCGGATCGGCATCGTAGCGGTGAAGATCGGAGTACGCGAGTTTCATGGCTTCGATACGCTCATGCCACTCGGGAGCGCTCTGCGGTCCTTCGACAGCAGGCGGCGTGGTCTCCATGATGTTCAGCATCTCAAGCGCGGCCATGCCATCGCCATTCGGAGGCAATTCGTAAACACGCCAGCCGCGATAGTCAGTCGAGATGGGCGTCACCCACTCGGAGGCGAATGAAGCGAGATCCTGCGCGGTCATCGTGCCGCCGAGCTTTTGCGAAGTCTTGAGAATCGCGGCGGCGATTTCGCCCCTGTAGTAGACCTCTGATCCTTTTTCGGCGATCAGACGCAGCGCATGCCCCAGGTCAGGATTGCGGAACACTTCGCCGAGTTGCGGAGGCCGGCCGCCGGGAAGGAACACGCGCGCCGATTCGTCATTGGCCTTGAGATCCTTGATCGACAGTTGCGTGCGCCAGATCTCGTCCATGCCTTCGGGAATCGGAAAACCGCGCTCGGCATATCCGATCGCCGCTCCGAATAATTCTTTCCAAGGCAGTTTCCCGAATCGCTCATGCATGCGATACCAGCCGTCCACTGCGCCAGGAACCGTGACGCTGTGGATACCGGAGCCCGGCATGGTTTTGAAATCATGCTTTGCTAGAAACGCGGGCGAGAGACCGCGCGGGGCCGGCCCGGATCCATTGATACCGGTCAGCTTTCCAGTCTTCGCGTCCCAGTAGATCGCGAACATGTCGCCGCCGAGGCCGTCCATCAGGGGTTCCGTGACGGCGAGTACGGCGTTGGCAGCGATCGCCGCGTCGACTGCCGATCCACCGCGTGCTAGAATCTGTGCGCCTGCTTGCGAAGCGAGGACCTGGCTGGTAGCAACGATTCCCTGCTGGCTGATAACCATCGAGCGGCCGTAGTTCCGGCCCATTCCCTGACCCTGGGCATAGAGCGCGGCAGCGACGCAGCACAACAGCAAGGCGGCGCGCGTAATCATGGACATGATCGTTGCTCCCTTTCAGCCAACAAGTTTTCTAAAGAATACCAGTTTCGAGGTAGAATTCGGCATGCCCGATCGGTCCATCACTCGCCGCGAAGCGAGTCAGCTTTTGGGCGCTGCGGCGGCATCCACCCAACTGACAGCGGCGAACACGCCCGACATCTGCTTTCTGACAGCCATCGAGTTGGCAGCGCTGATCCGGCAAAAGAAACTAAGCGCGCGTGAAGCGATGACGGCGCACTTGAAGCAGATCGATCGCATCAATCCGAAGGTCAACGCGATCGTCACGCTGGTAGCCGAGCAAGCGATGGAAAACGCGCGCAAGGCGGATGAAGCGCAAGCTCGTGGAGACGCACTCGGGTCGCTTCACGGCTTGCCGGTCGCACACAAAGATCTGGTGGAAACAGCGGGCATTCGCACGACATTCGGCTCGCCTCTGTTCAAGGACAACGTGCCGTCGCACGATGCGATCATCATCGAAAGGATGAAAAAGGCGGGTGCGATCACGGTGGGTAAGACCAACACGCCGGAATTCGGGGCCGGATCGCAAACCTTCAATCCAGTATTCGGCGCGACGAAGAATCCGTACGATCTGACGAAGACCTGCGGGGGAAGCAGCGGTGGCGCGGCGGTGAGCCTGGCTTGCGGGATGGTGCCGATCGCGGATGGCAGCGATAGCGGCGGATCGCTGCGGAATCCCTCGTCGTTTTGCAGCGTGGTCGGTTTCCGAGTAGCGCCGGGCCGGGTGCCGACGGCGGTGGTGGCCGGGAATGCGTGGTCGACGCTCGGCGTCACGGGACCGATGGCGAGAACTGTGGCTGATGCCGCGCTGCTGCTAAGCGTGATGGCCGGACACGATGCGCGCTGCCCGATTTCAATCAACGAGCCAGGCGCGCGATTCGCCGGCAAACTCGACCGCAACTTCAAGGGCGTGCGAGTGGCGTGGTTCAAGAATCTGGGCGGCATTCCGTTCGATCGCCGAATTCGCGCGGCAGTGAACGCGCAGCGCAAAATATTTGAGAGCCTGGGCTGCATCGTCGAAGAAGCCGAGCCCGATTTGACCGGCGCTGACGAGGCGTTCAATACGTTGCGAGCAATCGGTTTCGTGAGCGGCCAAGGAGAACACGTCCGCGCGCATCGCGATCAGGTGAAGGACACGATCATTTTTGAAGTAGAACGAGGATTGAAGCTGACTGCCGCGGATATCGCGCGCGCTGAATCACTACACACCGCGGTGTGGCAACGCATGCGAGTCTTTATGGAGAAGTACGAGTACTTCATCGTGCCAGCGACGCAAGTGCCGCCGTTCGATGTAAATCAGCCGTACGTCACCGAGATCGAGGGCGTGAAAATGAACACGTACATCGATTGGATGAAGAGCTGCTATCTGATTTCGATCGTCGAGAATCCATCGATCAGTGTACCGTCGGGCTACACGCCGGAAGGTTTACCGGTCGGCTTGCAAATCGTCGGGCGTCATCGCGAGGAATTCAGTGTTTTGCAATTGGCGCACGCGTTCGAGCAGGCCACGAAGGCGTCGCATCGACGGCCATCGATCGTGTAGCGGAGTATCAGGCCTCGAACATCCACTGGCCGCCGACCATGGTGCGCTCAATCGGAATGTTGACCAGCGTGGACGGGTCGGCAGTTAGCGGGTCGCGGCCGACCACTACAAGGTCGGCGAGTTTTCCAGCCTCGATCGTGCCCTTCTGCTTCTCTTCAAAGGATGCATACGAACCGTGAACCGTAGCAACACGCAGCGCCTCTTCGATGGTAATGCGCTGCGTCGGTCCCCATACGGTTCCATGCGTGTCAGTGCGAGTCACAGCCGATTGCAGGAACATCATGGGTTCGAACGGACCGGGCGGATAGTCGGACGACATCGTTGCGCGGACACCTGCATCGAGGAAACTACGGAGCGCAAACATGTGGTTCAATCGCTCGGCACCGTACTCCTTCATCTTCTCGCCGTGATAATAAACATAACTCGAGAACGGCGTCGGAATAACGCCTTGCGCTTTGATGCGGCGGACCAGATCGTCGTTGATGACAGTGCAATGCTCGATGCGGAAGCGTGGATCGCGGCGCGGCGTCTCTTTTTGAAGACGCTCATAGAGCTTGAGCACGATATCGATGGCAACATCGCCGTTGGCGTGCGTGCCTATGTGCCAGCCTGCAGCGTGCGCCTCGCGCGAATCTTCAAAGAGCTGATCGCCGGTTCGAACCAGAATGCCGTAGTCATCAGGTCTGCCGATGTAGGGCTGCGACACCCGCGCGTCGCGCTCGGAGATCGAGCCATCGCAAACCATCTTCATCGCGCCTACGCGAACCCACTCGTTGCCGAGGCCGGAATGCACACCAGCGGCGAGCATTCGCTTGATGAAGCCCTGACTGATGAACCCGTACACGCGGACGCTGAGGTCGCCCGACTCGTAGGCGTCCTGGTACGCGGTGAGATCTTCCGGCGACCCCTGCGGATCATTCACGGAGGTGATGCCGGTGCGCGCGATCATCTTGGTGATCAGCTTGACTCCTTCCCTGCGTTCGGATCGCGTGGCGGTGTTGCGAATCTTCGAACGGAAGGGAGCAGTGGCCGTTTCCATCGCACGCCCGGTTAACTTGCCATTAGGCCCACGCTCGAACTTGCCACCAGGCGGGTCCGGAGTCTTTTCGTTCACGTCGGCCACCTGCAATGCGCGAGAGTTCACCCAAGAAGTGTGGCCGCCGCGATGAGTGATGATCACGGGATGATTCGGCGCGGCGGCGTCGAGGTCGGCGATTCGCAGCGCACGGCCGTCAGATGTCTTGGTGTCGTCGTACTTGAAACCCACCACCCACTGACCCGCCGGTGTTTTTGCGGCACGCTCGCGAATCGCGGCCTGAATCGCGGCAATGGAGCGGAGGTCACAATCGACTTCTTTCAAGTGCCGGAGTCCCGATGAAGCGGTGTGTAGGTGCGCGTCGATGAATCCGGGAAAGACCGTACGCCGGCCGAGGTCGATTTTCTTCACCGAGGCCGAGGAAATATTCTCAATCTCGGCGTTCGTACCCACGGCAAGAAATCGACCGCCGGCGATCGCGACCGCCTCAGCTCGCGGGTTCGCCGAATCCATGGTGTGAATCGAACCGTTATGAAGGATCAGTTCGGGCTTGGTTACCGACGCGGCCTTCAGAGCGGCAACTCCGACGAGTCCCACAAATTCACGACGCGATGATTTCATAAATTCATTCTCGACCTGTCATTGTACACTGGGCAATTGCTACGCTCAGTACAAGGACAAGCCGGTTCCCACCGTTGGACACTTTTACCCCGCTTCAATATGTAAAGGGCATCGGGCCGGCGCGCGCCGAGATGCTCGAGGCCAAAGGTCTGCTCACGGTGGAAGATCTGCTAACGTACGCGCCGTTTCGTTATGAAGACCGCACCAATGTGAAGACCATCGCGCAACTTGCGCCAGGTGAAATGGCGACAGTGATCGCGGAGGTGAAATCGGCGCGGCTGGCGGGATTCCGTCGCAGGAATCTTGGCCTGTTCGAAGCAACCCTCACCGACTCCTCGCGCGAGCGGCTGCTTGCGAAATGGTTTCATGGCGGATACCTGGCGGATAAATTCGAGACTGGCCTGCGAGTCGCATTGTTCGGAAAAGTGGAGCTCGACAACTACACGGGTGATCTGCTCATCATGCACCCGGAGTTCGAGATCCTGACGGCCGAAGATGCCGAGGGCGATTCGGCGCTGCACATCGGCCGTATCGTTCCCATCTACGAGGCCGCGGGCAAGATCACGACACGCGTCTTCCGGTCCTTGATTCATCGGATTCTAGGATCGCTCGAGCGAGTGGAGGATCATTTGCCGCCGGTGTTGCGCGACCGGCTGAAGCTGCCCGATCGATGGGTCTCGATCCAATCGCTTCACTTTCCCCCACCAGGCACCGATCTCCGGTTGCTCAATGAGTTCCGAACCCCGGCGCATTGGCGGCTGATCTTCGAAGAATTTTTTTGGCTGGAGTGCGGACTGTCGTTGAAGCGAGCAAAAGGAAAGCAGCAGCCGGGGGTTTCATTCGAACTCAACGACCGCGTTCGTGAAAAAGTCAAGGCTATGTTGCCATTTAAGCCTACCGGTGCGCAAAAGCGCGTTCTCAAAGAGATCGCCGACGATATGCAAGCCCCACACCCCATGAGCCGTTTGCTGCAAGGCGACGTGGGCAGCGGGAAGACGCTGGTGGCAGCAGAAGCGGCGATCATCGCGATCGAAAACGGTTACCAAGCGGCGGTGCTTGCGCCGACAGAAATACTGGCAAGCCAGCATTATTTTTACTTCAAAAATCTGTTCCAGAAGATGGGTTACGTGGTCGTGTTGCTCACCGGGTCGGCCACCCCGAGAGAAAAATCGCAGCTCAAGAAGCTGCTGGCCGAAGGGCTAGTGCACGTCGGCATCGGTACGCATGCGTTGCTCGAAGAAGATGTGGAGTGGAAGAAGCTCGGTTTGGCAATTGTCGACGAGCAGCATCGTTTTGGCGTGATGCAGCGGCTGAGGCTGGCTTCGAAGGGCACCCATCCCGACGTTCTGGTAATGACCGCGACGCCGATTCCGCGAACATTGGCATTGACCATCTACGGCGATCTTGATGTTTCGATAATCGACGAGATGCCACCGGGCCGTCGCCCGATCGAAACCAAGCACGTCAAGGACGATCGCATTGAGAGTGTCTATAGCTTTCTTAAGCAGCAGATCACGCTCGGGCGGCAGGCCTACGTTGTTTATCCCGTGATCGAAGAGACGGAGGCGATGAAGGCGGCGCAGCAAATGTATCATCATCTGTCTGAGCACGTGTTCCCTGATATCCGCGTTGGGCTTCTGCATGGGCGCCTGAAGACAGACGAGAAGGAAGGCGTCATGGATGAGTTTCGCCGGGGCGAGGTGAAGATTCTTGTTTCGACGACGGTTATTGAGGTCGGAGTCGACGTGCCGAACGCGACGGTGATGGTAATTGAGCAGGCGGAGCGCTTCGGTCTCGCGCAACTGCACCAGCTTCGCGGGCGCGTCGGGCGAGGCGCCGAGCAAAGCTACTGCATCCTGGTGACCGGTAAGCTTGGCGATGCTGGACGCGAGCGGATCCGTACGATGGTGGATTCGAACGACGGCTTCTATATCGCGGAGATGGATCTAAAGCTGAGGGGCCCGGGCGAGTTCTTCGGGACGCGCCAATCGGGACTGCCTGCGTTGCGAATCGGCAACATCATCCGCGATCAGGATGTGCTCGAAATCGCACGGAGCGAGGCGCAGGCTTTCATCGGGAATCCTCCGTCGGCTGACGACTTGCGGCGCGCGGTCAACTTCATCCGGCAACATTGGCAGCGCCGCTACGGTTTGGTGCAGGTGGGCTGATGCGAGTGATCGCGGGTGAATTCCGTAGCCGCCGGCTGAAGACGCTGCCGGGTCTCTCAACTCGGCCTACTCCTGATCGTCTGCGTGAATCGCTATTCAATGTGCTCGCGCCGACGATCGAAGGTACGATTTTTCTCGATGCGTATGCGGGCACGGGCGCGGTCGGAATCGAAGCCCTCAGCCGTGGCGCGCAACGGTGCACGTTCGTCGAGAAGAATAGAGCCGCGGTGGAAGTGATTCGCGATAATCTCGCCGCGCTGGGCTTAGAGAATCGCTCCGAAATCTATACCGGCAAATCGCTAGCGGTTCTAGAACGCATAACGGCCGATATCGTTTTTCTCGATCCGCCTTACGAGCTCGCGAAAGAGTATGACGCTGCGCTCGCGGCGCTGGGAGCCGCTGCCAACAAGCTTGTCATCGTTCAGCACTCATCACGAACTGAGCTTCAACAAGAATACGGACGGCTGCGGCGCTATCGGATTCTCAAGCAGGGCGACAACGCGTTGAGTTTTTATCGAGCGGATCGAGGGAGTCAAGCAACTTAAGCAGACGCGGGCATCGTCAAGAACGCGCGCATCACATGCCAGAACTTCTGCCGGTTGACACCCAGCGCGACTGAGTGCGCCGTCCCCGGCAGAATCACGAACTGACGATCGCCGTTCGGCAGGCGTTTGTAGAATTCCGCAAGATCGTCCACGGTAGCGATGCCATCGTATTCGCCGCGCACCAGCAAAACAGGTGCGAGCACCTTGGCCGGATCGACGACCGGAAGATTGGCCGTCATGTCGAGATAAGTGCCGGTCGGAACTTGGTCGCCGAACTGTAGCTCCTGATCGGCGAGATATTCCATCACGGCTGGATCGGAGGTTCCCGGTTTGTCACGCGTAGAAATGCTGCGGATCATGGCGCGGTCGCGCAGACGGCGATTGTGTGTACGGAAGTAGTCGAGCTGTTTCGCACGTTCCGTTAACGTCGGCGAGTTCTCGCCCTTGTACGTGAATGCGCCGAAGACCAGCCGATCGATTCGCTCCGGACGAGTCATAGCGTATGCGCCGGCGCGCAATGCTCCGGACGACTCTCCGAACATGTGAAGTTTCTGGCGCCCCGTTTCTTTCGCGGCCAGCTCAACGGCAGCTTTCAAATCCTCGACTCCGCTTGCTATGTCCGAATTGCCCTCGGTGCGTCCGGAGCGGCCGTAGTTCTCATGATCCATCGTCCAGACGTCGAATCCCCATTGCGCGAAGGTGTTCATCACCGAATATTCACCGCGCCCAGGGACGGTGAGATCGAAACTCGGACGCGACGAAATCGAAGAGCCGTGAACCAGGAACAGGACCGGGAGCGCCGATTGCCCGACCTTCGGCGCATCCATGCGCTTGCGAAAAACGTACAGTGAAACGTTGCCCTTTTTGGCCCAGTATTCTCCGCTCCACATTTTGCCCCCGCTCGATGCAGGCGCTGCCAACAATCCGGAACTCAAGCCGGCTCCCGCGCCCGCAAGCACGGCGCGACGCGATGGGACACGATTATTGGAAGACATAATCAGGACTGATTATATGCCAGTGGCTGCTGGTTAGCGCAGTTCTTCCATCGCCTGCTCAAGGGTCTTTCTCTGGGGACGGACGCGTAATTCATGCAGGGTAGCGAGCGGGCGTCCAGTTTCATCGGCTCGTCGTACACAACGGCTGCTTAGGCGGCTGGAGATGCGGTAGCGCGCACAGCTACTGCGACCAGGGAGGTACGATGCCGTTCATGCGCGCATAAGCAACCAATTGCCCCATGTGCTCGTTGGCGTGCACAATGATCCGCAAGTACATGCCATCCACGTCGGCATCCCGGCCCTGCACTTTGATTTTGCGCCTGAGATCGGCGGGCTTCACAGCGGCGTGGGCCGTTTTGACGGCGTCGAGCGAGCGCTTCAGCCAGCCGATCACCTGCGCTTTGTCGGTTACGGTCTTTTCCATTTCGAACGACAAAAGCTCGGACGGCATCTTCGGGCCGGTGAAGCTCAACAAATAGAAATTGGCGATCGCAATATGCATGTAGACTTCGCTCATCGACCGCACACCCGCAGCCGGCCGCCATGCGAATTTTTCAGGAGGCGTCGCTTCTGCGAGCTCGATCAGTTGGCGCGAAACGTGGCCCCACTCCGGATCATAGCCCTGCCAGATTCCTTCCGGCTGGGCGTGCAAGAGCGCGGCGCCTAAAACAATCGCGGCCCAAAATATCTTCATGTCTTTATTGGATCACTCTTCGATTTTTTCGAGCAATTGCTTGAGTTCGGCTATGGGAATTACCGTGAGTTGCACTCGCGTGGGGCCCTCATCGGACGCGTCGACGGTTTCGCAATGGCTTTCCAGCAGCTTCCTCAATGCGCGGTTCTGCACCCAGCCCCATGGTTGCGCCGATGCAACGGCACAGACATGATATCGACCGGGAGGCACGCGCATTACGGATCGGGCTTGGGAGTTGATTGAGAGATTTTGCTGGAAATTTGGATCGCCGCCAGCCGACCAAAGAATCGCTGAGGTCGGCGCACCGCCCTCTGTCGAAGACGCCAGCGCCGGCTCCAACTGAGCATATTTCGTGGCGACCACGACTTTCAACTGGACCGGGGATGATCCGATTTCAAGATCCCACGGTGTCACATCCTGATCGCCCTGCTTGACCGACTTTAGATAACCGGGAACGCCGTTCACGTAGAGCTGCCAGCGGCCCGGCATGACCGAATTGATGACGAATGACCCATCGCTTTGCACTTCTACTTGTGGCGGCTGGCCCATCATCATTTGGCTCTCCAGAGGATTCATCACGACGCGTGCATTGTTCACGGGCGTCTTGATTTCACCTTCGATTGAGATGCTGCCGCTCACCGACGGCGCGGCTGCCAACGTCAAATCGATAGGATCAACCGGCCCGGTGCCAACCTCGACCGAAGCTTTAGCGAAAGAGGAGCGCCCCTCATCAGTAGCCGTCGCGACCAGATCGTAAGAGCCCGGCAGCACGTTCGGAATCTGAAATTCGCCCGTCGATGGATTCACTCGGCCCCCGTGCGCGCGCCATCCTCGTCGAACCGGATCTTTCGGCATCAAAATAATTTCGACGTTGCGATCGGGCCCGGGTCCAGCGTGACCACGGACCGTGACGCCCCGTGCCGAGACCATTCGAAAGTCGATTCCCGAGACGTCCGCGCTGGGCGGTGCATTCACTTTCACACCACTCGCCGGATCGGCGGCGCCCGGGTAGAAGAGCGGCGGATAAGTCAGAGTCGGGACATCCATCATCGAGCTTCGGCGGACGAATGCGTGCGGTAACGGCATACTCTGGTTGCAGCGCCCTTCAATGTAGTACTTGCCGCGAGGAAGATTGGGAATGCGATAGTCCCCCTTGTCGTCGCTTTGCGAGAATCCAAATTGTTGCAGGATCGAACCAGTGCCTGTGTCTATATACCGCGTCGCCGTGAACGCACAGCGCGCCATCGGATTCCCGTCTTCATCGACTACATGGCCCCGGATCGAGGCGCCAGGAGTCAGCGAGATGTTAACATCCCGCTTCTGCTCTTCGGCTGCGAGCGTGATTGAAAACTGCTGCTGGCTGTCAAAAGCGTCTTGCGCCACTGGATACTTCTCGCTGCGGACTTGAATGAAGTATCGGCCCGCTGGCAATTGCCGGAACGCGAATCGTCCCGAGGCATCGGTTACAGCCAGACCAGTCTGGCCGCTCAGAGTCACCGATGCTTTTTTGACGGGCTCGCGTGTGAGAGCATCGATCACAGATCCTTCGATCGAAGCTTTTCCAGTCTGCTGCGGTGACGGAAACCCACCTCGCTGTCCAAGAGAATACTGGATCTGGGTCTGACTCATGCATAGAAGCGGAACGAGCAAGATGCCGTGCTTCATTACCGGACTCCCGAAACCGGGACAGAAGAAATCATCGTGAGTTTTTGCGACGGGTTCGGCCCTTCTCGCAGCGTCACTGGCACTCCGGACTCTTCGAATGGCTTCAGAAAATCCGGATCCTGAATCGACCGGGCGTCGAACTCCTCGAACGCATAGAGCCGGTATTCTCCAGGAGCCGCGCTTTTGATCTCAAAATGGCCCTTCTCGTCGGTTGCCACGAATTTGTAGAAGCCGGTCACGTGCCGGAACTTTCCATCCGGCGCCAGCAGGACCACCGCGCGTGTCGCCTGATCTCCCTGCGCTACATCTCCCTCGGCCGACGCAGCCCGCGTGCCGATGACAATCTTCAACGGCTCATTGGTAGAAGAGCGAATCATCATTTCTTCCGTCAAAACATCCTGATCGCCGAGCCTCATCGACTTGAGATAACCGCCAGCCGGGATCGGCTCCGCATCGATGTCCCAGATGCCGGGCGGAACGTTGGCGATCTTGAAGCTGCCGACTTTGTTGACGCGTGCCCGAAGCGGCGCGGCGTT
>JACXTT010011360.1_pt1 | contig 11919 bp, 7 predicted proteins | sample 9270951 | NCBI WGS metagenome assembly JACXTT01 (sample SAMN15532306, study PRJNA645909) | rock metagenome | isolation source: weathered quartz diorite | place: Puerto Rico | collected 2017-06-21 | reverse complement strand
CGGGGATTGACCGCCTCGGGCGCGCGCGCGGCGACCCGCCCCCTGACCGCGAGGACGAATTCATTGCGCAAGCCCTTCGCCAGCGCGTGCAGGTCGGGGCGGTCGGCGGCCTCGACCGCGATCTGCACCAGCCCGTCGCGGTCGGCGAGGCCCAGGAAGGTGAGGCCGCCCATTTCGCGCACCGAGCGGACCCAGCCGGTCAGCGCGACCTCGCGGCCGATCAGCGAGTCGTCGACCTCGCCGCAGAAGTGGGAGCGGGGCCAGGCGAGCGGGAGCGAGGAGGCGGGGGAGGTCATGGTTTATTTATTCGACTGGCTTTCGGAAGGACTTGCTGACGAATCGGAAATCGCCTTGAACATTTTGTCTCGCAATTCGTCGATCATGGATTTGTTGCTTTCAACGAAGGACAAAAAGATGTCGTTAAAAATATTTTTTGCCCGATTTGAGTGCATCTCTTCAAATGCATTGCGATCGAAAGACTCATCACCCTGAGCGCCCGTCGTGAAATTTTTCAGGCGTATCACGCCTTGGGCCAGTTCGGGCTCTCCGATCAAAATTGCGAAGGGATGCAAGTTAAGCCGACTAATCGCTTCTTTCTCTGAGATGAGCCTGTTCGCCCATTTGAAGGCCTTGGATGGCGACTTTTCGTATGGAATCACATATACAGTAAGTTCTGGTGATTGCGATTTGCCGCCGCCTTTTCGTAGGGCGTGAGCGACCAAGTTTGCAAAAAACATGGGTCCGGCTTTGTCTTCTGCCAAGATCATGACCAGGGGTTTGGCAATAGGGCTCAGTAGCTGAAAATTCTCGAGAACCAAGGCTAGGCGATCGAGTCCGATCCCGAAGCCAAATCCTGGGAGGTTGGGCCCGCCGAGTTCCTTGATCAAATCGTCGTATCTGCCGCCACCGAGGATCGCGTCCTGAGAACCAAGCCCCTTCGAGGAAACTTCAAAGGCAGTCCGCCGGTAATAGTCCAACCCTCTGACAAGGAAAGGATTCTCGACGATCTTCCCGTCAAATATCGGATTCAACCGCAAGTACATCAGCAATCGGTTGTGATGGGCGCGGCACTCATCGCAAAGAAACTCAGTGATGCGGGGCGCATTCGCGTAGATTTTCTTGCAGTTTTCGTTTTTGCAATCAAGAACCCGAAGAACGTTCCGTTTCGCTCGTTCTTGGCATTCATTGCAGAGCGCGTTGGAATTCGACTGCACGAATTTCCGCAATTCTTCGACATACCGCGGTTGGCAGTCAGGTTTGTTGTCACCAATTGAGTTCAGCGTCAGGGTCAAGTCTTTCAGCCCGAGTTCCTCGAGGAAAGAGAACAGCATGCCGAGAATATCGGCTTCCAGCTCCGGCGGGACGTCGCCCACCGCCTCGACGCCGATCTGGTGGAACTGGCGGTAGCGCCCCTTCTGCGGCCGTTCGTAGCGGAACATCGGCCCGATGTAGTAAACCCGCTGGTGGAAGGGCTTGTCGACCAGCCGGTTCTCGATCAGCGCCCGCATCACCGCGGCGGTTCCTTCCGGTCGCAGGGTCAGCGAGCGGCCGCCCCGGTCGGTGAAGGTGTACATTTCCTTGTTGACGAGGTCGGAGCCCTCGCCGACCCCGCGGGAGAAGAGGCCGGTCTCCTCGAAAATCGGGGTGCGGATTTCCGTGAAGCCGTGGCGGGAAAAGACGCGCCTCGCCGCCGCCTCGATCCGCTGATAGAGGTCGACGCGGGGGCTGTAAAGATCGAAGGTCCCCTTGGGTGCGCGGAAGGCGGTCACGGAAGAGGCGAATTTTAACGGCGACGCCGGACTCCGCCTTTCCGATTTTTGTTACAATCGCAAGTTCATGGCCATCGGAAGAAGCGGTTCCAGCCCCATCCCCCCGGCCCCCAGGCCGGCCGCCGTCGCGGCTCCGAAAGCGCCGCGGCGGCGGCAGCCGCTGTCACTCTCCCTGCGCCTGCTGTTGACCCTCGCCTTCATGGTGCTCGGGATCGCGCCGGTCGTTTTCTTCATGGTCCGCTTCATCCCGCAGACGGAGCAGAAGATCGAGAACGACACCCGCGAGCAGCACATGCAGGCGGCGCCTCCCGCCACCACGCTCATCGCCCAGTCGTTCGCGCAGCAGGAGTACGACCTGCGCCGGCTCGCCTCGGTCTTCGCGATCTACAACGACTCGTCCGACCGGATGCAGCGGGTCGGCGACCTGCTGTCGCGCCGGGTGCTCGACCGCTGGATCACCCCCGAGATGCCTTACATCGCCTTCTTCGGCGAGCACGGCGCCCGCTTCGAGGCCCGCCCGCAGGGCGACGGTGGCAAGGGCGCGCAACTCTCCGACGAGCCGGAGGTGCGCGCGGCGCTGGGCAAATTCGAGGCGCGCGCGGCGGCCAACCGCGCCGAATCGGCCTTCGTCCGCGCGCGCGGGCAGACCTGGCGCGTGATTTTGATGCCGATCCGCAACGGCGAGGCGCAGAACGGCGCGCTGGTCGCGATCTTCGACATGCGTTCTCTGCGCGCGGTGCTCGCCGACCAGTTCCAGCGCGGCGGGATGAGCTTCGCGGTGATCGACGGCAAGGGCGGGGTGCTGCTGCGCGGCGGCGGCATCGGCGACACGGTGGGCGAGCAGATCGAGAGCGATCCGCTTTTCACCGTCTTCCGCGGCTCCGGCGGGACGCTGCCGCGCGACCCGCTCAACAAGCGGGTGACGCGCGACGCGGGGGGCAAGCCGCAGCACCTGGTCGCCACCTTCGCGCCGGTGGACGGCGGCAGCCTCGGCTTCGTGATCTTCTCCGACGAGCGCTTCCTCTACAGCGAAACCCGGCGCATGCGCGCGGTGGCGGTGGTGCTCGGCGGGCTGCTGGCCCTGCTCGCCGCGGGGCTGGGGCTCGGCATCGCCGGCTTCATCCTGCGCCCGATCCACGCGCTGATGGACGCCACCCGGCAGATCGCGGCCGGCGACTTCTCGAAGCGCGCGCCCCGCTCGGCGTTCGGCGAATTGAACGCGCTGAGCGGCGATTTCGACCACATGCGCGGCGAGATCGAGGGGCTGATCGGTGATTTGAGCAAGTCCGCAGAGACCAACAAGAACCTCTTCGTCGGCACCGTGCGCGCGATCGCCAACGCCCTCGACGCGAAGGATCCCTACACCCGCGGCCATTCCGAGCGGGTGAGCCGCTACGCGAAGCTGCTCGCGGAGGAGCACGGGCTGGGCGCGGCCGAGGTCGAGAAGTGCGAGATCTCGGCGCTGCTGCACGACATCGGCAAGGTCGGGGTCGAGGACGCGATCCTGCGCAAGCCGGCGGCGCTGAGCGAGGCCGAATTCGAGGTCATGAAGCAGCACCCCGGGCGCGGCTCGCAGATCCTCGGGGCGATCGCGGAGATGAAGGACATCATCCCCGGTGTGCGCGGCCACCACGAGCGGTGGAGCGGCGGCGGCTACCCCGACAACCTCGCGGGGGAGAAGATCCAGGTGCAGGCCCGCATCGTCTCGGTCGCCGACACCCTCGACGCGATGACCACCGAGCGGCCGTACCAGAAGGCGATGTCGATGGCGGTCGCGGCGGCGCGCATCAACCAGCTCTCGGGCAAGTCGTTCGATCCCAAGGTGGTCGAGAGCTTCAACCGCGCCTACCAGAAGGGGGCGCTGACGATCGGCGCCGAGAAGAAGCTGATCATCCCCAAAAACCGCCCTCAGGTGGCGTGAACGGACGGCCGGGCGGCGGGCGGGATATGATGGCGAGGACGGGATTGAACCGATCCGCGGCCCGTCAGTCCTCACCTCAGGAGCCGCCGCCATGACCGTCCCGACCCGCCGCGTTTTCGCCGGAACCGCCGTATTCGCCGCGCTCGCCCTGCTCGCGGGCTGCGCCTCCGCCGAGGAATACCGCAGCCGCACCTCGACCGACACCGCGCGCGCCGCGGAACCCGCGCGCGAGGGGGCGCAGGCCGCGCGCGCCGGGCAGCCCGCGGGGATGGGCGCGCGCGCCAAGCCGTACGCCTACGCCGCCGAGGCGGAGGGGCTGTTCCTCGGGGTCGACGCCTCGCAGGCCCGCCTGCGCGCGGAAACCAAGGAGGCCTACCTGCCGATCGCGGTGCTGATCGCCAACCGCTCGAAGAAAGACCTCGCGCTGCGCGACGCGGGCTGGTCATACCGGGCCGGCGAGGCGGGCGAGTGGTCGCCGCTGCCGACCTACGGGGCGGTGCGCGCCCGTTCGCTCCCGGAATCGCTCGCGCGACGGGAGCTCGGCCGCAACGACCCCTTCTCGCTCCGTTTCTCGGTGCTGTCACGCATCCTCTACAGCCCCTATCCCGGCCTGGGCGGCGGGGTGCGCGTCGAGTCGGCGGGGCTGCACACCATGGAATACGCCCACTTCCTCGCCTGGATCCCCAATCCCGGCCTCGCCGCGGCCGGCGGCGGCCATTACCTGCGCTTCGCCGACAGCGAGAAAAACGTCGAGCTGACGGTCGGCTTCCTGATCGTCGAGCCGAAAAAGCGCTGACCCGCGGGCGCCCTCAGCCCGCGCGGCCGGCGTCGCGGAATTGCAGCGAGTGGAGGCGGCGGTAGAGGCCGTCGCGCGCGAGCAATTCGCCGTGGGTGCCCTGTTCGGCGAGCTTGCCGTCGTGCATCACCAGGATGCGATCGGCCCTCTCGATGGTCGCCAAGCGGTGGGCGATGACGATCGCCGTGCGCCCGGCGGCGAGCTTCGCGGCGGCGGCCTGCAGCGCCGCCTCGGTGGCGGAATCGACCGAGGCGGTCGCCTCGTCCATCAGCAGCACCCGCGGCTCCTGCGCCAGCGCGCGCGCGGTGGCGATCAACTGCCGCTCGCCCAGGCTGAGGTTGCGCCCCCCTTCGGCGACCGCGGTGGCCGGCCCCGCCGGCAGCCGGCGCAACAATTCCGCGACCCCCGCGGAATTCGCCGCCGGCTCCGCGTCGCGCAGCCCCAGAGCGCCCGGCCGGCCGGACGGAGGCGCGGCGGCGGGGGCGGGGAGAAAATCGGCGTTGTCGGCCGCGCTCCCCTCGATCAGGTAGGGCTCCTGCAGCACCAGCGCCAGCGCGCGCCGCAGCGTCCGCTTGTCCCAGCGCTTGAGGTCCACGCCGTCGAGCAGGATGCGTCCCTTTTGCGGGTCGTAGAAGCGCAGCAGCAGGGAGAGGACGGTCGATTTGCCGCTGCCGGTGTGTCCCACCAGCGCGGCGACGCGCCCCGCCTCGAGCGTGAATGAGACCCCCTGCAACACCCACTCGCCGGGGCGGTAGGCGAACCAGACGTCCTGGAATTCGATCGCGCCGCGCACCGGCTCGCGCCGCCCGCCGCCCACGTCCTCCTCGTACTCGTCGAGCAGCCCGAAGACCCGCTCGGCCGCGGCCGCCCCCGATTGCAGGATGTTGTATTTCTCCGCGAGATCGCGCAGCGGCTCGAACAGCAGTTCGACGTAAAGCAGCATCGCCATCATCAGCCCCAGCGTGATCTCGCCGCGGAAGATGCCCGGTGCCGCGACCGAGAGCAGCAGGCAGATGAGCGCGCTGCCGACCAGCTCCACCGCCGGGCGGAAGACCGCGAAGACCGTCATCATCCGCACCCCGGCGCGGTAATTCTCGCGGTTGAGCGCGGCGAAGCGGCCGCGGAAGAACGCGCCGGCGCGGAAGGCCTGGATCACCCGCGCGCCGCTCACCGATTCCTGGATGAAGCCGTTGAGGCGGGCCAGCACTTTGCGCTGCGCCCGGTAGGCCCCGCGCGCGAAAGCGCGGAACAGCAGCCCCAGCACCAGCAGCGGCGGCAGCCCCGCGAGCAGCACCCACGCCAAGCGGCGGCTGAGCAAGAACATCATCCCCACCGCGCCGCCCACCAGCAGGATGTCCTTGAGCACGAAGACGAAGGCCTGGGTGAAGACCTCCGCGAGCGCCTCGATATCGGAGGTGACGCGGGTGAGCAGGCGGCCGACCGCGGTCTTGTCGTGGAACGCGGCGGGCAGCCGCAGCAGGTGCTCGTAGAGCCGCGCGCGCAGGTCGGCCATCACCCGCTGCGCCGTCGCGGCCAGCAACCAGGCGAGCAGGAAGGCGCCGGCCAGCGAGCAGGCGAGCAGCCCCGCGTAGAGCGCGGCCACCCGGGCCAGCGCCGGGAAATCGCCGCGGTGGAGCGCGACCCGCTGCGCGGTCGACAGCGGCGCCGACTCGGCCACCGCCCAGACTTCCGGGTCGCGCTTCGAGCCGGGCTGGATGAGCGTCCGGGTTGCGGGCGGGAATTGCGCCAGCGCGTCGGCGGGGATGGGGCCGAAATAGCGCGCCGGTTCGATCGCCCCTGCGGCGGTGAGCCGCTGGCGGACCCGCTCGGGCAGCCGCGGCAGTTGCACGAAGATGCGCGCATGGCCGACCCCGAAGCCGCCCGCCGCCTCGGCCGCCTCGTAGTCGGCCCGCCGGGCCGCCTTCACGAACGCCCAGGTCGGCGCGACGTGGCGGTCCACCGCGCGCCGCACCAGCAGCGGCAGCGCCACATCGGCCCCCGCCAGCGCGAGCGCCAGCGCGGCGGCCCAGAAGAGGCGGTGGTGCTCGTCGGCGCAGGCCGCCCACAGGCGGCGCAGGGGGCTGAGCGAGAGGCGGGTTTCGCCGCGCTCCTCGGGCTGGAAATCGTCGGGCATGGCGGGGTTGGAAAGTTTAACGGGGGAGCGCCGCGGTACACGGTCGCCGGGACTCCATCATTCCGTCGCTCGCCCCCGAATTCCGAACATCGGGTTCGCGCGCGGGCTCGGGTCGGGAAAGCGTTCGCCGCGGCCGAACCCCTTTTTCCGGACCTGACCGCCCTTCCGAACCCGAACGCGGATCCGATTCATTCGCGGGCGGGTTTGGCTCGGGCACCCTCGCAAGCCCCGGCGCCCCCGCGCCGCAGGGGGCGCGCCTACGCATTCCCCAAATTCGCCTTCTGATATTCGTCGAGCGAAGTTTCGCCGGCCGCCACCGCGGCGATGGCGTGGGCGCGCAGCGGCGTCATCCCCTCGGCGCGCGCGGTCTGCTCGATGTCGGCGGCGGGCGCGACCCGGTCGATCAATTCGCGGACGCGCGGGGAGGGGCGCAGCGCCTCGAAGATCGCGATCCGCCCCTTGTAGCCGATGCCGCCGCACTGCTCGCAGTTGCCGGGGTGGAAGACTTTGGCGCCGTTCAAGTCCTGGGGAGTGAGCCCGAACATCGAGAGCGAGGAGGCGCTCGGCGCGGTCGGCTGCTTGCACGCCGGGCACAGCCGGCGCAGCAGCCGCTGGCAGAGCACCAATTCGAGCTGGCCCGAGAGCGCGGTGGGGGAGACCGAGTGGTCGAGCAGACCCCGCACCGCCTCGCCCGCGCGCCCGGCCTCGAAGGTGGTGACCACCAGGGTGCGGGCGGCCACGCGGACCAGCTGCACCGCGATTTCGTCGCTGAAGAGCTGCGAGAGGAAGAGCGCCTGCGGGTGGGCGTTGATCGCGCCGCGCAGGTGGCCGAGCACCTCGCCCGGCTCGTGGGCGTCCACCTCGGACTGCTGCGCGCCGCTGACGGCGCCGATGAGCGGGGATTCGAGCGAGATGACCCGCCGGTTGCCCAGCGAGGCGAGCTTCGCCATCAGCGAGTAGAAGGCGGTGGTCGCTCCCGAGAAGAGCGGCGAGGCGCACACCACCAGCCCCCGCTCGCCGCCGATCGCGGCGCGCGCCCGCTGCAACTCCTCGGGCGGCATCCCCAGCGTCTCGAGCGGGCGGATGAAGGCGTCCTTGTTGATCAGCTTGAGCGAGATGTTCTCGCCGTGGACGGTGGGCAGGAGATGGGCGATCAACTCGTAGCGGACCCCGTTCTGGCGGATGAGGATGCGGCCGTTCTGAGCCGTCCCGCGCGCGGCGGTCGAGAGTTTGAGGAACTGCCGCACCGCGGCGGCGAGCGGCTCCCGCTGGTCGCTGGGCAGCGGCTTGAGGCGGTAGAGCACGCCGTCGATGCGCAGGTGGACCAGCAATTCGTCCTCGGCCGGCTCGAGGTGGATGTCGGAGGCGCCCATCCGCACCGCCTTGTTGAGCAGCTTGGAGAGGTAGCTCTTCGCCTCCTCGCTGCTCTCGGCGGGTGCGGCGGCGGCGAGCGCGGCGGCCTCGGCGAAGGGACGCAGCGCCTCGGCCAGCTCCTCCTCGCCGGTGACCGCGGGGATGATCTGGCAGCCGGTCTTCGACTGCGCGAAGTCGATCGCGGCGCCGTCGGAGGGGCGCACCATGGCGAGCGTCAGCACTTCGCGCCCGCCCACCGCGGTCACCTCGACCGGGACGACCTTGCGGGCCAGGCACTCGGCGAGCCCCACCCGCTCGACCAGCGCGCGGTCGATCTGCTTGCGCGCCAACTCGACGCGGGTGAAGGTCTGCTGTTGCTGGAGGAACGGCTCCAGCACCTCGCGGGTCAGGAAGCCCTTCTCGACCAGGATCTCGCCCAGCTTGCCGCCGGTCTCCTCCTGCACCCGCAGCGCCTGCAGCAACTGGTCGGTGGTCACCACCCGGGCCTTGATCAGCCGCTCGCCCAGCGGCCCCTGCGCGCGTCCGAGGCGGGCCTTGTCGTCGAGAATTTCTTTCGGCGCCCCGTTCCAGAACGCCTGCAGGTAGGCGGGGCTGGCGCTGCAGAAGCACTTCAGGCAGAACGGGCAGATCTTGGTCGGCTGGGTGGACGAATCGCCGCACCACACCGCGGCCAGCGCGTCGAATTCGCCGAGGCAGTTCCAGCAGCGGATGAGGTGTTCCCGGGCGGGCGTCATGCGTCGTTTCGCGCGGCCGGCGGCGGCTCCCTCGTCGCCCGCGGCCCGCGAAGCGGAAATTATGCCAGTTCGCGTCCGCGCGTCGCCGGTTCCCGCCTCAGGCGGAGTCGCGGCGGCGGATCATCCCCGTCATGGCGCCGAAGACCTGCGGATCCCACAGCCCCCGCTCGGTCTCGCGCGCCATCAAATCGAGCGCCTCGCGCGGCCCCAGGGTCTTGCGGTAGGAGCGCTCGCTGGTGAGCGCGTCGAAGGCGTCGGCCACCGCGAGCACCCGCGCGCCGTAGGGAATCTTCTCGCCCGCCAGCCGGTCGGGGTAGCCCGAGCCGTTGAAGCGCTCGTGATGGTGGCGGATGAGCGGCAGCGCGGCGCGCACCGAGCGCAGCGGCTTGCACAGCCGTTCGCCGTGGACGGGATGCGACATCACCTGCTGGAATTCCTTCTCGTCGAGCGCGCCGGGCTTGTTGAGCAGCGCCTCGGGCACCGCGATCTTGCCGATGTCGTGCAGCTGCCCGGCGATCTTGAGCAATTCGCATTGCGCCTCGTCGCCGCCCAGCTCGCGCGCCAGCCGGCCCGAGAGGGTGCCGACCCGCTCCGAGTGGCCGCGGGTGTAGGGGTCCTTGGCCTCGAGCGCGGCGGCGAGCGAGAGCAGCACCCCCCGGTGATCCTCGAGGTCCTCGTGGTAGAGCTTGAGGCGCAGCAGCGAGGCGACCCGCGCCTGCAATTCGTGGCGGTTGATGGGCAGCGAGAGGAAATCGTCGGCCCCCGCGGCGATTCCGGCGCGGCGGTCGGAGGCCTCGTGGCGGGCGGTGACGAGGATGACCGGCAACAATTCGGTGAGTGGCTCGGACTTGATCGCGCGGCAGGCGGCGAAGCCGTCCACGCCCGGCATGCGGATGTCGCACAGCACCAGGTCGGGGCGGCGGGCGGCGACCGCCTTGAGCAGCGCCTCGCCCGATTCGACCATCGAGACCCAGTAGCCGGCGCCGGTCAGCAATTCCTCGAACATTTCGCGGTTGGAGCGGGTGTCGTCGGCGACCAGCACGTGGCCGCCGCGCGCCAGCCCCGGCGGCGCGAGCTGGCTGCGCCAGTCGGGCAGCTCGCTTCCCCCGCCCGGCGGCAGCGCGGCGTGGCCGAGGAAGGCTTCGGCGATCTCGCGCCGGAACTCCCCCCGCGCGGCCGCGGCGCGCAGCCCCTCGGCGGCGGGCGCGCCGAGCGCCATCAGGTCGTCGTAGTGATTGACCATCGCCACGATCTCGATCGGGATCGTGAACTGGCGGCCGGCCAGTCCGTCGGGGTAACCCGAGCCGTCGAGCCGCTCGTGGTGGTGGCGGATGATCCCCGCCGCGGCGCTCAGCGAGCGCAGCGGCGCGAGAATCTGCGCGCCCAGCGCCGGGTGCTGGCGGTAGTGGCGCTCCTCGGACTCGGTGAGGCGGTGGCGGCTGGCGAGGACGCGGTCGGGCGCGCCGATGTTGCCGATGTCGTGCAGCAGCGCGGCGCGGCTGATCGCGTCCAACTCCGCGTCGGGCAGCCCGAGGCGGCGGGCGAGGCGGGCGGCCATCCACGCGCAGCGCTGCGCGTGGTCGGCCATCGTGGGGGCCTTCTGGTCGAGCGCCTGGACGAGGGCCAGCATCACGCTCTCGGTGGTGTCGAGCTCGTCGCGCAGCCGCTTGATGCGCAGCAGCGAGCGCACCCGGGTCAGCAATTCCTCGGCCACCACCGGCTTGTTTAGGAAGTCGTCGGCGCCCGCCTCCAGCGCCCGCACCTTGTCGCCCACCTCGCTCAGCGCGGTCAGCATCACCACCGGGATGTAGCGATAGCGCGGGTCGGCCTTCAGTTGCCGGCAGGCGGCGATCCCGTCCAGGCGGGGCATCATGATGTCGAGCACGATCACGTCGGGAGGCGCGGCGCGCACCGCCTCGAGCGCGGCCACCCCGTCGGAGGCGGTCGTCACCTCGTAGCCCTCGGCGCCCAGCAATTCCGCGACCAGCTCGAGGTTCTCGGGCTGGTCGTCCACCGCCAGCATGCGCCCGCCGCGGGCCTTCAGCAGCTCGCCGTCGAAGCTCATGGCGCTCCTCCCGCGCGGCCGGCGCGCAGCCGCTCGGCGACTTGCCGCGCGAAGCTCGCGGTGTCCACCGGCTTGGCGATGTAGTCGTCGCAGCCCCCCGCCAGGAAGCGTTCGCGGTCGCCGCGCATGGCGTGCGCGGTCAGCGCGATCACCGGCACCGTCCGCCAGTCGGCGCGGGAGCGCAATTCGCGCACCAGGCTCAACCCGTCGCTGCCGGGCAGGTGCATGTCCATCAGCACCAGCGAGGGGGCGGGGCCGTCGAAGGCGGCGCGCACCGAGCGCGCGTCGCGGGCGGGCGCGACCTCGTAGCCGGCCTCCTCGAGCAGATAGGTGGCGAGCTCGAGGTTCTGCTCGTTGTCCTCGACCAGCAGGATGAGGGGTTTGCAGTCCGTCACGGGTGGCCTCCGGTCGGGGCGGCGGGGGGCGGCGCGGACGGGCGCGCGAGCAAACCGCGGATGGTCGAGAGCAGCTCCGCGTGGGCGCTGCCCTTGCGCATCACCGCGGCGATCTTGCCGGCGAGCTGCCGCTTGTCGTCGCCGCTCAACTCCTTCGCGGTGAGCACCAGCACGGGAAGCGCGCGGGTCGCGGGGTCGGCGCGCAACTGCGCCGCGACCTCGAAGCCGTTGACCTCGGGCATCATCAGGTCGAGGATGACCAGCACGGGGCGGTTCTCGCGCGCGGCGGCGAGCCCCTCGCGCCCGCCGTAGGCGTGCAGCAGCGGGTAGCCGAGCGGCCCCAACGTCTCCTCGAGCAGCGCGTGGAGCGCCGGGTCGTCGTCCACGATCAGCAGCGGGCTGCGCCCGGATTCGGCGAGCGGCGCGTAGCGGTTGAGGCGCATCAGCAGCGCTTCGCGCTCGACCGGCTTGAGCAGGAAATCGGCGGCGCCGAGGGCCAGCCCCAGCTCCTGGTTGTCGAGCAGCGAGATGATGATGATGGGAATCGAGGCGGTGACGGGGTCGGCCTTGAGCCGCCGCAGCACCTCCCAGCCGTCGGTGCCGGGCAGGATCAGGTCGAGCGTGATGGCGGCCGGCGCCAGCTGGCGGACCATGGCCAGCGCGGCGTCGCCGTGACGCGCCCGCGCGGTCCGGTAGCCGGCCCGCGCCAGGTCGCGCTCCAGCGCCGCGGC
>JACXTT010011359.1_pt1 | contig 11920 bp, 9 predicted proteins | sample 9270951 | NCBI WGS metagenome assembly JACXTT01 (sample SAMN15532306, study PRJNA645909) | rock metagenome | isolation source: weathered quartz diorite | place: Puerto Rico | collected 2017-06-21 | reverse complement strand
CATCGCCACGCCGGCGCGCGCGGAAGGACGCGCACGCGTGGGCGCCTCGCGCGGCTCCTGGCGCGGGCGCGCTGCGGCGGGCGGTGACTGGCGGCGGATGAAGTCCTGGAACGATTCCGTCTGGTCACGGTCACGCTCGCCTTCGCTGCGGTGCTCGCGCCCGACCGCGCTCTGGCGCTCGACGCCACTCGGGCGGTCGGCCTCCTCGACCAACGCCTGCATCGAGTCGGACGCGGCCGCGACGATTTCGATCCGGCCGGGTCCCAAGCGCTTGTTCGAAAGGATCACGGCGTCTTCACCCAGTTCGCGTCGCACACGGTCCAGTCCGTCGCGCACTGTGCTCGCGATATACCGCCTGAAGCTCATCGTGTTCTCCCTTATTGGCAGCAGATCCGCAGGATCCGGTGACTCCAATATTCGTTAATCAAGCCGGTGCGCCCAGCACGGTGCTGACGCGTATCGTGCTGGTTTCCGGAACCTCGGCGTGGCCCAGTACCCGCAGGCGCGGAGCGGAGCGACGCAGCAGGCGCGTCAACGGCAGGCGCAGCCGGTCCGGCACCAACAAGGTTGGATTCAGGCCAACGTCCTCCTGGCGCTTGGCAGCGATGGCGGCACCTCGCTGCAGCAGATCGACCAGCCCGGGTTCGAACGCCGGCGCCTCGTTGGCCGCGCCCACCGATTGCGACAGCACCTTTTCCAGTTCCGGGTCCAATGCGATCACCGGAAGCTCGCGGCTGTTGCCGAACAGCGATTGGGCGATCGACGCACGCAACGCGGTGCGAACCTGGGCCGTGAGATCCAGCGGATCGGTGGTCCGGGTCGCGCTGTCGGCCAGCGTCTCGATGATCGTGCGCACGTCGCGGATGTGCACTCCCTCATCGAGCAGGTTCGACAGCACCTTCTGCAGCGTTCCAAGCGGAATGAGCTTCGGCACCAGATCCTCGACCAGCTTGGGCTGGAGCTTGCCGACGTGATCGAGCAGCGCCTGCGCCTCGGCGCGCCCCATCAGCTGCCCGGCCTGGGACAGCAGCAGATGATTGACGTGCGTAGCGACCACGGTGGCGCAATCGACGACCGTATAACCCAGCACCTGAGCCGATTCGCGCGTGCGGGCCTCGATCCAGACTGCCGGCAAGCCGAACGCCGGGTCACGCGTCGGGGTGCCGGGCACGGCCTGCGTCACGCCGCCCGGGTTGATCGCGAGCCACATCCCGTTGAACGCCTCGCCCTCCCCGATCACGACTCCCTTGAGCAGCATCCGGTACTGGCTCGGCTTCAGCTCCAGGTTGTCGCGGATATGCACCGGAGGCGGCAGGAATCCGATGTCCTGCGCGAATTTCTTGCGGATCGCCTTGATGCGCTTCAGCAACTCGCCGTCCGCGTTCTGATCGACCAGAGGAATCAGCCGGTAGCCGACCTCCAGCCCCAGCACGTCGACCGGCACGATGTCGTCCCAGCTGGCTTCCTGCGAAACCGGCTCGGGCCGCTCGGCTGCCGCCTGCGCCTGCGCCAGCATTGCGCGCTGCTCGCGCCGCCACAGCCAGCGCGCGGCGGACCCGCAGCCCAACGCCAGCAGCAGGAACACCAGCCACGGCATACCCGGGATCACGCCCAGCACGAACAGGATCGCCGACGTGATGCCGAGCACGCGGGGCGTGCCAAACAACTGTTCGACCAGCTGTATCCCGACGTCGGTGTCCTCGCGACCGACGCGCGAAACGATCAAGCCGGCCGCGATCGAGATCACCAGCGCCGGGATCTGCGCAACCAGGCCGTCGCCGATGGTCAACAGCACGTAGTTGCCCACCGCGGTGGCAAATGACAGGTCGTGCTGGAGCATGCCGACCGCCAGGCCGCCGATCACGTTGATAAACATGATCAGGATGCCTGCGACGGCGTCGCCGCGCACGAATTTGCTGGCGCCGTCCATCGCCCCGTAGAAATCCGCCTCCTGCGAGATCTCGCCGCGGCGGCGCCGTGCCTCCTTGTCGTCGATAGCCCCGGTGTTCAGATCGGCGTCGATCGCCATCTGCTTGCCCGGCATCGCGTCCAGTGTGAAACGGGCCGCCACTTCGGCGATTCGCCCGGCACCTTTGGTCACGACGACGAAGTTGATCACGACCAGGATCGAGAACACGATCAGGCCGACCGCGAAATTGCCGCCGATCACGAAATGCCCGAACGATTCGATCACCTTGCCAGCGGCGGCCGGTCCCGTATGTCCCTGCGTCAGTACCACCCGCGTCGATGCAACGTTCAGCGACAGCCGCATCAAGGTTGTCAGCAGCAGCACCGTCGGAAACGTCGCGAAATCGAGCGGGCGGCGCGTATAGGCCGCCGCCATCATCACGATGAGCGCCAGCGCGATGTTGAAGGTAAACAGCAGGTCCAGCAGGAACGCCGGCAACGGGATGATCATCATGGCCAGCACCATGAAGATCATCAGCGGGACGCCGAGCGACCGCCACGGCACGTTGCGCAGCAGCGGGTGGTCGAAGATCGCAGCCAGTCCGTTCATGCCGTTGCCCTGGGCTCAAGGGGGTCCAGGCCGCGCGGGATCGGAATGTCGCCGAGCTCCTGCGGACGCTGTGCCTGGCCGTCGCGATAGCGCTTGAGCTGATACACATACGCGAGGACCTGCGCCACCGCTGTGTACAACACGGCCGGAATCTCGTCGCCGATTTCAACGTGGCGGTAAAGCGCGCGGGCCAGCGGCGGCGCCTGCAAGCTCGGAACGCCGTTTTCGCTTGCCACGGCCCGGATCCGCTCGGCCACCTCGCCCATGCCCTTGGCGACGAGCACCGGAGCCCGGTGGCGCTCCTGCAGATACTTCAATGCGACCGCGAAGTGAGTCGGGTTCGTGACCACGACGTCGGCCTTCGGCACCGCGGCCATCATTCGCTTGCGAGCCATCTCGCGCATGGCGCGACGGATCTGCAGCCTGATCCGCGGGTCGCCCTGACTTTCCTTCTCCTCCTGGCGCACCTCCTCGACCGTCATCCGCAGCATCGCGCGGTAATGCGTAATCTGGTACGGAACATCGATCGCGGCCGACACGGCCAGTGTGCCCGCCAACAGCATGAAAGCCGCCAGCAGAATGGACGACAGGTGCGCCGCGGCCGCCGGCAGGCTCTGCAGCGACAGCCCCGCGAATTCGCTCATGTGCCCAGCGATGTAGTGCGCGCCGACCGCCGACAGCAGGATCGCCACCAGCGCCACCTTGCCCAGGTCGAGCCGCGCTGCGCGCGAGAAGAAGCGCCGCATTCCATGCCCCGGACCCAGTCGACCGAAGCGCGGCGCCACGGTTCGGGGCGCGAAGTTCCAACCGCCGATCAGAAGCGGGGCCGCCAGCGATGACGCCAGCAGCGCGGCCAACAGCGGCAAGGTCGCCCAGACCGCGTCGATCGCCAGCTCGGTGAGGCGGGCGCCCATCGTTGTCGGATCGGATGCCGCCGACAGATCAAAGCTCAAGCCGCGAACCAGCACGCCGTTGCAAGCCTGGGCCAGGTGCGCGCCGACCAGGCTCAGTCCGAGCACCGCGGTGCCCAGCACCATCAGATGGGAAAGGTAGCGGGAGCGAGGGACCTGGCCCTCGCGGCGGGCGTCCGCGATCCGCTTCGCCGATGGTTCGAGCGTGCGGTCCTGTGACGAGTGTTCCGAATCGGCCATCAGCGCGTCAATCAACGCGCGACAGCAGCCGCGCGAATCGAACGGATTAGCGCTGATTATTCGGGGCGCGAAGATGCCCCTAACGATCAAATATCGGCAGACTCGCGCCGCACTTTAGGTGTGCGGCTAAGCAAAGAGGGCTCGCTGGATCGCGCGAATTACGCGGTGATCTCCAGCCATCACTCAAGACAGCCTCGAAGCGGCCGATCGACAGGTGAAGCGCCTTCTCATCGACCTGGGGAGCGCTCTGCCGTCTCGCACTTAGGAAGAGCCCGAGGATGACCCGAAGCGAACTGGTGCGCCGCCTGGCGGAACACGCAACGCGCCCTCTTTCCGAGCACGCCCGGCGGGACTCCGACGGGAGCGCTGCAGTCACCACCGGCACGGATCTGTTTGTCTGGTTCGAGGACACTTCGGAGCGGCGCCGCGACGGCCGCCGCGGCGTAGCCGGACTACCCGAGTCACTGCTTCCGTATGCAGCTGGCATGCGCGTCATCGCTCGCATCTACGCGGAAGGCCACCCTCACCTGCTCTCCGCGGTGCGGATTCGCACGCGCGACGGCCTGGGCGAGCGGATTGCGGCGCTCTACACGGCGGCGCTTTCGGTCGGCACGATCGCATGGATTGGAACCGGCGAACAGTACGAGCGCGCGTGGAACGAGATGTATCCCGTTCATGAACCTCAGCTTCGAGAGCATTCTCCCGTGCTGGGAACTGCGGCTTCGAAACCGCTTTTAAACGGCCCGCTCTAGGCGACCTTACGCGGGGTCGGCCCGCGTTGATGCCGCTGCTCGACGTCGATCCGGTGCACGTAACGCTGCAGCATCATCCGCGCTTGCGGCGACAGGTCGATGAATTCGCATCCGCAGCGGCGTGACTCGCCGTCCTTCGCCGTTTCGACGTGCGCAACCCGCATCCGCACAGTGACGGTACCCACCCCGGGCAGATCCAGGTAGCAGCGATCGATCACGGTGCCGCCCGCAGGATCGAAATGTCGCGGGTACGCGAGCATCGCCAGCCCGCCAACGCTCACATCGAGCACGCGCAGCGACTCGTACTGGACTCGATCGCCCGAGTAGGGAACCAAACAGCTGGCCGACAGGCTTTCGGGCGTTCGCACGCGGTAGTACTCGCGCCGCTGAAGGCGCAGCACCCGATCGGGCAGGGCGCTCAGGAACGTCGGGTAGCCGCCTTCCGATGAACGCCGGGGCGAGTCGACGGTGAACTGCAACTTGACGCTCTCGACGAAGGCTACGCACACCAGCTCGCTGGCATCGAGCAGCTCGGATTGCTGCTGCGGCTGGTTCGGCAAGTCGAAGTGCACCTCGTTGCGAACGGCGTCGACCTTCATGATCTGGGTGACTGCAAATTGACCGTCGCGACCCCAGTAGACGGTCATCGGCACGCGGTCATCGCACAGGCGCGCAATCAACGAGTCGATTTCGAATTTTGAATACAGCCAGTAGCGCTCCAGCTCTGGCGCTTCGGCCTCCGGAAACGGCGTGGTATCCATGGGTCAGCGTGCGCGATTCTCCTGATCGGAGTAAATCACGCCGCGGCGTCCCGCTAAGCCGCAAACTGGCCCGTCATGCCCGATCAATTCCCAGCGCGCTCGACGAGGCGCAACGACAGGGCGCGCTTAATTGTTTAAGGTTCGGCGGGCTTTTCTAAGCCTCGGCGATGGGCGAGCCACCCTACAGTGCCCGCACTTGGGGAGAAAGAAACAATGCCGGGGCTCGCCCGCAGCACGCACCGCGCCGCACGCCGCCCTGCCCGGCCGTTGGGCGAGGCCGACTATCAGCGGGGACTGTCCCATGCCAAGAACGGTTGCTGGCAAGCCGCCTTGCAGGCTTTCGAGCGCGCGGTCGCGCGCAGCCCGTCCGACAACGTCTACTGGCTGAACCTGGCTCACGCCCGGATGCGGTGCGGCCAGTACGACCTCGCGGCCGATGCCGCGCAACGGGGCGCGGCGCTGGCACCCCACTCGGAGCCGGCGCTGGCCGTAGCGGCCGAGTGCCTTAATGCGGCCCACCGGCAGGCTGAAACGATCAAGCTGCTGGCCGGCCGGGACCTGGCTCTGATTCGCGATCACCACGTCCACTTTGAGCTGGGCCAGGCGCTGCACCATCTGGATCGCTTCAAGGAAGCTGCCGATTGCTACCTGGCCGCGCTGTCGCGCAAGCCCGATTACATGGTGGCGCACGTACAGCTCGGCAACGTGTTCAACCGACTGCATCTGCATGAGGAGGCGCGCGAATGCTACAAGACCGCGATTGCCGTCGGCGGCGACACGGTCCAGCTGACGTCGGGGATGACCTTTGAGGATCTGCACGCCTGTCGCTGGGATCATCTGGGCGAGGATCTGCCGGAACTGATGCGGCTGATGGAGGCCGGTGCCGGCTATCCGCAACCGTTCCAGTTGCTGGCCCAGCCGTCGTCGCGCGGCCAGCAGCTTGCGTCGGCGCGCCTTTACGCACAGAACGTGTTCGCGGGCCTTGAGCCGCTGCCCGAGGCCGCGCCTCGGCCCGCCTCGCCGCGCGTCCGCCTGGGCTATTTTTCAAGCGATCTGCATGAGCACGCGACGGCGTATTTGCTCACGCAGATCCTGGAACATCACGACCGGACCCGTTTCGAAGTCATCGCATACTCGTATGGAGTCGACGACGCCTCGCCGGCGCGCCGCCGCATCCAGCAGGCGGTCGATCGCTTCGTGGACGTGCGCGAGATGTCGAACCGCGCCGCCGCGGAGAGGATTCGCGCCGACGGCATCGACATCTTGCTGGACCTGAAGGGCTACACGCTCGGCGCCCGCAACGGCGTGCTGGCTTTTCGTCCGAGCCCGATCCAGGTCAACTATCTCGGGTTCCCGGGAACGCTGGGCGCCGTCTTCTACGACTACATCATCGGGGACCCGATCGTGACGCCGCTCGAGCACGCGGCCGATTACTCCGAAAAGATCGCGCAGATGCCGGTGTGCTACCAGCCAAACGACCGCAACCGCGCCATCGCCCCCTGCCCGTCGCGAGCCGAGTGCGGCCTGCCCGAGAACGCGTTCGTCTTCTGCAGCTTCAACAGCCCCTACAAGGTCACGGCCGAGGTATTCGACATCTGGTGCCGTCTGCTGCAGCAAGTCGATGGCAGTGTCTTGTGGTTGTACGAGACCAATGCGCAGGCACGTCGGAATCTGAATCGGGAGGCGCAGCGCCGCAGCGTCGACCCCGCGCGCCTGATTTGGGGCGAGCAGCTGCCCCAGACACGGCACCTGGGGCGGCTCCAGCTGGCCGACCTGGTACTCGATACGCGTCCGGTATGTGCCCACACCACCGCCAGCGACGCGCTGTGGGCCGGCGTACCGGTGCTCACGTGTCCGGGCGACACCTTCGTTTCGCGGGTGGCCGCAAGCCTGCTGAAGGCGGCCGAGGTGCCCGAGCTGATCGCCGCCGATCTGGCCGAGTACGAATCGATCTCACTGCAGCTCGTCCATGACAGACCGCGCCTGGACGCGCTGAAGGCGCGCGTGGCGGGCAATCGCGAGCGCTGCGCACTGTTCGACAGCGTCCGCTACACGCGCGACCTGGAAGCGCTCTTCGCGCGAATGTACGCGCATTGGGCGCGCGGGCTGCCGCCCGATCACTTGGCGGCCTGTGTCGATCACGGCCAATGAACCGCTTGCCGGAAGGATCGCTCGATGCATCCTGTCGCTGACCCGATCGAGCACTTGTCGCAGAACGAGCGGCTGGCGGCGGCCCGGTTTCGGTTCGCTCAGACGCCGGCCGCCGAGCGACCGGCTCTGCAGGGCGCCTTGGAGGCGCTGCGCAGCGGGACCGGGTCGCGACCCCCGCGGCTGCTCGTCTTCGGGCTCGGAAGCTTTGGCGACGCTTTGCAGCTGACCCCGCTGCTTCGTTGTCTGCGCAGGCGTTTCGCGCATGCCGAGCTGATCCTCGTCCACCCGCACTCGCTGGTACCCAGCCTGCTCAAAGGACACGAGGACATCGACCGGCTGATCGTGCTGCCGTCGTCGGCTCACCCGACGTTGCGCTCCTTGGCGCGCGTGGAGGCGCTGGCCGATCTGATCGTCGAGTCGCGCTACGCGATCCAGTACAGCCTCGTGCCCGGCGGCGAGGGCCTGACCGCGGAGGAGCGCGAGTTCGTCCAGTCGGCGCAGGCAGGCCAGCAGGAATGGCTGCCGTTCGTGCGGCGCTTCCCATTCGACAACGACGAGCTGTGGCGGGCTGCCGCCGCGCGCGGCTGGTCGATGGCCCGCCTGATGGCGCACACCTCGGGGTTCCCGCACGACGATTTCGAGGCCTACTGCCTGGCCCTGGCGGACGAGGACTTCGCCGTACGGCGCAAGCTTCCGCCGCGCTACCTCGCCGTGTGCAACTCGGCCGAAACGCTTGCGATCACGCAGGGACCCTGGACCAAAGTGCTTCCGCACGACAAGATGACGCGCCTCGTCGAGGGTTTGAAGGCTTTCGCACTGCCGGTCGTGCTGCTGGGCGCGAAGGACGACGCACAGGTCGACGGGGTCGATATCGATCTGCGCGGCCGCACCTCGATCCGCGAGGCGGCGGCCGTGCTACGCGACGCTGCCGTGTTTGTCGGGCCTGAAGGCGGTTTGACGAATCTCGCGCGTGCGGTGCAGACCCGCAGCGTCGTCTTCTTCGGATCGACACCGCCGCAGTTCTTCGCCCTGCGCGACAACGCCAACGTGCCGCCGCGGCGCTGCGGCGGCTGCTGGTGGACCACGCCTTCCTATCTTCATCAATGCCCCAGGCTGCAGGTGACGCCCGAGTGCACCGCCTCGATTCCGAAGCAGGACGTGTTGAGTGCCGTGGCGGAGATGCTTCAATGACCGCAGTGGACCTGCAATCTGCCGCAACCGCCTCGGCTCAAGACCTGCTCGCTCAGGCGCTCGAGCGGATGCAGGCGCAGCGCTGGGACGAGGCGATGAGGCTGCTCGAATCGGCGATCCCGGTGGCTCCGGCCGAACTGCGCGAGGCGGCGGTCGAGATACTGACCTCGATCTACGTCTCGCGCAATGAGCACGCGCGGCTCGCAGGCCTGATGCAGCGCGCCGATCCGTCAACACCCCAGATGATCAAGGGCGCGTTGCTGCTGGCGCGCAATCACGCGATCGGCGTGGACGGCGAGTTGCCGCCGCATTGCAACGAGAACACGCTCGGTCCCGCGCTGCACGCGCACGTGGTCGCGGGCGGGTACCAGTTGGGCGAGCTGCCCGTCATCGTCGCGCTGCTGGCGCAGCTCGGATGGACCGAGCTGGCCGGACAGATCGCGATGCTGTGCGTCGCGGCGCGCATCGGAATCGAAGACGGCGTGCTCGAACGGGTATTTGCCGTTCTGCTGAAGGCCGGCCGGCGCGCCGACGCGCTGCGCTTGCTGCAGGCGCTGCAGGCGATGCCGGAATACGCCGAACGGCCGATCGGGCGCTGGGCGTACCTGCTCGGATCCGGCGGGCTCGAGAACGCAGACGCCTTGGGGCAAGACAAGGTTGTACGGTTTCTCCAGGCGACGCGGTCGGCCGAAACTCGGATTACAGGAAAGGAGCCAGCCACGTGCTGACAGAACTCGAAGCCCATTTGAATCTCGCCAGGCCGGGTACCTTGGTCGACGTCGGCGCGCACGCCGGCGCTTTTACGCTGCCGCTGGCGAAACTGCCCGACGTATGCGTTCTCGCATTCGAACCGATTCCCGACGTTGCGCGGCGCCTGCAGGAGCGCGTGACGCGGGAGCTGCGCGAACGCGCCGCCAACGTCGCCGTGTTCTCCATCGCGCTGGGCGACCTGCCGCGGCGCGCGACGCTTTCGATACCGACGGTGGACGGCAACCCGGTCCTGGAATGGGCATCGATCGCCAAGGATTTCGAGCGCATACGCGAGCAGGATCCCAGGCGCCTGGGCGCCACAGTCAGCTACGAGGTCGACGTCTGGCCGCTGGACAGCCTGGACTTGGACGATGTGAAGTCGATCAAGCTGGACGCCGAAGGCAACGAGTTCGCGATCCTGCGGGGCGCGCGACACACGATCACGCGTTGCCGTCCGTTCATATCGGTCGAGCTGGAGGAGCGCCATGCCGCCGGGTGTACCTGGTCGGTGCCGGCCTTCCTGGACGCGTTGCGCTACGACGCCTATTTCGTCCACGAGCAGACGATCCACCCGGTCAGCGCGCTAAATCGCGACCTGATGCATCGGGCCTCGAGCGCTCCATCGTGCCGCGAGTACTCCGATCCCTACATCTTCGAGTACTACTTCATCCCGCGTGAGGACACGATGATGCGCCGGCGGTTCATGCAGCTGGCGACGAACGGTTTCCGAATGAGCGTCGACGTCTCGCGCTTGAGCGGACGAATGATCACGCGCTGACGGAGGCGAGGCAGATGGAACCATTGGCGGTCAACCTGTGCATCATCCAGCCGGCGGGCTATGTGTACTCGCTGCTGTTTCTCGATCCGGCGCGCTACCTGCGGTATCACCTGCGCCGGCTCGGAATCGACTGCACGATGACGCGCAACCGCCTTGCGCGCGACCGGGTCAACATCGTCTTCGGCGCACACGTGGGATTCGATCCTGCGCTCGCGCGGCGCTTCTGCTGCGTGATTTTCAACACCGAGCAGATCGGGTTCGGCGGCGCCGAACTGTCCGAGGCATATCTGGACCTGCTGCGCAGCGTGCCCAGCGTGGACTACGACTCGTCCAATCGGGATTCCTATGCGTCCCCGATGGCCGGTCCCGTGGTGCCGATCATGGATGCGCCGTTCCTGCGCTCGGGGTCGCCGGCGGTGGCGCTGCCCGAACGGCCGATCGATCTGCTGTTCTTCGGTGTTGTCAACGAGAGGCGCGCGCGCCTGCTGGCGGCGATCGAGTCGGCCGGTTGCCAGGTCACGCTGTTCGACAAGCCCCTGTTCGGCCCGGAGCGCGATCAGTTCATCCGCCAGTCCAAGGCCGTGCTGAATCTGCACTACTATGAATCGGGCCGCTTCGAGCAGATCCGGGCCGCTCAGTGTCTTTCGCTCGGCACAGCGGTCATTTCGGAACGCACGGCCGCCACGTCGTCGGTGGCGCATTTCGACGATGCAGTCTTCTTCCTGGCAACCGACCAGCTGGCCGACTTTATCGGTCAGACGTTTCGTTCGCCCGGGTTCTATTCGGACGCCAAGCGGATGTTGCGCACCTTCCAGGCGTGCGATCCACTCGCGCGGTTCCGCGAATTGGCCGCATTCCTGCGATCGGTGCAGTGCTCCTGGATGGCAGCACCGACCACGGAAACGGCGCTGACGATGCGCCGCATGAATCTGGGCAGCGGCAAGGATTACCTGCCGGGCTGGATCAATGTCGACATCGCCGAACGGGCCAATCCGGATCTGGTGCTGGATCTGTCACAGCCGCTCCAGTTTCCGCTGACGCTGCAGTCTGCGACGCTGGGCGCGCTGACGCTGCGGGCGGGATGCCTGGAGACGATCTACGCCAACAACGTACTGGAGCACGTGTCGGATCTTCCCGCATTGATGACCAACGCTCTGACGCTGCTCGGCGACAACGGCATCTTCGCGATCGAAGTGCCCTACGAGGGCGCCCGCACCGCCTGGCAGGACCCGACCCATGTGCGCGCCCTGAACGAGAACTCCTGGCGCTACTACACCGAGTGGTTCTGGTACCTGGGCTGGTACACGCACCGTTTCGAGGTCGCCCGCTTCGAGTACCTCGACGAGCGTCTCGCCGTTTGCCAGCAGCCGGCGGCGGCCTTCATGCGCGTGTTGCTTCGAAAGGTCGAAACATCGTTGCAGGAGCGGATGCTGGCCCGGATGATTCGGCCGGACTTCGGCCCCGGCTTCGAGGACGACTGGCCGGCCGCGACGTCCGCGTCGCGTGTCGCATCGGAGTGCGTGCCGGCTCTGCCAGCCTGACCCGCCGCAACGGGCCGAACCCGCTTCAGCGCGAAGTGATGGTCGCGGCCAGAGCGGCTTGCTGCTGCCGCACCGGCTCGCTCCACTGGCCCGGTTCCTGCTGAGCGGTCGCGTGCACGCTCCGGTACCACGACAGGCGACCCGCGTGCGGCACCCAGCGCCAGTCGCGTACGAACGGCAGCAATAAACCCGCCGGCGTGCCGAGGGCGCCAGCCACGTGGACGATCGCGGTATCGACGCAAATGACCGCGTCCATCAATTGCAGCAGCGCGGCCGTGTCGTCAAAATCAGCCAGCGGCATCGGCAGTTGCCGCAGGTTGGGCAAAT
>JACXTT010011358.1_pt1 | contig 11920 bp, 10 predicted proteins | sample 9270951 | NCBI WGS metagenome assembly JACXTT01 (sample SAMN15532306, study PRJNA645909) | rock metagenome | isolation source: weathered quartz diorite | place: Puerto Rico | collected 2017-06-21 | reverse complement strand
TGGTGGTCTGGAAGGTCACGCGCGAGCCCTGCACCTCGGCGCTCGCCTCCTTGTCGGTCGAGCCGTAGGTGCCGGTGAAGGCCTGGGCGCGCAGCCCGCTGGCGTTCTCCGGCATCACCACGCGCGCCGAGGCGCTGTCGATGGGCACCGGCCAGTCGTTGCCGGTCACGTTCCAGTAGAACTCGTCGTGGTCTTCGAAGAAGCGGATGCCGTTGCGCACCCGGTAGGTGATGTCCACCTGGCGGTCGGTGTCGTCCGCCCCGGGCACGTAGATCTTCAGGTGGAGGAAGCCGCCGGAGATCTTCTTCTCGTACTTGAGCGGCTGGCCGGCGCCGTCGGTGATGCTCAGCACGTCCAGCAGCAGGCTGAAGTTGGTGCCGCGCGGACCGGGATACTCCAGCGGGATGTCGCGGTAGATGCCGTTGTAGTGGCCCACGAACACCATGCGCAGGTGCTCGATCACCATGGCCGTGCCGTCGGGATCGATGACGATGCTGTCGTCGAAGTGCGAGATGCTCCAGCTGCGCGCCGCTGCGGGCGCTGACGCCGCGAGCAGGAGCGCCAGGCACAGGATGGAAAGAAGAAGGCGCGCGGACGGATTGCCCTGCGCGCCTCGTGGGCGGCTCATCGCGCTAGAACTTCACGGCGACCGGCTCGCGCTCGCCGGCGTCTTTGATCTCGAAGAACTGACGCGCCTGGAAGCCGAACATGCCGGCGATGATGTTGGTGGGGAACTGCGCGATCTTGGTGTTCAGGTCGCGCACCACCGCGTTGTAATAGCGGCGCGAGTTCTGGATGTCGTCCTCCAGCCCTGAGAGCGACCCCTGCAGCGACTTGAACTGCTCGGAAGCCTGCAGTTGCGGGTAGTTCTCCGCCACCGCCAGCAGGCCGCGCAGCGCCATGGTGAGCTGCCCTTCGGCCTCGGCGCGCTGCTCCACCCCGGTGGCCGACATGGCCGCGCTGCGGAACTTGGCGATGTTCTCGAAGGTCCCTTTCTCGTGCGCCGCGTAGCCCTTCACCGTCTCCACCAGGTTGGGGATCAGGTCGTGCCGGCGCTTGAGTTGCACGTCAATGTCCGACCAGGCCGAATCGCCGCGCACCCGCAGCTGCACCAGGCTGTTGTACATCATGGCCAGCAGCAGCAGGGCGCCGCCCAGCAGAACGAGGATGAGGAGGGTCATGGTTGCTCCCGCAGTCGGTTCGTCCCTGTTCGACCGATTCAGGCGGAAGGTATCACAGCAGGGGCCTCTCTGCAACGCGGCTGCGCCCTCGCTGATTGCGGATTGCGATGCCCGCATCGCCGGGCGCTGGAACCGATTGAAAACGCATCTAAACCTCGAGGGAATGATGGCGGCCGTGCTACAACAACATCGGAGTCCTATGTTTCTTCGAGCCGTGTTTTTCCTCGCGTTGCTGGCGCCCGCTGCCTTCGCCCAGGAGGCGCCGAAGCCGTCAAAGCAGGTGCCGGAGGTTGTCTGCGACCACGCCCCGCCGCCTCCCGGCAAGCATTACGAGTGCGCTCCCGCGAACTCCTGCGACTGCAAGCTGGTTCCCAACGGCCCCGGCCAGGGCGACGAGGATGGAGCGCCGGCCCGGCCGCTGCCTGAGGCCGTTTCCTGCAAGCGCTTGAAGGTGGAAAAATTCACGGCTCCTGCCTACCCGGCGATCGCCAACCAGGCGCGCATCAAAGGCACTGTGATCGTTCAGATCATCTTCGACGCGCAGGGAGCCGTGCAACAGGCGCGTGCGCTCCGCGGGCACCCGCTCCTGGTGCCGGGAACGTTGGATGCGCTACGGCAATGGAAGTTCCGCCCGACGGGAAAGGCCGGAAGAGTGGAGATCACGGCAATCTTCAAGTTGAGCAAGACCGTGGCGACGAAAGATCACGTCGTGCCGCAGCTGCCTTGCCGCGTCACCATCATCGGCCATCCCCGGCCTGTTGCGGTGAATTGACGGCCGCGATCACGGAGTCCGGCTGGGTGAGATTCTCGTCAGCTCGTTGACAAGAGCCTGTCCCGCGGCCGGCGTCGCGACCTTGCCTTGGCGCACGATCTCCTTGGCGCTGAACTCGCGGCCATAGAGGTTCTTGTTGGCCCCGCCGTCCTCACGCAAGGTGGAGCCCTCGAGCGAGATCCCCGCGAAAGCGCCCTTGGAGCGCGAGTAGGTGAGGATCTCCGCCTTCAGCACGACGTCGGTCGCGGCCGCGGTGTCGCGGCCCTTCGGGCCGGCCGCGGCAGCGGCATCGGCGCCCAGCTTCACCTTGCTGGTGAGCACCGAGTTCCCGCCCTTTTCGTTCATGATGAGCAGGATGAAGTCCGTTCCGGAGACGCCGATCTGGAAGCCGACGCTACCCGCCTCCAGCGCGTACATCGCGGGGGCGCTCCACGGGCCGTCGAAGTGCGTCCCGGTCCGGCAGCTGATGGCGCCCCGGCCGTAGCTCGCGCCGAAGATGAACCCGGCCTTCTTCACCGAGGGAAACACGACGACGCAGGTCGCCTTGTTCAGCAGGTCCTTGGGGATGCTCTCCGGCATGGCGATGATCTCGTGCAGCACCTTGGCGCCGTCCTCGAGCCTCTCGCGCTCTTTCTCCTGTGCCATCAGCAGCGGAGCTCCTAACCACAGCACAAGCGTGGCGATCACCATGCGGTTTCTCATTGGTTCTCCTGTCTTCTCTCGAATGGGTAATCGTACATCAAAACCTCCGCGCCCTGTGTCCTCCGCGGTTTTCATTTGCTCTTGGGCGATGCATTCATTACATTGGAAGATTCGGGCCTGCGCGCCGTAAACACCTGTCCGGCCGCGCTCGAGGAGGGACTTTGACGCACCGCAAGGCCGCCGGCATCGCGTTCCTCCTCTTCTCGTATCTCGCCCTTGTTCTTCCCCAGCTGTTTTCCCAGGCGCAGGACTATCCCCCGGAGATGGGGCACCACATGAACCGCTCCGAGGAGCAGGCCATGTCGGAGCTGAACCACCGCATCGCCGGCGGGTGTCTCATCGCCATCGGCCTCGCCGCCCTGGTGGGCAACCGCTCCGAGCGCTTCGCCGCCCTGCAGAAGGTGTGGCCGTTCTTCTTTATCATGCCCGGCGTCCTGCTCATCTTCTTCAGCGACGCCGAGGTCTGGCCCATGGGCCCGCAGAGCTGGCTCTACATGGCGCGGCACAACCTTCAGGCGGTGCAGCACAAGCTGGCCGCGGTGGTGATGATCCTCATCGGCTCGCTCGAGTTCCAGCGCGCCCGCGGCAAGCTGCGTCCTTTCGTCGCGACCTGGGGGTTCCCCGTGATGGCGGTGCTCGGCGCCTCGATCCTGTTCATCCATCCGCACATCGTGGCCGCAGGTGATGCGCCTCCGCCTGTTGCCGCCGCCCAGCCGGCGTCAGCGGCGTCCGCCGATGCCGTGCACGCCGAACATCATCACGAGGCCGCGGCCCCGGCGGGTGCTCCCGCGAAAAAAGTTGCCGGGCCACACGAAGATATGGACCACGCGGCAATGGATCATGAGGCAGGTCCTGCCAAGAGGACGGAACACGACGCGCACGCCGAACATCCGGCTGCTGCGACCGCCGCTGCCTCGGCGCCCGCCACCATGCAGGCCGCGCCCGAGCACGCCGGACACCAGGGCGGCAGCCACGACCAGCACACCGAGCACGAAAAAGTCCGCATCCAGCACCTGTATTTCTCACTCACCGGCTTTGCCATCGCCCTCACCAAGCTCCTCTACGACGGCAGATTCTGGAAGACGGGCCTGGCGAGCGCAGCCTGGCCCTCGTTGCTCTGCGTACTGGGTGCACTCCTTGTGTTTTATGGAGAATGATTGGTAGAGACGTTGCTTGCAACGTCTCTGTATTGTCCTAACGCGCCGGTTTGGTGAGCAGCGGCATCAGTCCATCGCGTATCTCTGAGCCGATCTTCTGCTGCGCCGCTTCGCTGGTCGGAGCGGTGACCGTGCTCTGCCAGAGCATGCGCCCGCTGCGCACCTCCACCGCCTGCAGCGTCACCTTGATCTGGCCATCCTGGCGCGCGTAGTGTCCGGTCACGACCGTCGCCACCCGCAGGTCTTCGCCGGCGCGCTGCGGGTCCGGGTTCAGCGCCTTCTTGCCCACTGGGTGGACCTCCACCGACGGCGCGCCCATCAGCACGGTCGAGATCTGGTCGGCCATCTCGACACCCAGCGCGTCGGGCCCCTGGCCGCCCACGCTGACGTTTTCCAGCGGCAGCACGGCGATGCTGTTCTGCGCCTGCGCCGTCCCCAGCCGACCATGGCGCGCCCACCACATGGTCACGCTGAGGAAGACCATGGTGATGAGGCCGGCGAGGGCCAGCTGCAGGTAGATGTGCTTTGGGCTCCACCAGCGGAAGGTGCGCGAGCCCGCGAAGACGTTGCGCATCTTCGAGGCGGTCGCGTCCGGCCCCGACACCCGCTTCAGCTGCTGCAGGTCGTCGCGCAGGTCGGTGGCGGAGGGATAGCGCTTGTCGCGCTTCTTCTCCAGCGCCCGCCCCAGCACCGGCTCGACATCGGGTGGCAGCTTGGGGTTCCACTTGAGCGGCGAGATGGGCTTGTCGTGCAGGATGCTGTCCACCGTCAGGTAGGAGCTGCGCTCGGCGAAGGGCTTGTGGCCGGTGGCCAGCTCGTAGAGCACCACGCCGAGCGAGAAGATGTCCGAGCGCCCGTCGAGCGGATCGCCGCGCACCTGCTCCGGGGACATGTAGGGCGCGGTGCCGGGGATCACGTCGGTCTTGGTCAGCGCCTCCTTGGTGGGAGCGTCTCCGTTCTCGCCGCTGGCTTCGCGGGTCCCGAGCTTGGCCAGACCGAAGTCCATCAGGCGCACCTGCCCGCGCTTGTTCAGGAAGATGTTGGCCGGCTTGATGTCGCGGTGCACCACGCCCTCGGCGTGCGCCGCCTCCAGCGCGTCCGCCACCTGGATGCCGATCTCCAGCACCTGGTCGAACTCGATGGGGCTCCCATTCATGCGCTGGCGCAGGTCCTCGCCCTCGAGCAGCTCCATCACCAGGAAGGGCTTGCCTTCGTCCTCTTCGATCTCGTAGACGGCGCAGATGTTGGGATGGTTCAGCAGCGAGGCCATGCGCGCCTCGCGCTCGAAGCGCTCCAGCGCGACCTCGTCGCGGTACAGGTTTTCAGGAAGGAACTTGGTGGCCACGTGGCGGTGCAGGTTGATGTCCTCGGCCTCGTAGACCACGCCCATGCCGCCCGAGCCGATCTTCTTGAGGATGCGGTAGTGGGAGATCGTCCGGCCGATCATGCCCGCGGCCGCGTCGTTCGCGATCATGGCACCTCACCCGGCGCTGAGAAGGGCATCTTAGGCGCGGGCCGCGCGCCAAGTCAATGCGGCAGCGGCGGGGTTTCGGAGGGGCACGGCTTCAGTCGTGCCGTGCAGTTCGCACCTCGCATCCCGGTTCGCGCGAGGGAGCGACGCGGACTGAGCGCGAAGAGAAGGAGGGCTTGTCGGCCGAGGCAAGAAAGCTACACCCTCCTTCGGATCAGCAGCATGGTCTGGTCGTCGTTCTGCTTGCCGTATTGGATGGTGCGCTCGCGCAATTCCTTGTAAATCTCCGGCAGGGGCCGCTCGGCGCAGGCCAGCAGCATGCGCTTGAAGTCCTCCAGTCCGATCTCCCGGCCCTTGGCGTCGGCCACCTCGGTGAAGCCGTCGGTGATGATGGCCAGCAGGTCGCCCGACTCCAGCACGAGCCGCGAGACGCTGAACGCCTGGCCCTTGAACATTCCGATGGGCACGTTGCCGTCGCTGTGCTCCACCATGGCCTTCTTCGCGCTCTGGTAGTGCAGGATGGGCAGGTGCCCGGCGAGGGCGAAGCTCATGGCCTCGTCTTCGTCCTTGCCGCCGCCCACGTAGGCGAAGGTGAGGTAGTTGGCGGGCGAGGTGAAGGGCTGCAGCACATCGTTCAGGTCGTTCAGGAGCTCGGCGGGCTTCTGCATCTTGGTGAGCTGCATGGAGGCCGTACTCTTGATCATGGACATCAGGATGCCCGCGGGCACGCCGTGCCCGGAGACGTCGGCCACGTAGGCGTGCCATCGCCCGTCGCTCACGATGATGTCGAACAGGTCGCCGCCCACCTCGCCGCTGGGGATCGAGCTGCCGAAGATCTCGATGGCACCGATCTTCTCGTGGCGGTCGGGCACCAGCGCTCGGTGGACCTCGCCTGCCAGCTTGATCTCGGTCTGGGTGCGGAAGAAGCGCGCGCCCTCAATGTTGAAGAAGTAGATGAAGAGCGCGTAGCCGGCCACGATGAGCAGCATCTCCACGACGCCGTTGAGCAGGAACTTCGCCTTGATCTCCTCCACCGCGGCCAGCGAATGGCGCGGCGCGATCATCAGTCCCAGCAGGAAATTGGCGCCGAATTGCAGCGGGAACAGGATGCCGAACATCCACCTCTTCTTGCGCGTCCCGGCATAGGCCCACAGGATGGCGAAGCCTCCCGAGATGACCACCACCCCCACCATCTCCAGCGGCGATTGCGAGCGGAAGTTCAGGCTGGTGCCGATGAGCACCAGCGACCCGAACAGGCAGAAGACTCCCGCAAAGAAGATGACCGACGACCGCCGCGGCAGCGACTTCCACGTCTGCGCGTGGGCGTCCCAGGAGTCCGGCGTCTTCATGGCCTTGGCGTGCAAGCATACCAAGTTCTTCTTCATTTGGTGGGAGCGGGGCTTTCAGCCCTGCATGAAGGCTCCCACTCGCGCCAGAATCGTGTGGCACAGCCGCCCTCGGCTGTGAATCAAGGGCCCTTCACGATGATCGTCTTTCACACAATCGTCCTTCCGATTCCCCTGTGCTAACCTTGAATGAGTCGCTCTCCCGCGCCGGGATGGCGGAACTGGCAGACGCAGCGGACTCAAAATCCGCCGGGCCTCGAGGCCCTTGGGGGTTCAATTCCCCCTCCCGGCACCACGAGAACGACAGGAGGTGTGCCATTCCATACGACGACGAACTCGTCCACCGCTCCTCCTTTCGAGCACTGCAGTAAGCGCAGCAAAAGATATCCTTCAGAAACAAGAGTGAAACGCGGTCACCGAGTTGTGCATGGTGACAAGGAACTCAGCGAAAAGCTGGGACGCAACGATCTGTGTCCCTGCGGCTCCGGTCGCCGCTTTCAGGAACTGCTGTATGCAGTCCGGCTACTTTGACGACAGCCGCAGAGACTACTTTTTTCAGTGAGTAGATTGCGCAGTTCGCGGGGTGGTTCATACCATCCCGCGAGTTTTGAGGGTTACGCCAGCCCCACCAGCCTCTTGAACTCAGGGTCGTCGTGCAGGCAGTCGAGGTCGGAGTCCTTCGAGGCCCAGTCCAGGTTACCGTAGCCGCCGGCCAGGGCCTTCTTCAGCGTTTCCAGGGCCTCGGCCTTCCTGCCCAGGACGCCATACGTGCACGCCGCGTTGTAGAGGGTGTTGGGGTCGCCGGGGCGCAGCGCCACGGCGGTCTGCAGGTGACGGATGCTCTCCTCGGTCTCTCCGTTATAGGCAAGGTCGCTGGAGAGCAGGATGCGCGCGCGGACGTCCTCCGGCACCAGCTCCAGCTGCTGGCGCAGGACCTCGACCAGCCGCTTGCGCAGCTTTTTGGCTTCCTCTTTCCGACCCAGCCGCTCCAGCGCGTTGCCGTAGGGGATGTAGGTGTTGTAGTCGTCGCCGTTGGCCTCGATGGCCTGCTCGGTCAGCGCCACCGCGTCCTCGAAGCGTCCGGAGGAAAAATACGCGCGCCCCAGGATGTTCCACGAGCCTTCACAGTCCGGCTTGCGCTCGATGGCGCGCTTGGCCAGCAGCGCCGCTTCTTCGTACTTCTTCTGCGCGTAGGCGATGCGGGCCTTGGCGACCAGGACTTCCGGCAGATCGGGCGCGAGCGCGGTGGCACGGTCGCAGGCCGCCAGCCCTTTTTCGATCCACTTCGTGTTCTGCTCGCGGATCTCGAAGATGAGTCCGCACAGGTGCGCGATGCCGCCGTGGGCATGCGCGAAATCCGGGTCCAGCTGGATGGCCTGCTCGAACATCTGCAGCGCGTAGTCGAGATTTTCGCGGCGGGTGTAGTTGCGGCCGCGCAGGTAGAAATCGTAGGCCTGGGGGTTCTCCGTGGGCCGCCGCGCGATGGTCTTCTCCTCCTGCGGCGTCAGCGTGATGCGCAGCGCCTGCGCGATGCTGCGCGCGATCTCCTCCTGGATGGCGAAGACGTCCTCCAGCTGGCGGTCGTAGCGCTCCGCCCACACCGAATGCCGCGTGGAGGCCTCCACCAGCTGCGCCGTGATGCGCACCCGATTGCTGGCCCGCCGGATGGAGCCCTCCAGCACATACGCCGCGCCCAGCTGCTGCCCCACCTGCTGGGCCGTGGCCGGCTTGTCGCGGAAGGCCAGCATCTCCGAGCGCGGGAAGATCTCGAGTTGCTCGATCTTGGAAAGCTCGGTCACGATGTCTTCCGTGATGCCGTCGCGGAAGTATTCGTCCTCCTTGGCGCCGCTCTGGTTCTCAAAGTAGAGCACGGCGACCGACTTCTGCCGCTGTGCCGGCGCCGCCTGCGGCACCGAACCGGATGCCGTCTTCTCCGGCGGCTTCCGGCCGGCGTCCAGGTCGCGCGCCAGCCGCTTCAGGTCGGCGCGCAGCTCGGCTGCCGTCTGGCAGCGCAGGTCGCGGTCTTTCTCGAGCGTCTTGCCGAGGATCTGCTCCAGCGCCAGCGGCACCTTCGGGTTGAGCGACTTCGCCGCCGTCGGCGTGGCGTGCAGGATGCCGTCGAAGATCACCGCCGTGGTCGCGCCGGGGAAGGGGATGGAGCCGGTGGCCATCTCGTAAAGCGCCACGCCGAGCGAGAACAGGTCGGAGCGCGCGTCCAGCTCTTCGCCGCGCGCCTGCTCCGGCGACATGTACGCCACCGTGCCCATCGAGCTGCCCGGATTGGTGAGCTGCTCGTCCTTGTTCACGTGCGTCGCGGTTTGCCCCGAGACGGCGCCCGATTCGCTGTTCTGTTTCACGCCCGGCGTGAGCTTGGCCAGTCCGAAATCGAGGATCTTGGCCGGCCCGCGCTCCACCAGGAAGATGTTGGCCGGCTTGATGTCGCGATGCACGATGCCCTTGGCGTGCGCCGCATCCAGCCCGTTGGCGATCTGGATGCCGATCTCCAGCAGCTCGTGGACCTCGATGGGCTTAGCCGCGATGCGGTGCTTGAGCGTGTGCCCTTCGAGCAGCTCCATGGCGATGAACGGCTTGCCCTCGGCCTCGCCGATGTCGTAGATGGTGCAGATGTTGGCGTGGTTCAGCAGGGAAGCGGCGCGCGCCTCGCGGCGGAAGCGCTCGGTGGCCTGCGCGTCCTGGGTGATGTCGTCGGGCAGGAACTTCAGCGCCAGGCTGCGGCCCAGGCGCGTGTCCTTGGCCTTGTACACCACGCCCATGCCGCCCCCGCCCAGCTTTTCCAGAACGCTGTAGTGAGAGATGGTCCGGCCTACGATGGAGGCAGTGGAGGTGTCTGGCATGAACCGCGTATCTTACGCCAGCGCTTCGGCGCATGCAATCGCTGGTCCCTACATGGCGATGGTAAAGGTATTGGATTTGTTGGATACTTTCTCGCTTACGCTTTTTCTTCGTCTTTGTGATATACTTAGCTTTATAAGTAAGTTTTAGAGGTTTCAATGGACATTTGTCCGGTGGTTGCTTACAGGTGGTTTCTGCCCTGCAGTGACGAATTTGCATCAACAGTACGAGATTCGGTGTCCTGTTCATGGGTTCATCACGCTGAACTCCTGGGAAAAAGAAATCATGTTCACACAAGTGTATTTTCACAAAACTCGGGTCGCTTATGATGTGCATTTGAGAGGCGCGCTCGAGGAACTTCTTCCAAACAGTCGCTTCCCGAGCCCTAGCAATGAGCACCTGAAGGAATTCCTTGGTTGGGATGATTGGAGAGTTCTCGGATTATTGGCGAGTGGTAACGGTGGTGAACATGGTGCACGTCTTGCTTCGAGAGAGCACTTTCGCCTTGCGTACTCTGAAGAGGAATCTTCACAAAGTTGGTACAAGACGGGAAAACCCGACATTCAGGTCGTTAGCAATGTTGATCCTGATAACGTTCTCCCGTTGGCGAAATATTCCCACGTTGTGCTAAATATGAAACCATCAAACCAGAGTCTTCTTTATGTTCGTCCTGAGCAAGCAACAAATGCTTACTATATTGTGAGGAGAGTGCTACGAAATGAACGAGATAAGCAAGGCTCGTTTGGCTTTGATAGCAGTTCTGGCTGAGCGCGCTCTTAGTGGACATATTGGGCGTACAGCCTTGATGAAGTACATGTACTTCCTGCAGACTGTTCGAGGCGTGTCGCTCGATTACAACTTCTCCATGTATTCGTACGGGCCTTTCGATTCTGACGTCCTTGCAGATTTGAGTTCAGCAGAAACCCTGAACATCGTCGAGGTTTCTCCTGTCGAGTTCTCAGGTGGCTACGGCTACCGGATTATGGCTGGCTCGAAGTCTAATTCTGCTAAACAAAATGCGAGTCAATTCCTTAAAGGACTCAAAAAGGACCTCGACTGGCTCTTCGCGGTATTTTGAAGTCTCAACAGCGCAGAGCTGGAACTAACAAGTACCATAGTCTTTGTTGACCGTGAATTCGCAAAGAAAAAACGACATGCGTCAATTTCTGAGATTGTTTCCTGGGTGAACGAAATCAAACCGCATTTCACCCAAGCACAGGTGAGAACATTTGTTGAATGTCTAGTCAGACAAGACGTACTAACGTCAGCTAATCCCGGATCGTAGTAGTCTTTGCCGCTCAGGGATCAGCGCTTTCAAGGCGGCCCCACGCGCTTAGTAATGGCAACACTTACCGCGAGCTAGAATGAAGAATCCAACATGACCCTCGATAGAGTGCTGGCCATACTTGGGCTCTTAGGGACGGTGTGCGGGGTCTTGCTCGCCGTGTACTTCTTCAGGCGGTCAGAGAAGAAAAGAGTGCCCACATTCTTAGTTGACCCGCGCAGGCAAGATCTCGTTCTCTCCGACCTATTCAAGTTTCCTGGATTTTCTGTTTTTCACAACGACCAAGAGATACACAAGATTGGGCTAACTTTCGTTCGAGTGTTTTTTTGGAATAGCGGCGCTCTGCCAATCTTGCGGCAGGAGGTTCTAAGGCCATTTGTCATTCGAATGAACTCCAACGTTCGCTATTTCGAAATGGCAAAAGCCAGTCGAGACGTGGTGGGTATGCAGTTAACGCTCGATGATAACGGGAAGGAGCTAAAGATTGAATTCAACCTATTGGAGCCCGATGATGGAGCAACGATCGGAATAATCCACGAGGGTGGTTCGAACACCAAGGTTGATTTCGAGGGAGCGTGCGTAGGTGCAAGAAAACCGACGGTTTTACCTTCTGACAGTCTTCACTTCATGCCCCCAAGCAAAGATTCTTAGGTGCCTTCTCTCCGTTCCTTGCACCTCTTATCGGTTTACCTGTTTTAATTGCGGCGATGGCTGCTGTCTTCTGGATAACCAAGATTCTGCTCGGCGAGAAAGGTCAACTTATCTCGATCTTCGGTGCGATTGTGGGCCTTTTCCTCATGCTAATCTATGTGCATCTTCTGGAAGGCTATCGGAAGATCTCGGCCAAGACGGTACCGCCGGACATACGAGCATGAAGTTCTCAGTCAGTTGTTCTCTGTTTGCAGCTAGCCATGCGCGTCCTCTGCGCTCCACTTCCAGCCGGCGTAGCGCTTCTGCCGAGTCTGCAGGCCTGAAGGCCTGCTCCACCGCGGAGATGTACGGGCCGCCGCTCTCGCGGCGGCCCTGACGCGCTCAGTAGAAGACCTTCTTGGTCCCGCTCGCAGTCTTCTTCGCCACCGTTGTGGTCGCCTTGGTGGTCGCTTTGCCCACGGCCTTGCTGCTGGCCACCGGATGCACCACCGGGTAGCTCACC
>JACXTT010011357.1_pt1 | contig 11921 bp, 12 predicted proteins | sample 9270951 | NCBI WGS metagenome assembly JACXTT01 (sample SAMN15532306, study PRJNA645909) | rock metagenome | isolation source: weathered quartz diorite | place: Puerto Rico | collected 2017-06-21 | reverse complement strand
AATGCCACATCCTGAGGGTCAGCAGATCTTGACCTTTAGCTCTCCTGAGAGGGTCGTCACCAGCCGGATACCGCGAAAAACGCCGGACGGCAAGAAAACACCCATTCCCCGGATGAGCCAGAATTCAAACCATTACACATCGAAGTACAAGTAGAACTCATAGGGATGCGGGCGCAGGCGGATCGGGTCGACTTCCTTCTTGCGTTTGTAGTCAAGCCAGGTCTCGATCACGTCCTTGGTGAAAACGTCGCCTTGCAGCAGGAACTCATGATTCTTTTCGAGGTGGTTGAGCGCCTCGTCGAGCGACCCGGGCGCCTTCGGCACCTTGGCCAGCTCCTCCGGTTCGAGGTCGTAGATGTCCTTGTCAAGCGGCTCGCCGGGTTTGATCCGGTTCTTGATGCCGTCGAGCATGGCCATCAGCATCGCGGCAAAGGTGAAATACGGGTTGCTGGAGCAATCGGGGCAGCGGAACTCAAGGCGCTTGGCTTTGGGGCTGCGCGAGTACATCGGGATGCGGATGGAGGCCGAGCGGTTGCGCTGGCTGTAAGCGAGGTTGACCGGGGCTTCGAAGCCGGGCACCAGGCGTTTGTAACTGTTGGTGGTCGGGTTGGCAAAGCCGCAGATGGCGGGGGCGTGCTTGAGCAGGCCGCCAATGCCGTACAGGCCCATATCGGAAAGCCCGGCGTAGCCGGAGCCGGCGTAAAGATTGACGCCGTTCTTCCACAGCGAAGTATGGACATGCATGCCGGTGCCGTTGTCGCCGAAAAGAGGTTTTGGCATGAACGTGACCGTCTTGCCGTGCTGCTTGGCAGTGTTCTTCACGATGTATTTGTACTTCATGACCTTGTCGGCCATGGCGATCAGCGGCGAAAATTTCATGCCGATTTCGCACTGGCCGCCGGTCGCGACTTCGTGGTGCTGCATTTCGACCGGAATGCCGGCATTGATCAACTTGAGCATGATATCGGTGCGCAGATCCTGCAACGTATCGGTCGGCGGCACGGGGTAATAGCCTTCCTTGTGGCGGATCTTGTAGCCAAGGTTCGGCTTGTCCGGCGTGCCTTCCTTGCCGGAGTTCCAGATGCCTTCGTCGCTGTCGAGGAAGTAGTAGGAGAAGTTCGAGCCGGCATCGACGCGCAAGCTGTCGAAGACGAAGAACTCCAGCTCGGGACCGAAATAGGCGGTGTCGGCGATGCCGGAGGAGATCATGTAGTTGACGGCCTTGCGCGCGATATAGCGCGGGTCGCGGAGGTAATCTTGATGGCTGAGCGGATCTTTGATGGCGCAGACCATCACGAGCGTGTTTTCCTTGAAGAAGGGATCGATGAAGGCGCTGTCGGGATCAGGGATCATGATCATGTCGGATTCATTGATCGCCTGCCAGCCGCGGATGGAGGAGCCGTCAAAGCCGACCCCTTCCTCGAAGGTCGATTCTTCGATGTTGGCCGCGGGAGTGGTGACGTGTTGCCACGTGCCTGGGAAGTCGATGAAACGGAGATCGACGGCCTTGATTTGTTTTTCACGAATGAGGGTCAGGACTTCTTTCGGCGTCATTCCAGAACTCCAGGTGAGGCGAGGGGAAGGATGTATGCCAACAGGATATTTTTTCGGGGGACGAATTCCAGAGGAAATCCGAGTTTTCGTCAGTCGGCCAGCGCTTTGGGTACCGATACAGGCGCGTGTGGATGCAACTCTTGCAAGTGGCCCGCGAGCGCCAAGGGAAAACAGTTCAGGGACCAATCGCCGGCCCGCCGCGTTCGCCGGTGCGGATGCGCACGCAGTCTTCGAGGGGCAGGACGAAGATCTTGCCATCGCCGATCTGCCCAGTGTCGCCGGAACGGGCCGCGTGGACGATCGCCTCGATGGCTGACTCGACGAAGGCGTCGTTGACGGCGATTTCGAGTTTGAGTTTTTGCAGAAGGCGCACCTTGAACTCGGTGCCGCGGTAGACCTCCGTGTAGCCCCCTTGGACGCCGCAGCCGCGCACGTCGCTGACGGTCATCAGGTAGACGTCGCTCTTGGCCAGAGCGGCCTGCACGTCTTCGAGCTTGTCCGGGCGAATGATAGCCACGATCATTTTCATGCTTGACTCCATTGCCGCTTGCGGCTTCACGCTCGCATGGCGCCATGCGAGCGCGAAGCCGCAAGCGGCATCACGCCACGATCTTCACGCGCAGCGGCCGCTTCAACGCTGTCTCGAACAGCTTTTGTAGATTCGCCTTCATGCTTTCCTGATCGCCGCCGCGGAACTGGAAGCGGTTGCCTTGCACCGTCGTCACATTGCGATAGATCGCCTTGAATTCCGGCGTCGGCTCGGGCGTCGGCTTGCACATCTCCGACCAGGCATGCATCAAGTCGCCGTTGTTCGTGCCTTCCACTACGATATGAAATCTCCCCACGCCGTTGGGAGGAACCAGCGCGGCGCGCGGCTCCTTCGGATTGATGAGCGGGGCGACTTCGTAGCCGAAACCGAAGTCGAAGCCGGTCTCGCCGTGCTCGGTGCGGTCGAGGCCTTCGATCTCCTGCTCGCTTGCCGCCATGAAGCCGACGGTGACATCGACCAGCTTGACAAGAGCGAGGCTGAAGCCGAACGCAAAGATCGCGGAAGCAAAGGCAGCGACGAATTGGATGCCGACTTGCTCGAAGTTGCCTCCCGACGCGATCAGGCCCGGCTTGCCGACGGAGGGGCTGACGAAGCCGGTCCATTCATAACAGAAGACTCCGGTCAGGGCCGCGCCGAGAAAGCCGCCGATGCCGTGGACGCCGAAGGCGTCAAGGGAATCGTCATACTTGAGGAAGGGCTTCAAGCTGACGGAGGCGTAACAGACGACGCCAGCGATCAGGCCGATGATGAAGCCACCCCAGGGATAAACGAAACCCGACGCCGGCGTGACGGCGACGAGCCCGGCGACAAGGCCGGACGCCAGACCAAGCGCGGTCGGCTTGCCTCGATGCCACCATTCCGCGAGCATCCAGCTCAGGGCGGCGGCGGCGGCGGCGCATTGGGTCGCGGCGAACGCCGAGGTTGCCAGCGGCCCGCTGGTTAGGCCGCTGCCGCCGTTGAAGCCGAACCAGCCGAACCATAGGATGCCGGCGCCGGACAAGGTGAGCACCATGCTATTGGGGTGCATGGCATGTTCCGGGTAGCCCAGGCGCTTGGGCAACAGCAGGATCGCCGCCAGGCTCGAAAAACCGGCCGCGATGTGCACCACCGTCCCCCCCGCGAAGTCGAGGGCGTTCATCTTGCCGAGGATGCCGATGTAGCTCTCGCCCGCCTTGTCGGCCCCGGTCCACCAGTCCATCGCCCACACGCAATGGGCCAGCGGGCAGTAGACGAAAGTGATCCACAGAATCAAGAAAATACAGTACGGCTTGAACCGGATGCGCTCCGCCAGCGCCCCGCTGATAAGGGCCGGCGTGATGATCGCGAACATTCCCTGGTAGAGCATGTGCAAATAGACCGGGATGTTCGTTCCCGGCAAGATCTTGTCAGGCTGCACGCCAGAAAGGAAGATCAGTTCCTTGCGGAAGCCGATGAAGCTCCCCATCGACGTGTCGAGCAACGGTTGCCCGAAGGCCAGGGAATAGCCGATCGCCACCCAGTAGACGCCGACGACGGCAAGGGCGACTATGCTGTGCATCATGGTCGCAAGAACGTTCTTGCGCCGCACCATGCCGCCATAGAAGAGTGCCAGGCCGGGGACCATGAGCAGGACGAACGCCGTCGCAACCATCATCCACGCGGAGTCCCCCTTGACGGTCGCCGTGTCGATATCGTCGGCGACCTTCTTCGCGGCAGCCTCGGCCGCCTTCTTCGCGTCGGCAACGTCATCCGCCCAGCCCGAGGAGCCGATCGCCAGAATGAGAGTGCACGCAAACAAGAAGTGATTCAAGCGCTTGAGCACGGCAAGCCCCCCATAGGCACGTCGACCCACGGGGTCTATCCCCATGGAACTTGGCAAGATGGTTCCCTGACCGCCCCTGCCGCCCTTCGGAGGGAGAATGGAAATGCAGCAGCGAACCGAGGGACGGATTCCCCACGGTCCGCCGCAGTCCCACGGAGAGGAAATGGAACCTGGATTGCACGCCTCGAAATGCAAGTGATATGCCAAAGGACTTCCGCCCGGCAAAGTCATCATAACCGCCACGGTCAGCTCAAGTTGAGTTTCATGAAGGTTTCGAAATCTTTCGCGCCATCGCACACTGCTTGCACGCGTTGCTGGCAACCCATGCCGAGAATGTTAGCAACAAAAAGGTCCGCGACAACGCAATTTTCCTGATTGCAATTCCACGCCCGCCATGTTCTGATCGTGGCATGAGATTCGGACCTTGTCTCACGGAGATGCTGGCATGTGCTCACGATTGATCGGATGCGTTTTCTGCCTGATCGCTGCGGCCCCGGTCGCGCACGCCGACGCCAACGTCCGCGTCGAAGTCCTCAAGTCGGGCGGCATCGCCATCGTCCGGCCCGGCGTCGAGCCGCTGTTCACCTTTAACGCCCCCGAGGACAGCCGGCCTTACGTGCATCCTTTGCTCGCTCCCGACGGCAAAGGGGCGCTCACCGAGTTCAGCCCCGGACATCACAAGCACCAGACCGGCATCTACGTCGGCTTCCTCAAGGTCAACGGCCGCGATTACTTCCACAACCGCGGCGGCGATCATTTTCGCCGCATCGCGTTCAAGCACGAGATGAATTCCGAAGGGGTTTCCTTCACCAGCAGCTACGAGCTTCTCGACAAGGACAAGAACGCCCAGCTCGTCGAGATGCAAGCGTGGGTCTTTCGCGATTTCACCAAGACCTATTCGATCGACCTGACTTGGACCGCAACCGCCAAGGTCGATGTCGTCTTCGACAAGTACGACTACGGCGGCCTGTTCATTCGCATGCCGTTCAAGAACCAGCCCGGCGCTCAGGCGATCAACAGCGAAGGCCAGATCAACGGCAAGGCGGATGGCCAAAAGGCGCGCTGGGTCGATATCGGCATGACCGTCGATGGCGGCAAGGACACGGGACACATCGCGGTCTTGGCGCATGTCCCGGTCGTCTGGCGCGTCGATGGCCAGCTCGGCGTCGGCCCGGCGCCGAGCCGTGCCAGCGCCTGGAAATTGGCGCAGGGCGAGCGCGTGACATATCGCTATCGTTTCTACGTCTACACCGGCGATTTTCAAAAGGATCAGGTGGAAGCCGAATGGAAGGCGTTCAGCGCCATAAAATGATCACCAACCCCAACCACGGAGTTCCCATGCGACGCTCTCTGATTGTTCTCGCGTTGTGTTTCGGTGTCCAGTTTCCCTTCGTCGAAGCGGGCGACAAGGGGGGCAAAGAGATCGAGTTGATGCTGCGCAAGCGCGTCTCGGAAAAGACGGCCGCTGACGAGGTTTACAAAGCCGTCCAGCATGCCGAGAAGTGGCCGGCCGGGCGGACCGCCGTCATCGTTTGCGACATGTGGGACTCGCACCACTGTTACAACGCCGTCGTGCGCGTCGAGGAGATGGCCCCGCGCATGAACGAGGTGCTCGAAAGGTGCCGCGCCATGGGCATGACAATCATCCACGCCCCGTCGAGCTGCATGGACGCCTACAAGGACCATCCTGGCCGCAAGCGCGCCAAGGATGCCCCGACCGCCAAAAGCTTGCCGAAGGACATCGGCGTCTGGTGTCACAAGATTCCCGCCGAGGAGAAGGGCAAATACCCGCTCGACCAGTCCGATGGCGGCTGCGACTCCGAGCCGGTCGCGCAGGAAAAACACAAGCAGGCCCTTATCAAAGCAGGCCGCAAGCCGGGCAGCCCGTGGCTTTCGCAGATCGCCGTTCTCAAAATGCACGACATCGACATCGTCAGCGATTCCGGCGTCGAGATCTGGAACGTCCTCGAAGACCGCAAGATCAACAATGTCATCGTGCTCGGCGTCCATACCAACATGTGCGTCCTCGGCCGCCCATTCGGCCTGCGCCAGCTAGCCAAGAACGGCAAGAACGTCATCCTGATGCGCGACATGACCGATACGATGTACAACCCGAAGATGTCGCCGTACGTCAACCACTACAAGGGGACGGAGCTGATCATCGAACACGTCGAGAAGTTCGTCTGCCCAACGATCACCAGCGACCAGATCATCGGCGGCAAGACGTTCAAGTTCAAGGCGGACCCGAATTGACGGAAAATATTGGGCAAGCCCAGGGGTGAGGTACTCCGCACCTCTGGGGTCACGGGATGAATATCACAGGGGTGCGGAGTACCCTCACCCCTGGGCTTGATTGCACATGTCCGACCCCCTGCGAATCCAGTTCGACGCCGGCACCCTCATCCTCTCCAGCGCTCCCGATGCGCTGCTCGAATCGCTCCCAGGCTGCCGGTTCGACGAGCGTACCGCCGCCTTCCGCACCGAAGCACGCCACTATCGCGCCATCGTCGAATTGTTGCGTGAAAAGAAAATCGCTGTCGCCGATGAAGCCCGTGCCTATCAGCCGCTCGAATGCAAGTTGCAATCGACGCGTACGCCGTTCCCGCATCAGCAGGAAGCGTTGACCACCTGGTGGAACGCAGGCGGCCGCGGCATCGTCGTGTTGCCCACTGGCACCGGCAAGACGTTCGTCGCGCTCCTGGCGATTGCCCACGTCGGCCGGCCCACGCTCGTCATCACGCCGACCATTCCGCTCATGAACCAGTGGTACGGCGAACTGACTGCCGCTTGCGGCTTAACGTCCGCAGCAAATTCTGCGGACGCTAAGCCGCAAGCGGCAGTCGGCCTCCTCGGCGGCGGTTACTACGACTTCCAGCCGCTCACCGTCACCACCTACGACTCTGCCTACATCCACCTCGAACGCTGGGGCAACAAGTTCGGCCTGATCGTCTTCGACGAATGCCATCACCTGCCGAGCCCCAGCTACCAATTCGCCGCCGTCGGCGCCATTGCACCGTACCGCCTCGGTCTTACTGCAACTCCCGAGCGCGCCGACGGTCGCGAGACTCTCTATCCCGAGTTGATCGGCCCCATTGTTTATCGCCGGGAGATCAAGCAACTCGCCGGTGATTTTCTCGCGGAGTATCGCGTCGTCCGCATCGACGTCGATCTGACCTCCGACGAACGCGAACGCTACGCTCAAGCTCGCGCGACCTACCGCGAATTCGTCCAGGCGCGCGGCATCTCGATGGGCTCCCCCGCCGGCTGGCAGCGATTCATCCAGGAGACGTGCCGGCATCCCGACGGCCGGGCCGCATTCCAGGCGTATCGCGAGCAGAAACGCCTCTCTATGGCCGCCCCCGCCAAGATCGAACTGCTCGACGATTTGCTGCACCGCCATGCGCTCGATCGTACCATCATCTTCACCTACGACAACGCCAGCGTCTATCAGATCGCCCGCCGTTTCCTAGTGCCGGCGATCACCCATCAGACCAGGACGAAGGAACGCCAGCAAGTGCTGCAGCGGTTCCACTCCGGCGCGTACAATGTCGTCGTCACCAGCCAGGTGCTCAACGAAGGAGTGGACGTGCCGGCCGCCAACGTCGGCATCATCCTGAGCGGCACCGGCAGCGTGCGCGAACACGTTCAGCGCCTGGGTCGGCTCCTGCGCAAGCTGGGCGACAAGCAAGCGCTGCTCTACGAGGTCGTCTCGCGCGACACCGCCGAGGAGTACACCAGCGAACGCCGGAGGCAACACGATGCTTACGGGTAAGATGGTCCGCGTCCGCTTTACTCGCGATCACATCGTGCCGCAGTATCTCGATGCGGCCGACGCGCAATGGCTCGACGTTGCCGAGCAGCTTCTGGGTATCTTCCGCACCAGCAGCGGCGCCACACGGGGCCAGCTCGAAGAGGAGATCGACGACCTCTTCGGCGATTTGCCGCAGCCGTTGATTCATAACGGGCTGGCGAAGCTGCTCGAAGACCGCTGCGAGTTCGAGACGCAATCGAGCCTGCCGCCGGAAGAGGTGCGCGACGCCGTCTTTCTAGCTGCGGCCAGGAAGCGCCAGGCGGTGCTCGAATCGATCGGGCAAGCGTTCTCCCGCGACGAGGTCGTCCAGCAAATCGCCGCCGACATAAAGACGGAGCCGGCCCTGGTCGAAGCGAGCCTGTTCGCAGACCTGAAGAGCGAGCAACGGCTCACGCAGTTCCGCGACACCACAGCGGAGCGCTTGCTCGAGCGCTACAACGTCGCGCTGGCTCAGGCGATCCTGTTGCGCTCGACCGGACTCGAAATCGTCATCCGCGGCGAAACGGCCGCACGCTATCGTCAGCTCTTTCGCCAGATCAAGTTTCGCCGCCTTATCTGCGACGTGGAGGCCGTCAAGGCAGGCGCCTATCGTCTGCGTCTTGACGGACCGTTGAGCCTGTTTAGCGCTACGCAAAAGTACGGCTTGCAACTCGCCCTCTTCTTGCCGACGCTGCTGATCTGTGCCGATTTTGAGCTGAAAGCCAAGCTGCGCTGGGGAACCGAGCGCAAGGACAAGGTCTTTCACCTGTCGAGCAAGGACGGCTTGGTGGCGCATCAAGCAGAGACCGGCGCGTACGTGCCGCCGGAGGTGCCGATGTTCGTCGAGATGTTCCAGAAGAAGGTCGCCGACTGGGAGATCAGCGAGGAGACCGAGATCATCCCGCTCGGGAAGAGTTTCTGGATCCCCGATTACCGTCTGGTACACCGCGCATCGGGCAAATGTGTCATGCTCGACATCCTCGGCTTCTGGCGGCGCTCCAGTGTCGAACGCCATTTGACGCTGCTGCGCGAATTCGCGGACCGGCCGTTCATGGTGGCGCTGTCGGACCAGCTCAACGTCGAAAAAGGCGAGATCGAAAGCTTGCCCGACAACGTGGTGCACTTCCGCAACATGCCGCTGACGGACGAGGTGGCGAAGCGGGCAGCGGCGTTACTTGAGATTTAGTGGTTGGGAAAATTTGCCAACGTTGGTGATATGCAAAAATAGGGAGGTGGAAATGCCAACACGCAACATCAATCGGACCGACCATTTCGACGATTTCGTCGAGCGCCAGGTTTCCTTTGGGCGCTACAGCAACGCCAGCGAATTCGTCCGCGAGGCACCGCGCCTTGGATCATCGACGGCATCGAGATCAAAGGTGAGCTGACGCGGCGGCACCACGAAGGAGGCGATGAATTGATCGACGAACTGTTCACGCAGCCGATAGAGGGACCCGTTCTTTGATCTCGTTAGAACGCGTCCAAACGTCGTAACCATCAAGTTTGGCAAAGTCCTGAAGAATTTGAGGAAAGGCAGCGTCTTCGGGCGAGGCTTTCGCAATGCGCTCGGCGATGGCCTTAACCGCTTCCTCTTGCTAGGCCCGGTTGATAATCTTGGCGTCGACAGATGCACCTTCAAGGCCCTCCCGGTGTTGTGCCTGGAATGCCAGCCGTTCCAGATCATCCAACGTAAAGAATCCCGAAACGCGGTGAGGCGGATAGAGTTTTCGATTCCAAAACCAAATCTCCTTCCCGTTGGCAAGGAAAATGAACGGCTCGATACCAGTCCTTGCCTGAATGCGATCAGCGTAGTCGGCGGCTTGGCGTTCTCCCTCCAGCGATTCATGATCTCAGTGACGGGCCGACCGCCGTTCAAGGGCAGCCAGATTCACGTGGAGCGCAATGGCTACACGGTGCCGAGCCGATTGATCGGTGAGTACGTGGAAGTACGCATGTATGTCGAGCATCTGGAAGTGTGGTACGCGCGGCAGTTGACCGGCTACGTCGATGATGCGCGGAGCGGCCCCTTGAAGGATTACGCCGCGGCAGATGCAAAGTCGTTGGTGACAAGTGCCAATGCGTTGCACGACGAATTCACCGTGATAGTGCAACGCTTGATTGACGCGATGAAACGATAGGAATCCTGCAAAGCGGGGAACCGTCGCCGACCTATGCCGAATCTGCGAGATAACCGTCGAGCGTTTTCCTGATTTCTACCGCCACGGACGGCGTTGGATCTTCGACAATGGTTGTGAAGTAGTCCGTGGCGATGCCGTAGAACTCATACATCTTCGCGGCCTGGTCCGGAGGCGCATCGACAATTTCCCCTTCTCTGGCGAAGTCGAAGTCGCCATCAACCAATTCATAACTCAACGATTGCACCAAGAATCGCCATTCATCGGTGTCTGTTGAATGAACCGGCAACGGCGGATCGGGCTCCTCGTCCTCATCGTAGGCGTCCTTGACCTGTTCCCAGTAGTCGATCTCAACAAGTGCGTCCGAAATAATCTGTCGCACCTTGGTCGAATGCCCGATCTCGACCTCCTGCTCGACGAGCGATTCGAGCATGCCGTACACCGCAGTCACTGTTCCTTCAAGGACGGCCGTTACGTCCGGCATCGGGATATTTGAATCCAAGGCGGCGCCCGCTACCATCAGGATCGCAACTTGCTTTTGGAGTTGGGTGAGGCTGTCAAAGGCCTGAATACCGGACGCGTCGTCCCACGGATCCGCGGATTCATCCCAGCCTACCTCGTCCGAGATGGCTTTGGCAGCGATGCGAAAGGCCTTCGCTTGGCTTCCGGTCAGGACGAGCGGCCCTTTGTTCGTGTAGTAATCCCACATCGTGCGCTCCATGGTGCACGGGTGATTGTACGACGTGCTCGCGCAGGAAACGCACGCGTTTGCAAGTGCCGGGGTTTCTTTGTACGACGAAGAACGTTTCCGCACGCCCAGCATCGGGCCGAGCGGGGGCTCGGCCGAGACGTAAGCCGCGATGGCAATGGAATCGCCGCCAACCGTCGGCGGCCGCGGAGCGGGACGCCACCGCCGCCGATTGGCGGCGGTGAGGTCGGACGTCCGGCCCGGTCGTTTGGAGAAACGACGAAATGCCGCCTGGCAAAGGCGGCCACCACACGGTTACCTCATTTTCAGAGAAAAGCGACGCTACACATCTTGTTCCATGGAAAGCCGCAAGTTGAATCTCGCGCTCTCCGTTTATCATCGGTGCAGAGAAACGCTACATTCGGGAGACGTGGCACCAGCTTGCCGTTCGAACCGTCAGATAGAATCTCAGGCTCGATTGATCGAAGGGATGCTGGAGACGTGGCTGGCAATCGGCATCGGGAAAGGGACATCCATCCGTGGATGTCCCCGGCGTGGCGTTTTCATTCTTAGCGGGCCGGCAAGGCGATCACCGTCGTGCCGAGCAGGTAGAAATCGAACTGCGTCGTCCCCGGAACTCCGGCAAGGTTCACGACGAAATCTGCAGCTCCAGCGGCGCCCAGAACGAATGCCGCGCTTGCGCAGGCAGGCGTTGCCGTGGCGCCGGTCGCGGGGATGATGACCTCGCACGTGAGCCACGTTCCGGCCGCTACGCCACTGAGGGCGAACTCGATATTACGCAGGGATGTGCGACCGAGGTAGCGGACCAGGCCCACGCGCTGCGCGAGTGGCAGAACCTGCCCGGCGATGACATTGGTTCGCGCTAAGGCGGTATTCTGGGGACGGACAGGAAGGCGATTGAGCGTGACTGGAAACGTGGTCGCGCAGTAGCCGGGCGACACGGTCACCGCGCCGTAGTTCGGGCGGCGCATCTGGATAGTCGAGATGCCATTGGTCCGGAACGTCGCCTTGCCGTTGGCGTCTGTCACGACCGGCGCATAGCACGCGAAGCCATCGGAAACGGTGACCTGGCAGAAGGGCACCGCCGTCCCGAACGCCGCGTCCTTCACGACGACGGTTTGGACGACGTTTTGCGCGGAGGCCGATTGTGGGAACCACAATCCGGCGATCGCGACCAAGGCCGCGCACGCGATCGAGAACCTGTTGAACCGCATCATCGTATGCCTCTCTTTCGGTTGAAGCCGGGGGCCGCTGGCGCCGAACGTCGTTGCCAGTTTTTCCCGTCGTCTCTTGATGGCATCCGCGAATGCGATTGGGTAGTTTTTGTTGGTTCATCCGGGTTTCTAGTGGGTAGATTTTTACGATAAAACACCTATTGGTCA
>JACXTT010011356.1_pt1 | contig 11922 bp, 7 predicted proteins | sample 9270951 | NCBI WGS metagenome assembly JACXTT01 (sample SAMN15532306, study PRJNA645909) | rock metagenome | isolation source: weathered quartz diorite | place: Puerto Rico | collected 2017-06-21 | reverse complement strand
ACATGCACGCGCTTGTTGCCGGCATGGGCGGCGCCCCCGGCGCCTGGCAAGTGGCGGTGCCAACCTGTTCATGGCAGGATGGTTACGGGCAGTTGTTTGGGCGAGGGCGGCTTGCCCAAACGATGCTAGTTGGCATGTTGGGGAATGGGGACGGCCAAACACCCGAACTTCCGGCCCAGGTAGCTGCGAGTCTGGCACAATTGCGGATGCGAGCCGAGTCTTATGACAGCCTGACGAGAGGCCGATGAGGGCATAGCGATGGCGCGAGCGACCTTTGTGTCCGCCATTCTTGGTTGTCTGTTGATGGCCGGACTTTCGCGCGCCCAGTCTTACACGCATTTGAGCGGGCTGGTTCGCGATCCTTCGGATGGCGCCGTGCCGGGTGCAACCATAACCGTGGTCAACGAGGAGACGGGTTTTCGCCGATTGACCCGCTCGCGTTCCGACGGCGGTTACGTCGTGGTTTCCCTCGAACCCGGTCTGTACAAAATCACCGCGCGCAGAGCCGGGTTCCGCACCCTCATCCGTCTTGGGGTCCGGCTTGAGCTAGGCCAACCGGTGCGGGTGGATTTCACTCTGACCCTTGGCAGCGTGCAGGAGTCCATCACGGTCGAGGGAGCGCCCGCAACGCTCCGCACCGAGGACGCCTCCCTAGGCACGTTGATCGGCCGCGAACAGATCGAGCGCCTGCCTTTAAATGGACACAATTTATTGAGCTTGTTCGAGCTCACGCCCGGTACCATCGTCACGCCGGCCACGCGCGGGGAGGCGGGGCAGTTCACTTCCGACGGCCAGCGGCCCAATACGAACTACTTCAGCATCGACGGAGTCAGCGTGAATACGGGCGTCAGCGCGGGCGGCCTGCCGGCCCAGAGCACCGGTGGATCCTTGCCTGCCATGACCGCGCTCGGCAGCCTGCACAGCCTGATTTCGCTCGAAGCGGTCAACGAGTTCCGCGTGCAGACTGCCACCACAGCCTCCGAATTCGGCCGCCTGCCGGGAGCGCAAATCACCTTAAGCAGCCGCTCCGGGTCGAACGAGTTTCATGGATCTGCCTTTGATTATCTGCGCGGCGAAACGCTTGAAGCCAATGACTGGTTTGCGAACCGCTACGGAGATGGACGGGCGCCGACGCATATGCAGAATTTCGGCGCGTCGCTCGGAGGGCCCGCGAGGCGCAATCGAACGTTCTTCTTTCTTTCATACGAAGGAATGCGATTGCAGCAGCCCTTTGCCTGGCTCGCGGCTGTTCCGGATACCTCGGTCAGACGGGAGGCGGCGGGCTGGGTGCGTCCGTTGCTCGATCTGTTTCCGCTTCCGAACGGCCCGGAACTCAGTCCCGGCTTGGCAGAATGGACGGGGCGGAACAACAGGCCGTCGCGGTTCGACGCCGCCAATGTGCGGATCGACCACGCTCTCACTTCCCGTATTACATTGTTCAGCCGCTACAACCAGACGCCATCCGCGAGCGAATTTAACGGCACGCAGGTGAATCGGATCGCAATGGATTCCCGGGGACTCACGCTCGGGTTCAACCTGCGCCTGAAGACGAGCACCGTCGTGGACCTGCGTTTAAACACCTCGGAGGCCAGCCTGCACTCATCTTGGGGCTCACCGGGTTCTTCGCCTTGCGATCTGCAGCCAGTGATTCTCTTCCTGCTGCGGCGCCAGGACGCTTGCGACTATCTGCTCAGATTTTCCATCGCGGGAGTCGGGCAGGTCGTATCCGGCTCGGAAGCCGGACAGCGGCAGGCGCAGTGGCAGGTGGCGCCTTCCGTGATGTTGAGCCATGGAAGGCACGAAGTTCGGCTGGGTGCGGATTATCTCCGGCTGAGTCCTACGAGGGACGACACGAACCACAGCCTCGGTGTCATAGCCGAAACTTTTCAGGACATGGTGGCCGGTACCGATCTTTGGACGGCTGTATCCGGCCCCGAGAGCCGGCACAGCATCCTAAAGGAAGCTTCTGTATTCTCCCAAGACACGTGGCGGATTCATCCGCAACTGACGGCTTCGTTCGGGCTGCGTTGGGAGTTCGCGCCGCCGACGGAACTGAAAGTGACTCCATACCCCTCGAACCCTCTCCCTTTCTATGTTTTCACGAACCAGAACACCGTCTGGCAGCGGAGATACGCGAATCTGGCGCCCCGTGCCGGCTTGGCCTACCGCCCCGCCGCGAAAAGCCGGACCGTGTTGCGAGCCGGCTGGGGAATTTACTACGATTCCAGCCTCAGCATCGCTACCGATGTCGTAAACGGCGGTCCGTTCAATCTTTCGCAATACGCGAGCACGATACACGCTCCATTCTCCACACTCTTGAGTTATGGGTTCATGCCTCGCCTTCAGCTTCCCTCGGTCAGGCAGTGGAGTGCCGCCGTAGAGCATGAGTTTGGCGCTGGCCAGATAGTTTCCGCTGCTTATGTCGGTTCCACCGGCCGGCAACTCCTCCGGAGGGAATTAAGCGGATTGCAGGATACTGAAACACTCTGGGTGGCGCTTGCGACCAATAACGGCAGATCCGGTTACCAGGCGTTGCAGCTGCAGTACCGCTTGAGGCTCTCGCACGGATGGAGCGGGCTGGCATCTTATACGTGGTCCCACTCGATCGACAACAGCTCGAGCGACTCCCTCCTGCATTGGGTCGCTCCGGGATTCGAGGCTTCAGACGATCGCGGCTCGTCTGACTTCGATGTCCGGCATGACTTCGTTGCGGCCCTCGGTTATGAAACACCGAAAAAGATCGGTGGCTCTTTTCCGTCATCATTGCTGCATGGCTGGGGATTGGACGGGATTCTCCGCGCGCGCAGCGGATTTCCAATTACGGTGCTTGACGCGGATTATTCCATGGGGTTGAGTTTCGCAAATGTTTTTCGGCCCGATGTTGTGCCCGGCCAGGCTGTCTGGATGCCCGACCCCTCAGCTCCAGGCGGGAGGCGATTGAACGGCAACGCCTTTCGACCGACCCCGAACCTTGTGCAGGGCGACCTGGGGCGGAACACCATCACGGGTTTCGGAATGTATCAGATCGATCTGGCTCTGCGGAGGGATTTCAAGTTAGCCAATCGCGGCGCGTTTCAATTCCGTATCGAGGCATTCAATGCGCTGAACCACCCGAGTTTTGCCGATCCGGTCCGATTCCTGTCGAGTCCGCTCTTCGGCCAGTCTCCGTCCATGCTGAGCACCATGCTAGGTACCGGTAGCCCAGGCAGCGGATTGACGCCTATCTTTCAGTCCGGTGGCGCAAGGTCCGTTCAGGTGATGTTACGATTTCGATTCTGAAAATGCATTTCGTCGTCAAGCCCGTTGGCTAGACGAAAAATACCACATAAATAGCGCCCGCCATTGCTGCCGCCACCACGACATAAAAGGCCCAAAGCAGCATTGCGCCCCATGCCTCTAGTGGGATTTGGCCTCTCTGGCTATCGTAGTCCATAAACCCGTCACCGCTGGGCGCTCTCCAACACGCGTCCACCTTGAGTCGAATATGCTCCATGTGGCTGACAGGAACAAGCAGGTATTTTCCTGATGAAGGCCTGGTAGGCAATTTCTACGGAATAGCGGAAGAAATTACTCTTCGCTGCTCAAACGATCAGAGAGTTTCGGCGGGGACGTCCGCGGGTTTGATCCCTCATTTTTCAGGAAGATACGGTCCACTACATAGGCAATGGTGAGCGGATTGCGACTCCCCGACGGCGAAGTAACAGAGGAGGTTGCCATGATTAGCGACGAAACGCGTCGAGGTGTGCTGTCGAGTACCCTCGATGATTTCGAACATGAGGAGCGGCGCCACACCTTCAGAGTCCGGCTAGTCTGGGCAACGATTCTGTGTTTACTCGCCCTTGCGGGCGCCGTCTGGTATGCCTATCCGACCTTGCAACTCCATGGCGTGTCATTCAACCAGCTCGCGTCGGTCAAGGACGCGTTGGCTACCAGTGGTGGCGCCCGTCTGGCGGAGATCCAGAGCGCGCTGGCCGGCGGCAGTAAGCGCCTGGACACCGTCGAGGCCAAACTAGGCAGCCTGGCGGGCAACTGGGACGGCTTGAAGTTGCGCATGGCGATTTTTGAAAGCCGGATGAATTCCAGCCTGCAGGCGGCACGCCAGCAGACACGCGAACTGATTCTAAGCCAACAGCGCAAAATGCAGATGGAGTTGGATGGCCGCGTACAAGGAGTGCAGGCCCGCCTTGATCGGGTCGAGGCCGGCCAGGAGTCTCAGCAAACGCGGGTCGCGAGACTCGAACAGGAATTGGCGGATGCCCGCCAGGAGAATGCACGCCAACTCGCGGTTCTGCAACAGGACAGGGATCGCGCCCTGAACCAGCTTACCGATCTTGATCAGCGGGTCGAGGGTGACAAGCGCGAGATCGCGGACGTTCACACTCAAATCGACCGCCGCCGAGTGGATTTCGAAGCTGGCATCCATCACAGCCTCGAACTCGTCCCCGGGATCACCTTGCAGGTTGACCATACCAGCGTCGGCTATCAGCGCTTCAATGGGTGGGTTTTCCTAATGCCCGATCGGCGCACGATCTGGGTGCGCGATCAAAGCGTACAGCGCCCGCTCGAGTTCTACAGCCGTCAGGACGGGCGGTCGCGTGAATTAGTAATCACACGAGTCACTAAGTACTCGGTAGTCGGCTATGTTTTGTTGCCGGCAGACCGAAGCTAGATCGCAGCGGCTCCGCTGACGGATGTAAAGCGGACGAAAACATCTCAAAAACCGGGAAATAGTTGTCGGCATACTGGACGGTCGATTGACAGCCGGCATCCTCAGGGCAGTATAGTCTTATCAATAGGTTCCGGAGGATGAAGGCCGAACATCGCGGGTTGCCAGGCGAGGCGACAAGAGTACCCTTCTACGCCCTGGGGACCGCCACGCTCCTGCTTTGCCTGCTGGCGGACACGGCTTGGCCGGTAACTCCGAAATCCGAAACCGAGCCGCGCGCGTTCAGTATTTATCCGCTTGGCGGCCAGCCCGGCGCCAGCTACCAGGCTCAGATCCGGGGCGTCAAGCTTCAGGACGCGCAGGTACTCTGGTTCGAACAGGATGGCATCGAGGCGCGAATCGATAACGTGCAGCGCGATCCGGAAGCGGATCCGAATGCCACCACGCCGCCGGATCTCGTAAATGTGCATCTGGTCATCGCCCACGCCGCCAAGCCCGGAAGCTACCTTTTCCGCGTCGTCACCAGGCAGGGCGTCTCCAACGCAATTTCGCTCCAGGTGACAAACGAGCGCACCGTCGCCGAACCCGAAAACCTGACTGGAGAGCCGGAATATGCGCCGCGACTGGAGACTTTCCCGATCGTGGTGAATGGCCGCATCGCCAAGAAAGGTGAAGTCGACTACTACAGGTTTGACGCGCAGACGGGCGAGACATTGAGCTTCGAGGCAGTCTCCGGATTTTCGGCGTTCGATCCGTCAATCGCCATTCTGGAACAATCAGGCAGCTGGTTTGATCCCCACCGTCTGAATCGCGTGGCGTTCAACGACGAGCTCCTTTATTTTCCCGACTTCTCGACCGACGCCAAACTCGTACACCGGTTCGAGCATGGCGGTTCATATCTAGTATCGGTGGCGGCATTCGAAGGCCAGGGTGGATCGAACGATGTTTACCAACTCCGCGTCTCCACTGGCCCAGGAGCCCCTCCATCGTTACGGGCTCTGCCGAAACCTGGCTGGCAGGAGCATACGTTCACGCGGCGTCTATCGCCCGGCTGGCTGACGCAGCTCCGTGAGCGCGGCGCTCTTCCGCCGTCTTCCGAAGAACTGGAGACGTTTCATGCAGTCGGAGACTCAGTGAAGCCGCTGCCGGCGATGAAAGTGCCAGGCATCGTTGAGGGCGTAATCTCCCGCACCGGTGAGACGCAGAGGATCGCCTTTCACGTCAAAGACGCGCAGGATCTGGTCTTAGAGCTGGAAACGCCGGACGCTACCGTGCCGCTTTTCAATCCCGTTGTTCGCGTGCTCGATGCTACCGGCCGGGAGACGGTCACCAACGTCTACAGCCAGCTCAACAACTGCGGCGGCTTTATGATGAAGACCATCCAGCCGAAGACCGTGGTTTCCTTGCGCGCCGCCGGCGATTACTCGCTCGAGATCCATGATGCCACGAGCGACGTTGCTGGGCCGAACTTTGCGTACCGGGTTTTAATCCGGCCGCAGATTCCGCACCTCGGGAAAGTCGAGGTGGAGCAGGAACGAATTAATCTGGCGCCGGGTGGGGCGAAGCAGATCAGCCTCGCGATCGAGCGCGAAGAAGACTATTCCGGATTGGTCGCCCTGACCGTTGAAGGATTACCGCCCGGAGTGCACGCCGTTACTGGGTCTGAAGCCGAGGAAGACAAGCCGCCGCTGATGAACGGAGGCAAGGTAGAACGCTACTTCCCGAAGAAACAAAAATCGGTGCTGCTGTTGACGGCTGCGCCCGACGCGCAGGTCTCATCCACGCCGCAAATGGCGCGCGTCGTAGTCCGCCTCATACGGGAAGGCAAAGTTTCAGATCTGGTGGACACTGAACTGGTGCCGCTAATGGTTGTCGCAAGCACCGCGGACAAAGCCACGCCGGACAAAGCCACGGGGACCAAGCCATGAAGTTTCGCGCCATCGCGGTCTTCGCGGCAATTTCGTTGGATTTGATTGCAGCAGACCGAGCCCCGAAGCTCACGTCGATTCGCATCGAGCCCCAGGGCCGGACCCTCGCCGGAGCTGGTGCTTCCCAGCAACTGCTCGTGATTGCCGAATTTTCCGACGGCGCCGAACAGGACTTCACCGATCGTGCTGTGTGGAGGCTTTCCGATCCATCCCTGGCGCGGATCGATAGCGATGCTCGGCTATTTTCGCTGGCTGATGGAACCGTGACCGTTACCGCGACCGTGGAGGGGCACTCCGCCACATCCCCCATGCGGATCGAGCACGCCCAAGTGCAGCGGCCGTTCAGCTTTGGCCGGGACATAGCGGGAATATTCACACGGCGCGGCTGCAACGGCACCACGTGCCACGGAAGTGTGAAGGGGCGCGGCGGTTTCAAGCTATCCGCCAACGCTCTCAACCCGCGCGAGGATTACGAGTGGATCACCAAGGGCGGCGGCTACCAGGTGCTCATCGACGCGCCCTCAGGCGCACGGGTGCCTCGCGTCGATCTGCAGGAGCCGTCGAAGAGCTTGTTGCTGCTCAAGCCTTCCATGGCTGTAGCGCATGGTGGTGGGTTGAGACTGCCGAAAGATTCGGAAGATTACCGCGCGATTCTCGCGTGGACAAAGAATGGCGCGCCTTTCGGCGAGCTATCTTCCGCGCAAGTGACATCGCTCGAAGTCACTCCACGGCTCATCGCTTTTCCGGCGAGCGGCAAGCATCGCCTCCTGGTTACGGCTTACCTGGCCGATGGCAGCCGCGAGGACTTTACGCGGGAAGTCGTCTATCAGGTCAACAATACGGAGGTCGCAACCGTCACTGGTGCCGGGGTTGTTTCCGGAATTAAGTCTGGCGAGACCGCGGTATTGGTTCGGGCCGCAGGCCAGACCGCTAGTGCCGTGGTTGGTGTAATCGGAACATCCGCTGCCGCGTACCAGGAAGTCCTGCGGGCGAATTTTATCGACGACTACGTTTTCTCTAAACTGCGCAAATTCCATATTGAGCCCTCCGATCTGTCGCGCGACGATGAGTTCCTCCGCCGCGTGTGCCTGGATCTGACAGGGACGCTGCCGCCTCCGGCGCGTGTTCGCCAGTTTCTCGCGAGCAAAGATCGAATTAAACGCGACAAGCTCATCGAGACATTGATCGCCACGCCGGAGTTTGTCGATTACTGGACTTTTCGGTTCTCGGATCTGTTTCGCGTGTCCGTGGCGGCCAACGGCCGGAGCATGAAGTGGAGCGAAATGTATTCGCAATGGCTCCGGGATAGCATCGCCACCAACAAACCTTACGACCAGATCGCCCGCGAGCGCGTGGCCGCCGAAGGTTACGATGGCCCCAGCCGGCACTATCTGCCCAACACCGTCATTGCGCCTGCTGCCGATATGAGCGCGGAGCAGGTGCGTGTTTTTCTCGGCCGGCGTCTGGATTGCGCGCAGTGCCATAACCACCCGTATGAGAACTGGACGCAGAATCAGTTTTGGGGTCTCGCGGCGTTCTTCGATCGCGTTTTCATCCTCAGCAACACGCTTACCGATTCAGTGGTCTTCGATCATCCCGTCGGCGAGGATCTCGGTTCCGCGGACGTTCGCGGAAGCATCACGCTGTATCATCCCCGGACGAAAGCTGAAGTGAAACCAGCATTCCTGGACGGCACCGTGGTCCCACCGTCTGATCATGTCAATCCCCGGCGGGCGTTTGCGCGTTGGATAACCGCGCATCCCTACTTCGCCGAGGCCGCCGTCAACCGCGTGTGGAGCTGGTTCTTCGGCCGTGGCCTGGTGGAGCCTGTGGATGACTTCCGCTCCACCAATCCGTCAACACATCCGGAGCTGCTCGAAAAGTTGGCGGCCGATTTTCGCGAGCACGGTCACGATCTGCGCCGCCTGATGCGCCTCATCGTCACTTCCCGGACCTATCAACTGTCCGGCGTTCCGAATGAGACCAACAAGGACGATCAGCTCAACTACTCGCACGCCATCCAGCGTCCGCTGGACGCCGAAGTCCTGCTCGATGCCATTTCCGATGTGACAGGAGTGCCGGAGGTCTTCAGTACTTCGGTTTCCGATGCACCTGCCGCCAATGCCGGGCAAGCGCCGCTCGGGACCCGCGCCATCAATCTGCATGAGGCGGATGTCTATTATTCGCGCTTCCTCGAGTTATACGGCCGCCCCAACCGGCTTACGGTCCCCGCGCGCAGCGCGAAGGCAAACCTCGGCCAGGCTTTGGACATGCTGGCCGGCCCGGCTTACAACGAGAAATTGATGGCCAAGGGTTCACGCCTGGGCCACTTGCTGGAATCGGGGGCGCCGGACGGCAAAATCATCGAAGAACTGTATCTGGCAGCGCTCGGCCGGCTGCCAACCCGCGAAGAAGTGCCGGATTTACTAAAATTGATTGAGGGTACGGATGGACGTGAAAACGCTCTGAAAGACTTTATTTGGGCTTTGATTTCATCACGGGAGTTCGCCGAGAACCACTAGATCGAGTATGAGGATGCCATGCTAAGGGCAGGATGTTTGACATTGACGCCATCTGAAGCCAGCCGCCGCGATTTCCTGAAAGCGGGCTCACTGGGATTTCTGGGAATTCACTTGAGCCAGTTTCTGGCCGCCCAAAGCGCGATGGCGGCTACCGTGGACGCCGCCAAACCCAGGGCGCAAGCTTGCATTCTGATGTGGCTCGAAGGGGGACCCAGCCACATCGACACCTGGGACCCAAAGCCCAACAGCAATTTTAAGGCGATTTCCACGAATGTCGCGGGCATTCAGGTTTCTGAGCTCCTGCCCACGCTCGCACGGCACATGGACAAGTTGTCGATCGTCCGGTCAATGCACACCAAGGGCAACGACCATCCGCAAGGCACGCACTACGCCATCACGGGGCATGAAGTTAACCCAGCAATGAACTTTCCGAGTCTCGGCTCGATCATCGCCAAGGAGACCGGAGCGCGCCATAATCTGCCCCCGAACGCGCTGCTGCCGCGATGGGAGGGCGATCGCCAGTACGAGGAATATTTCCGTGCGGCGTTTCTTGGGTCCGATTATGATCCGATGTGCATCCCGGATCCCAGCAAGAAGAACTTCCGCGTGGCGGATTTGAGTTTGCCGAAATCTGTTTCTGAAAAGGCCGTCGAAAGCCGGCAGGAATTCCTGAAGGTCGTGGACCGGCGATATCGCAGCCTCATGTCCTCCGCCGAACACGCCAATATGGATCACTTCAGCTCCCAGGCGTGGCAGATGCTGCTGACTCCCGCGGTCCGCGACGCATTCGATCTCTCGAAAGAGCCGGAGAAGCTGCGCGACCGTTATGGGCGGGACTCCGTGGGTCAAAGCGCATTGCTGGCTCGGCGCCTCGTGGAAGCTGGAACGCGCTTCGTGACCACCGCCGGTTTCCATGCCAATTCATGGGACACGCACAGCGCCAACGATCAGGGACATCGCGACCGTCTGGCGCCGCCGCTCGACCGTACCCTTTCCGTTCTTCTGGAAGATCTCGAGGAGCGCGGCCTGCTCGATTCGACAGTCGTCCTCGCCATGGGTGAGTTTGGGCGGACGCCTGAACTCAATCCGGCTCTCGGCCGCGACCATTGGCCGAACTGCTGGTCTCTGGCCTTGGGCGGCGGCGGCATCCGCGGAGGCCAAGTGGTCGGAGCCAGCGATGAGCGAGGCTTCGATCCGGTGGGACGCCCGGTCAGCATGGGCGATATTTACGCCACCATCTACAAAGCGTTCGGCATCGACTGGGAAAAAGAATACATGAGCCCGGCCGGGCGGCCCGTCAAGATCGCCAACGCCCTCGATGACCGCACGGCGGAGCCGCTGAAAGAGCTGGTCTGAAGGTGGAGTTATTTGGGCGTGGGCTCTTGGTTTCCCCGGGAATCGGATTGTTAAGGAAGTGTATGTACGGGGTTAAGGGTTAGTCCGCTTTATCTCTTTGACGCGTGGCTTTCACGCCTGTCAAGATCCCAAGGCCCAAAAGTATGACGCCGCCCACCACGATCCAGTGTTGGGGAACACGCAGCATGACGGCGCCATAGACCAGCCCGGCGATAACGATCAAGAATCCAACGATGTAGAGGGCAAATGACAAGGCGTTTCCTATTACTAGCGGACCACTACAACCACACCAGGGTGCAGGTGGCGCCATCTCCAGTATGCCGTCTGCCGTTCACGCCTCTGTCTCCCCAGGCTGCGGTACTCATAGTGCTGTTCCCGCAGATAAGTGCGGTAAGCACGGTCTTCCTGCCGGTTATAAACGTGATAGTCGTGGCCGTCCCGGTCGTAATACCGCCGGTAGCGGTGATGGTCGTCGTCGCCCTTCACGGCCGCAACCGAAACCAGTAAAGCAGCGCCCAGCAGGAATGCACTCAGGTAACGTTTCATCGGATTACTCTCCTCCACTTCGCACGTACTCGAAGGTAACAGACAGATCACTATGCAGTCTGGTCAAAAGCGCTCATAGTCTTGATCTGATGAGGCGTAAGGCTCCAACCTTATCCGAGAACCCGGGCTTCAAAGTCAATGCTGCCTTCTTCGTCAACTGTGTATCGGACCTCGATGGGATTGCAGCAAACCTCACAATCTTCGATATACGTCTGGCGTCGCACCGATGTATCCAATACCATCGAGACCTGTTCCCAGCAGTACGGACAGGTGAAGAAGTATTCCATGAGTTAGGCGCTTATTCAGGTTGCTGAATGGATCATTTCCGGTTGCAGTTCGCCATTATGCCGCGGATAGACCAGCGCCTCGATTTGTTCCAAGGCCTGCGCCATCGCCGTTACCAGCTGGTCCGGCTGGCTTCGTTCGAAACGAGCATTGGCTTTCTCGGTATCGCCCTTGAATCCCCAGATTCCGGCGACCAGCTTGATTCCGGGAAAGCGGCCCCGCACTTGTTTGCAGATCATGCGCGCCGGCGCAAATGCGTAAGGAGGCAACGCGGAGATACAGATCACGTCATCCTTGCCCGGACCGGCCAATGCCAGCATTTCCAAGGGCGACGTGCCGCGCGGAAACGATAGAGCCACGTAGCCCTTCTGCTCCAGGAGCTGAGCCAGCATGGCAGCCGTTATCTCATCGGCCTGATCGTGCGCCGGAAGGCAGAGTATCCTGCCACGGAAATGCTCGGTTGGGCCTGGTTCCGGAGCGGCGTCGGCCTCCGCCGGCGGGCCGGGCGCTGGATGGTACTCGTCGGAAAACTCGGCAATCATTTCGTTGATGCTTAGAAAGAGAAACTCTTCATGCGCAGCGTCAATCGTCCCATTGTGCCGATCCTGCTCGGCCAGAT
>JACXTT010011355.1_pt1 | contig 11924 bp, 5 predicted proteins | sample 9270951 | NCBI WGS metagenome assembly JACXTT01 (sample SAMN15532306, study PRJNA645909) | rock metagenome | isolation source: weathered quartz diorite | place: Puerto Rico | collected 2017-06-21 | reverse complement strand
CGCCCAATCAACAATTCGACAACCTTCACTCGGTCGTCGTGCATCCACGATTTGCCGACAATCGGTTCGTTTACGTCTCGTATCCAAAATGGGGAGACCGCGGGAATACACTCGCTGTGGCTCGCGGCCGCCTTGGCGACGGATTGCTTGCCGACGTTCGCGACATCTTCGTCGCCGATGCGTGGGAGACATCCGGCAACCTCGCGGGACGAATGTTGTTCGGTCCCGATCAAACGCTGTACGTGACCGTCGGTGACCGCGACCGGCTCTGTTGCATCGGTAAAGACGACAATAGCCTGCGGATGAAGGCCCAAGATCTCAGTAACCATGTCGGAAAGGTTTTGCGCATCCGTGATGATGGAAGCGTTCCGCCGGATAATCCATTTGTCGGCAAGGCGGGCATTAAACCGGAGATCTACACGTACGGACACCGGAACACTTATGGCTTAGCTTTCAATCCTGAAACCGGCGTTCTGTGGCAGGCCGAGATCGGCCCGATGGGTGGCGACGAAGTCAATATCCTGATTCCCGGCAAAAACTACGGTTGGCCCCTAGTGTCGATGGGCCGAAACTACACGGGTACGTTGGTCTCGGACCAGCCATGGTTCCGGCCCGAGATGGAAAACCCGAGGATGTTCTGGGTGCCGTCCATCAGCCCTTCCAGCATCACGTTCTATACCGGAGATCGTTTCCCTTCGTGGAAAGGCAACCTCTTCGTCGGCGCGCTCACCGTCAAACACCTGGAGCGCGTGGCGTTCAACCAACCCTCGCAGGCGGAACGGCGCGAACCGCTGCTGGCGCAACTCAACGTTCGCATCCGCGATGTTCAGCAAGGTCCCGATGGTCTTCTCTACGTTGCAACCGAACTCGCCTCAGGGGGCGGTAATCCGGACGGCACGATTTTGCGCATCGAGCCTGTGGAGTAGATCGGCAATTATTCGGGCAATGCGAAAACGAAAATGTTGCTGGCGTTGCTTGGATGAAGCTCCGGGGTCAACCGATTGAGCCCCGAGCTAACGAGCGAATTGCCGGTGCTGACGGCGACGTATTGTTTGCCTCCGGCTGTATATGTCACCGGATATCCGGTCACCGGCGATCCAAGATTTACGTCCCACAAAACATTCCCAGTATTTTGATCGAAAGCGCGGAAGTGTCCATTGGTGTCACCGCCGAACAGCAATCCACCGGCCGTCGCAACGAGCGACATGGCTCCTGCCCGGGTCTCAAATTTCCACACTGTTTTTCCCGTCTCGACCGAGATTGCCTGCACCGTGCCGACTTTATCCGTACCAGGGGCGATCACATTGTTGTTCTGGATTGCGTAAAAGGTCGCAGGTGAATCCGCTATCGCAGTCACATTCGCGCATGCATTTTGCAGAGGGTAATACATCGTGTTCGTCACGGGGCTGTAAGCACCGGCCTGAAAATTCTTGCCGCCATTGACTGTGGGACAAACGAAACGCGTCTGTCCAACAGCAGTGAAAAGCGTCTCGGGATTTGTGGTGACGCGGCCGGTCGCGCCGTCGATATTGGAAACGACGTTCTGCATCACCGTGGGTTTTGCCCAGAGAAACTCACCGGTCTGCCGATCGAGCGTATAGACGATTCCGGTCTTTCCAGGCACTCCCGTGATGACTTTTCTCCGCTCACCGGACCTGATTCGCGGATTGATCCAGCTCACATCGGCGCGGTTCGGCGTCACAGCCGTATCGACGAGCAGGCGCTCAAACGGATGATCGAAATCCCAATGATCGACAACGTGCTGGTAGTACCAGACGATCTTCCCAGTGTCGGCGTTCAGGGCGAGCGTTGAATTGTGGTAGAGGTACGTGAAGCCATTTCCCGCAAGCATGAACTTTGGAGCAGGCGCGGTCACTGAAGTTCCCACGTAAAGGAGGTTCAGTTCCGGATCGTAACTCGGCACCATCCACGTTCCGACATGCGACCGCTTCTCGTAGGGCAAGCCGCCCCAGGTTTCATCACCCGGTTCTCCAGGCATGGGAATCGTTCGCGTGCGCCAGAGTTCCTTGCCGGTCTTCGCGTCGTGTGCCACGATCACGCACGCAAGAGCGCTTTTCTTGGGCTCGCAGCCGCGTCCCGAAAAGATTTTTCCTTTTGCAATGATCGGGCCGGATGTTTCTTGCGACGGGCTTTCTTTCATGTCCAGAATCCGGTTCTCCCAGGCCAGCTTTCCAGAGGTTGCATCAACTGCAAATACGTGATCGTCGGCGCTGGTATCGATAATCGTGTTGCCGTAGATCGCAAGGTTGCGGTTGATGCTTGGGAACAGCAAGATCTTCTCGACTTCTTCCTTCCATTCACGCTTGTATTCCCAAACCAGATCGCCTGTGGCACCGTTTATCGCCTGAATCAAATCGCTTGGATTCGGCAGATACATCACGCCGCGATAGACCAGCGGTGTCGCCTCTTGAACGCCCGGTCCCATGCCTCGAGTCCACACCATTCTCAAATTGCGCACGTTCGTCCGGTTGATCTGGTCCAGCGGACTATAGCCCCAACCGTTGAGCGTCCGGCGCCACATCAGCCAGTCGCCGGCCGGCGGGTTCTGCAGCATCTCGTCGGTGACGGGCACAAAAATGCTTTGAGACTGTGGGGCGCCCTGAAAGGCGGCCAGCACGAACAACAGAAAGGCGGTAACAAGAATCAGGGGTTTCAGGATTCGCTCTCTAAAAGTTGAAACGAAGTTGCGCTTTGAACTGCCGTCGCTGAGTCCCTTTCGTTTGGACGCTGCCGAACGGCGTAGTGCTATTCAGGCTCAGGTTCGGTGTGCCCATGAGGGGATGGTTAAAAATATTGGTGGCATCAATTCGGAATTGCACAAGCTTCGATTCGGCGATTCGAACCGACTTGCTCATCGCGGCATCGAATGCCCATGCTCCGGGCAGTTCCAGAGTTTTCTGGCCGAGAGTCCCTCGATGCCCTGGTAAAGGATTCTGAAGAAGGATCTGTCCAGTCTTGGCGTCCGTCACTGCTTGAAGGCTGCAATACGGCTTGAGCTCGGTCGCGATCTGTGCGCACTGAGGATCCTCTTTTTGCGCGAACTGCGACCCGAAGTAATTTCCCGAATCACCGGTCCACTGTAGTTGAGAGAACGGCTTCACAGGGAACGGTCCAACGATATCCGGAACACCGTTTCCATACAGCATATTGCCGGCGCTAATACTCGTGGGTTGTCCGGTATTCGCATTAATGATGACGCTGGCCTGCCATCCTTCCACGGTTCGCGCGATCCAACCAGAGCTGCGACGGAGGAACAAATGATTCGGACCAAATGGCAGGGAGAACGTTCCATTGGCGCGGAAGTCGTGCGTTACATGGTTCGTCGCGAGGTTATAGTCCTTTCCTCTATCCGCGGGATTTGTATAGCCGCTCGTGGAAACTGCGAGAGCTCGAGACCAAACGTAGGTTCCTTGGAAAGTCACGCCGGCCGTCGCGCGGATCGTGCTTTGAAGCTGCAGCGAGTGGTAGTTGGATTTTCCGGAGTTTGTGTAGTAGTTCGCTGCCGAGACCTGCGGATTCGCGACGATCCAGTTCGGCTGGAACAACCCCGCGGGCACCACCACATTTGAAGGAACATTGGTGCCGCACGTCGAATTGTTTTGCAGGGTACAGCCTCCGGGCACATTGAATCCCAAGTTGGCGCGTTTGAGCACGGTGCCTCGCTCGCCGGCGACGCCAAAATTGACAGTGCCGGAAGTACCACTTCCAACTCCGTTGTACGTATTGAGAGAATTCGAGACCGCTTGGTAATCACCGTTGGCCAGGTCCGTACGGAACGTTGAACTCAATCGAAGCTGTTGAGACCCCCGGATATTTGTGCCATTCACTGGTCCACACAATGCAGTCGGGCTGGAACGGTCGCACCCCGCGATACCCGGATTGAGATTCAATCCCAAAAACATCTGATCAAACAACGGATCGTCTTCACCACGACGTGTTCTCTCGAGGGCGTCAAACAATCTCGAGTTGTAGTACACATCCGATGTGTTGAGATCGAAGCTACCGTCCAGCTTTAAGCCGCGCGTACCGATGTAGCGAACATCCAGGTTCACGTTCCGCGTAAGATCTCGCGTCACCGAAAGCGTCAGGTTCTGGATGTAAGGAGTGGTGAAGTTCGAATCAAACGCGTAGATCGGTTGATTTGGCTTCGTCAATGGGATCGGCTGTAGCGGCTGCGTTGCGGGAGGAATCGGAACAAAGCTGCTCAGATTGCGCAAATCGAAGTAACTGCCATCGAGTGGTCCATTGGTTTGAGCTTGGTTGCTGAAGCCCGGATTCAACAAAACAAAATTGACCAGATTGGCGAGATTGCTGGGCTTGGCATAGCTGATTTGATAGCCACCGCGTACATTGGTCTTTCCTTCTCCAAACCAGGGAAGCTGCCAAGAGAAGCCGATTGCGGGACCAAAGTTGTTCCAATCGTTCTTGTAGAGGCCGTGGTCCGGATTGGGGCTACTTGGCCCAACCAGCTCGATTTGCATCAAACGACTCAGATCGACAGGATTATCGGAACGCAGCCATTGGTCAAAGCTTCGGCCTGAAACACCGAGCATGGCAAGGCCGCCGCCAACCGGCGTCGGTGTCAGTCCACGATGTTCATACGGCGCTCCATAGAACTCGTAACGCACTCCAAGGTTGAACGTGAATTTGGGATGCACTTTCCAATCATCTTTGAAGAATACCGACCAATCGTTTTGATGCGCCCAAGTGAGTTTCCTCGCATGGTCCAGAAAACTGTTCCATTGGGGATTCTTAGAATCGTAGATGTGGTAGTACATTTGCGCGTTGTTTAACGACCCGGAAAGAAAATAGAGAAGACTGTTCGCGACAGTCTGGTTATTCCCCACCAAGCCCGGTATGGCCGGATTGTTCGAAAATTTCTGGTTGGGATTGTTTCCCTGCCCTCCGAGAGCCTTGGGGATGGGCGCGGTCGGCGTCTCATACCCTTTTGTATAGGCAATGCGAATGTCGGCCCCGCCTTTGAAGGCGTGTTTGCCTTTGGTCCAACTGAGAGTGTCCGCGTACTGAAATAGAGGAGTGTAGTTACCTTGCTGGGCACAACCGGTCGCACACGTAAAACTGACCGTGGTCAGCGTACCGCCTCCTGTGGCACTGCTCATAATGGTTGCGGGATTGTAAACAATTGGAATACCTCCGCCTCCATTCAGCATGAACGACAACGGTACTTCGCGATCCTTTACATTAGGCACTTCCCATGGCGCCCACACGTAGTGCCAATTGGCACGATAACCATACCGCGCTTCATTGAGCAGTGATGAGGTCAAGGTCGACGTGAGGTTAGCCGTGAGCACGCGCGGCTTCCGAAGCGTCTTCGAAAGATAGCCATCGGGCCACTGCACCGTTGGCCCTGAGACCGGTATGTAGTCATTGGGAACCACTTGATAACTACCGCTCACTGCAATTTTGTGGCGGGCATTGAAGATGTGATCGATCTTCAGGTTTTCCTGATGATGGTCCGCAACAAAACTTGTTCCGGAAGCTGTGCTCAGATCTCCCGTTCCATGGGCGCGAAATTGATATTGATATATCGCGGTGTTGAGACCGTCGCCGCCGTCAAAAATATTCGCGTGCGGCATATAGTTCACATATCGCTGGCTGAATCCCACCGGATCCATACCGGGGCGCAGAGAGTCCCACGGACTACCCTGTTGGACAATTGCGTCGGAACAATCGGGCCTCGTTGGTGTGTTCAACAGAGGTCCGAAAACGCTGAAGTATCGGAGTTGCGAATTGATCGGTGTGCCATTGGGAAGAGTAGCCGGATGATACGGATTGCCAAAAGAATCGACCGATTGGATCAGCGGATTCGCTGTACCGACGCCGCTCGTCACTTGATTGAGGTTGCCGTTCTGATAGCCCTCCCAATATCGGAAGATGCCGTTCCTCGCGCAGTCCGTCAGCACTACCGGCCGCATCTGGGTGCGGTCGCGCTCGAATTGCTGGTCCCATAAAAAGAAAAAGAAAGTTTTGTTCTTCTTGATTGGCCCGCCGACATTGATCGAGTACTTAGGGTGGTTCTGCCGATTGGGTTGACTGGGAGTCCAAACGCCGCGGACGACCTGTTCGTTGTTAGCCCACGTGTTTGCGTCGAGCGCGGAGTTGCGGGCGTTCCACACGGCGCTTCCATGAAATTCATTTGTTCCCGAACGCGTGATGATCTGAACCTGTCCATTGCCCCGTCCAGTTTCCGCGTCGACGGGCGCGAGAATCACGCGGAATTCGCCAACCATGTCGGGATTCATGAGAGTGGTCGACCCAATACCGTTTGCGTAACGGCCTTCCTGGACACTCAAGCCGTCGCGCGTCGTGTTGACAGCGCTTGCACTGATACCGGCGAAGGTTGTCGCGTTCGAGTAGATGCCCCCACGCACGCCAGGCATCGTCTTCATGAGATCGAGCACATTGTTGCTGACCAGCGGAAGATCGCGAATCTGCTGTTCCGGCAACACCTGACCGATAGTCGGGGATGATTCGGCGATTAACGCTGTCCTCTCCGCCGTGACTTCAACCGAATCCGAAACGGCGCCGACTTGTAATGTGAAGTTATAACGTCCGCTGGTATTCGCGCCGAGTTGAACATCGTTGAATACCTGAGACTTGAAACCGGGCAGCTCCGCGGTCAGCCTGTAGGTTCCCGGCAAGAGACTGGGGATGTTGTACGTGCCCGATTCATTGGTAATCGCTGTTGTGGTTACACCGGTCTGTGTGTTTGCTGCGGTGATCGATACACCGGGTATATAAGCGCCTGTCGAATCTTGAACAAATCCGCCAACGGAGGCGTTGCCGAATTGCCCAAATGCGTTGTATGACAAAGCAAGGATCAGCAGCAAAACTGCGATGAATTCGCGTCTCATGGCCATCCCCCTGATTAAGTGAAATAGGGCGCCACTATATTTAGGAGTGAGCCGAAGATCCAAAGAAAAAAATGGAAGGGACAATTTCGTTGACAGTCGCCGCGACAAGATATATCCGTCGCACTCTGGGAGGTGCCTATGATGTCGCATGAGCGTTGTGTCCGTTTGATGCTGATTGCCATCGTTATATTTGTCGCGCTGCCGAGCGCTGCCCAACCGAATCCTTATCGAGTCATCACAAATCATTTCAAGCTGCCCGATGGCCGGACGCTGGGATCGACGGCTGCCATCGATATCGACCGCGACGGCAGCAGTGTCTGGGTATTTGAGAGATGCGGTGGAACAAGCCAGGGATTGGCCTGCGCCGATTCCAATCTGACGCCTCTTCTGAAATTCGATTCGTCCGGCAATCTCGTAAAGAGTTTTGGCGCTGGAATGTTCGTCAGCCCACATGGAATTCACGTCGACAGACAAGGAAACGTTTGGGTAACCGACGGCACGGGAAAAGGTGCCAAGGGTCATCAGGTTTTCAAGTTCAGCCCTGACGGAAAAGTTTTGATGACGCTCGGCAAGGCGGGAGTCACAGGTGACGGTCCGGATACCTTCAATCAACCGTCCGACGTCTTCGTCGCTCCGAACGGTGATATTTTCGTCGCGGACGGCCACGGCGGTAACTCCAACGCCCGGATCGTGAAGTTTTCGAAAGAGGGAAAGTTTATCAAGGCCTGGGGTAAAAAAGGTTCGGCCCCGGGTGAGTTCGACACGCCACACTCGTTGGCGATGGATTCAAGCGGCCGCCTGTTCGTGGCCGACCGTGGAAACAGCCGGATTCAGATTTTCGAGCAGGACGGAAAGCTCCTTGGCGAGTGGAAACAGTTCGGCCGACCGAGCGGAATATTTATCGATAAGAACGACACTCTCTACGCTTCCGACACCCAGTCGGACGAGAAGACAAACCCCGGTTATCAGCGAGGCATCAGAATTGGCAGCGCCAAAGACGGTAAAGTCACCGCTTTGATTTCAGACCCCGACCCTGACGGAACGGGAGAGGGAGTCGCTGCGGATGCCGCGGGCAACATCTACGGAGCGCTGACTGCCAAACAGGCCCTGAAAGAATACGTCAAGCACTAAAAGGTCCGCATTTCTCGCGACTACAATCGAACGATGGAGCATGGAGACCAGAATAAAGATCACAGGCTGGTTGCGGTAATTGCCGCGCTTATCATCGTCAACGCATTTCTCTTGTTCCTTTCTCGCGATCAAACATACGTGCATATCGACGCGATCGCCCACGTGAACAAGGCTCGCGGTTTGTTCGATAATTTCGAGCCCGGCCTGCGTAATCTGGGCACTGTTTGGCTGCCATTGCCGCATTTGCTTGCTGCGCCGCTAGCTGCCGTGGATTCCTTGTGGAGAAGCGGCGCAGCCGGGAGTTTCATCAGCCTTATTTGTTTCATCGGAACGAGTCTTTTTCTATTTTCGACGGGAACGTTGTGGACGGGCTCCCGCGTTGTCGGATGGGTTGCATTCATGTTGTTTGCACTCAATCCGCGTCTGATTTACTTCTTCACCACTCCGGAGAATGAGCCCCTGATGATCTTCTGTACCACGGGACTCGTTTACTACATGGTCCGATGGACACATGACGAAAGCTGGCACGATCTCGCCCTGGCTGCCCTGTTTGCATTCGCCGGCACATGGACGCGATATGAAGGTTGGGCCTTGGCGGCAGCGGCGTGTTTTGTTGTTTTGATCGTCACGAGAGAACGAAGAATCGTCGCAACAGTTCTGTTTACAGGCGCTGCGGTAACAGGACCGATGCTGTGGATGCTATTCAACATGGTGTACTTCGATGATCCATTGATGTTCGCGTACGGCATCGGATCGGCTGAAGTGAACAGCACGGGCAAACTATTCGGAACGTCGGGCAAGGCCTTGGAATCGTTCGTGAGATATTTCATGGATGTGGCATACAGCCTGAACGGCGGCGTGTTGTGGCTTTCCGTCGGTGGCTTTATTTTTGCTCTGCTGGTGCTCCGGCATAAGCATTGGCGGCCCACGCTTGTGGTTCTGGCAGCTTGCGTGGCGGTGTTCGGCTTCTACGTCTTGAATCTTTACAACGGCAACATTTCGATCCTCCTTCCCGGTATCGTCCCCAACGATGCGCAGTCGACGTACAACGTACGCTACGGCACCGTTATGGCTGCAACTGTCCCTCTGCTTGCGGCTCTGTTTGTATTCGTCGTGTGGCGGCAGGTCGAACACCGGCGTGCGCTAGCGCTCCTGATGCTGGCGCCCTTGGTCCTGCCGGACCCCGTTCCGGCAGCTAGCCATGAATCCATCGAGCGGCAATTCACCCGCAATCTGTTCTATACCGAAGCGATTCACAACCAGAGTTTTTGGATGCCGCCCTTTATCGAGATCGCGCGGCAAGTCGGCGATTCCGGTCTCATCATGACCAATACGCGGATCGTCCACGTTGTTGTGTGGGCCAAGAGAATCCCGATGGGACGATTCGTGACCGAAATGAATCAGGATGTGTGGGGACCCAGCTTGAATGCCATCGATCCGCGTATCGGATGGGCCATTACCGAAGAAGGCGATCAGTTATGGCACGCACAAGGAAAGTGGCTTGAAAAGAATTGGATCGAGGTCGCAAGCGCGAAGGCAGAGGCCACTGGTCGAGTTCATCTCTATCGTAAACCGGATTAGAAAACACAAATGCGACAGCCGTAATTCCAGGACGGTTGCGTCCTGGAATTACGGCTGTTCTACAAGTTTTCGATTTCGACCGGCTGTATACGATCCGCAGGCGTGAAGCCGAATATCCGCGAATAAAAATACAGCTCTGCATCAATAGATCGCTGAATGTTTGCGGCTTCACGGAATCCATGTCCCTCGGTTGGAAAAACCACGTAGGCGAACGGCAGCCGCTTGGCTCGCAGAGCTGCAATCATAACTTCCGCTTGCGAAGGCGGAACGACCTTGTCCTCTAATCCTTGAAGAAGGATTACCGGACAAGACAGACGATCTGCGAAGTGGACGGGGGACCGTCGTTTATAAAGCTCGCAGTTTTGGGGATACGGTCCCACCAGACTCTCCTCGTATCGCGATTCGAACTTGTGCGTGTCTTGCGCCAGAGTCTCCAAATCGGCAACACCGTAATAGCTCGCGCCGGCTGCGAAAACATTATGGAAAACGAGCGCGCACAGCGTTGTGTATCCGCCGGCGCTTCCGCCGCGAATCGCCATGCGCTTGCCGTCGACGTCGCCACGCTTTTCAAGATATCGAGCGGCATTGATGCAATCCTCCACATCAGCTACGCCCCAGTTACCTTTTAGCCGTTCACGGTACGCGCGGCCATAGCCGCTGCTTCCACGGTAATTCACATCAACGACTGCAAAACCGCGGCTTGTCCAATATTGAACCGCGAGCCGCAAAGCACCTGTCGTCGCGCTCGTCGGGCCGCCGTGACTGATGACGATCAGCGGCGGCTGCGTGCCGGCAGGACCGATGAAATTCTTGTTCTTCGGCGCGTAGAAAAGAGCGAACGCTGTCAGATGATCCGCAGTTGGAAACTCAATCGCCTCTGGCTCGGAAATGTATCCCTCGTCAACGCGAACCTCGAGGCTTCGCTTCAACACATGTAATTTGTTCGTCGCCAAACTAAACCCGGCAACCTCGGCCGCTTTAGATGCAGACGACCCCGCGAGGAATAATGTGTCCGCGCCATCCGATTCAATATTTCCAACGGATGAGTACGGAACAGACAGCTGCTGTCGTTTGCCCGACGCTGGATCCAGCACCACAACTTGGTCAAATCCGCTTTCACTTACAATACACGCGACGCGGTTGTTCGAAAGAAAAACGTAACGTGCATAACCGAACAACCATTGCGGCACACCGAGCTCGGCGTTGACTTCAAAAACTTCGACGATGTTGCCCGCGCGTTCCGCATAGAGATTCCACCAATCTGTGCGATCGGAGATGAAATAGAGCGAGCCATCCGGCGCCCACTCTGGTTGGAAGATCGACTCGGTTCGAGATCCTGCGACGCGCCGGGATCCGGAAACGGAACCATCGGCTTCGAGATCAGCGACCCACAATTCTGTGCCATCCCATGGCATGTCTGGATGGCGCCAACAAGTCCACGCCAGCTTCTTGCCGTCGAAGCGAATCCGAGGGAACGAATAGAAGTCATGTCCGGAGAGGATGACCCTCGGTTCACCCGAACCGTCGGTCGGTATCGCAACGATTTCATTGATTGCTTCTCTACCTTCTTCGTGTCGCTCGCGAACACAAATGATCTGTTTTCCGTCAGGAGTCACACGCCCATCCGCGTATCTCAAGCTCGCAGGCAAGGACGGTTCAGGAGTGATGGGTCGCGGTGATCCTGCCGCGTCCTGCCGGTACAAGCGCTGGTCTTTGAAGTTGGAAAAGAAAACCGTGCCGCCGTGAACAAAATACGCGCCGCCACCGTACTCGTGGGCCCGCGTTCGCGCGTTGAAGGCTGTCGGAATTACGTCCTTTGCATTGCCTTGAGGGGAAGAACGGACGATCGCCACACGGCCGCCTTCATCGGGACGGCTCTCGAGCCAGTACAGATTGCCATTCGAAAAGTGAAGCTCGCTGAATCCGATTCCCGAAGACGTCAGAAGCGTGCTCGTGACCGGTGATTTCCACGAACCAAACGGCGCAGTAGTACTCATGCTCTTAGTGCCTTCGCTGCGGCCTCCACTGTCCGATCAATGTCACCTTCGGTGTGTGCTGCTGAAAGAAAGGCCGCCTCGAACTGCGATGGAGGCAGATAGATTCCCTGCTCCAGCATCGAACAAAAGAATCGACTGAAGCGCTGGGTATCGCACTTCTTGGCAGATTCGAAGTCGTATACTTCACGATTTGTGAAAAACAACGTGAACATCGAACCCACGCGATTCAATTGAACCGGAACGCCGGCCTTGATCGCCGCGTCACGCAGTCCCCGCTCCAGACGAGCGCCAAGAGATTCCAGCTGCCTGTACGGGTTTT
>JACXTT010011354.1_pt1 | contig 11926 bp, 9 predicted proteins | sample 9270951 | NCBI WGS metagenome assembly JACXTT01 (sample SAMN15532306, study PRJNA645909) | rock metagenome | isolation source: weathered quartz diorite | place: Puerto Rico | collected 2017-06-21 | reverse complement strand
TCGCAATGAAGCGGGCACGATTCTGGCGGCGCTAGAGAAGGGCAAGAAAAGTCCGGCGTGGGGTCAGCTTACTCGCGACGAGAAAAAGCAGATCGCTAAGCTGGAAAAGGCGTTGACTCAGGTAAGCAACGAGGACGACTATGCGGCGATTCGCTCGGCGATTGACGCGCTGAATCAAGGCACGATGCGGCTGGCGGAAATGATGATGGACAGCGCGGTGTCTTCCGCTCTCAAGGGTAAGACGATGGATCAGGCTGATATGGGCGACGGGCCGGACGCGCCTCATCCTGTGGCCAAAGCGGAATTTGAATAGAACTTCTCGGTTGTCAGTTCGATAAGAGCGGTGATGGCAGAAGAGAAAAATCAGGGTGCGGGAACGGCTACCGTGGAAGCTCCCGGCGAGAATACCGTCCAGATTACGTTTCTTCCCGAAGGCAAGACAGTGCAGTTCGAGCATGGCAAGCTGCCTTATAAGGATCATGGCAAAGAGGAATCGCTGCTGGACGTGGCGTTGAACTATGGCGTCCGGCTGGACCACGCTTGCGGCGGTAATTGCGCCTGCACAACCTGCCATATCTGGGTGAAAGAAGGTGCCGGGAATATTTCCGAGATGGAAGACGATGAGGCTGACCGACTGGACATGGCTGCCGATTTGCAGTTAAACTCCCGACTCGGCTGCCAAGCGGTGATTACCAAGCCGGGCAAGATCGTGGTTGAGATTCCGGCGTGGAACCGGAACTACGTGTCGGAAGAACACTAGAGAAGTCGGTGTTGGTCGTGGCCAAAAGCGAGGAGCGTCATGCCGAAAGAATTGACTTGGGACGATCCCGAAGACATCGGGATACTGCTCTCGGAGAAGCACCCTGAATCCGATCCGTTGGCGGTGCGCTTTACGGATTTGCATCGGCTGGTAACGGAGTTGCCGGAGTTTAAGGACGATCCTAAGAAGTCCACAGAGGGCAAGCTGGAAGCCATCCAGATGGCGTGGCATTCGGAGTTTCTAGATCGTACCCAGGCTTGACCGCTGATCTGACCGGCTGTCGATTATTTCGTGGCCTCAATTTCCCGATAGTATTTCCGCAGCACCCAGAACGCCTGGGATCTCCGCGACCAAGAAGTCCCGCCTTCGTGAATCTTGCCGGTGATTTTGCGAACCACAGCCAGAACGAAGAGAAGGAGAATCAGGCGATGGGTAAGACGGTCCTGCTGATCAATTCTTCTTTCACCCAACACTGGCCGGCTCTTCTACGTTGGCTTCGCGCAAGAACCTCGCCGCCTCCTCCGGCGGTGTGGGATTGATATAGAAGCCGGTACCCCACTCGAACCCCGCCGTCTTGGTTAGCTTGGGCATGAATTCGATGTGCCAGTGATAGTGGTCGTTGATAGGATCCTGCGCAGGTGACGTGTGAATGACTAGATTGTATGGAGGATTTTCCAGCACACGCTCGGCCTTGGTGAGGAGGGACTTTAGCGCCCTGGCCAGGTTCTCGAACATGTGAGTGGAGGAATTCTCAAAGGCCGATTCGTGCAGTTTGGGCAGAATCCAAGTCTCGAAGGGAAAGCGTGGGGCGTAGGGAGCCAGGGTGATGAAGTCAGCGTTTTCCGCGACCACGCGGATGCCATTTTCGGTTTCCTGGCGAATGATGTCGCAGAAGACGCATCGTTCTTTGTACATGTAGTACTGCTTTGCGCCTTCGATCTCCTCGGTAACATAGATGGGAAGAATGGGAAGGGCGATGAGTTGCGAGTGGGCGTGTTCAAGCGAGGCACCAGCGGCCTCGCCATGGTTCTTGAAAATCAGGATGTACTTGAAGCGGCGATCTTTTTTGAGATCGAGGATGCGGTCGCGAAAAGTCCACAGTACATCTTCGATGCGCTTGGGGGAGAGGTTGGCCAGGCTGGCGTTGTGATCCGGAGTTTCGATGATGACTTCGTGCGCACCGATGCCGTTCATGCGGTCAAACATACCCTCGGCCTGGCGGTTGAGATTGCCCTCGATGCCAAGTGCTGGAAACTTGTTGGGAACCACGCGCACCGTCCAACCGGGCGAGTCGCGCTGGGGCGGCGGGCCGCCATTAGGATTAGGACGGTAGGCCTGAATCTCAGGAGGAGTCTTGGATTCGTTACCGTAACAAAACGGACAGAACCCCCCTCTTATCTTGACTCCGTCACGAGCAAAATCCGATGGACGTTTGGCGCGGTCGGTCGAGATGATGACCCAGCGTCCAACGATTGGGTCTTTTCGAAGTTCGGGCAACGCAATCCTTTCAACGGCGTGAACCGGAAATACATAGTTTACGCCACGCAAGAAACGTTCTGCTGGTTCGATCCCTGATCATAGTACACGTTGACGTCTTCGAGGCGCCACGGGCGGACGGCGCTGAGGGATTCCCGAGCGATCCGTATTGCCGCGACGCAATCAAGACAATGAATGGATGTGGATGAGACGTCCGAAAAACATCCGTAGGCGCGGAGTTCGGCGTTTGCCCTGTAGATAAGTGTTGTGGCCTTGGCCGTGACGGATGCACAAGGCAATCGACTGATGAGCCGTTCAGCGAAAAATCAGAGGACCCATTTCTGGGAGAAATGGGTCCATCCGCAGGTGATCGAAGAGGCACTACGAGGCTGGCTGGATGTCGCTGACACGAATTCTTCCGCTTGATTTGTCGAGTGTGCCGCTGACAGTCACTTGTTTGCCAGCGAACTGCTTTGCCTTGGCTTGGTCATCCAACTGATAAGTTCCGCTTTCAGTCTTCAGGACATAGTGTTTTCCCGCTTTGGCGACCGTACCTGCAAAGGAACTCTGGGTTTGGCTATTGGTGGAGGTGTCCGGTTCGGGGGCGGTCTGGGTTTGGGGTTGGTTCGTAGGCGGTGCGGTTTGATCCTGCTGTGCGAACGCTGTCGGGGACACGGCCGCCGCAAGAGTCAGGGTTGCCAACAGACTGAGATTTTTCTTCACGGTGATTCCTCCAATTCGAATTGGACCGAGCGGATCATGTCCGTGCCTGGTGCATGCATGCCGTATGCCAGGTTCTGGACAACGTGTTTGATCCGATTTTTCGGATTGGAGAGGTCCGGAGCAGGGATTTTTTGTATGATGGCGGGACAAAATTTCTAGGGTTGTCCTAGGAGAAAAGCTGTAAGGGTGTTCAGGAATCGCAGTCCAGAGTCGCTACTCCCGATCGGGTCGCGCGTGGAGGTGACGTTCCCCAGCCCTATCACGGTGACTCTATCCACGGCGTTCTAGTGCTCTTCGCGAGCGCGCAGCCAATCCAGAAACATTTGTTCGATGGGCTTGTCGTAAGTCATCAGGACGTGGCGGACCGTGTGGCCGCTGACGAAATGGCAGACTTCCTCGGCCAGGTTCTTGGCGTGGTCGCCGGCACGCTCCAGGGATTGGGTCATAAAAATGACCTGCAGGCTGGCATGGCGCTGGATGTTTTCCGGATTTTCGATGTGGCGGAGGAAGATCAGATTGCGCAGGCGGTCGATTTCAGCGTCGGCACGGAGTACATCGACCGCTTTTTTGACATCGCGAGCGGAGAAGGCTGCGCCCGCGTCGGCCAGCATTTTTTCGAGGACCGTGGCCATGTGGGTGAGGTCACGAACGTCCTGGGGATCGATACGATCACAGACCGATTGTGCGCTGCCAGAAAAACTGAGTAGAAGGTCGCCAATACGTTCCAGGCTGATCATGAACTTCATACAAGCCAGGAGTTCGCGGGCCTCGGTTTCCGAAACCTGGGTAATGATTTGGGTCACGCCCGCGTCAATTTCCATGTCCAGGCGGTCGAGTTCTTTTTCGCGTTCGCGGAGCGTGTTCAGGAGCGCGCAGGATGCGGTGGCGATGCCCTCGGCGGCGGTAGCGGCGGCCTCTTTCGCTACCCGGCAAGCCTCGATGGTGGCCTTCACCAGCCGGGCGTAGGGGGACTCAAGCTCGGGAAATCTCACAATAGCCGTACTCATGCGTGCATTCCTTCCGGAGGCGACCCGGGGTGGGCGCAGCAGACTCGGTCTTTCTCGCGACTTCCTGCTGTTGATAGCCAATATCGCAAGATAGGCTCTTTTTTCAAGAGTTTGGTTAACAGAGCGTGAATTTATGAGACGCGCGGGAATTGCGGAGCCTGGCTCACAGGAGAGGTGGGGGGCACCGATCCTTAGGTGCGTGGTCTGGGTCACTCAGCCAGGGGCAGAGTGAACAGGAAGGTGGAACCGTGGTTGAGGTCGCTTTGGGCGCGGATGGCACCCCCGTGGGCCATCACGATGTGTTTCGCGATGGCAAGTCCCAAGCCAGTGCCGCCGGATTCGCGGGATCGAGCTTTGTCGACCCGGTAGAAGCGTTCGAACAAGCGGGCGAGGTGTTCGGAGGGAATGCCGGGGCCGAAATCCTGAACGTAAAATTCGACGCAGTGCGCCATGGGGCGAGCGCCCAAAATGATACGGCCACCTGAGGTAGCGTATTTCAGCGCGTTGTCCACCAGATTGGAGAAGACCTGATGGATGGCTTGCGAATCGGCGAGAACCGCGTTCGGGGCGGCATCCTCCACCTTCAACTCGACATTTTGCGTGCGCGCCAGTTCGCGAAAACTCTCCACTGCTTCCTGCAGGAGATCGGCCGGCGCGACCGACTGGAGGTCGAAACGCTGTTCACCGGATTCCACTCGCGCTAGGGTGAGGAGGTCTTCGGTGAGACGCGACATGCGCACGGCGCTCTTGCGAATGATTTCTAGAAATTCGCGGTTGTGGTTGTTTTCCGGTGCACTGTCGAGCAGGGTTTCGGTGTAACCCTGGATGGAAGTCAGCGGAGTGCGCAGCTCGTGTGAAACATTGGCGATGAAATCGCGGCGGGTTTTTTCCACCCGTTCGGTTTCAGTTAAATCGCGCAGCACAGCTACCGCCCCGCCGCCGGGCATAGGCGCTGCGGTCACGTCAAAGGTGCGGCCCGGCAGAATGGAAGCTGCCCGGGCAGTACACACCCTGCGGAAATCGCTGGCCTCGCGCACCGCGGTAAGGAAATCGGGATCCCGAACCGTCTCCACCAGCGGCGCGTTTTTACGGGTGCGCTGGGAGACAAGCTTGTCCATGGTCTGGTTGGCCCACTGCACGCGATCGTCAGGACCGACGGCGATGACGGCATCCTGCATGCTATTGAGCAGGGTCTCGAGCTGCCGCTGGCTGGTTTGCAGGGCGGCGAAGCTTTTCTCCAAGTGACGCGCCGTCTTGTCGAGGGAAGAAGCCACCTGGCCGATTTCGTCGCCGGATTCTTCGTCGATGCGCGCGGCCAAGTCTCCGGCAGCGACGCGGTCGGCAAACTGCACAATGTGCTGCAGACGACGCGCCGTCCAGTGCGCGGCCAGGCCCGAGATCACAAGGGCTACGGCAAACGCCAGCAATGAGCTCACCAGAAGCGTACGGCGCACTCGGGTAAGCACGGCCGCCACGTCGGAGAGGGGATAAGCCAAACGAACCGCGCCGCCGTTGATGGGAGCGGCTGCGTAGAGAAACGGAACGCCCACCGTACGACTGAGGCGCGTGTCGGTACCGACCTCCCCTTTCAGTGCGGCCACGAATTCGGGGCGCGTGGCGTGATTTTCCATGGCTGCGGGGTCGGCCTCGGAGTCTGCCAGGACTCTGCCCTGCCCATCGATGATGGTGGCGCGCGCACCGGCAGCCTGAGCTTCCTGCGCCGCGACACTCTGCAGCGATGGTGGGGCAAGGGAGCTCGCGGACTGCGGCGAAGTCATCTCGCGAACGCGATTCACGCGGTTGGCGAGCAGCAGGGTCTTTTGCCGGAGGTTGCGCTCGATTTCCTGGCGGAGAGAATTTTCCCAGGCGTGACGGATGGAAACATCGAGCGTGACTGTGGCTGCCGCAATCACCAGAGCAAAGGCGGCCAACAGTTTCAAAAAAATGCGATTTCTCACTTCGGAGCCTCGAAGCGGTAACCGGCGCCACGCACCGTTTTCAGATAGCGTGGGTTCTCGGGATCGGGCTCGATCTTCTCCCGAATGCGCCGGACATAGACGTCTACCGATCGTGGGGTGACGTAGGCGGTGTCGCGCCAGACGGAATCGAGCAACTGGTCACGCGTAAAGACACGCCCGAGGTGGCGGGCAAAATAATCGAGCAGCCGGAATTCTGTGGCGGTCGTAGTTACCAGGTTGCCTCGCACGACCAGAGTCATGGCGCTGGGGTCGATTTCGATGTCGCCGATCTTGAGCGGCCCTTGCGTGAGGGGACGTTCGAAACGACGCAGCACGGCTTTCACCCGCGCCACCAGTTCCCGCGGGCTAAACGGCTTGGGAATGTAGTCGTCGGCGCCGAGTTCGAGGCCGAGGATGCGGTCGGCTTCTCCGCTCTTGGCAGTCAGGAAAATGACCGGGGTGGCGGCCAGCACCGGGATCTGTCGAATTTGGCGACAGAGTTCAAGGCCGTCCTTACCCGGAACCATGATGTCGAGAATGAAGAGGGTAGGACGTTGGCGCTCCGAGTCAGCAATGACCGTGTTCCCGGTGGGGAAAACCTTTACTGCAAAACCATCCGCTTCCAAGTGATGCCGCACCAGGCGTGAGATGTCAGGATCGTCTTCGACGACAAAGATGCTGGGTTTCATGGGAGGTATTGTAGCGGGGGTTTGGCTGGAGCACCTAGTCTCTTGGGTTGGGGTCATCGCGACCCTGCAAATCTAATTCGTTCGATCAACAGGTTTCCGCACTCATCCAGCCATAAGCGATTGCCCCCTGGCACAACGGTGGTGGCGCTGTACTCGGTTATGACGGCGGGGCCGGAATATTTCTTCCCGACTGTCAGCAAGTCGCGAGAGTGGATGGTAGCAGTTAGTCGTTTTCCGGCGAAATAGACTGAGCCACGGTTGGGCGGTGCACTGCCGAGCCTTACTGGGCGTGGACGCCCAGGGGCAGCTGTCTCTATGCGTGTTGTGGAGGTACTGGCAACCGTTCGGGCCTGGGGTGACTTGATGAGCGATCGCAGGCGAAGGGTCACCAATTCCACATCGCGTTCGGGATGGCTGTAGCCATAGCGGCGCTGGTGCTCGCCGCGGAAATCGCGAATCAGGTTGCGAGTGTAGGGGATGTTCAATTCGTATCCCTGGCCGTGGTAGCGGACATCAACGCTGCGCTGATAGACGATGGTACCCTTCCAGTGCTCTTGCTGAAAATCTAGTTGGGCGCGGCGGCGCAAGGCCGCGAACTCGGGTTCGAGCTGGTCGCTGGGAAGCTGGGTGTTCACTCGCCAGAGCACGGTCCGGCTATAGTCCTTCACCACATCGCTGACCAGAATGCCGAAGGCCGAGAGAGCGCCGGGCAGCGCGGGAATGATCACGCGCGGAATGCTCAACCGTTCCGCCAGTTCACAGGCGTGCAGGCCACCGGCACCGCCGAAAGCGACCAGAGTGAAGTCTCGAGGGTCGTAGCCACGTTCGATAGAGACCACACGAATCGCCCGCTCCATGGTGGAATTGACGACGCGGATGACTCCGGCGGCGAATTGTTCGGGCGTGAACCGAGGCGCGCATTTCTTGAGCCACACGCCCACCAAGCGGCGGGTACGTTCCAAATCGAGGGTAAAATCTCCCCCCAGGAAGCTCTGCGCCTGAAGCCGACCAAGAAGCAGATTGGCGTCGGTGACGGTGGGTTGGGAACCGCGGCCGTAACAGATCGGGCCGGGGTCGGCGCCGGCAGAGTCCGGGCCCACGCGGAGCGCCCCTGCGGCGTCGAAGCGAGCGATGGAGCCTCCGCCGGCGCCAACCGTGTGAATGTCGAGCATGGGCACGCCGACGGGCAAGCCGGCAATCTCAGACTGACTGCCAGCCCGAATCTCGCGATCGACCAGGGCGACGTCGGTGGAGGTTCCGCCCATGTCGAACGAGATGATGCGGACAAATCCGCTGCGGCGCGCGAGGGCCAGCGCGCCCACCACCCCGCCTGCCGGGCCAGAAAGGACGGTGCGAACCGGTTCGCGAGCCGCCGAGGCAAGGCTGGTAATTCCGCCGCTAGACTGCATTACGAAGACGCGAGACCTGGAGGCGCCCGGCGGCCGTGAAGTGCGCGCGCGGCGATCGAGGTTCTCGAGGTAGTGCTGCATCACCGGTTGCAAGTAGGCGTTCACAACCACGGTACTGGTGCGTTCGTATTCGCGGAACTCGGGCAGGATCTGATGGGAGACCGAAAGCGGCAGACCGAGTTTCTTCAAGATTGCGGCGATGGCGTTTTCGGTCCTGGGGTTGACGAAAGAGAACAAAAGCGAAACCGCAATGGCTTCGGGCTCTTTCTCGCGAACCCTGGCCACCAGCCCCTGCAGCTCGTGTCGCGAAGGCGCTTGCAGGATTTTGCCATCGCTGGCGGTGCGCTCGTTCAGGCCGAAGCGCAGATCGGCGGGGACGAGGGGCTCGATGCGGTCGAAGAAAAGATCATAAAGCCTGGGGCGAGCCTGGCGGCCGATCTCGACAACGTCTTCAAAGCCGACGGTTGTGACCAGCGCCACGCGTGCGCCTTTGCGTTGCAGAAGAGTGTTGGTCCCGACGGTGGTGCCATGAAGAAGAACCATCGAGCTGCCGGGGCTGATCTTTTCCAGGGCTTCGACGATAGCGCGTGACGGGTCTGTCGGAGTGGAGAAAACCTTGAGCATGCGGAGCCGGCCCCCCTCGGTCCAGACACAGTCGGTAAAGGTACCTCCGGTGTCGACGGCGACCTGAAGCAGCGTGGTGCGGGGATGACGGGGCATGGAGGTTAATCGGGGAAGGGTACCATTAGTTATGGAGGCAAGACGACTTCCGATGGCATGGCTGAACGCAGGGACTGCCGAGCCCGCCTCGTTGCGCAGACCAAGACGTCTGCTCCCATCTGGTCGAAGTGTCGGTTGTCAGTGCTTCTGACTCTTTGTGGTTAGCGCTAGCGTAACCAAGGTTTTTTGTTCTACCTCGTGGGCTTTGGCTGAGCCGGTGGCAGGACTGGCGCTGGCGGACCGCTTTACCGAAAGCACCGAACGTTCGCCGGCGATGCGCCGTAGCCGCGGCAGTACATAAAAGAGCGCGCCCATGTTGGCCGGCTCTTCCTGCACCCAGACAATCTCCCGTGCAGAAGGGTATTGCGCAAATATTCGTTCCAGTTCTTTTTCGGGGAATGGGTAAATCTGCTCCAGAAATACGATCGCGTTTAAGGTGTCCTTTCTCTTCTTGCGTTCGGCGCGGAGTTCGTGGCCGATTTTTCCAGTGCAGAGCAGGATGCGGCTCACATCGCCAGTCTCGCTTTCGGTCAGTCCGGTATCCGGTAAAACGTTAAGAAAGCGTGGGTGGGTAAGGTCTTCGATGGGCGACGACGCGTCGGGGTGACGCAACATGCTCTTGGGGGTAAATACGACGAGCGGCTTGCGCCAATGACGAAGAGCCTGGCGGCGCAGCAGATGAAAATATTGCGCGGCATTCGAAGGCTGGCAGATCTGAAAATTGTCGCGGGCCGCCAGCTGCAAAAAGCGTTCGATGCGCGCGCTGGAATGCTCCGGTCCCTGGCCTTCGTAGCCGTGCGGCAGCAGCAGGACCATTCCCGAGAGCAAACCCCATTTGTCCTCGCCAGCGCTGATGAACTGATCGATTACGGCCTGGGCAACGTTAGCGAAATCGCCGAACTGCGCTTCCCACAGCACCAGGGCTTCTGGATAATCGCGGCTGTAGCCGTATTCGAAACCCAGAACGCCAGCTTCAGACAGGGTGGAATTGTAGATCTCGCAGCGGGCTTGATCCGGTGAGATGTGCTCAAGAGGGACGTACTCCTGCTCGTTTTCGACGTCGAGCAACACGGAGTGACGCTGGTTAAAAGTTCCACGGCGAGTGTCTTGCCCGCTGAAGCGGATGGGTACGCCAGCTTTCGCCAGACTTCCTAGGGCTAAAGCTTCCGCCATACCGTAGTCGATCGGGCGCTTGCCTGTACCCATCTCAGCGCGCTGTTCGAGCAACTTGGCGACCTTGGGATGGATGTGAAAGCCCTCCGGGAAGCTGGTGAGCCGGGCAGTGATTTCGCCGAGTTCGGCGGCTGAGAGGCCGGTGTCGACTTCATAGTCAGGTTTGTAGCGGCCGCCGCAGTATTGATCCCAATATTTGGGAAGAACGCGCAGCGAAGGTTTTTTTCGAACGGATTTGGCTTTCTTTTGAGCCGCTTCCAGTTCCGAACGAATTTCTTCCACGCGAGCCTGCGCGTTCGCTGCTCCGGTATCTTCGGCGTAGATTTCCCACAGGGGCGGATGCACCTTGATCGCGCGGTACAATAAGGGTTGGGTGACGGTCGGATCGTCCACCTCGCTGTGCCCGTGGCGACGATACCCGATCAGATCCACAACCACGTCGCCTTGAAAGCTGTAGCGGTAGTCGACCGCCATACGAGCAACGCGGACAACCGCGTCTACATCTTCGGCATTGACGTGGAAGATGGGGATGGACTGGCGGCGCGCCAATTGCGCGGAAAAAAGCGAGGAGTGCTCCTCGTTGTACAGCGTAGTGAAGCCCAGGAGATTGTTGGCGATGACATGCACCGTACCGCCGACGGTGTAACCCTTCAGGTCGGAAAAATTAAGGGTCTCGGCCATAATGCCTTGACCGGCGAAAGCAGCATCACCGTGAACCAGCAAAGGTAAATACTTCTCGCTTCCGCGTTCTCCCGCGCGATCCTGCTTGGCTCGCGTACGTCCTATAGTCACGGGATCGACTGCCTCCAGATGACTGGGATTGGAAACCAGGTGGATCTGAATCTTCGCTCCCGAGCGGGTCAGGTATTCGCCGGTGGCACCCATGTGATACTTCACATCGCCGCTGCCCAGAACGCTGCGCGGGTCGACATCTTCAAAACCGGCAAAGACCTCCTCAGGCGCGCGCCGGGCGACATGCACAATCACATTGAGGCGGCCACGGTGGCTCATGCCCATCACCAGATTGACGGCGCCACGTTGACCGGAAGCTTCGAGGATTTCATCCACCAGAGGGATGAGAGCGGTAACTCCTTCGAGCGAAAAACGTTTGTTGCCAAGGTAGCGCTGCTGCAGCACTTGCTCGAACAGGTCGGCACGAATGAGCTGATCGAGAACGTGTTGTTGATCCACCGCGGGCTGCCGACCCTCCATACGTTCCTGGATCCAGCGGCGCCGCGCCGGATCAGAGATGTGCATAAACTCCGCTCCCACGGTTCCGCAGTACGCACTGCGGGCTTGCTCGGCGAGGTCGCCTTCAAGCCGCAGGTCGGGATGGGACGCAACCGGCAAAAAGCCAAGAGGATCGAGATCGGCTTCCAGATATCCCCAGTGGCGGAAAGGGGCGAAGATGCGCTCACGGTCGCCGCTCGGAGCTTCCAGAACTTCGGTAACGGCAGCTTCACTAGCAGTCTTGGTTCGGGTTGCCATATTTTCCACTACTAGAATAACGGATGAGAAGGGGTGCGTGCTGGATTCGCGCCCTGGGGCTATCGCGCCGACCAGCCAGCGGTCAACCCGGCGCGCCGTTTCCAGTCTTATGCGCGGTGCTCTTCGGTAAGGCCCTCATGAGCAAGCCGTTTAGAACGATAGTGATCACGGAAGCTGCCAGAGTGGCTTGGTAGACATCGTCGGTCACCAAGTGGGAATCACGAGCCACGCGGACTAGGACATAGGAAAACTCGCCGATCTGCGTCAGTCCGAGGCCCACCAGGAGGGCGGTTCGCCGAGGGTAGCGAAACAACCAGACCACAGCAGTCCAAACCACAAATTTCCCCATGATTGTCAGAAGCACAATCGCACCCCAAAGGCGAGGTTGGGAAATCAGAATGCGCGGATCGACGAGAGCCCCGATGGTAACGAAAAAGAGGGCGACAAAAGCATCACGCAGAGGGAGGAGTTTGTCCAGCATCTTGCGGGTCGTTCCGGACTCACTCACGATCAGGCCAGCCAA
>JACXTT010011353.1_pt1 | contig 11926 bp, 12 predicted proteins | sample 9270951 | NCBI WGS metagenome assembly JACXTT01 (sample SAMN15532306, study PRJNA645909) | rock metagenome | isolation source: weathered quartz diorite | place: Puerto Rico | collected 2017-06-21 | reverse complement strand
GTTCATGGTGCCTCCCTCGCGGGATTCTAGCCTAAAAGGCCGGCCGACGAGCCCGGAGGGACGCGCTCGTTCCGCGCACGGCCTGACCCTCCGGGATCGTCGCCCGCGCTAACGCGGGAAGCTGAACACGTTCGCCGGCTCGTGGGCGAGGTCGTGGTCGCGCCGAAGCCGCCGTGCCATCTCGAGGGCGTAGGGCGCGCCCTCCAGCAGCTGGGCCAGCATCAGGTCGTCGAGCTGAAGCCCGGCGCGCCGCGCCGCCTTCGCGCAGAGGTCGCGCGTCTCGGCGTCGACGCGGTCCGCCGGCTCCGAGAGCACCGGCGGCGGGGTCACCGCCGGCGCCGCGGCGCCCGGTACGAGAATCGGGCGCCGCGCATGCCACTCGGTGGCGCGCTCGTAGGCGTGGCCGACGCGCAAGATCGTCTCCTCTCCGAAAGGCCGTCCGAGGATCTGCATGCCGAGCGGCAGGCCGTTGCCGCCGAAGCCGTTGGGGAGCGCCAGCACCGGCTGGCTCGTCACGTTCCACGCGGTCAACAAGCTCGCCTTCTGCCAGAACGAGACGCTGCGGTAGTCGGCGATCAGCGGCGCCTCGCCCATGCCCGCGGTGACGAACGCGTCGAAGCGCTCGTAGAGCGGAGCCATCTCGCCCATCATCCGGCGGTGCTCGCGCGTGGCCTGGACGTAGTCGTTGGCCGTGAAGAGCACGGAGGGCAGCGCGCGCGAGCGGAAGTCGGCGCCGAAGTCCTTGGGCCGGGCGATCAGGTTCTTCTGATGCACGCTGAAGATCTCGCTCTCGGCGATGATGATCTTGACGTCGAAGTAGCTGGCGAGCGGCCGCACGCGGCACTCCTCGAGCTCGGCGCCCAGCCGGCGCAGGACGTCGAGGGCCTGGTCCATCGCCCGGCGCACGTCGTTCGACGCCGGGATGTCCTGCTCCCAGTGGTGGCGCAGCACGCCGATCCGGAGCCCGCGCAGGTCCTCGCCGAGCGCGCGCCGATAGCGAGGGATGGGCCGGCTCAGGCTGCCAGCGTCCCTGGGATCGTAGCCGGCCAAGGCCTCGAGGGTCAGCGCGCAGTCCTCGACGGTGCGCGCGAGCGGCCCGCAGTGGTCGAACGTGTAGGAGTTGGTGACGACGCCGGCGCGGCTCACCAGCCCGAACGTCGGCATCAAGCCGACGACGCCGCAGAGCGACGCCGGGCCGCGGATCGATCCGCCCGTGTCCGAGCCGAGCGCCACCGGCACCATCCCCGCCGCGACGGCCGCGCCCGAGCCCGAGGAAGAGCCTCCGGTGAAGCGCGCCAGGTTCCACGGGTTGCGCGCGGGCGGCCACGGCAGATCGAACGAGGGGCCGGCGTGCGCCATCTCGTGGGTCGCCAGCTTGCCGAGGAGCACGGCGCCCGCGTCGTAGAGCCGACTCGTGGTCGTGGCGTCGGCGGCGGGAACCCGGTCGATGAACACGCGCGAGTGAGCCGACGTCAGGATGCCCTTCGTGTCGTAGATGTCCTTGAGGGCGAACGGGATCCCGTGCAGAGCGCCCCGGCTCTTGCCCGCGGCGATCTCGGCCTCGGCCGTGCGGGCCTGCCGCCGCGCCAGCTCGAACGTGGGCGTGATGAACGCGCGCGTCTGCGCGTCGAAGCGCTCGATACGCGCGATCAACCCGTCGGTCAGCTCGACCGGCGACAGCTTGCGCGCCGCGATGAGTCCGGAGAGCTCGGCGATCGAGAGGTCGTGCAGCTCCGTGGTCATGGGGTTCTCCCTTCGCGTGCCGAGTATGCCGGGGCCGAGTATAGCGTTGACGCCCCTGGCGGCGATGGCTACCCTTGGGCCGGGTCCGCTTCGGTTGGACAAGGAGAGAGCGCCATGGCGTTCATGACGAAGGACGGGTTCCGGCTCTACCACGAGGACACCGGCGGCAATGCGCCGGCGATCCTGTTCCTGCACGGCGCGGGCGGCAACCATCTGAGCTGGTGGCAGCAGGTGCCGGTGTTCGCCGAGGAGTACCGCTGCATCACGGTCGATCAGCGCGGCTTCGGCCAATCGTCCGACGCCCCGGGCGGGCCGGGCCCGGCCGCGCTCGGCACGGACGCGCTCGCGCTCCTCGACCATCTCGGGATCGCGCGCGCCGCCGTCGTCGCGCAATCGATGGGTGGCTGGGCCGCGGTGGGCGCCGCCGTCCGGGCGCCCGAGCGATTCTGGGCGATCGTGCTCGCGAACACGGTCGGCCACCTGACCAACGACGACATCGCGTCCGTGCGCCAACGGCTCGCCGCCTCGAGCCCGCCCCGGCCGGCGGTGCCCTGGCACGCGGCCCTCGGCCCGACGTTCCGCAAGCGTGAGCCGGTGCGCTCGTTCCTCTACGCGCAGCTCTCCGCGCTCAATCCGACGCTGGCCACCGATGCGCGCGAGCGGCTCATGCGCCTGACCACGCCGGTCGAGCGCTACGCGGCCGCGCGGGTACCCACGATGTTCCTGACCAGCGACGAGGACGGCCTCATCTGGCCCGAGCTGTCGGAGACGGTGCACCGGCACGTGCCGGGCTCGCGCTTCGAGCGCGTCGCGGCCTCGGGCCACTCGACCTACTTCGAGCGCCCCGACGTCTTCAACCGCGAGGTGGGCGCCTTCCTGAAGGAGCACCGGCCATGAAGTGGTGCCGCTTCCAGTCCGGCAAGACCGTCGCCTACGGCATCATCGACGGCACCACGGTGACGGAGGTCACCGGCAGCCCGTTCGAGAGCTACACGAAGACGGCGAGCACGAGCATCCTGAGCCGCGTCAAGATGCTGGTGCCGGTGATTCCGCCCACGTTCTACGCGGCCGGCGTCAACTACCGCGAGCACGTCACCGAGATGGCCCACCGTCGCGGCGTGAAGCCCGAGTTTCCGCCGGCCGCCGACGTGGGCTATCGCGCCAACAACGCGCTGGTGGCGACCGACGAGCCGATCGTGATCCCGAAGGACGCGACGGATCTGGTGCAGTACGAAGGCGAGCTGGTGGTGGTGATCGGCAAGCGCTGCAAGAAGGTGTCCGAGGCGCAGGCGCTCGACTGCGTCTTCGGCTACACCCTCGGCAACGACGTCAGCGAGCGCACCTGGCAGCGCGGCGACCGGACGTTCTGGCGCGGCAAGAACACCGACACCTTCAAGCCGATGGGGCCGTGGATCGTCACCGGGCTCGACCCCGACGATCTGCGCGTCACGATCCGCCTGAACGGCAAGGAGATGTTCACCTACGCCGTCAAGGACGCGATCTACGGCGTGCGCCAGTTCATCAGCCGCATGAGCCAGTACCTGACGCTCTACCCGGGCGACGTCTTGTGGATGGGCACGGACGGCGCCACCGAGAACATGAAGGACGGCGACGTCGTCGAGGTGGAAGTACCGGAGATCGGCATCCTGCGCAACCCGGTCGTGAGAGAGCGCTGAGCGCCGACCGCGCCTTCCCGATCGTCAGGCGGCCGCCGCCGGAGGCGCGCACGCCGGTGCTCGTCAGCGTGCCGCACTACGGCACCGAGCCCCTGCCCCACATCACGCGCGAGCACTATCGCGAGCCCTGGTTCGAGACCTTCGCCTACGGGTTCGCCGACACGTTCGTGGGCGATCTCTACGGCGACCTGCACGAGCACGGCGCCACCGTGCTGGCCACGCCGTTCTCGCGGATGTTCGTGGACGTCAACCGGCGCCGCGACGACTTCGAGCATCTGGATGGCGAGGTGCGCTCGCGCCGCGGCGTGGTCCGGACCCACACCATGCGCGAGGCGCCGATCTTCACCGAGCCGCTGGGGCTCGCGGACCTCGAGGAGCGGCTCCGGACGCTCTACGACCCGTACTACTCGACCCTCGACGTCTTGCTCGGCGAGCTCTCCCGACACTACGGCTACGCGCTCCTCCTCGACGGCCACACCGGGAGCCCGCGGCGGATGAAGGACCACCAGGTGATCATCGGCACGCGGCACGACACGACCTGCGCGCCCGAGCTCGCCCGGACGGTGGCCGCGATCTTCACCCGCCACGGCTTCGAGGTGCACGCCAACGTCAGCGGCTACGCCGGCGGCAACATCGTGACGACCTACGGCCAGCCCGGAACGCGGCGCGTGCACGCGCTGCAGCTCGAGGTGAACGCCTCGCTCCTGATGGCGACCGGCCGCGACGAGTTCATCGCCCGGGTGTCGCGCGGCGAGATTCCCGAGAAGGCCGAGGCCAACATCGCGCGGGTGCGCGCGTGCCTGCGGGAGGTGCTGGCGGCCCTGCCGGCGGTGCTCCAGACCCTCTGCGGGGGCGCGCGATGAGCCGGCTCTTCCTGATCCGCCACGGCGAGACCGAAGGCAACGCGCTCCGGATCGTCCAGCATCCGCACATCCCGCTCTCGCCCCGCGGCGTGGTCCAGGCCGAGCGGCTCGCGCGGCGGCTCGCGGCCGAGCCCATCGCGCGCATCGTCGCGAGCGACTACGCGCGCGCCCTGACGACCGCCGAGCACCTGCAGCGCGCGACCGGCGCGCCCCTCGTCGTCGACCCGCTGCTGCGCGAGCGGAACTTCGGCGATCTGCGCGGCCGGCCCTACGCCGAACTCGGCTTCGACATGTTCGAGCCGGAGTACGCGCCGCCGAACGGCGAGACGTGGCCCGTGTTCCACGCGCGCGTCGACCGGGCGTGGGCCCGCGTGCAGGAGCTGGCCGCGGTCACCGGCGGCCGGCTGGCGGTCGTGACGCACGGGCTGGTGTGCCGATCGCTCGCGGCCCAGCACCTGGTCCTCGCCGACGGGGAGACGGCGCCGGAGCGCTGGGACAATACCTCGCTGACCATCGTCGACTGGCCGGCGCCGTGGCGCGTGCGCCTGCTGAACTCGATCGCCCACCTCGACGGCCTCGAGCCGCCGCCGGCCGACTCGGGCCCGGCCTGACCTTCGGCCGCGGCGCCTACCAGCGCGCCGACAGGCCCACGACCGCGTAGTGCGTGTTGAGGTCGAAGTGCACCGGCGTCTTCTTGAGGAGCGCCGAGTCGCGCAGATCGACGGACACCTCGGTGTGCGTGTAGCGGTACTCGGCGAAGAGCATGAGGTTGGGCGCGATCTGGAATGCGATGCCGGCCCCCGCCTTGTACCCGACCGTGTAGTCCGAATCGCCGTCCTGGTTGCGAAACTGCGCGGTCGTCCGCGGCGTCACGGTGGTCTGGAAGAACGGCACGCCGCCCGTGATGTACGGCTGTAGCCTCCCCCAGGGCGCGTCCTGCGACTTCAGGAGCGGCAGGCGCAGCAACAGGTCGAGCGAGACCGCGATGACGTCGACGTCGATCCGCCCGGTGGTGCCGCCCGGGCCTCCGTTGCATCCGCCCGACGGCACGCAGCCGTCGATGTGCAGCTGCTGCGGGCCGATGGTCGGCCAGAAGGTGGACACGTCGATCCCCAGGCCGAGGAAGGGCGCCGCGTCGAGGTAGCGGCCGAAGCGTCCGCCGATGATCCACGACTGGTCGAACTCGGTGTCGCGGTAGACGCTGAGCCCCGGCGGGCTGTGCTCGGTGACGTCGCCGTTCAGGGTGAAGGTCCGCCCGGCGTACGCGTCGGCGAACCACTCGGCCGACGCGGGTGCCACCGTCGTCAGCGCCACCACGCACATCACGATCGCGGAGATCAGGGCGCGCATATCGTTCGCTCGACCGCCTAGACCTGCGCGGCGGTGGCCGCGCTGCCGGCGACCGTGGTGCGGCGCATGTCGCGCGGCTGGCTCTCGTCGTAGCGGCGCACGCGGTGCATCATCTGGCGGTTGTCCCACATGACCAGATCCCCCACGCGCCACTGGTGGACGTAGACGAACCTCGGCTGGGTAGCGTGCTCGGTCAGGTCCTTCAAGAGGATGCGCGCCTCCGGCATCGGCATGCCGAGGATCGCGCCGGCGTGCGACGAGAGATAGAGCGACTTGCGGCCCGTCACGGGGTGCGTGCGCACGAGGCACTGGCGCACCGGCCGGAACATCGCGCGCTCCTCTTCCGAGTAGTCGAGCATGCCGAGCGAGCCGCGGGAATACATGAGCGAGTGCTCGCAGGTCAGGTCCGCGATCTGCGCCTTGGTGGCGGCGTCGAGCGTGTCGTACGCCGCGCGCATGTCGGCGAACTCGGTGTTGCCGCCGGTCGGGTTCACGACGCGCGCCGACAGGAGCGAGTACTTCGCCGGCACGGCCCGGAACGAGCTGTCGGAGTGCCAGAGCATGTTGCCGAGGTTGAACAGGCGCACGCGGGACTCGCGCGACAGCGGCTGGCCGTCGCGCCCGAGGTTGGAGACGTCGTTCATGCCGGTCTGCAGGCGCTTGTCCTCGGGCTTCGTGATGGTCCCGCCGCGCGCGTCCTCGAGCGGGCCGAAATTCTGGCTGAAGGCCATCTGCTGCTCGTCGGTGATCTCCTGGTCGCGGAACACGAGCACCGCGTAGCGATCCATCCCCGCCTCGATCGCCGCCACCTCGTCGGAGGTGAGGGGCCTGCCGATGTCGACCCCGGAAACCTCGCCCACGAAGACCGGATGGATCTGGCGGATCGATAGGCTCATGGGGCCCAGTCTATCGCAATCAGCCCGCGAGCTTCGCCATCAGCTCCATCGCCTCCGGCTGCTCGGTCGAGATCGTGAGCCCGGTGATGGCCGAGTCGGCCCACGCGCGATAGCGCTCGCGGATCCGCGCGACCGGGCCCACCAGGGCCGTCTCGTCGCAGAACTCGTCGGGCACGGCGGCGACGGCGTCGTCCTTCCGCTTGGCCAGGAACAGCTCCTGGATCTTCTGCGCGGCGTCGCCGAAGCCGCGGCGGATCATCATCTCCTTGTGGAAGTTCTTGTCGCGGTGGCCCATGCCGCCGACGTAGAGCGCCACGCGCGGCTTCATGCGCGCGAGGGCCCCGCGCACGTCATCGGTGATGAGGACCTCGGCCCGCGGCTGGATCTCGAAATCCGCGAAGCCCTTGCCGCCGCCGGCCCGGCGAAAGCCTTCCTCGAGCCAGGGGCGCAGCAGCGGCATCAGCCGCGGCACGAAGCCGAGCGGCAGCCAGCCGTCGGCGATCTCGGCCGTGAGCTTCACGTTCGCCTCCGTCCCGGTGCCGAGCCAGATCGGCAGGCGCGGATTCATGTGCAGGATCGACGTGAGCGGCTTGCCGACGCCGAGCGCACCGGGCCCGGTATACGGCAGCGAGATCTCGCGGCCCGCGTGCGAGACCGGGTCCTTGCGCTCGAAGACCTTCCGCATGATGGCGACGTAGTCACGGATGCGCCAGTACGGCTTGCCCCAGGGCTGGCCGTACCAGCCCTCGACGATCTGCGGGCCGGAGACGCCAAGCCCGGCGATGACGCGCCCACCGCCGGCGAGCGCGTCGACCGTACCCGCGGCCATCGCCGCCGCCGCCGGTGTGCGCGCCGCGAGCTGCATGATGCCGGTGCCCAGGCGGATGCGCTTCGTCAAGGCGGCCAGGTACGCGAGCGGCGTGATCGCGTCCGAGCCGTACGCTTCCGCCGTCCAGACGGAGTCGAAGCCGAGGCGCTCCGCGAGCAGCACCTTCTCGACCGGCAGGCGCAGCTCCGCTCCCGAGTAGCCGATGCTCAGTCCGAGCTTCATGACGCGGTTCTCCTGGCTAGGGGTCACTCCATCAACACGCCGCTCATGATACCCGCGTTTGCGCCGGACCCGCCTCCGCGCTATCGTCCGCCGAGCAGGCTCGAGAGGAGGACACCATGCGTCGTCGATCCGGACATCACGTCGCCAGGCGCGCCGAAGCGCGCCCCCCCGCCCATCACGCGGCCGGCAACGGCGTCGGCGAGCCCGCCTGGGCCTGGGACGAGCCGCGCTGGCGCGCGGCGGTGAACAAGGTCCGGGCCGGGCGCTCGCTGAAACCGGCGTGCTGGAAGAACGGGGCGCGCGCGTGCGTGGCCCTGTCGTTCGATTCCGATCACGAGACGAGCACGCTGCGTGAGGGCTCGACCTCGCCTGGCCGGCTGGCCCAGGGCGAGTACGGTGCGCGCGTGGGCGTCCCGCGGATCCTGGACCTGCTGCGTCGCCACGACCTGCGCGCCTCGTTCTTCGTGCCCGGCGTGATCGCGCGGCTGCATCCGGACGAGCAGCGCCGCGTCGTGGCCGAGGGCCACGAGATCGGCATGCACGGGTGGATCCACGAGGGCACCAGCGAGCTCACCGAATCGTCGGAGCGCGACCTCATGCGGCGGGCGTTCGACACCCTGACCAAGACCACCGGCCGGACGCCGGTGGGGATCCGCGTGCCGTCGTGGGATTTCAGCGCGACCACCCTGCCGCTGATCCGCGAGCTCGGGCTCTCCTACGACTCGTCGCTCATGGCCGACGACGAGCCCTACGAGCTCGTCGGCGACGGCGAGCCCACCGGGATCGTCGAGCTCCCGGTCGAGTGGATCAAGGACGACGCGCCCTATCTCGGGATGAACCGCGCCACCGCCATCCGCCCCTACACCGCGCCCTCCGCGGTGGGCGAGATCTTTCGCGCCGAGTTCGAGGGCGCCTTGGCCGAGGGCGGGCTCTTCCTGCTCACGATGCACCCGCACATCATCGGGCACCGCTCGCGGATCGCGATGCTCGACGAGCTGATCCGCTACATGAAGGGCGTGCCCGACGTGTGGTTCGCCACGCACGAGGAAGTGGCGCGCTACTGCAAGGCCGTTGCCCACGACGGTCCGTTCGTGTAGTGGTGTCTTCACCATGGACTACAACATCGTTCTCGGCACGGCCGGGTGGGGCGTGTGGCACAGTGGGGACGCGGGCAAGTCGTGGCTTCGCCATCGCAAGCCCTTCCCGCTGAACAGCCGGATCCAGGCGCTGGCGGTGCTCCCGGGCGAGCCGCGCGGGCTCGTGGCCGCCGGGGATACCGGCGTGTTCCGGAGCCGCGACGGCGGCGCCTCGTGGGCGCGGCTGGGCGCCGCCGGCGACCTGCCGACCGTCTGGTCGCTGGCCGTCGATCCGCGTGATCCGCAGACGCTCTTCGCGGGCACCCGGCCGGCCGCCGTCTATCGCTCGCGCGACGGCGGCGCGACCTGGAAGCGACTCGACGCGCCCATCGCCACCGAGTGCTCGATCGGCCAGGCGTTCGTGACCCGCCTGCTCGTCGATCCCGACGATCGCACCGTGTGGGCGGGCGTCGAGATCGACGGCGTGTTCAGGAGCCGCGACGGCGGCGACACGTGGACGAAGGTCGTCAACGGCCTTCACGATCTCGACGTGCACGACATGGCCCTGGCCCCCGCCAGCCGGCCGCGCGTCTACACGAGCACGAACGGCGAGCTGTTCTGGAGCGACGACCGCGGCGAGACGTGGACGCCGATCGGCGTGAAGACGCTCTGGCCGCTGCCCTACGCGCGGGGCATCGCGGTGAAGACCGACGAGCCCCGCGTCCTCTTCGCCGGCTGCGGCCAGACGACCACGGGCGAGACGGGCGGCGTGCTCCGCTCGGACGACGGCGGGCAGAGCTGGCAGAGCCTTCCCCTGCCCGGTCGCCCGAACGCCACGATGTGGGGCCTGGCCACGCATCCCGCCGACGCCGCGCGCGTCGTCGCGTTCAGCCTGTTCGGCGAGGTCTACGTGACCGACGACGCCGGCGACTCCTGGCGCAAGATCGGGCGCGAGTTCGGCGAGATCCGCGCCGCCGCCTGGCTGCCGGCGGCGTGACCGCTTCGCCCATGTCATGAACAGAGGGAGGACACCATGCGTGGAGCCCATCGGTTCGCAGTGCGTGCCGGAATCGTCGCGGCGTGGGTGGCCGGGGCGCTGATGGCGTCGCCGGCCGCCGCCGCCACCTTCGTCTACGTCGGCAACGCCGAGAGCAACGAAGTCTACGTGCTCCAGCTGAATCCCCAGAGCGGCGACCTCACGGTCGTCGACAAGACGCCGATCCCGGGCATCGAGAAGCCGGGCATCTCGACGCCGATGTCGGTGAGTCCCGATCGTCGTGTCCTCTACGTCGGCACGCGCGGCGAGCCCAAGATCGCCGCCGGCTTCGCGATCGATCCGTCGAGCGGCAAGCTCGCGTTCATCGCCGCCGGGCCGCTCGCCGACAGCCTCGCCTACATCGCGGTCGACCGGGCGGGCCGCTTCCTGCTGGGCGCGTCGTATCCGGGACATCGGGTCACCGTCAATCCGGTCGGGGCGCCGGGCAAGGTGGGCCCGCCGCAGCAGGTGCTCGAGAACTATCCCAACGCCCACTCGATCATGGCGGACGCGGCGAATCGTTTCGTGCTGGTGCCCACCCTGGGCAACGATCGCGTCAACCAGTTCGCGTTCGACGCGGCGACCGGCAAGCTCACGCCGACCACGGCGCCGTCGGCCGAGACGCGGCTCAAGGCGGGCCCGCGTCACTTCGTCTACCATCCCGACGGCAAGCTCGTGTACGTCATCGGCGAGCTCGACGGCAACGTCTACGTGTTCGACTACAACGCCGCGTCGGGCAATCTCACCCCGAAGCAGGTCGTCAGCGCGCTGCCGGCCGATTTCGTCGGCAAGCCCGCGGCCGCCGATCTTCACATCACGGCCAACGGCAAGTTCCTCTACGGCTCGGAGCGCACCAGCAGCACGCTGGCCGGGTTCCAGGTCGATCCCGCGAAGGGCACCCTGACCCCGATCGGCAGCGTGCCGACCGAGAAGCAGCCGCGGGGCTTCAACATCGATCCGTCGGGCCGCTATCTGCTCGCGGTCGGCCAGCTCTCGCACGGCCTGTCGAGCTACTCGATCGATCAGTCGAGCGGCAAGCTGACCAAGCTCAAGGAATATCCGATGGGCAAGAACCCGAACTGGGTCGAGATCGTCGACCTGCCGTGAGCGCCTCGACCGCGAGCTTGGGCTCGCTGCGGGCGAGCATCGCCCAGGGCCGGGCGACGCTCGGCTACCTCGTCACGACGGCGAGCCCCCAGCTCGTGCAGGCGCTCGCCCGCACGGGCGTCGACTGGCTGATGATCGACACGGAGCACGCCCCGATCGGCATCGAGTCGGTGGCCGCGATGGTCGCCGCCACCGGCGGCACCCCGGTGACGCCGATCGTGCGCGTGCCGGCGGCGCGCCCGGAGCTGGTCAAGCCGGTGCTCGACTGCGGGGCGCTCGGGGTCGTGTTCCCGCAGATCGCGACGCGCCAGGAGGCTGAGGCCACGGTGCAGGCCGTGCGCTACGCCCCGGCCGGCCAGCGCGGGTACGGTCCGACCTACGCCGCGCTCCGCTGGGGCCTGCCGAATCTCGAGTACTTGAAGGCGGCCAACGACGCGATCCTGAACGTCGTCTTGATCGAGTCGCAAGCCGGCGTGGACGCCCTCGACGACATCCTCACGGTCGGCGGGCTCGACGTCGTCGCCATCGCGCGCGGCGATCTCTCGCAGAACCTCGGGGTGGCCGGCCAGTTCGACCATCCGCACCTCGGTGAGGTCGTCGCGAAGGCGGAGGCGAAGATCCGGGCCCACGGCGAGGTCGCGCTGGGCGGCATCGCCTTCTCCGCCGACGACGCACGCGCAATGATCGCGCGCGGCTACCGCTTCGTCGTCCTGGGCAGCGACGCCGGGCTGATCTCGGGTGCCGCGCAGCGCATGGTGCAGGCCATCCGCGCCTGACGGCGCGCGCACCGCCGAGGCGGTGGGCGCTGCAGGGTCGCGGGGCTAGGGCCCCGGCGGCCGGGGCGCGCCGATAATAAGGAGCCCCGATGCAGTTCGGACTGTTCATGATGCCGCTGCACCCGCCCCATCGCGCGCTCGCCGACGGCTACGATCGCGACGTCGCGCAGATCGTGCTGGCCGATCGGCTCGGCTTTCGCGAGGTCTGGGTGGGCGAGCACCTGACCGAGCGCTGGGAGAACGCGCCGGCGCCCGACCTGCTGCTCGCCCAGGCGCTGGCGCTCACGAAGACCGTGCGGCTCGGGACCGGCGTGACGCTCCTGGCCCTCCACGATCCGGTCTACCTGGCGCA
>JACXTT010011352.1_pt1 | contig 11927 bp, 11 predicted proteins | sample 9270951 | NCBI WGS metagenome assembly JACXTT01 (sample SAMN15532306, study PRJNA645909) | rock metagenome | isolation source: weathered quartz diorite | place: Puerto Rico | collected 2017-06-21 | reverse complement strand
GCCCTGGGCTATCGGCCCCCGGCACCGCTGGCCGTGATGCCGAAGTGCAACACCGTTTTACAAAGCCCGGTGATGCAGTAAGCTTCTATGCACTTGGTACAGAAAATCGGTCAGGCCAATTCCTCATCAAAAAGCTTATGGAAAACATTCTTTTTTGGCCAGCGGCTCTGGGTCTTTTCTAAGTTTGAATTTGCAGCAACCTTAAGGCTGATTTTTTTACCAGCCGCTATCTCCATAAGCCTGTCCCATACCTGCTTAAATGCCGCCTGTAATTCCGAAGACCGCCCGTTTTTCAGACGGCGCAATACCTCACCAACAGCGGTTCCCAACTCTAATGAGGGACCAATTTCAGCTGAATTTTTTGAGCAGTTATGCGCGGATAACGAGAGTGTCTCCAGTAATTTGGCATCAACAATTGTAATGAGCCGAACGTAATACCAGAGGAAATCTCCCAATTCTTCTATTAAGCGCTGGCGATACCCAGGATAGGCTTTCTTCTCTCTTTCCATTTTCTTGATTTCGGCCACGACGCTACCTGTCTCGCCAAGTAGTCCAATGGCAAGGAGGCGAAGATGGTCTTGCCGATCCCTGAATCGATCCGAGCGTGCAGCTTTGTTGCTGTATGTCGTCAACCAATTCATGGGGCACCTCGAGGGACAAGAAGATGGGTAAGTTATCTAAGGAAATTTAAACGTACTTATGATCCCTGTTTTTCAAAATGCCATCTAAACCGCCGTTTAAGTCCATTACAATGATCAAATCGCAAGATACGATCATGTTGTAATTGCCCAACAACGATGCCGGGCGCTATATCTATCTGCTTCGCGAATTTAATAATGGCTCGTTTGCTATAAATATTATGTTTTACAAATTCAGAAAACCTATCAGATGGAACTAGAAAATTTCTGGCGAAATTATCGGCTTCGTTCTCTTCTTGTTCTTTCTCTTCTCGCATGTCATTGCCTTCGAGAAATACTGACTTCTTACCATGTTTAATAATATGACCAGCCTCATGAAAGAAAGTGAACCATAAATGATCATCACTTTTATAACGGAGGCTGAGTTGTATAAGAGCCTTATCCTTATTTAGCCAACGCGTAGCTCCACTAACATGTGTCTTAGGAAGTTCTGGGACAAACACAACGGCAACACCTGCAGAAGCACAATAACTCTGAAGACGTGGAACAAATACCTCAGGTTGTGGTTCTCTAGTTAGAGATTTAATCTCAGCTAAAACTTCCCTAAAGCGAGATTCATCAAAAGGAGAACATTCAAGCTCCTGAGCAAGTATTTCTCCCTGACGTAACCAAGCTGAGATTGCATAAGCATTACCTTGGAACTTGAGTGACCGACGATATGCAACCTCTAGCGATCCCCATACAACTTCCCACTGCTCCACAGAAGCAATCCCAAAGAATTTCAGAACTTCTTTTAGTAGATCAACACGATTCTGATATGATCGAATCCATCTGGATAGACACATTTCTCTTATCGGGAGAAATTTGAGCCAATCAACATCAGTTTCAAGATTTTGATGCTCTCTCGTCCTAGCTAAAGCCTCTTGATAAAGACGCTCTAGACTTAACCAATAATCAGCAGGTAAGTTAATAACTCTTTCCAGTTTTAGTGCTGTATCTGGTGTTATTGGCGCTTTGGCTTTAATGATTTCGTTTATTGTCTTCTGAGTTAGGCCAGTCCTTTTCGCGAGTTCTACTTGACTCATTCCACGGTGAATGAGTTCCTCTTCCAAAAGTTCTCCTGGAGGAACAGCATAATTTGGAACAAATCTATTCTCGATAGAGCTAATCATGAGTATTCTCAATACCTAAAATCTCAATGGCTGTTATCTTTGCCCAATCCAACCCTCCATCAAGAAGCATAGGAAGCGGATTGTTTAAAGGCCTAAAGATCAGCCGGTACGGATGATCCAGATCGACAGAGAACTGACCCTTACGGTTTCCCTTCAGTTCATGACATCTTGCTGGTCTCCTGAATGGCGGATAAAAAATCCCAAGAGATGAGGCTGCCTTAAGATCAACAAGGCGGCGCTTCAGGAGCTTTGCGCGCTGAGCCCCATGCCGCCTTACCATTAAGCGCTCATCGTTACACTCCTCCTCTAGCCCAGAACTGGCAAAGGTTATTATCACAAATTTTTATTAACGTATAAGGTTAATAAAATTATATACCCATAAAAAATGACAAACAAGCCCAAACTGATTTACATGATCACGAGCTAATAAACAAAAAAGCCCGAACACTTCCGTCTTCGAGCTTCTATCAGCGAACACTAATATTCTTCAGGCTTTCTTATAATCTCTGCCCCCCTGCTTCACGAACTCCACCGCCTTGGCTTCCATACCTTTCTGCAAGAATCGTTAGTCGCTATGACCATGCCTCGATTTTCAACCCCTTCACTTTCTTGAATTCCCGGACGTTATTCGTCACGAGCACGACATTAAGGCTTTTGGCTTGGCCGGCAATCAGCATATCGAGCGGACCGATGGGATCGCCCGCCTTTTCCAGCTGTGCACGAATTTCGCCGTAGGCGATGGCAGCGCCTTCATCGAACGCCGCCATTTCAAGCGGAGCCAAGAACAAGTCGAGCGCTTCATGGTTTTGTCGGGAGCGCTGGCTTTTGGAAGCGCCATAACGCAGTTCGGCAACCGTCACGGCGGAGACGCCAACATCGCCAGCCCGGCATGCGTGAAGTTTTTCGAGAACCGAGGACGGTCGTTTATTGATGAGATAAATGCAGACGTCCGTATCCAGCAGGTATTTCATTCAAAGAGCTTTGCCCGACGTTGCTGTTTCTTGGGCTGGCGCCGGTGGGGCATGAAGTCCGTGGAAAATCGCCCCAAGCCTTCTTTCAGAACCTGCCACGGATTGTCGAGCGGAAGCAACACGACGGCGTTGCCGACCTTCTTGATGACGACCCGGTCGCCCTTGAAGCGGTATTCCTTGGGCAAGCGCACGGCTTGGCTTTGGCCGTTCTGAAACAGTTTGGCGGTATCCACGATCCGATCCTCGAAATATATACCTAAAGTATATACTTTTCAGGTGGCCTGTCCAGACTGACACCGATGCCAAAGCTGGGCCTTCTTATAAATCTCCGCCCCCTGCTATTTCAAGGACGACTTGAGCTCTTCGATCAACCCGTCGCGGTCTTCCTTGATCCGCCGGGCGAGATTCTTGGGCGGCACGCTGCGGGCGACGTGTTTAGCGCCCCAGCGCGCCAGTTCCAGCAGCGCCGGAATCAGGTCCTTGCCTTTTTCGGTCAGGGTGTAAATCACCTGGCGGGCGCTGTCGGGGTCGGGCCGGCGCGCGACGATCCCCGAATCTTCCAGCCGTTTCAGCCGGTCGGTGAGGATGTTGGAGGCGATGCCCTCGGGGGATTCGAGAAATTCACGGAAATGCCGCTTATGCGCGAAGACCATATCGCGGATGACCAGCATGGTCCATTTGTCCCCGAGGATGTCGAGGGAACCGGCGATGGGGCAGGTGGAGCGGCGTTCGTCGTGGCGGGGCGTCATGGGAAGGGAGCCTACACAAACCACTTGCAATTTGCAACTTGATGGTTACAATAACTTGTGAATTGCAAGTTATCACCCTGGAGGCCTCAACATGCTCAAGACATACAAAGGCAGTTGCCATTGCGGCGCGGTCGCATTCGAAGTGGAAGGCGAAATCAAGGAAGCTCTGGCCTGCAATTGCTCGATATGCCAACGCAAGGGTTCTTTGCTTTGGTTCGTGCCGCGCAAAGCCCTGCATCTTCTCTCGCCGGAGGATGCGGCCGGCACCTACACCTTCAACAGACACGCCATCAAGCACCGCTTCTGCCCGACGTGCGGCGTCCATCCCTATGCCGAAGCGGTTGACCCAAAAGGCCAGCCCATGGCGGCCATCAATATCCGCTGCATCGAGAATATCGACTTGGCGTCCATACCGGTACGGCATTTTGACGGGCGCTCGATCTAAACCTCATAAGGAGTAAAACCATGCTCGACATCATTGCTTCCGTTGTCCTGACCATGCTGGCCGTCTTGTTTCCGGCGGCCCTGATTATCGCGAGCCCCCTGGAAGGGGCGCACCGGAGACGGCTCGGGGCCATCCTGCTCTCGTGGTTCGTCCTCGTAGCCACGCTCGCCGCCGCCGGCCTGTTCGCAACTGCGAACGGCACTCCGGCCATCGGCTTGGCCGTCGTCGTCCCGATCATCGTGGGCCTCATCGCCGCGAGATATTCGGCGGCAGTGCGGACGCTCGTATCCGAAACCCCGCTACCGCTACTGGTCGGGCTCCATGCCGGACGGCTGCTGGGTGTCTTCTTCCTGCTGCTTTATGCCGAGGCACGATTGCCAGCGACGTTCGCGCTGACCGCGGGCTGGGGCGATATCGCCGTGGCCGCGGCGGCGCCCGTGGTGGCGTGGGCGATTTATCGGCGCGCCGCCGGCTGGCGCGGTCTGGCACTGGCGTGGAACACGCTCGGTTTCGCCGACCTGGTCGCGGCCGTGGCGCTCGGCGTCGGCTCCGCCGCCGATTCGCCGCTGCGCTTCATTTACGAGGCGGGCAACAGCGGCACCATGAGCACGTTGCCATGGCTGCTGGTCCCGGGATTCCTGGTCCCGCTCTACCTGATGACGCACCTGGCGATTTTCCACCGCCTTTTCCGGCGCCGCGAAACGCTGGGAAGCCTGCGCTTGAGCGGCGCCATTTGACGGGATGAAACGAAAAGGGGCCGGAGTCATTTTCAATCGATAATGACTCCGGCCCCTATCTCACGCGTCGCTCCTGCGCGTTAACGCGCTCGCGACATTCGTGCGTCCCTGCACGTTATTCCATTGCCTTGGCCTCCTGCCTTGCTTGAGCCCTCTTCGTCCGTGAGCTGTTGGCTTGCGGTGGTTGTCGGCTTTCAGCGCGGAACCAGCGGCAACAGGATATGCGAAGCCGCTCCGGGGCGGTGAAAGATCGCCTGGCGCGCAGCTACGGGGTTCACCTGGGTGGCGATATTCCCGCCGGTGTTCGGATTCCGGTCGTAGCGCGGAAAATTGCTACTGCTGATTTCCACCCGAATTCGGTGACCTGCACGAAACAGCATGCTCGTCGGCCAGAGGTCGATCTCGATCCGGGTCGGTCGCTGATCGTTCGGGTCGTAATCACGCCGCCGTATCCCATCACAGATGTTGTACGCCCGGTCATCAGGATGGACATCGACGAGCTTGACGGTGAAATCCGTGTTTGGCGCGCTCGTCTGCACGAACAGCTCCGCGCGTATCGGACCCGTCACTTCCACGTCGCGCCCCAAAGTCTCGGTGGTATAGACGAGCACGTCCGAACGCTGCTCCACGTCAGCCTGCACGAGCATGCCGGCACGCGGGCCGAGCATGGCGCCGCCGCGCGTCGGAACGGGCGCGCGGGGATCATAGATGAACTCGTCGGACCGCTCGGATTCCGACGGCGGCGCGGTCGAGAGCCGGCCGTCGCCCGAAGCGCTGTTGGCGCGACCGCCGCTGCCTAAATAGAACGGCGTCGGAACCGCGCGCTTGAGCGGCCACTCCTGTTCATCGCGCCATTTATTCTCGCCCAGCACAAACAGGCGAACCGGGGCATGGAACTGCGAGTCGAGCGGCTGGCCGCGCAAAAAATGATCGAACCACGGGATGCTCGGCGCCAGGCTTGCCTTGCGGTAACTGCCGGCATCGCCTCCCTCCGGAAACCGGATCGGGTCGGCGTGGGTCCAGGGGCCGATAATCAGGCGGGTGTCGCGCGCGACCTTCGGATCAGCATGGCGTTTGATCTCATCGTAATCGCGCAGCTGCGTGGGCAAAAAAGGATCGCTCCACCCGGCCATCAAGAGCATCGGCGCCTTGACGGTTCGCGTGCGTTGCTCGCCGTCGATCGACAACCAGTATTCGTCCCCGGGCGTGTGCACGGCCCAGTCGTCGAAAAAAGGAATCTGACCTACAGCGCGATTGTCCGCTTCGATCAGCGGGAATCCGTCGAACCCGCGTTCCAGGTCTTTAAAAGAAGGATCGATATCCTCAGGTCCGCGGCTGCGCACCGCCCAGAATAGCGCCGATTCGAGCGAAAACGCCCCGCCCGGATGAAACATGCCGCCAAAGTCCGTACTCGCAATCTGCACGATCAGCGCCGACGGCCCCGGCCGTTGTTGGTCCGCCAAAACCCATTCCGTGTAACCGAAGGCCGAACCGCCCCACATGCCGAGCCGGCCGTCAAACCAGGGTTGCCGTGACAGCCAGTGCAGCGTTTCGATTCCATCGCGGCGTTCATCGCGTAATGGATAAAAACTTCCCCCGGACCTGTAGCGGCCACGCGTCCCCTGTATCACCACGTTATACCCACGACTGGCCCAGAATTCACCGATGACATCTATGGCCAGATTGTTTTTCCAGGTCTGGGTGAAAGGTATCCGAACCAGAATGGTCGGGGATTTTTCGGGAGTATCGGGTCGATAAACGTTCGCCACCAGTTTCACGCCGTCCGAAGTGGTCATGACTGCATCCTGATCCTGCAACACACGGTATTCGCCGTCGCGAATGTCCTCCTTGGGCAGGATGAGAGAACCGACGATACTCTGACAACTGGCCAGCAGCGGTCCGAGCAGCGCCAGCGCCGCCAACAATCTAGCCGCCACGGGCTGACTCCTTCGTGTCGTGATGGAAATAACGTTCGAGGTCCGGCACCGGCGCCAGACCGAGACCGGGTGACTGGCCAAGCCGCAGGGAATCGATATCGAGCCGGCCCTTGGCGCCGAACATGAGCGTCGGCTGCACCGCGTCGGATTCCAGCAACAACGTGCCGAAGGCGCCTTCCTGTGCGAACAGATCGGCGCGCGCTGACTGCGCCACGATCAGTGCCGCACGCGTAAGCAGGCTGGTTTCGCCCACCTGGGCGCCGATGACCACCGAGTAACCCCGTTCCCGGCAGCGCTGCGCCACGGCCAGCGAACGCAGCAAACCGCCCATTTTGGAGACGCGGATATTCACGATCCACTGCCGGGGTGGGGGCGGCAATTGCGCGAGCTGGTTTTCGCACGTGATGCTTTCATCCAGCACGATGCGCGTGCCGAGCGCATCGGCGAGTGCGGCCAGCGCGACGAACTGCCCCGGTCGCAGCGGTTCCTCGAGGGCGGCGAAGGGATAGCCGAGCGTGGCCAGATAATCGCGCGCGGCCGCCTCGTCGGACCAGAGATTGTTGGCATCGGCGCGCACCCATGCCGGCGCGATGCCCGCCGCGCGCAAGACGTCGAGATTGGCGCGATCGCGCTCGACGTCGCCCGCAAGCTTGATCTTGTAATCGCGCAATCCAAGCTTTTGATACCGGCCCAGGGTCTCGGCAAATTGCTTCGCACCCATGGCGCCGAGCACCGCGCTGTACACGAACGGGCCGGCCAGCGGTGGCAAGCCGAGCAGCGATTCCACGGGCCGCTTGCCCTCCTTGGCCATAAGATCGAGCAGGGCCAACTCGATCGCGCACCAGGCCGCCGGGTTTTTGTCGATGTCCCGCTCATGCCGTTCGCACCACGCGCGCAGCGACGGCAGATCGGTGACGCTGGATTCGATGTCGCGGCGATGCGACGCAAAGAAACCGGCGACGCTGGCCTCGGTCTCGCCCGTGACATATTCACGCGGACAACCCTCGCCGTAACCCGAGTGGCCACCCGTGGATTCAGCGACCACCAGCACAGCTTGCGTCACGCTGCGCTCGGCCGAGGCGTGCTTGAACGCGACACGGAACGGGATGCGCAGCGGCTTCAGCTCGAGTTTCGCGATTTTCAAGGCGGGCTACTCTGTCGCCAGCTGCGGCTGGAAATCAAAACCTATCTCGTCCTTGTACGCCAGACATTGCACCTTGAATTGCCCTTCGCGCTGCCCGCGCTTCACACTGTGCGCGCGGAAATTCGTGGCCGCACCCGGCTTCAGTCGCCATGCCCGCAACGGCTTGAGCCGACCGCTGGCGCGCTTTTGTTTGTATTCTTCGTTCTGCCGGCCGAGGTTTTCATCGAGCAGGCGGCCCAGTTCCTGGAGATCGGGCGTCGCGGAGCCGTCCGGTTCAAAATAAAAATCATATAGTCCCGCGACGCGGTCGGCGAGCAGAACAAAAAACGGGATGGTCAATGAACACTGCGCGGCCGTGTCCGCCGTGGCCTGAATCACCTGCTTCTCATACAACTTTTCACCGGTAATATTCGTCACCCCTCGCCCTTTCTGAAGGAATTCGATCAGCGGGGCATCGTGCCGACGGCCGGACACCGTGACAATGTCGTTCATGTCATAGCGATAGAGCCCGCCCGTGGTGGTCACGAAGAAATAGTATTCGCGCCCCGGTTCCAATTGATCCAGCGTCAGGAATTCCGGCTGCGCGTCATCCCGGCGGGCGCGCTCGACGAACTCGAAGAAATAATCCGTGAATATCGGCAAACCGGCGGGGGTGCCTGCGTCGATCGTGAGCGTAGCGCGGCATTCGCTCGCCAGATATCCCAGATCCATCGTAACGGCGCCTTCCGGCAACTGCGCCTTCACCGTCTGCAACGGGATGCAGCAGTTACCGCCGGTCCAGGTCGCGACCAACGCCAGATGCGGCCAGATATCGCGAATGGCCAGTGGCTCCTTGGCGACGAAGAGCTCGCGCAGCTCGACGGCCCGTTCCCGGTCCGGACGAAGTTTCGGCTTCACGACATCCACAATATCGGGAGGCAGCGTGCGCTCGGCGGGCCATTGTCCGGTCTCGATGCCCGTCAGCAATTCATCGCGATACTTGTGCGCCAGTTCCAGCAACAGCACGAAGGTGGACGGGTTGGCGGTGGCGATATAGGTAATGTCCTTCCTAGCCAGCGCCAGGCGCAGAATCAGAAGATATTTCGTCAAATGGTCCTTGATGCTGAACACCGCGGGGGGCAGGATGAATTTCCGTTTCATCGGCCAGGGCAGCATTTCGTACATGACACCCGATATGGCACCGGCGGATTTGCCGGTGGTCGTCGTTTCTTCTTCCGCCGCGCCGGTGATGCCAAACAGCGCGCCGCGGAACGCGCGCGGACAGGCGCGGTACTGAAGAAAACCGGCCAGGGCCTGCTGACGCTTGATCTGTGCCAGCATGGTCGGCGTGACCGGCAACAGCTTGGCCGCGCCGGTAGTGCCACTGGTCTTGGCGTAATACAAAGCCGCTTCCGCGGTGACGCCGGGTTTGGCGGTGCTTTCCTGCTGTTCGATGAACGGCTGCAAACTGTTGTAGGTTTGAACCAGGCACAGGCGCTGGTAATCCGCGATGGATTCGATCTCGCCGAAACGATACTGTTGGCCAAAAGCCGTGTCCCGGTTTTGCTGCAGGATTCCACGTAATACCCGCTGCTGTGTCGCCGCCACGTCGTGCGTGGCCAATTCAAGATCTCGCCAATACGTGTGACGAATCTTCGCGAAACCGAGTCGCAACAGGAGATTCATCGCACTTTCGCGCAGCGTGGGCACGAAAACGTCGCGGCTTTCCAGGTTTCTCACGAACGGCCCGAGCAACTGCCGGCCGAAACTCATCGGGTAACGGTCGTTCTGGATACCGGTGCGTCCCAGACGGCGGTCGCGTGGTCGATAGTAGGTGCCGAACGCGATGTCCCAGATGATCGTGGTATTGCTGTAGTTATGGTTGGCCTCTTGCAGGACTTTCGAGTGATGCCAGCGATGCAGCTCGGCGGTGCTGAAAATATAATTGAGGGGACCCAGTCGCAGATGCACGTTGCTGTGCTGGTAAAAGCCATTCACCGCATAGCACACGAAATAGAACGCCAGCACATACTCATTGACCCCGAGCAGAATGAATGGCAGCGAGTCGAAGGTGAAATGCAGGACTTTTTCCAGCGGATGAAAGCGCGCAGTGTTGAGCCAATAGAGCCGGTGGGGGGAATGGTGCACCGCGTGCAGCCGCCACAGCGTCGGATTGGTGTGCGCAAAGCGGTGCACCCAGTAGCGCATCAAGTCCACGAGCACGACCATCAAAATGCCCTGGGCCAGGATCGGCCAGTGATGCGGCCAGATGGCGGAATGCAAATACGGCCGGGTCAGGCCGCTCAATCCCAGCACCACGAGCAACGCGAGCAAAGGCGGCATGACGATCTGGATGACGATCGCGTACAGCGCGTCGGTGTTCCACTCTTTCCTGTCAGGCCGCCAATCAGGGCGGTGCGGCATGAGGCGCTCGAGCACCGGTAATACGATCGCGGCGCAAACAATCACCGGCAGATAAGCACTCGCCCATTTCGGATAACCATGCGCGTTCGCCCAGAGAAACGCGGCGATGGCTAGAAAAAAAGACGTCGGATAAGCCACCACCGCAATGGCTTCCTGCCACAGCGGGCGCAGAGTATTGGAGGGCATTGCGGAGGTCACGGTGTTCATGATCGTTGTGTCGTCGCCTGAAGATGGTAATAGCCCACCACCAGCAGATAACCGGAAATAACGAAATGGAATAGGTTGGGGAGGTAACTGTGGAACCAATAATGTTGAGACAACCCGGTCAGTCCGATAAACAGACGCGCCGCCATGCTCAGAAAATAAACTAGTCCAATGATAAAAAATATCCAGCCTTGCCTACGACTCGGCCGCATCCGGCCTGTTATAAATCGCTGAAGAATCCAGCCATAGAACGCGATGATCAGTATCTGCGAGATCAGCAAGCCTGAATACGGTACGACGCCGCTTTGCCATGCATCAAAGGGCGGAAGGAAAGTAACCTCAACAAAAGATTGCAACAGTTGCGCCAGTACGCGGAAGCAGAACAGTGCCAACAAGACAGACAGTATCAGCACATAAAACTGGTAATGCTTTGTCGGCGCATCGTCAGACAGCATAACCTTTCCCCCCATGTAGGCCACGCCGTGCCCGGGCGTTTCCCGGGCGATATTAGACCCTGCCTACGCTTTCCGGTAAATCTCTGCCCCCTGCTTCACAAACTCCACCGCCTTGGCCTCCATGCCTTTTTGTAGCGCCTCCTCTTCCGACAGCTTCTGGCTGGCGGCGTAGTCGCGGACTTCCTGGGTGATCTTCATGGAACAGAAATGCGGGCCGCACATGCTGCAAAAGTGCGCCAGCTTGGCGCCTTCCTGTGGCAGCGTTTCGTCGTGGAATTCCTGCGCCTTCTCCGGGTCGAGGCCGAGGTTGAACTGATCGGCCCAGCGGAATTCGAAGCGCGCTTTGCTTAGCGCGTTGTCGCGCAGTTGCGCGCCGGGGTGGCCCTTAGCGAGGTCGGCGGCGTGCGCGGCAATTTTGTAAGCAATAATCCCATCGCGCACATCCTGTTTGTCGGGAAGTCCCAGGTGTTCCTTCGGCGTGACGTAGCACAGCATCGCGGTGCCGTACCAGCCGATCTGGGCCGCGCCGATGGCGGACGTGATATGGTCATAGCCGGGCGCGATGTCGGTGGTCAGCGGCCCGAGCGTGTAGAACGGCGCCTCGAAGCAGTCTTCGAGCTCCTTGTCCATGTTCTCTTTAATAAGCTGCATCGGGATGTGGCCCGGGCCTTCGATCATCACCTGCACGTCGTGCTGCCACGCGATCTTGGTGATCTCGCCCAAAGTCTCCAGCTCGGCGAACTGGGCGCGGTCGTTGGCGTCGGCGATCGAGCCGGGGCGCAGGCCGTCGCCGAGCGAGAAGGCGACGTCGTAGGCCTTCATGATCTCGCAGATTTCCGCGAAGTGGGTGTAGAGGAAACTCTCCTGGTGATGAGCCAGGCACCACTTGGCCATGATCGAGCCGCCGCGCGAGACGATGCCGGTGACGCGCTCGGCGGTGAGCGGGATCCACGGCAGGCGTACGCCGGCGTGGACCGTGAAGTAATCCACGCCCTGCTCGGCCTGCTCGATGAGCGTGTCGCGGTAGATTTCCCAAGTGAGTTCCTCGGCCTTGCCGTCCACTTTTTCCAGC
>JACXTT010011351.1_pt1 | contig 11928 bp, 8 predicted proteins | sample 9270951 | NCBI WGS metagenome assembly JACXTT01 (sample SAMN15532306, study PRJNA645909) | rock metagenome | isolation source: weathered quartz diorite | place: Puerto Rico | collected 2017-06-21 | reverse complement strand
CGTCTTCAAGCCGTCGGCGGAGCCGGGAGTGCAGGCCGGCGGGTCGAGCGCGTTCGAGACGTTCTTGTAGCCGAGCTTCTTCCAGCCGTCCTTCGCGTTGCAGCCGGTTCCGGGAGGGCCGGGCGGGATCGGGAAGGGGTGGTGCGTCAGGTTGAAGCCGACGGCGTTGCCGCCGCCGATGTCGGGGATGAGGGGCTGCCCGCCCTTCGTCTGCGGGCGAAGATTGTCGGGGAACGCTGCGCCGAAGTCGAGCGTGCCCTTCATGGTCAGCACCTCGTCGCCGGCGGTGCCGCCGAGCTTCTTCACCGTGAGCTGGGCGTTGGAGATCGTCGTGCCGTTCGCGCAGACGGGCGGCTGCAGCGTCGTCGACGTGGTGGTTGAGCCGCCGACGGTGGTGCTGGTGGTCGCGCCAGGGACGGTGGTCGTGGTGGTCGGCGTCGGGAAGGTGCCCGCGGCCGCCTCGTAGGCGCCGATGTCGCAGCGCTGGGTGCCGTCGTTGTCGCCGTCGACCTCGCGCGGCTGCTGGCGCTGGTCGGTGACGATGGCGGCAGACGTGAAGTCGCTGCAGCCGACGGGGTTCCCGGCCTCGCCGGCCGGGCTGGTCGGGAGCAGCGCGTGGGTCTGGGTGCCGCCGCCGTTGTCGGCGAGCGGGGCGAGCCCCGGGTCGATGGGGTTGGCCCCGGTGCCGATCTGGTCGCCGGCGGCGGGGGTGATCGAGCAGCCGGTACTGTTCCCGAACAGGTTGTAGCCCGACGACTGGACGCCCGCGCCACCGCAGTCGGGCGCGCCCGGGTCCGTGTTGCCGGCGACGATCGTGTTCTTCAGCCGGATCGTGTCCACCTGCCCGGCGAAGAGCGCGCCGCCGCGGGCGGCGTTGGTGGCGCTGTTGGCGGTGACGGTGCTGCTCGCGAGCGTCACGATGCCGCTCCCGGGCCCGGTCGCAACCGCTCCGCCGCCGTCGGTCGCGGAGTTGCCCGACAACGTGCAGTCGATGCAGTCGAACTGCGCGCCCACGTTGTTGCCGACGAACATCGCGCCGCCCTGGCCGGTGGCGGTGTTGCCGGAGAACGTCACGCGCCGGGCGCGCGCCTGACCCGTGATGAAGAGCCCGCCGCCGATTCCGCCGCCGGCGTTGGTCGCGTGGTTCTGGTCGAAGGTGGTGTCGGTGATGGTGAGGAGGGTGGCGTTGCTGTCGATGGCGCCGCCGGCTAGGCCCGAAGACGCGGTGTTGTTGCTGAAGGTGGAGGCGTCGATGGTGATCGGGCCGCCGTCGGTGAGGATGGCGCCGCCGTCTCCGCCGCTGTTGCCGGTGAAGGTGCAGTTCTGGAAGTGGTGCGTGAAGGCCGCGGCGCCGTGGAGGTACACGGCGCCGGCGCCGCCGCCGACGGAAGTGTTGTTGAGGAACGTGACGTTGGTGGCGACCAGGTTCCCGAACAGCACCTGGAGCGCCGGCGCGAAGTTCGCGGTGTTGGCGGCGATGGTGGTGTCGGCGATCGTGTAGGTGACGGTCGTGCCCCCGCTCCCGCCGACGTCGATTGCCGGGGCGAGCGAGTTGCCGGCGACGAGGCAGTTGTCGATGGTGACCGGCCCGTCGGTGCTGCCGACCGCGCGGTGCGCGTTGGCGAGCTGGAGGTGGGTCAGGTGCAGGCTGCCGGTGCTAATGACGTTGAAGAGCTGCGGCTGCCCGGCGCCGGCCTGGATGACGGTCTGGGCGGAGCCGGCGCCGGCGATCGTCATGTCGGTGGCGACGTCGGGGAGCTGGGCGTTGGTGACGTAGGTTCCGGCGGGAACGCCGATTACGTTGGCGCCGCCGAGGGCGTCCGATTCCTCCATCGCGGCGCGGAGCGTGCAAACGGCGCCCGCGGTGGCGCAGACGCCGTTGCCGGGGGTGGCGTCGGAGGCTTCGCCGAGGTCGTCGACGTCGAAGTTGGCGGCGTGGGCGGGGAGGGGACCGGAGAAGATAGCCAAGAAGGCGAGGGAGGCGAGTCGCGTGTAGCTGGTGCTCGCGGCAGGGGCAGTTGTCGATCTCATCCCGGGTTTCCTCAGGCCGTCGCCTTGTCAACGGGCCGCGTTGCTGAGTACGGGGGGGCGTGACAAGTTGCAAACTTGCCTGCAGCCGGCTGTTCGGTCATGCCTCAGGGGGTGCAACCGCGCCAAGCGACCTGGGTATGTTGACGCTCAGTTGGCAACTCGGCGTGCCGCTTGCCGTGGGCTTCCTACTCATTTGTGCAACGCGGCTACCATCAGTTGCCAAGCATCTGAGACTCAAGGCGGTTGCCGAGGACTTCATCGAGAGGCGCCTCTTTTGGATTAGTAGGAACGTTCGAACGTGGCTGCTTCAGCGGTGGGAGATCGTGTTTGTCTTGGTGTTCGCGTCGGTCGGGTACCCCGTGATGAAGGCGTCAGTCAGTCTGCTTGCGGATCCCATTTCAGTCACACCGGCACGCGTCCAGCTGGGTACCGGTGACTTCATCCAAAAAACTCAGCTCCGCATTGTGAATAATTCCGAGGAGGCGCTGTTTGCAATTGCGGTTGATGTCATCGTTGATCCACCCAACGTTTCGCCCTACACAATAGAGCTTGAGATGGATCCCACGCCGGCTCGCGTTCCGCGGTTAGAGTTGGGGAACACAATTGTCTACCCCGAACCGCTGGTTATCCGGGGATTCAAGGAGGGGCACGCATGGGTCCAAACGCGTCTCTACTCCCTTGAGCCGAAGGAGGTTCGGTACGCCACCATATCCAGCTCGGCGCCCGTCCCTTCCGTGGGAACGGTGAGCGTGGCCTCGTACTCCAAGTCGCCACCCACCTTGCAGCAGGAGCTCCCGCCTCGAAGGTGAAGCGAAGGCATCTCGTCGGCCCAGCGTCCCAAAAGACACGCTGGCGAACCACGTGACCGAAAGTCGCAACGAAAGCTCTTCGCGGGCGGGACCTAGAGTTTGAGCCGCACCGCGAGATCGTCGATGGCGTCATCGCGTTCCTCGCCGAGGCTAACGCCCGTTCGTGCAACGACGTACTTGGCCAACTCGTCCTTTGGTGCCTCTGCCTTCGGCGGCGGATCGGGAGGATTCAGCAGCCGATTTAGCGATGCAACGAACAAGTCAGCGACCTGCAGTAGGTCATTGGTCTCAGAGTCCGCAGCCGCAACGACATCGATGACTAGTCGGTGCTCAAATTGAGCCACGGCGGCGTTACGTAGGCGATCCTTTAGGTCTGCCAGCACAAGTTTGTCGGCACTCTCTTCCTCGGCGTCCTTCCAGAGCTGGAGGTTCCTTGGCAGGGGTGCTCGGCCGCTATCGTGCTCGTGCCAAATGCCCTTGACTACCAGGTGATAGATGAGTCTGGGGATCACCTGGGGAGGTTTGCCGGCTCCCGCTCGAGGTACTGCGATGTATTTCAGACTGAGCGCCGAGGCGTTGTCCACAACAACATCGATCGCCGTCTTGTAGTGAGGAAGCGTTTCAGCCTGAACATCGGTGAAGTGGAGTTCCTGACCAAAGCCCGAACTGGCCCGCCACTCTCTCAGCTTCCTCGCGATCCGTAGCGTCTCGGGCCCGTGGAGGATCCACAAGCTCCCCACTAGGAGATGTTCGTGGGTCTTGCCGCTCTCGTCTACGAAGACCGCATAGACGGGCGCTGCGGAATCGCTGGCCGCAATGGCGTCGTCGCGCTCCTCCTCTGAGAGCGTGCCCCGCCGACGTTGAACTTCTTCATCGGCGAGAAAGAGGCGAAAGGTATTCTGAACCGTGGCGCGCGAACGAGAGAGGGTTGTTAGGCGCGGAAGCTCATAGAGGAGGTCCGGGTGAATCGGTCCGCCGGTGAACCGGTCCGGACAAAACGTCTTCCAGTATCGAAGTTGGAGAGTGACGTCCGAATTCCTGGCCTCAGGGTAGTTGTTCAAGACCCAAGCGGTTCTCTCCACGACTGTATTCGGGGTGGAGGAAGCCAGGCGCGCGAGCAACGATTGTCGAGCCTTCTCGATCTTGAGCGCCCTGCCCCCATTTTTGCTCGCGGGAGGCGTGTCCGCCTCCGGAATTTCGGGTTTTTCCATGGTGCGCTATTCCGATCGATGTCCCATCTCGATATGTTGTGACGCAGGCACAAGTGAGTGTCTAGCTAGCGGCCGGAGGCGAGCGGGTTCGACCACGCATCGCCGTCCGCCGTGGAGGGGTGGTTCGCCGGAAGTGCACGATCCGTCGAGGCCCGAGCTACCCGTCATCTCCGCAACGCGTTTTGGTCGATCGCTTCACCAGCGTCTTCGGGCCGATGCCGGCGCTGATGCGCGTCACCGACCCGGAGATCCAGAAGATCCAGGATCACCTGCGCGGCCTCTGCCCGCTCGGCACCGCGTCTGGCGACCAGCTCTACGCCAGCAACTGTGCCGGGTGCCACGGCGACGCCGGCCAGGGCGACGGCAACGGTCGGCCCGACATCCGCTGCACGGTACCGAGCCGCGTCTCGAACGCGCTCCGCAAGGGCCGCGGCAAGGTCGTCGCCGTGATGCCGAGCTGGGGTACGTCGTCGCTCACCGACGCGGAGCTGACCAGCATCCGCGCGTTCGTGAATCCGGGCGCGAACACCGGCACGGCGCTCTTCACGTCTAATTGCTCGACCTGCCGCGGCGCAACCGGCAGCGGCGGCCGCAACGCGAACGACGTCGCGGGGCCGAACATCCGCTGCAAGTCGGCGGCGCAGGTGTCGGACGCGGTCGTCGACGGATTCGGCGGGATGCCGGCGCTGCCGGACCTCACCGCGGGGCAGACGAGCGCGATCGTGACCTTCCTGCGCACGGGCCACCTGGTCAAGGGGGCCGCTCGCGGCGCACTGACCCCTAGCGCTGCACGTCGTACGCGCGGAGCATCCGCTCGGGCCCCCTCGCCCCGGTCCTCGGCTGGTTCACCGAAGGCTTCGACACGCGCGACCTGCAGGACGCAAAGGCTCTGCTGGAGGAGCTATGGTAGGGGCGTGATCACCCCGCTCTCGCGTTCGTGCTGCTGATCTGCCGCGTGCTGCGTTTGCACTCGGCCGGAACGGGGTGCGGTCGCCCTGACGCACACCGCCTTGCCGACGCGCGTCGCGCCGTACTAGACGCGGCAGGGTGTCCTGGCCGCTCGGAGCCCGTGTGCTCCTCCTCCTCCTCCTCGCGGCGGCGTCGGCTGCGCGCAACGCCTCGGCATTCGACGTCGCGGTGGAGCGCCTGCGCGTACCGACGCGCCTCAGGCTGAACGACCGGCGCCCCACGATGCGCGCGCGCGCGACCGTGCGCATCGAGAACCGCGGGGCGACCCCGATCGTGGTGGGCGACGCGGCCACGCTCACCGCGCTCGTGCAACTGAGCGCCACCCCGATTGCCGGGCCGATCGCGTGCGCGCCGCTCCAGATCGCGCCCGTGGTCGCGAAGCGCTTCCCGCTCACCGTCCGTCCCGCGCATGGACGCACCCTCGTCTACACGGTCGACTGCACCTGCGGGCCGAATCCGGGCCGCACGGCCGACTGGACCTTCCGCGCGAGCGTCGATCCCACCGTGCTCGCCGGGAGCGCCGACGACGACCCCGGCGACGACGTCTGTCCGCGCGCGCCCGGCGGGACCGATCCGGGCTGCGGCGTCCTCGGCCCGAACGGAACCCGGGTGGCGCCGACGCTCGACGTGCGCGACGCGCGCGTCGGCGTGGGGTTCGAGCTCCCGGGGCGGTACGGCGTCGGCAGCACGTCGATGACGCTCGTCGACGGCTCGCGGCCGACGATGGCAAACGGGACGTTCCCGGGCGCACCCGACCGCACCCTGCCGACCGTGGTCTGGTACCCGACGGCACCGGACGCGGGCGGCCCCGACGCGGCGTTCGCGAGCGACGGCCGGCCGTTTCCGTTCGTCGTCTTCGGGCACGCGCTCGGCAGCTACAACACGCAGTCGACCTATCTGGCGACGCACCTCGCGAGTCATGGCTACGTCGTGGCGGCGCCCGCGTTCCCGCTGATGTCGCTCGGCGCGCCGGGCGGCTCGACGATCGTCGACGTCCCCGCGCAGGCGGGCGACGTGACGTTCCTCATCGACACGTTCCTCGGCTTCGCTGCCGACTCGCAGCATCGGTTCGCCGGCGGCATCGACGCGGCCCGCATCGGGCTCAGCGGACATTCCGGCGGCGCGCTGACGGCGCTCGTGACGACGTACGACGCCCACCTCCGCGAGCCACGGATCAAGGCGGTCGTGCCGTTCGCGCCGCCGTCGTGCTTCCTGCAGGCGGGGTACTTCGACACCGCCGCCGTGCCGCTGCTGATCCTGCAGGGCGACCACGACCTGCTCGTCGACGTGACCGGCGACGCGGGCGCAGCCTACGGGCGCGCGCAGCCGCCAAAGGTGCTCGTCGTTGTGCACGGCGGGACGCACATCGGCTTCGCCGACGTCGGGGCCACCGCCGGCGACGAGATCGTCTGCTCGCTGTTCCCCGACCGGACGGACCTCGACGCGGAGATCGCGACGCTCCTCACGGCGCTCGGCGGTGCGGCCGACCATGCCTCGACCGCCGGCTGCCCGACCGCATACTGCTCGGGCGACCGCTCGCACGTCAGCGGGCTGCGTCAGCAGCAGATCGGGAAGGAGGTCGCGCTCGCGTTCTTCGAGCAGACCCTGCGCGGCGACGCGACCGCCGGGCGCTACCTGTCGACCCTGGCGGCGCGCAATCCGGACCTCGCGCTCAGCATGGCGCGCTGACTCGGGACGCGGGCAGAGGTCCCGTGGCCGTCGCCTCGATGCTCTCATTCGGGATTGTGCGTCCGCTCCTGTTCCCTCCGGGGACTGTGACCGAGAGTCCAGCGCTCGCCTTCGTCCCACCTCGTAAAGGTTCCGATCCCTTTCGAAGTGGGGATGGGACGACGCGAACTTCGCCTGGCTGGCAGTACTCGGCCATACCGAGCTCCGCGTGGCCGAGGAGCCGGTATCCCGATTCCGGGGTCCTGCCGAGTGCGCTGGTGGTCGGGCGGTGTTCTGTAGTAGCCACTGGACGGGCGCCCGCATGATCCTCCTCTTCTCCCGACCTCCGCCCGGGATGCTCGCGGCCGCGATCCTCGTCGCGGTCGCAGGTGCGGGGGCTTCCGCGGGGGTCACCGCGGCCGCGCCGACGGCCGCGCGCGCGTGCATCAAGGCGTGCAAGTCGACGCGCGGGACCTGCCTCCGCATCGCGAAGAGCCGCAACGCCGCCGTGGCTCCCGCGTGCAGCGGCGACCGCCAAGCGCACCGAACCTGCGTGGCGGGTGTCCGCCACGCCTTCAAGTCGGCGCGCACTGCCTGCCGCACGCTGCTGGCGGACTGCCGCGCCTGCTGCCGCGCGGGCGGGCAGGGGCCGCGCTGCCCCGTCGGCCAGCCGATCGACTTCACGCCACCGGCTCCCCAGGACCTCACGCAGCTCGGCCTGCCGACCGCGGCGAGCGGGCGGCCGATCGTCATTGCCATCCCGGGCGCACAGCTCGAAGTCGACCCCGCGCGGAAGGATGGGCTCACCGGGCTCGGCGCCTGCGCCCACTGGATCACCGAGTGCGTAGCCGGCGGTCACGCGCTCGACGACTGCGCGCGCTCGGCGCCGCCGTGCGGGACGGCGACCCCGTGGGAGGAGCCCGCCGCCTGCTGCGCGCCGCCGTGCTTCGCGCGCTACCAGGAGATGCGTCGCGCCGGGACGGAGGCGGTCGCCGCCTTCGACGCCGTCTATTTCGGCACCGATTCCTGCATGCCCGGCGTGACGGATCTGCTGCGGAAGGGCCGGCAATGATCCGCGGCGTCGCGCTCGCGCTGCTCGTTGTCGCGTCGACTGCGGGGGCGTACGACTCCCGCTGCTACGTCGGCACCGAGGCATGCCACGACGGCCCGCAGGCCGCACGGAACCGCTGGATCGGGCCGAGCGACGAGCATCGCCAGCTCTGGGAGGCGACGGTGGCCCGTTCCGGCGTCCGGGCCGACCTCGCGTCGAACGACTTCACGCTCGACGTCTTCGCCGCCGATGACGTGGTCGCGGAGGGGACGGGGCAGAGCATCCCGACGCTGACACCCGTCGCCTTCGACGACGCGGAGCGCGCCCACCCGCGGACGATGTCCGCCGCCGAGTTCGCGCAGCTCCCGGACTTCGGCTACGCGCTCTGGGACTGGGCGACCGGCTTCGAGACGTGCCCGCTCGGCCTTCCGGGGCCGACGCCGCTCGACGCCTGCCATGCGTTCAAGACCCACATGGGCGCGGTCAACTCGAACCACTTCCTGCCGCAGGCGCAGGCGTTCTACGCCTACTACCACCGGCTGGCGCTCGGGCGCGCGGCGGCGTGCAAGACGATGAAGGACCGGATCGTCGCGCGCGGCGGCCAGGTCTCGGCGTTTCAGTCCTTCGTCGATGCCTGCGGGCAGGAGGCATTCGTCCTGGAAGCGATCGGCCACCATTTCCTCCAGGATGCGTGGTCCACCGGGCACATGTGGGAGCGCTGGGGGTCGCCGGACGTCGTCGACTTCACGGACCTCCCGCAGGCGCTGCTGATCGCGATGACGTCCGGGCTCATCCATGGCGCGCGCGGTGTTCTCCAGGACGCGATCGGGTTCGCGGGCTTCGACGTGAACGATCCGCTCTGCGCCCCCGGGTCGCGCGTCCGCTTCATCCCGGGCCCGATCACGGCGACCGTCGCCGGCCTCGGCGATTTCTACCTCGGCCAGCTTCTTGCGCAGGCCGGCGCCGCCTTCCCGGCGCAGTTCTTCCAGCTCTTCTCGTGCGCCGCGACCTCGATGCGCCAGGTCGCCCGGGCGATGGGGGACGAGCCAGGTGCCCTCGATCCTGCGCTCATCGAGGTCGACGACCCGGCGGGCAGCGCCTGCTTCGCCCAGCGCGTCACCAACGACGCGATGGCCTCAGGGATCGGCCTCGACATGACGTCTCCTCCCCCGCTCAACACGTCGATCCGGCTCGAGCTCAACAGCGTCGCGGTCACGCAGCTCGTGCCGCTCGCGAGCGCGGCCACCGGCGCCGACCTCCAGAACGTGAATCCGATCCTCGTGGCGAAGTACGTCTTCGACCTCTCGAGGATCGTGACCTATGCGCGGCTGCGGTCATTCTTCGCGCCGGACGGCACCGATCTCGCGCGCGGCGGGCTCCCGTCGCTGCTCGGCATCGACCGGAACTCGGTGTACGTCCAGCAGCCGCTGGCGCCGTACGTCGATCCGCCGCTCCCGTGGCCCGGATCGCCCGCCCCGGCGAACGATGCCGCCACCCGCGCGCTCGCGCTCGCGCGCACGTTCCACGCCGCGCACGCGATCGACTGGTGCAACCGGTTCCGGGAGGGAGCGGCCGACGGCAACGACCTCGAGCTGCTGCGCGCCAACGTCCACGTCCTCCAGGCGTCGGGGATCGGCGGCGCCGATCTCGACGCCGCTTGTGACGCCTGCCAGACGTTCGTCTCCCGCAGCCTCCGGGTCGGCACCGACGAGAGCGACTACGACACCACCCGCGAGCCGCTCTGCTTCCACATCGCCGACAACCCCGCGGGCGTGCAGTACGCCTTCCAGGACGGGACCGCGAGCGACACGATCGCTGCGCTTGCGGCTCAGCACTGTGACTGCCAGGCGGCGCCGTGCCAGTCGCCGGTGGCGGTGACGATCCACGATCACTTCGAGCGCTTCACTGCCGGTGCCGGCGAGATCTTCTTCGACACGACCGTCCAGTTCACGTTCTCGGGGGGGACGGTGCTTCTTGCCGAGGACCCGGACGGCACGGGCAACGCGTTCGTCGACGACGAGATCCTCGTCACGGTGACGCATCCGGACCAGACGACGGCGACGTTCGACCACGACTACAGCAACGGCTGCTCCGGGTCGATCACCCACACCAACTCGGACGTGACGGCGTTCTTCCAGCCGGGCGTCAACCAGGTGCGGGTGCAGTTCAAGAACACCTGCGGGGGCAACGCCAGCGCCGACTCGATGTCGCTGGTGGAATGCGGCGGCTGAACGGAGACCCAGGCGAAGAAGGCGGCCGCTCGCGGCCTCGCCCGACGCGGTGAGGATCACGCGTCACGGCGACGAGGCGATCATCGAACTCGTTCCGGCTCTTGACGCCGGGTGGCCGTTTTAGTACTGATTTTGAGAATCGTTCTCACTTGGAGGGAGGCGACATGACGCCGCGGGTGCTACCGCTCCTGGAGACCGTCCTCTTCGTCCTCGTCGGCATGGTCTGGCGGGCCTGGCTGCAGGTCCGGCGCACCGGCAGCACCGGCATCATGCTGTTCCGCAGCGGCGCCGTGCAGGCGGTCCGCGAAGCCGGCATCCTGCTGCTGATGACCGCGTTCCTGGCGCAGGCGGCGGCCCTGATCGCCGGGCGCATCGACGTTCTGCCCCCGCCGTGGCCGCTGGTCGGCGGCGTCATGGTCGCCGTCGGCACCGTGCTCATGGTGATGGCGCAGCTCGACATGGGCGCCTCCTGGCGCATCGGCATCGACGAGGGCGCCAGGCCCGGCCTGGTGACGACCCGCTGGTACGCCTTCTGCCGGAACCCGATCTACCTGTTCATGTTCGTGGTCTTCGGCGGGCTGGCACTCCAGCTGCCGACGCTGCTGTCGGTGCTGCTGTTCGTCGGGCTGTGCGTGGGGATCCCCTGGCAGGTCCGCCACGAGGAGGCGTTCCTCGAGCGCACCTACGGCGCCGAGTTCCGCGCCTACGCGCACCGGGTGGGGCGCTTCCTCCCGGGCATCGGGCGCCTGCCCGACGACGCGCGGCCGTCGGGTGCGGCCGCTCGCGGCTGAGGTGGGTGCGCGGTCGGACCTGAGTCGGCTCAGGATCCCCCGCCGATCGCGTACCGCACGCTCACCTCGGCCGACACCGTCACCTCGCCGGTCGCCACCGGCGTCTCGGCCTCGGCCGTCATCGCGCGCGCCTTCAGCCCGTCGAAGCGCGGGCGCGGCACCACCACCGCTCCCTCGCTGATCGCGACCAGCCGCATCGCCGACACGCCCGCGGCGTCGGCCACCACCTTCGCCTTGTGGAGCGCGTCGGCGACGGCCTTCTTGGTGGCGTCGTCGCGCGCCTGCGCCGCGGTCGGCTCGTCCAGGTCGAAGCTGATGCCGCCGGCGACGTTCGCGCCGGCCTTGATGCCGCCGTCCAGCACCTTGCCGACGTCGGCGATCTTCCGGACCGTGACGCGGACCGTGTTGCTCACCTGATACCCGGTGAGGATCGGCGCCTTCCCCTGCTGCTGCGGGCGGTAGTCGTATTGTGGCGAGATCGCGTAGCCGCTGGTCTGCACGTCCTTCTCGGCGACGCCCGCACCGTGCACGGCGGCGATCACCTTGTCGGCGATCGCGGCGTTCTCGGCGGCGACCTTCGCGGAGTCGGCGCCCTGCGTCTGCACGCCGAGCGTCACGACGGCGACGTCGGGGCGGACGCGCACCTCGCCGTTGCCCTGCACCGTGATCCCGCTCGTGTCGTCGGCGCGAGCGCTCATCGCTACGAGGAGCATCGCGATCACCGTCGCTGCGATTCGCTGCATGCCGATCCTCCCTTCGTCCGGGCCGACACTACGTGCGCGACGCCCGCGCGCCAAGCGGGCGTCCCACCCTGGTGCGACCTGCGGTCGCACGCTACCTTTGCCTCGTGGCCCTCTTGACCCCCCTCAACCCGGACGAGCGCACGACGTTCCTGGTCGTGATGCTGCCGCAGAAGAGCCTGCGGAAGCTCGTCGGGCGTCTCGGGACGGCGGAGAAGGGGGTCCGCGTCGAGTCGCTGTCGGCGTGGGACCTCGCCTGGTCGCTGGTCGACTACTACGAGACCGATCGCGAGGTCTCGGCGGAGGTCGACCGGACGCTGGTGAAGGACGTCGGCGACTCGCCGCTCGCGTCGGCGGTGGCGGCCGACGGCGGCGCCGCGTCGGTCGGTGATCTGCTGCTGCGCTCCCGCGACCCGGCGAGGGACCT
>JACXTT010011350.1_pt1 | contig 11930 bp, 8 predicted proteins | sample 9270951 | NCBI WGS metagenome assembly JACXTT01 (sample SAMN15532306, study PRJNA645909) | rock metagenome | isolation source: weathered quartz diorite | place: Puerto Rico | collected 2017-06-21 | reverse complement strand
TTCTCGGTTTTTGCGAATGCGGCGGTTGAAGCGAGCGTGGCAAGGCATGCGGCAAGCAAGACGCGGCTGTGGTTCATTCTGGATTCTCCCCTGGTGACGGTGTGCGGCGCATTCTACTTCAGGCGTGCGGCGGTGAGACGGGTTGGTACGACTGGCCGCCGCCGTAGCTTGCGAGCGGCTTGAGCGTTCCGCCCTTACGCACTTTCACCGCGCAGTACTTGAGCTCGGCGATCTTGCCGAACGGATCGAGCGCGGGATTGGTGAGCAGGTTCGCCGCCGCCTCGTAGAACGCGAACGGGATGAAGACCGTGCCGCGCGGCGTGCCTTCGTCGGCGCGTGCCGTGAGCGCAATCTCGCCCCGGCGCGAGGCGATGGTGACGACGTCGCCCGCTTTCGCGCCCATCGCGTCGAGGTCGAGCGGATGGAGCGACCCCACCGCGAGCGGCTCGATCGCGTCCAGCACGGATGCGCGCCGCGTCATGGAGCCCGTGTGCCAATGCTCGAGCTGCCGGCCGGTGATGAGCACGTAGGGATACGCGTCGTCCGGCCGCTCGTCCGCGGGGATGAGGTCCGCGGGAACGAACTTGCCCCGTCCATCCCTGGTCGGAAAATTCTCGGTGAAGACGACGGGCTGTCCCGGATCGTCCTCGGTGCGGCACGGATACGTCACCGACGATTGCTCCTCGAGGCGCTTCCACGAGATGCCGCCGATGGAATTCATCGCCTGGCGCATCTCTTCGTACACCTGCGCAACGCCGCTCTCCGGCCCCGCGTAGGTCCATTTCAAGCCCAGGCGCTTCGCGATCTCCTGGATGATCCACAGGTCCTGGCGCGCGTCGCCCGGCATGTCGAGCGCGCGCCGTCCGAGCTGCACCATGCGGTCGGTATTGGTGACGGTGCCGGTCTTCTCCGGCCATGCCGATGCCGGCAGCACGATGTCGGCGAGGTAGGCTGTCTCGGTGAGGAAGATGTCCTGCACGACGAGGCAGTCGAGGTCCGCGAGGCCTTCGCGCGCATGGTTCGCGTTGGGATCCGACATCGCGGGGTTCTCGCCCATAATGTACATGCCCTTGATCTTGCCGTCGCACGCGGCGTCCATGATCTCGACGACGGTGAGGCCCGGCTTCTTGTCGAGCTTCGTCGCCCAGAACTTCTCGAAGCGCGCGTTCGCCTCCGGATTGTCGACGCGCTGGTAGTCGGGATACATCATCGGGATCAGCCCCGCGTCGCTCGCGCCCTGGACGTTGTTCTGCCCGCGCAGGGGATGCAGGCCCGTGCCCGGCCGGCCGATCTGGCCGGTCATGAGCGTGAGCGCGATGAGGCAGCGCGCGTTGTCGGTGCCGTGCACGTGCTGCGAGATTCCCATGCCCCAGAGGATGATCGAAGCCTTCGACCTCGCGTAGGCGCGCGCGACTTCGCGAATGGTCTCCGCGGGAATGCCGCAGAGGGGCGCCATCGCCTCGGGGCTGAAGCCCTTCGCGTTCTGCTTCAACGCCTCGAAGTTCGTCGTGCGCTGGCGCACGAACTCCTCGTCGACGAGGTTCTCTTCGAGGATCGTATAGATCATGGCGTTCAGGAGCGCGACGTCCATGTCCGGCGTGAACTGCAGGAAACGCCACGCGTGGCGCGCGAGGTCGTTGCGCCGCGGGTCGGCGACGACGAGCTTCGCGCCGCGTTCGGCCGCGTTCTTGATCCAGGTCGCCGCGACCGGATGGTTCGACGTCGGGTTCGCGCCGATCAGGAAGATCAGCTCGGCGAATTCGACGTCGGACACCTGGTTCGACACGGCGCCCGAGCCGATGCCCTCGAGGAGCGCCGCGACCGAGGAGGCGTGGCAGAGCCGCGTGCAGTGGTCGACGTTGTTGGTGCCGAAGCCGGTGCGCACGAGCTTCTGGAAGAGATAGGCCTCCTCGTTCGAGCCCTTCGCGCTGCCGAAGCCGGCGAGCGCGCCGGGGCCGAGCTTGTCGCGGATGCCGGCGAGCTTCGAGCCGGCGAGATCGAGCGCCTCCTGCCACGTCGCTTCGCGGAAGACGTCGCTCCAGCGCGTCGGATCGACGGTGAAGTCGGCGGTCTTCTTCACGCCGGGCTTGCGGATGAGGGGCTTCGTGAGCCGATGCGGATGGTGCACGTAGTCGAACCCGAAGCGGCCCTTCACGCACAGGCGCTCGTGGTTCGCGGGGCCGTCCTTGCCCTCGACCCGCACGATCCTGTTGTCCTTCACGTGATACGTGAGCTGGCAGCCGACGCCGCAATACGGGCACACCGAATCGACCGTCTTGTCGGCGATGACCTTGTAGGCATTCTTCGCGGGCGCGAGCGCTCCGGTCGGGCACGCCTGCACGCATTCGCCGCATGCGACGCATGTCGATTCGCCCATCGGGTCGTCGAAGTCGAAGACGATCTTCGACTCGAGGCCGCGGAAGGCGTAGCCGATGACGTCGTTCACCTGCTCTTCGCGGCAAGCGCGGACGCAGCGCGTGCACTGGATGCACGCGTCGAGGTTCACGCTCATCGCGGGATGCGAATCGTCGGCGAAGGGCTGGCGGCGCGGCGCGAAGCGCGAGCGCGTGACGCCGAGCTCGCCCGCCCAGCGGAAGAGCTCGTTCGCGCCGGGCTTGAGGTCGTCCTTCGGCACGTCGGACATGAGCAGCTCCACCACCATCTTCTGCGAGGCGAGCGCGCGCGGCGAATTGCTCTGCACGTCCATGTCCTTCGCCGGCTGGCGGCAGCACGAGGGCGCGAGCACGCGCTCGCCCTTGATCTCGACCATGCACGCGCGGCAGTTGCCGTCGGGACGGTAGCCTTCCTTGTAGCAGAGGTGCGGGATGTCGACGCCGTGGCGCTTCGCCGCCTGGATGATGGTCTCGCCCGCGAACGCCGAGATCGTCTCGCCGTTCAACTTGAAGTCGATGGTCTCGGCCTTGCCGACCGGGTCGTTCATTTTCATCCGATTCGAACCGGGGTCAGACCCCGGTTTCCGTCGTTGCTTGGTTTGGGGTCTGACCCCGGTTCGAATCTCATCGTCAGACCTCGTGCGGAAAGTGCTTCACGACCATGCGGATGGGGTTGGGCGCGGCCTGGCCGAGGCCGCAGATCGAAGCGTCGGCCATCGCGACCGAGAGCTCCTCGAGGAGCGCCCGGTCCCACTTCTTCGCTTCCATGAGGTGCGCCGCCTTCGCGGTGCCGACGCGGCACGGCGTGCACTGGCCGCACGACTCGTGCTCGAAGAAGCGCATGAGGTTCAACGCCGCGTCGCGCGCCTTGTCGTGCTGCGACAGCACGATCACCGCGGCCGAGCCGATGAAGCAGCCGTGGGGCTGCAGCGTGTCGAAGTCGAGCGGGATATCGCCCATCGAGGCGGGCAGGATGCCGCCCGAGGCGCCGCCGGGGAGATACGCGTAGAGCTCGTGGCCGTCGAGCATGCCGCCGCAGTATTCGGCGATGAGCTCCTTCACCGTGATGCCCGCGGGCGCGAGGTGCACGCCGGGCTTCTTCACGCGGCCCGACACCGAGAACGAGCGCAGCCCCTTGCGTCCGTGGCGCCCGTGCTTCGAGAACCACGCCGGTCCCTGCTCGATGAGGTCGCGCACCCAGAGCAGCGTCTCCATGTTGTGCTCGAGCGTCGGCCGGTCGAACACGCCGACCTGCGCCACGTATGGCGGGCGAAGCCGCGGCATGCCGCGCTTGCCCTCGATCGATTCGATCATCGCGGACTCTTCGCCGCAGATGTAGGCACCGGCGCCGCGGCGCAAGCTGATGCGCGGGAGCTGCGCCGGCGGATCGGCCTGCAGCGCTTTCAGCTCGCGCTCGAGCATCTCGCGGCACGCGTGGTATTCGTCGCGCAGGTAGATGTAGATGTCGTCGATGCCGACAGCCCACGCGGCGATGAGCATGCCCTCGAGAAAGCGGTGCGGATCGCGCTCGAGGTAGTGGCGATCCTTGAACGTGCCCGGCTCGCCTTCGTCGATGTTGACCGCCATGATGCGCGGCGCCGGCTCCGCGCGCACGATCTTCCACTTGCGTCCGGCCGGGAATCCCGCGCCGCCGAGGCCGCGCAGTCCCGCGTCTTCCATGGTCTTGATGACGGACTCGACGTCGCGCTTGCCGCTCGCGCACTCGACCCAGGTCTTGTAGCCGCCCTGCTGGCGATACTCGCGGTATGTGTGCGAGTGCAGCGCCTGGTGATGCGGATGCGTGCTGCCTTCCTTCACGCAGCGCGCGACCTCCTCCGCCTTCGCATGTCCGAACGCGTTCTGGCCGACGCACACGGCGGGGGCCTCGGCGCAGCGCCCGATGCACGGCGCGCGCAGCACGCGCACGTCGGGACCCACGAGCGACGGCAGCTTCGCGATGAGGTCCTCCGCGCCCGCCATCGCGCACGAGAGCGTCTCGCAGACGCGCACCGTCACCTTCGGCGGCGCCTTCTCGCCTTCCTTCACCACGTCGAAGTGGTGATAGAAGGTCGCGACCTCGTAGACCTCGGCCTGGGCGAGCTTCATCAGCTCGGCCAGCGCATTGAGATGCGCGGCGGAGAGGTGGTTGTAGCGGTCCTGGATGCGGTGCAGGTTCTCGATGAGGTACTGGCGATCGACCGGTACGCCGGCGATGAGCGCGGCCACTTCCTCGCGCGCGGCGGGATCGACGGGACGGCCCTTCGGCACCGTGCGCGGCCGGCGGATCTTCGAGAGCGGGATGGCGACTTGGGAGCTCATGGCCTGGCGGACACCTCAGCGCCTGGGCGCCTCGAGCAGCGCCTGGATGCGCGCCTCGAACTGCGGCAGCGGCTGCGCGCCGACGATCTTCTCGCCTTGCACGGAGTCGCCGCCGGTGCGCCCGATCACGAAGGTCGGCGTGCCGCTCACGGCCGCGGTGTTCTCCGCGTCGGCGATGTCGGACTCCAGCGCCCTGCTCACGCGCTCGTCGGCGATGCACGCCTGCAGCTTTTTCTGGTCGAGCTTCAGGTCGCCCGCGAGCTTCACCATCGTCTCGGTGTCGAGCGCGTTGGTGATGAGCGCGTGGCGCATCTCCCAGAACTTCCCCTGGTCGCCCGCGCAGCGCGCGACCTTCGCCGCGGGCAGCGCGCGCGGATGGAACGGCAGCGGATAGTCGCGGCTCACGTAGCGCACCTTGCCCGTGTCGATGTACTTCTTCTTGATCTGGTCGAACGACGCGTTGTGGAATGCGCGGCAGAACGGGCATTCGTAGTCGGTGAATTCCACCATCGTCACCGGCGCGTCGGCCTTGCCGAGCGCGTAGGCGCCCTTGACGCTCACTTTCACCGGCCCCTGCGGAACGGGCTGTGGCGCTTGCGCCGGCGCGGCCTGCGCGCCGCGCTCGAGCAGCCCGCGGATCGCGCGAAGCTCCTGCAGGATCTGGTCGGCCTGTTCCGAGCTGATGCCTTCGGCGAGCGCCACCGACGAGACGAACGCCGCGAATGCGAGGACCGCGAGGCGGGCGCGCATCACAGCACGCTCTTCACGAGCTTGCCCATTTCGGCGGGATTGCGCGTGACCTTGATGCCGCATTCCTCCATCACGGAGAGCTTCTCCTGCGCGGTGCCCTTGCCACCGGAAATGATCGCGCCCGCGTGGCCCATGCGTTTCCCCGGGGGCGCGGTGACGCCGGCGATGAAGCCGACGACCGGCTTCTTCATGTTGGCCTTGACCCAGCGCGCGGCGCTCTCCTCGTCGGTGCCGCCGATCTCGCCGATCATGATCACCGCCTCGGTATTCGGATCGTCATTGAACATCTTCAGGACCTCGATGTGCTTGAGACCATTCACGGGATCGCCACCGATGCCGACCGCGGACGATTGGCCGAGCCCGAGCGCGGTCACCTGCCCGACCGCTTCGTACGTGAGCGTGCCCGAGCGCGACACGATGCCGATGCGGCCCTTGCGGTGGATGTGGCCCGGCATGATGCCGATCTTGATCTCGTCGGGCGTGATCGTGCCGGGACAGTTGGGCCCGAGCAGGACCGTCTTCCTGCCCTTCATCTTCGCGCGCGTCTTCACCATGTCGCGCACCGGGATGCCCTCGGTGATGCAGATGACGAGGTCGAGGTCCGCGTCGACCGCCTCGTCGATGGCGGCGGCCGCGAAGGGCGGCGGCACGTAGATCACGGAGACGCTCGCGCCGGTCTTCTCCTTCGCTTCCCTGACCGTGCCGTAGTTCGGGATCCCCTCGAAATCCTCGCCCGCCTTCTTGGGATTCACGCCCGCGACGAAGCAGCTCCTGCCGTTGGCGTAGTCGCGGCACATCTTCGTGTGGAACTGGCCGGTCTTGCCGGTGATGCCCTGGGTGATGACCCTGGTGTTGCGATCGATGAGGATGGACATGTGTTCCCCTACGCGGCGACGGCCTGCTGCTTGCGTGCGGCGGCGACGACTTTCTGGGCGGCATCGCCCATGTCGTTCGCGGAGATGATCGGCAGGCCCGAGTCGGCGAGGATCTTCTTGCCGAGATCCACGTTCGTTCCCTCGAGGCGGACGACGAGCGGCACCTTGAGCGCGACCTGCTTCGCCGCTGCCACGACGCCGGTGGCGATGACGTCGCACTTCATGATGCCGCCGAAGATGTTGACGAGGATCGCCGAGAGCTTCGGGTTGCGCAGCATGATCTTGAACGCCTCGGTGACCTTCTCGGCGGTGGCGCCGCCGCCCACGTCGAGGAAGTTCGCGGGCTTGCCGCCGAAGAGCTTGATCGTGTCCATGGTCGCCATCGCCAGTCCCGCGCCGTTCACGAGGCAGCCGATGTCGCCGTCGAGCTGGATGTAGTTCAGGTCGAACTTCGACGCCTCGACCTCCGCCGGATCCTCCTCGTCGAGGTCGCGCAGCTGCACGATCTCCGGGTGGCGGAAGAGCGCGTTGTCGTCGAAGTTGAGCTTCGCGTCGAGCGCGACGACGCGGTTGTCGCCGGTGACGATGAGCGGATTCACCTCGACGAGCGAGCAGTCCTTCTCGTCGAAGCACTTGTAGAGGCCCTTGAAGAGGTCGCGCGCCTGCGGGATGAGCGCGGCGGGTACGCCGATCTTGCGCGCGACGTCCTCAGCGTCCTCGTCGTTCAGCCCCGCGAACGGATCGACCGCGACCTTGTGGATCTTCTCCGGCGTCTTCGCGGCGACTTCCTCGATGTCCATGCCGCCCTCGCTCGATGCCATGAGCACGGCGCGCTGGATGCCGCGATCGACGACGAGCGCGACGTAGAGCTCCTTGCGGATGTCGGCGCCCTCCTCGATGAGGAGCCGGCGCACGACGCGCCCGTGCGGACCGGTCTGGTGCGTGACGAGCGTCATCCCGAGCATCTTCGAGGCGAGGTCGCGCACTTCGTCGATGGAGCGCGCGAGCTTCACGCCGCCGCCCTTGCCGCGGCCGCCGGCGTGGATCTGGGCCTTCACCACCCAGACCTTCCCGCCGAGCTTCTTCGCCGCCTCGACCGCTTCGTCGGCGGAGAACGCGGGAAAGCCGCGCGGCGTCGCCACGCCGAAGCTGCGAAAGAGGTCCTTGCCCTGGTATTCGTGGATGTTCATGGAGATGTCGCCACGCGAGAGGCGCGGCCAGAAGATGGACTACGACGACAATTTTATCAGCGGGCCACGGGGCCCGTTCCTTGACCTAGGACAGGTTGATTCCCGAGGCTGCCTACGCGCGGTCTCAGTGGTGGTCGGCTTCGTCCGCCGCATCCACCGCTTCGATGCCTGTGTACCACTTCGGGTAGTAGCGTCCCACGGCCGGAGCATCGCTCGCCAGCGCGTGGCAGCGATCGAGCTGGAAGGGCTTCTGCGCCGGATCCTGCAGGCGCTGTCCCGCCATGGTCTGGAATGTGCCGGTGGCGAGCACGGCGGCGAGCTCGGAGATGTGGGTACAGCCTTGCACGCCGCCGAAGAGCTCCTTCAGCTTCTCGTGATAGCCCGGGCGGATCGCCAGGCCGATGAGCTTGCGGTACGCCGGCACGATCGCATCGCAATGGTCGACGTACGGCATCGCGTCCATCGACGCGGCGGCATCGACGATCGTGAGCGTGCGATCGACCGTGATCCTGAGCCACATGGAATGGATCGGCTCGCCGGCGCGACGCACGCCCGCGGCGAGCTTGAAGTCGAAGGGCTTCGCGTCGACGAGCCTCGCTTCGATGTCGTACAGCCCGTCGGCGCGCTTGTAGCCCTGGATCTCGATCGTGCGCCGGTGCAGCGGCTCGCGCGCGGCCGGCACCTCAGGCGCTGGCATTCGCCGCAGCCGCCTTCGCGCCCGTGCGCGCCGCGCGGATCGCCGCGGCGAACTCCGCTCCCGTCTGGAAGCGATCGGCCTCGAAGTTCTTCGCGAGCGCCTTCTCGATGAGCGCGTCCACGTACGCCGGCAGCCCCGTGTTGAACTCGCGGATCGGCGGATGCGGATTGTTCGCGATCGCGAACATGAGCTGCGTCATCGACTCGCCCTCGAACGGCAGCCGCCCCGCGAGCATCTGGTAGAGCGTCACGCCGAGCGAGAAGAGGTCCGAGCGCCCGTCGATCTTGCGGCCGGCGAGCTGCTCGGGCGACATGTACGACGGCGTGCCGAGCACCATGCCGGTCTTCGTCTTCGACGAGTCGGTGATGCGCGCGATGCCGAAGTCGGTGACCTTCACCGTGTCGCTCTCGACCTCGTACATGATGTTCGCCGGCTTGATGTCGCGGTGCACGATGCCCATCGTGTGCGCGTAGCCGAGCGCATCGGCGACGCGCTCGATGATCGAGAGCACCTTCTCGGGCGCAAGCAGGTTCGGCTGCTTCGTGTACGGCACGAGGTCCTTGCCCTTCAGGAACTCCATCGCGATGTAGCACAGGTCGTGCTCCTCGCCCGCGTCGTAGATCGTGACGATGTTGGGGTGCGTGAGGCGCCCCGCGGTCTCGGCCTCGCGGAAGAAGCGCTCCTTCGCTTCCGTGAGCTCGTCGGCCTCGAACTCCGCCGACAACGCCATCGTCTTGATCGCGACGATGCGGCCGATCTTCGGGTCCTTGCCGCCGTACACCACGCCCATCGCGCCCTTGCCGAGCTCCTTCTCGACCTGGTAGCGGCCGAGCATCGGCTTCTCCGCCGCCGCGCCGCCCGAGAGGATCATCGTGCCCTGCGTCGTGCGCGCCGAGGCCGAGCCGCCGAGGATGATGGTCTCGGAGAGCTGCTTGTTGCGCCCGAGGCGCTCCTCGATGTCCTTGAACTTCGGATCGTGCGTGGACATGTAGCGGAAGACGCTCTCGGCCTTGTTGAATTGCCGGCGGCGCTCGAAGTCGAGCGCGAGCGAGTAGAGGTTCTCCATCACCTCCTCGTTGAGAGGGGCCTTGCGGAACTTGTCGAACGCCATGTCGAGCTGGCCCTGCTGCTGGAACGCAAGACCCAGCATGCGATTCGATTCCGCGCTCGCGACGTCCGCCGCTTCCTTGCCGCGCTCGGTGACGAGGTAGCGCTTCGTCGTGAGCGCCGCGTGGCCGACGACGAGCAGCGCCGCGGGCGTCATGAGCTGCAGCCACAGGCCGCCGCCCACCATCGCGCCGAGGTGCGCCGCGAAGATCACCACCAGCAGACCCGCGCTGAACATCGCGGCCGTGCCGGCGCCCAGGCGCGGCAGCAGCGCGATGAGATACGCGGCCACGAGCAGGTATGCGGCGAGCGAAGCCCACGGCCCCCACGTCGGCGCGACGAAGAAATGCTCCTGCAGGATCGAGGAGACCGAGTGCGCGAGCGTCTGCACCGGCGCCATCGAAGGCGAGATCGGCGTCACCTGGCTCGCGCCGATGCCCGTGGCGGTCGCGCCGATGAGCACGATCTTGTCGGCGTACTTGGCCGCGGGGATCTTGCCCGAGTAGACGTCGTAGAACGAGTCGATCGGGAAGGCGGCTGCGCCCGAGCGATCCTTGTAGAAATAGGTGTACATCTGGCCGGCATCGTCGGTGCGGATCGTCTTGCCGCCGACCGAGACGCTCTCGCCGAGCTTCGCCTTGATGTCCTTCGAAGTGAGGTTGAGGCTCTTCGCCGCGATGAGGAGCGAGAGCGACGGATACTGCTGGCCGTAGAAATCCATCACCAGCGGCTCGAAGCGCACCGCGCCGTCCTCGTCGAGGCTCGAATTGAGGAAGCCGACGCCCGCGGCATTCGCGCCGATCTGGTCGATCGGAATGAGCGGCGCCGCGCCGTAGAGGAACTGGCCGCCCGTTCCGGTGAAGCCGCCGATCGTGTTCTTCGACACGGATTCGGGCAGCGGCTTGTCGGGCTTGCCCGGCGGCGGGACGACGGAGACTTCGGCGAAGGTGAGCGGCAGCAGCACGTTGCCCGCCTTCTTCACGCTCGCGGCGAGGCGCACGTCGCTGTTGAGCGCGACGGACGCTTCACCGAGGATCTTGCCGATCTCGGCGACCTCGGCCGGCGGCTGCGCGCCCTGCGCCGCGGGTGTCGCGCCGCCGATCGGCGCCACGCCGGGCACTTCCTGCGCGATTGCGCCGGGATACGCCTTGTTGTAGACGTCGAGCATTTTCTCGACGTAGGCGAGGCCCGGGTCCTTCTGCGGCTCGGAGAGGATGATCGTCGAGCCGATCACCTTGGCCTTCGCGGCGGCGAGCTGGTCGATGAGCTTCGCCTGCACCTCGCGCGGCCACGGCCAGCGGCCGATGTTGGCGATGGATTGCTCGTCGATCGCGATGACGGCGACCTTGTCGCTGGGAGCCTTCGACGTCATCTTTACGCCGAGGTCGTATGCCCAGCGCTCGAGCCCGGGGATGATCCCCGAGACGCGCGCGTAACCGAACAGCGCGATGGCGATCACCAGGCCGAGGAACCAGTCGGCCTTCCAGAATGCGCTCTTCATGACCCCTCCCTGAGTCCTGATAGCGAGCCCATCTTACAGGGATGCGGCGCGTGGTTCAGCTTCCGATATCCACCGTCTGGCCTACGCCGGCCGCCTTCGCCCGCTTGAGCAGCTCGGCGCCGATGGCCAGGTCCTGGATCGCCATGCCCTGGGACTCGAAGAGGGTGATCTGTTCGGCGGATGTCCGCCCCGGCCTCACGCCCGCGATGACCTCGCCGAGCTCGGTGAGGGCGCCCACGTGCAGGCGCCCCTTCTCGAGCGCCGGCAGCAGGTCGCCCGCTTCCTTGAGGGCGCTGGGACGCGAGTCGACCACGACGATCGATGCGCGCCGCACGGTGGCCTCGTCGATCTCCTGGCGCAGGAGCGAGTTCGAGCCCGCGGCGTTGACGTGCGTGCCGGGCGCGAGCGCTTCGCCGTTGAAGACGGGCGTGGCCGAGGTCGTGATCGTCACCACGATGTCGGCGCCCTTGACGGCGTCGTCGGGAGAGGCGGCGGGCACAATGTCGAGCGAGAGCCTGGCGCGCATCTCGTCGCAGAATTTCTTCACTTTCTCGGCGGTGCGGGAGAACACCTTCACGCGCTCGAGCTTGCGCACCGCGGCGAGCGCCTCGAGCTGGCCGCGCGCCTGCCAGCCCGACCCGAAGATCGCGGCCGTCCTCGCGTCCTCGCGCGCGAGCCATTTCGCCGCCACGCCGCCCGCGGCGCCGGTGCGCATCATGCCCATCCTGTTCGCCTCGATGATGCCCTCGAGGTTGCCGCGCTCGGCGCTGAAGACGTAGACGAGGAAGCGGATGCTCTCGCGGCTCGAGGTGTACGCCTTGTAGCCGAAGACGCCCGAGCTCGGCACCGCGCCTTGGAGGATGTGGAGCGCAGCTTTCGGCAAGCGCGTGCGCTCGCGCGGCACGTCGATCGCGTTGCCGGTGGAGTATTCGCGATGCACGCGCTCGATGAGCTGCAGCGTGAGCGGCATCGTGAGGAGCTGCTCGACTTCTGATTCGCGCAGGAGAAGGGCCATGGGCCGATTCTATACAATGCCCCGCGTGAGAATCCCTGGTTCCGTGCTTGCCGCGTGCGCCGCGGCGCTCGCGCTCGCCGCGG
>JACXTT010011349.1_pt1 | contig 11930 bp, 7 predicted proteins | sample 9270951 | NCBI WGS metagenome assembly JACXTT01 (sample SAMN15532306, study PRJNA645909) | rock metagenome | isolation source: weathered quartz diorite | place: Puerto Rico | collected 2017-06-21 | reverse complement strand
GAGCAGCCGTTTCATGACCGCGATCAACCGCCGGGTCAGCGCCTTCCTCGGCCGTGCCACGGCCCCGCAGAACGTCGACGACGAGCGGGTCGGTGGTATCAACCAGGCCTATGCCTGGAGCAAGCGCTCCAGCGACCGCATCAGCGGCGTGGTCAAGCGCTTCAAGCGCGCCAATCCCAAGGCGTATCGCGCCATGCGTCCGGTACTGGCGGTCGTGGTGTTCGCGGCCCTCGGTTATTGGTTGTTCGGCTAAGTTGTTGCATTGGATCCCGAGCGCTGGTTATAGTCGGCGCTCGGTGTCTCAACCGATTCACCTTCCCCTGCAAAAGATCAGCACATGCCCGTTTCCTTGCTCAATGCGGTAGTCGATTCAGCGCTCAACGCTGTGGTCGTGCCGTGCGGGAACCAGCAGCCTGTGCAGATCAGTCACTACCCCCCACCTGTCAGTAGCACGCCGGTGTACGCAGTCGTATCACCGCCGGGTGTTGGCTTTTCGGGCTGATTGGCAGCGTTTGCCGTTCACCCTGTGCCCGCCTGAAAAAACTACTGAATGTTCAGCTTTGCGCTGAATCGGCTTTTGCCTGAATCACGGGTGGTATCCATGTCGGCTTTTTCAAAACAATCCGCGACCGCGGCGGCCTCGACGAGTCTGTTTGTCCTGCTCTGGAGCAGCGGGGCGATCTTCTCCAAATGGGGGTTGGCCCACGCCTCGCCGTTCGCTTTCCTGTTGATCCGTTTTTGCATCGCCCTGTTGGGTTTGGTGGTGCTGGTCCCGTTGCTCAAGCTCAAATTGCCCCGGCTAGGCCGGCCAATGCTTTATGCGGCGGCGACCGGCCTGGTGTTGCTGGGGGCCTATCAGATTTTCTATCTGCTGGCCCTGGACTTGAAGGTCACGCCCGGTGTCATGGCGACGATCATGGGGGTGCAACCGATCCTGACGGCGGTACTGATGGAGCGCCGGCGCTCCTGGAGCCGGATGTTCGGCCTGGGGCTGGGGTTGGCGGGGCTGATCCTGGTGGTTTACCAGGGCATCGGCCTGGCCGGCATGTCCCTGGCTGGGATGTTGTTCGGTCTGCTGGCCCTGGCCAGCATGACCGCGGGTTCGATCATGCAGAAGCGCATCACCGATAATCCCCTGGGCACGCTGCCGGTGCAGTACCTGGCCGGGTTGTTGCTGTGCGGGGTCTTCGTGCCGTTCCAGCCGTTCCACTTCGAAACCGGCAGCGGCTTTATCCTGCCGGTGCTGTGGATGGGGCTGGTGGTGTCGGTGCTGGCGACCTTGTTGCTGTACCGGCTGATTGCCCGGGGTAACCTGGTCAATGTCACCAGCCTGTTCTACCTGGTGCCGGCGGTGACGGCGGTGATGGACTACCTGATCTTCGGTAATCGGTTGGCGGTCCTGAGCATGCTTGGAATGGGGCTGATCATCGTCGGGTTGGTGTTCGTGTTCCGCAAGCGTGCCTGACGGCAGGTAGGCGGCGGTTTGCCTGCGATAGCGGTGGTGAGTCTGCCATCGCTATCGCCAGCAAGCTGGCTCCTACAGGATCCCGGTCGTACACAGAACCCTGATTCGACACGGACACTGTAGGAGCCAGCTTGCTGGCGATGGCGTCAGTCGGTACACCACAACATTAGCGGTCAGCCACACTGGCCGCCTTCAGCCCCGCCCCGGGTTTCAACACCAGCCACAACGCCAGCGCAATCAACACCCCGCCATACACATGGGCCAGCGACAGCGGCTCGCCGAGAAACAGCGCCCCCCACAAGACCCCGAACGCCGGAATCATGAAGGTCACGGTCATCGACTTGACCGGGCCAATATTGCTGAGCAGCTTGAAGTACATGATGTAGGCAAACGCCGTACATACCAGGCCCAGGCCCAGCAGCGACAGCCACACACTGATCCCGCCCCAACTGGCCGGAGGCTGGGTAATGGCGCTATAACCGAAGAACGGCAGGATCACCAGGGTCGCGCCGAACATGCTGCCCATGGCCGATAGCCGCGGATCGAGGCCACCCTGGTGGTCGAGCCAGCGGCGGGTGAGGAAACCGGCGAAGCCGTAGCTGGTGGTCGCCAGCAGGCACGCCGCGGCGCCCATCAACAATTCAAGGTTGAAGGTCACAGGTCCCGCGCGGGTCAGCACCGCGACCCCGAACAGCCCGAGGAAGATCCCGAGCAGCTTGCTCAGGCTCAGTTTCTCATGGAAGAACAAGCCACCGATCAGCACGCCCATCAGCGGCGTGGTGGCGTTGAAGATCGAGGAGTAGCCAGCAGGCAGCACCTGGGCGGCGACCGAGTACAGCGTCGCCGGTAGCCCGGAGTTGATCACGCCGAGCATCAGGCAGACCTTGAACTTGCCTTTGAAATCCCAGTTGACGCGCATCAGCGTGAGGATCACCAGCAGCCCGACAGCGGCAATCGAGACACGGAAAAAGGCGGTCGGAAAGGCGCCGAGCACCGGAGCAATGATCCGCATGAACAGGAAACTGGCGCCCCAGACAGCGGCCAGCATGAACATGCGCAGAATATCGACGGGTTTCACGGTGGCTTCCTTGGCAGGGTAGGGCGAGCAAGTGTCACCGCATGTAACCGGCAAGGCAATGGTTGCGTTGCCCGAGTGTAGGCCTCTAAGCTCAAGCGACTCACTCGCGACACCATTTCGAACAATAGCGCAGGGGTTCCACTATGCCGCAGCCATGGCCGACTGCTGATATCGCCCGCATGATCCTCGAGGGTTTCGACGATTACCGCGAGCACTTTCGCCAGATTACCGATGGTGCCCGTGGTCGTTTCGAAGGTGCCCGCTGGCAGGAGACGCAGGTGGCTTCTGCGGCGCGAATCAACCTGTACGAAGAGAAGGTCAGCGAGATCACTGCCCGATTGCGCGCCGGCTTCGAGGCCGGCACCTTGCTCGATGTCACGCTCTGGCCGCTGGTGAAAAGCGCCTATATCAACCTGATCGACCTGCGTTTCGACGATGAGCTGGCGGAGACCTGGTACAACTCGGCCTTTTGCGGGCTGTTCAGTCATGACCTGATCAGCGACGGTTGCATGTTTATCCACACCACCCGGCCCTCGTTGCACCGGACGCGGGCGGCGCAGACCCGCACCTATCGGCCCGAGGGCGAATTGTCGGGCATGCTCGAGCAGGTCTTCGCCGACTACTGCTTCAGCGAGGCCTACGCCGATTTGCCGGGGGACCTGCGGCGACTGGAAGAGCTGTTGCGGGAAAACCTGCCGGACTGGGTGTGCAAGGATCCCGAACTGAGCGTCGAACTGTTCTCCTCGGTGCTTTACCGCAACAAGGGTGCCTACCTGGTGGGGCGGATCTACACCCTCGACGAGCAATGGCCACTGGTGATTCCGTTGCTGCACCGTGAAGGGCGGGGTATCCAGATCGATACCCTGATCACCGACGAAGCCGACGTGTCGATCATCTTTTCCTTCACCCGCTCCTATTTCATGGTGGATGTGCCGGTACCGGCGGAGTTCGTCGGCTTTCTCAAGCGCATCCTGCCGGGCAAGCATATCGCCGAGCTGTACACCTCCATCGGTTTCTACAAGCACGGCAAGTCCGAGTTCTATCGGGCGCTGATCAATCACCTGGCCAACACCGACGACCGTTTCATCATGGCCCCGGGTGTGCGCGGCATGGTCATGAGCGTGTTTACCCTGCCGGGCTTCAACACCGTGTTCAAGATCATCAAGGACCGCTTCTCGCCGTCGAAGAACGTCGACCGCGCCACGGTGATCGAGAAGTACCGCCTGGTGAAAAGTGTCGATCGGGTCGGGCGCATGGCCGATACCCAGGAGTTCGCCGATTTCCGCTTTCCCTTGGACAAGTTCGAACCGGCGTGCCTGGAGGAATTGCTCGAGGTGGCGCCGTCGACGGTGCGGGTCGAAGGCGATACGGTGCTGATCCGCCACTGCTGGACCGAGCGGCGCATGACCCCGTTGAACCTGTACCTGGATAACGCCAATGACGCCCAGGTGCGCGAGGCGCTGGAGGACTACGGGCTGGCGATCAAGCAACTGGCGGCCGCGAATATCTTCCCCGGCGACATGCTGCTGAAGAACTTCGGCGTGACCCGCCATGGTCGCGTGGTGTTCTACGACTACGACGAGATCTGCTTCCTCACCGAAGCCAACTTTCGGCACATTCCCGCGCCGCGCACACCCGAGGATGAGATGGCCTCGGAGCCCTGGTACTCCATCGGGCCGCTGGACGTGTTCCCGGAGGAGTTCCCGCCCTTCCTGTTCGCCGACATGGCGCAGCGCCGGCTGTTCGATCAGTTGCATGGCGAGTTGTATAACGCCGACTACTGGAAAGGTCTGCAAGAGGCGATTCGGGCGGGCAAGGTGATCGACGTGTTTCCGTATCGGCGCAAGGGTCGGGATGACGAATAACCCTTCAGAACTGTTCGGGAATGCACTTGGCATCATTTTTCGGCGCAAATCTGCGACAATCCGCGCCTGCCTAAAATAGACGACCCTTGCGTACCTGATGACTGACGAATCGCCCGCTATCGACCAACTGCTGAAAAACCTCGACCAGGCCATGATCGCCGACCGCCATCGGTTGCGGCGGCAGTTGCTCGAGTTGCGCAAGAAGCCCGACGACAGCAAGTTGGCCCAGTGGGTCGAGCGGATGCAGGCGTCCTGTGCCCAGGTCACGGCCCGGGGCAACAGCGTGCCGCTGATTCGTTATGACGACAGCCTGCCCATCGCCGCCAAGCGCGACGAGATCAAGGACGCCCTGCTCAAGCACCAGGTGCTGATCATCGCCGGTGAAACTGGCTCGGGCAAAACCACCCAGTTGCCGAAGATCTGCCTGGAAATCGGCCGTGGCCGGCATGGCCTGATCGGCCACACCCAGCCGCGCCGGATCGCGGCGCGCAGTGTGGCGAGCAGGGTCGCCGACGAGTTGGCCACGCCCCTCGGCGCGCTGGTCGGCTATCAGGTGCGCTTCGAAGACCAGAGCGATGCCAATACCCTGATCAAGCTGATGACCGACGGTATCCTTCTGGCGGAAACCCAGAACGACCGCTATCTGGAACGCTACGACACGATCATCGTCGACGAGGCCCACGAGCGCAGCCTGAACATCGATTTCCTGCTGGGCTACCTGAAAACCCTGCTGCCCCGGCGTCCGGACCTGAAGGTCATCATCACTTCGGCCACCATCGACCTGGAGCGTTTTTCCAAACACTTCAACGATGCGCCGATCGTCGAAGTGTCCGGGCGCACGTTTCCGGTGGAAACCTGGTATCGCCCGCTGACCTCGCAACAGGATGAAGAGGGCAACAGCGTCGAGGATGACCTCAGCGTGGACCAGGCGATTCTCGCCACCCTTGACGAGATCGCGGCCTTCGAGCGCAGCGAGCGCAAGAGCCCCGGGGATGTGCTGGTGTTCCTGCCCGGCGAGCGGGAGATTCGCGACGCCGCGGACATGCTGCGCAAGGCCCAGCTCAAGCACACCGAGATCCTTCCTTTATATGCACGCCTGTCGCCGGCCGAGCAGCAGCGGATTTTCCAGTCCCATCCGGGGCGTAGAGTCGTGCTGGCGACCAACGTCGCGGAAACCTCGCTGACGGTGCCGGGGATCCGCTACGTGATCGACAGCGGTACCGCGCGCATCAGCCGCTACAGCTACCGCGCCAAGGTCCAGCGGCTGCCGATCGAAGCGGTTTCCCAGGCCAGCGCCAATCAGCGCAAGGGCCGTTGCGGACGGGTCGAGCCGGGCATCTGCGTGCGCCTGTACAGTGAGGACGACTTCAACGGGCGTCCGGAATTTACCGACCCGGAGATCCTGCGCACCAACCTTGCGGCGGTGATCCTGCAGATGCTGCACCTGCGTCTCGGCGAAATCACCGCGTTTCCGTTTATCGAGCCGCCGGACGGCAAGGCCATCAGCGATGGCTTCAACCTGCTGCAAGAGCTGTCGGCGGTTACCCGCGAGAACCAGCTGACCCAGCTGGGCCGACAACTGGCACGGCTGCCGGTGGACCCGCGGATGGGCCGCATGTTGCTCGAGGCGGCCAAGCTCGGCAGCCTGCAGGAAGTGCTGATCGTCGCCAGCGCCATGTCGGTGCAGGACCCGCGAGAGCGTCCGCCCGAGCGCCAGCAGGCCGCCGACCAGGCCCACGCACAGTGGAAGGATGTGGACTCGGACTTCGCCGGGTTGATCAATGTCTGGCGCGGTTTCGAAGAGCAGCGCCAGGCCCTGGGCGCCAGTGCGTTGCGCAACTGGTGCCGGAAGAACTTCCTCAATTACCTGCGGATGCGCGAGTGGCGCGACTCCCATCGCCAGTTGGGGTTGATCTGCCGCGACCTGCAGTTGAGCGTCAACAAGGATCCGGCGGACTATCCCAAGTTGCACAAGGCGGTGCTGTCCGGGTTGCTGAGCCAGATCGGCCAGAAGACCGAAGACGGCGACTACCTGGGCGCGCGACAGCGGCGTTTCTGGGTTCACCCGTCCTCGGGGCTGGGCCGCAAGCGTCCGCAATGGCTGATGACCGCCGAGCTGGTGGAAACCACCAAGCTCTACGCGCGCATGGTCGCCAAGATCGAGCCGGACTGGATCGAACCGCTGGCCGGGCACCTGATCAAGAAGAACCACTTTGAGCCCCATTGGGAGAAGAAGCGTGGCCAGGTCGTGGCCTTCGAGCAGATCACCCTGTTCGGCCTGATCGTGGTCGGACGGCGCCCGGTGCACTTCGGTCCGATCGACCCGGTGGCCTCCCGCGAGCTGTTTATCCGCGAGGCGCTGGTGCGCGGCGAGATTCAGTCGAAAGCCAAGTGCCTGAGTGCCAACCAGCAATTGCTCGAACAGCTCGACGAACTGGAGGCCAAGGCCCGGCGCCGCGATATCCTGGCGGATGAAGAAACCCTGTTCGCCTTCTACGATGCGCGCCTGCCGGCGGAGATTCACCAGACCGCGACCTTCGACAGCTGGTATCGGGTCAACAGCCAGAAAGACCCGCAACTGTTGATCATGCGCGAAGAGGACGTGCTCGCTCGCGAAGCCAGTGAAGTCACCGCCGCGCACTATCCGGACACCCTGCACCTGGGCGACCTGGCCCTGGCGTTGAGTTATCACTTCGAGCCCAACCACCCGCGCGACGGCGTGACCCTGCGGGTGCCGGCACCGCTGTTGCCGGCCCTGCCCGGCGAGCGCCTGGAGTGGCTGGTGCCGGGGGTGATCGAAGCCAAGTGCATCGCCCTGGTGCGCAACCTGCCCAAGGCCTTGCGCAAGAACTTTGTGCCGGTGCCGGACTTCGTCAAGGCGGCGCTGCAACGGATCGAGTTTGCCGAAGGCTCGCTGCCCCAGGCGCTGGGGCGCGAGCTGCTGCGCATGACCGGCGCGCGGGTCAGTGATGAAGCCTGGGCCGAGGCGGCGCAACAGGTGGAAAGCCATCTGCGGATGAACCTGGAAATCGTCGACGCCCAGGGCAAGTTCCTCGGCGAAGGGCGTGACCTGGCGGAGCTGACGGCACGTTTTGCCCAAGCCAGCCAGGCGGCCCTGGCCGTGCCGCAGACCGCGAAAAGCCAGCAGCCGGTGCAGGCCAGGGAGTTTGCCGCGGTGGCCCAGAGCACCCAGCAGAAGATCGCCGGGCTGTCGATGACGGTGTACCCGGCGCTGGTGGAGGAGGGCGGTACGGTCAAGGAGGGGCGTTTCTCCACGCCGGCCGAAGCCGAGTTCCAGCACCGCCGGGCCTTGCAGCGCCTGTTGATGCAGCAGTTGGCCGAGTCGGCGAAGTTCCTGCGGGGCAAGCTGCCGGGCCTGACCGAGTTGGGCTTGCTGTATCGCGAACTGGGACGGGTCGAGGCGTTGGTCGAAGACATTTTGTTGGCCAGTCTCGACAGCTGCGTGCTGGAAGGGGAGGACAGCCTGCCGCGCGATGGCGTGGGGCTGGCGTCCCTGGCCGAACGCAAGCGCGGCGCCTGGACCGAGCATGCCGAGCGGCTGGCCCGCCTGAGCCTGGAGATCCTCAAGCTCTGGCACGGTCTGCAAAAGCGCTTCAAGGGCAAGATCGACCTGGCCCAGGCGGTGGCCCTGAATGACATCAAGCAGCAACTGAGCCAGTTGGTCTATCCCGGTTTCGTTCGAGAGACGCCGGGTGCCTGGCTCAAGGAGTTGCCGCGTTATCTCAAGGCCATTGAACTGCGCCTGGAGAAGCTGCCGGCCCAGGTGCAGAAGGATCGGGTCTGGAGCACCGAACTGAGCGGGCTTTGGACCCAGTACCAGGCGCGTGCGGCCAAGCATGCCCAGGAAGGCAAGCGCGATCCGCAGTTGGAGCTCTACCGCTGGTGGCTGGAGGAGTACCGGGTGTCGCTGTTTGCCCAGCAGTTGGGGACCAAGGCGCCGATTTCGGACAAGCGCCTGGGTAAGCAATGGAGCCAGGTCGAGGCCTGATGCGCGGAACTCCATTGATTTGGCCCTAGGGCCAAATCCCAATGTTTATGGCACACTTGACGGCTATAAATGCCGATTTCATGGTTTGAGTGCTGGCTGCCCGACCGGGTCGGAAGAAAATGACTCCAGGCCCTTTCCCGCTTTGACGGGATTGGCCCTTTTATGGGTTGGTACGAATGTGCCAATGCCTTCTGCCTGAACAGAATAGAGGAACGAACGTGCATAACGTCGTCATCAGCGGCACCGGCCTGTACACCCCGGCCAACAGCATTTCCAACGAAGAGCTGGTGCAGTCTTTCAACACCTATGTGCAACAGTTCAACCTCGAAAACGCCGCCGCCATCGAGCGCGGCGAGGTTCAGGCCCTGACCGAGTCCAGCGCCGCCTTCATCGAGAAGGCATCCGGCATCAAGAGCCGGTTCGTGATGAACAAGGAGGGGATCCTCGATCCGCAGCGCATGAAGCCGCGCCTGCCCGAGCGCTCCAACGACGAGTGGTCGATCCTTTGCCAGATGGCCATCGGCGCTGCCGAACAGGCCTTGCAACGCGCGGGCAAGACCGCCGCCGACATCGACGGGGTGATCGTTGCCTGCTCGAACCTGCAACGGGCCTACCCGGCGGTGGCCATCGAGGTCCAGGAAGCCCTCGGCATCCAGGGTTTCGGCTTCGATATGAACGTGGCCTGCTCCTCGGCGACCTTCGGCATCCAGGCCGCCAGCAACAGCATTCAACTGGGCCAGGCCCGGGCGATCCTGATGGTCAACCCGGAAATCTGCACCGGCCACCTGAACTTCCGCGATCGCGACAGCCATTTCATTTTCGGTGATGCCGCGACGGCGGTGATCCTGGAGCGGGCTGACCTGGCGACTTCGCCCTATCAGTTCGACATTCTCGGCACCAAGCTGTTGACCAAGTTCTCCAACAACATCCGCAACAACTTCGGCTTCCTCAACCGCGCGGCGGAAGAGGGCGTCGATGCCGCGGACAAACTGTTTGTCCAGGAAGGTCGCAAGGTGTTCCGTGACGTCTGCCCGATGGTCGCGGAACTCATTGCTGCGCACCTGCAGGAGAACCAGCTGAATATTGGTGATGTGAAGCGCTTCTGGCTGCACCAGGCCAACCTCAGCATGAACCATCTGATTGTCAAGAAGCTGCTGGGCCGCGAGGCCACGGAAGAAGAAGCGCCGGTGATTCTCAACACCTACGCCAACACCAGCTCGGCGGGTTCGGTGATTGCGTTCCACAAGAACCAGGACGACCTGGCTTCGGGCTCGCTGGCGGTCCTCAGCTCGTTCGGTGCCGGTTACTCGATCGGCAGCGTGATCCTGCGCAAGCGTTGATTGCCCCGGTGGCGCCGCATCACTGGATTGACATGGATCTTGAACCCGAGGTTGTGAATGGCGGCGCCCGACGATAGTCAACTGCTTGAACGCTTGCTGGCAGGCGAGCAAAAGGCCTACAAGGAGTTGGTCAGTACCTATCAGAGCGCCATGCGGGCAGTGGCCTATGCCATTGTCGGCAGTCGGCAGGCCGATGAAGCGGTCCAGGATGCCTGGCTGGCGGTGGTGCGCAACCTGACGGGCTTCCAGGGGCGCTCCAGTCTCAAGACCTGGTTGCTGACCATCACCGCCAATGCGGCAAAGAACCGCTACAAGCAGAATCGTCGCGAAGTGTTGCTGGATGACCTGCCGTCGCCCCACGGCACCATCGGCGACGAAAGGTTTGCCGCCGACGGCCACTGGGCAGTGGCGCCGCACGCCTGGCATGAGGACACCCCCGAGGCCCTGCTCAGCGAGGATGAGCTGCGCCAGTGCCTGGAGCATACCCTGTTGAGCTTGTCCGAGTTGCAGAGCAGTGTCTTGTTGTTGCGTGAGCGCCAGGGGTTGGAGCTGGAGGATATCTGTAATCTTCTGGGTATCTCGCTCTCCAATGTCAGGGTGCTGCTGCACCGGGCACGATTGAAAGTCTTCGCAACCGTGGAGCATTTTGAGGAGACCGGCGAATGCTGACCTGCAAGGAACAAGTGGCACGTTCCAGCGACTATCTCGATGGCCAGTTGAGCTTTCGCGAGCGCCTGATGGTGCGCCATCACCTGATGTTCTGCCCCAACTGCCGGCGTTTCATCCGGCAGATGCGCTTGATGCAGGCCACGCTGAAGCAGATGCCCGAACCGCCGGTCGAAAACCTCGAGGCTTTGTCCGCGCAACTGGCTGCACAGCGGCGGGATGCCGGAAAGCCTTAATTCCAAAAAGCCACTATTTTTTTGCCGAAGCCCTTTAAGTCGGGGCTTTGCGCTGCGTTGTGTTTGTTAAAAAAAGTTCCTCTGTCACAAAACCTTAATCTTCTAGCAACTGCGCTGACATAACCCCACGCCAAGATTCCCTCCCAACAAAGCAGGTCAGGCCCCGGCAATGGCTGCGCACCCGCGTGATGGCAACGGACGCCACGAAAAGACCCGAAAAAATTTGAATCCAGAGGAGCGAAACATGAACAAGTGCACCTTGGCCCTGGCAGTGGCCGTAGGGGTTTTGTCCCAGCAGGCGTATGCCGACGGGCAAGCTGACGCGAAGGGTTTTATCGAAGGTGCTACGTCGACCCTGGGTCTGCGTAACTACTACATCAATACCGATAACCGTAGTGGGGCCAATGGTAAAACCGGTCAGAGCCTGAACTCGGAATGGGGCCAAGGCTTCGATCTGCGTTTCAACTCTGGATATACCCAAGGCACCGTAGGTTTTGGCCTTGATGTGATCGCCTTGGAAGGTATTCGGTTGGACTCCGGTGGTGGTTCCAACGGTGCGACCCCAACCAGCGCTGGCGGTACGGTATTCCCGACCGAAGCCACTGGCAATAAGAGCGGCGTCAAGGCTGTCAATGATTTCGGTAGCGTGGGTCTGACCGGCAAGGTACGCGTTTCGCAGACCGAACTGAAGATCGGTACCCTGCTGCCGAACAACCCGGTGATCAAGTACAACGACGGTCGCCTGCTGCCACAAACCTTCACCGGTGGCGAGCTGAAATCGAATGAGATCAAGGACCTGACCCTGACTCTCGGCCAAGTCGAGAAGGCCAAGGGCCGTAACTCGAGCAACGACGAAGACCTGTCGATTGCCGGTGCAAACGCCAGCTCGAACTACTCCCAGGGCACTACTGGCAAGTTCAGCAACAAGTTCCAGTACGCAGGTGCCGACTACAAGATCACCAAGGATCTGGTCGCTTCGTACTACTTCGGCGAGCTGAAGGACTTCTATTCGCAGAACTTCCTGGGCCTGGTGCACAACTGGGCCATCGGTCCTGGCGTCCTGAAAAGCGACCTGCGCTACTACCGTAGCCGCGATAACGGTGCCAATGGCAACACCTCCGCCTACTTTACCAATGGCTACTACCCAGAAAACCCGACTGCTGCCACCCAGGTCAAAGGTAAAGTCGACAACGACCTGTACAGCTACCTGGCCCTGTACTCGGTTGCCGGTCACACCTTCGGCGCTGGTTATCAGTACACCAAAGGCGAAA
>JACXTT010011348.1_pt1 | contig 11931 bp, 6 predicted proteins | sample 9270951 | NCBI WGS metagenome assembly JACXTT01 (sample SAMN15532306, study PRJNA645909) | rock metagenome | isolation source: weathered quartz diorite | place: Puerto Rico | collected 2017-06-21 | reverse complement strand
GCCGCTCGCGTTGGACGCCAGCACCCCGCCGACGCTGCGGCCCTCCCCTCCCGGCGGATCGAGCGCCAGCATCTGGCCGTGCGGAGCGAGGTGAGCGGCCAGCGCATCGAGGGTCACGCCGGCCTCCACCGTCGCCACCATGTCCTCGGGCACGTACTCGCGCACCGCGTGCAGGCGGCTCAGCTCGAGCACCACGTCGAGGCGGCGTGGCGGGTTACCCAGCCCGAGGCTCGTTCCGCGGCCGCGCACCACCAGCGCGACCCGCTCGGCGCAGCAGAGGGCGAGCACGCGGCTCACCTGCTCGGCGTCGGCGGGACGGACGACCGCGGCCGGGAGCGTGGAGTCGACCGCGTAGGCCGCGAGGGCGGACGCCTCGCGCAGCACATGCTCGCGTCCGGCGATGTCGGCGAGCGCATCGTGGAGGGCCGGCGCAGAGACCGCCACGCTCAGATCCAGGTGCCGGCCGGCAGCGGGCGCGCGGCGGGGCGGAATCCCTCACCGCAGGCCGGATGCGACGGCAGGAGCTTGCCGGGATTCATGATCGAATCGGGATCGAACACCCGCCGCAGCCGCGCCATGAAGTTGAGATCGGCCGGGGCGAACTGCAGGGGCAGGCTCTCGGATTTGTCGAGGCCCACCCCGTGCTCCCCGGTGACGCTGCCGCCGAGCCGCAGGCAGGCGTGGAGCAGGTCCTCGTTGGCCTGCTTTGCGCGCTCCAGCTCCCCGGGGACACGATCGTCGTAGCAGATCAGCGGGTGCAGGTTGCCGTCGCCGGCGTGGAACACGTTTGCGATCACGACACGGTGCCGCGCCCCGATGTCCTGCAGCTCCCGCATGATCTGCGGCAGCTTCGAGCGGGGAACGACCGCGTCCTGGAGGAGCCAGTTGGGCGTCAGGCGCCCGAAGACGCCGGCCGCCTCCTTTCGCCCCTTCCAGAGCAAGGCCCGCTCGGCCTCGCTCTTGGCCACGCGGATCTCGAGCGCCAGATGGTCGCGGCAGATGGCCTCGATCGGCCCCGACTGCGCCTCGATCTCGGCGACCGGCCCATCCAGCTCGATCAGGAGGACCGCTCCGGCGCCCTTGGGGTAGCCGGCCCCGATACCCTCCTCGATGGCCTGGATCACCACCTCGTCGAGCATCTCGAGCGCGGCGGGAACGATCCCGGCACGGATGATCGCGGAGACGGTCTCGGATGCGTCCTCGATCGTGGAGAAGGACGCGAGGATCGTCTTCACTCCCTCCGGCACGTGGGTCAGCCGCACGGTCACGCTTGTGAGGAGTCCGAGTGTGCCCTCGGCGCCCACCATGACCCCGGTGAGGTCGTAGCCGGGCCGCTCGTGCGTCTTGCCCCCGAGGCGCACCACCTCGCCCGCGCCGGTGACGACATCGAGCCCGAGGACGTGGTTCACGGTGATCCCGTACTTTAGACAGTGCGGCCCGCCCGCGTTGGTCGAGGCGTTGCCCCCGATGGAGGACACCATCTGGCTAGACGGGTCGGGCGCGAAGAAGTAGCCGCGCTCGCGCGTGGCCTGGCTGAGCCACAGGTTGATGAGCCCGGGCTGCACCGTCGCACAGCGGTTCTCGAAGTCGAGCTCCAGGATGCGATTCATCCGGGTCGTGGAGACCATGACCCCGCCCGCGGGCGCCATGGCCCCGCCGATGAGGCCGGTGCCCGACCCGCGAGGCACGATCGGCACGTGCTCGCGGCGGCAGAGCCGAACGATCGCCGCGACCTGTTCCGCCGACTCGGGCAGCGTCACCGCGTCCGGCGTCCCCCTGTAGAACGTGTGCATGTCGCACTCGTACGTCAGGAGGCCCTCGCGGGAGACGACGAGCCCGGCGGGGCCGACGATGCCCTCGAGGGCGCGGAGGAGAAGGGGGCTCAGGGCCATGGCGGGAGTCTCAGGCCGACAAAATACCACCGGCCCCCTGGGAGGGGGCCGGCTGTTTTCGACGCGTCACGACCGCGGTGGTGGCGACGGCGCTAGCCGATCTTCCAGGTGTCGCCCGACATGAGCAGCTTGGCGATGTCGCCGGGACCGCGCTCCGACACCGACTGCTGCTCCTGCTGGATCAGGATCTCCTCGTAGGTGGTCTCGCCCGTCTTGTTGGCCAGGACGCCCACCGGGATCGGATAGTCGGGAGCCCAGAGCTGCGCCAGGGCCAAAGCGGTGCCGCCGTCGGTCTCGTCGTGCACCCACAGCGCGCTCTCCGGCACGTCCTTGACCTTCACGACCTTCGGCTTGAGCCCCTCCAGCACGAGCCCGCGGCGGTCGTCGAGCGGGCCCCACACGAGCGGCTTGCCGTGCTCGAGCCGGAGCTCGTGCAGCACCTTCGATTCCCGGTCGTATAGCACGCTCCACGCCATGTCGTTGTACACGTTGCAGTTCTGGAGAATCTCGACGAAGGCGGCGCCCTTGTGGGCGGAGGCCCGCTTGAGCGTCTCCTCCATGTGGCCGATGTTGCGGTCCACCGTGCGGGCCACGAACGTGGCGCCGGTGGCCAGCGCGAACGCGCACGGGCTCACCGGCCGATCGGCGGAGCCGACCGGGGTGGACTTCGTCACCTTCCCGAGCTCGCTGGTCGGCGAGTACTGTCCCTTGGTGAGCCCGTAGATCCGGTTGTTGAAGAGGAGGATCGTCAGGTCCACGTTGCGGCGCAGCACGTGCAGCAGGTGGTTGCCCCCGATGCTGAGCCCGTCGCCGTCACCGGTGATGACGAAGATCTTCAGCTCGGGCCGCGCCAGCTTGAGCCCGGTCGCGATCGCGGGGGCCCGCCCGTGGATGGTGTGGAAGCCGTACGTGTTCATGTAGTACGGGAAGCGGCTCGAGCAGCCGATCCCGGAGATGAACACGATGTCCTCCCGGGGAATGCCCAGGTCCGGCATCATCTTCTGGACCGCGCTCAGGATCGCGTAGTCCCCGCAGCCGGGGCACCACCGCACGTCCTGGTCGGACTCGAAATCCTTCTTGGTGTACTTCGGGGTCGCGCCGGGTACTCCCGTGACAGGACTCACCGTCTTGCCTCCAGCAGTTGGTCGATCGCTTCGTAGATCTCCTGGCTCGCGAGCGGCAGCCCGCGCACGCGGTTGAAGCCCACCGCGTCAACCAGGTATTCGGCCCTCAGCACGCGCACGAGCTGGCCGCTGTTGATCTCGGGCACCAGCACCCGATCGTACTGGCGCAGGATGTGGCCGAGGTCGGGCGGCAGCGGGTTGAGGTGGCGCAGGTGCACCGAGGCCACCCCCTTGCCCTCGGCCTGCACTTCCTCGACGGCGGCCGTGATGGCGCCATACGTGCCGCCCCAGCCGACCACCAGCACCTCGCCGGTGGCGGGCCCGTTGATCGAGAGCGGCGGGATCTCCTGGGCCACGCGTCGCACCTTCTCGGCCCGCGTGCGCACCATGTGGTCGTGGTTCTCCGGGTCGTAGGAGATGTTGCCGGTCACGTCCTGCTTCTCGATGCCGCCGATGCGGTGCTCGAGGCCTGGCGTCCCCGGACGCACCCACGGCCGGGCGAGCGTGGCGGGATCCCGCAGGTACGGCGAGAACCCCTCGCGCTCCGTGCGGAAGTGGAGCGGAATATCGGGCAGGGTCTTGACGTCCGGGATGAGCCAGGGCTCGGACCCGTTGGCCAGATAGCCATCCGAGAGCACCATGACCGGCACCATGTACTTGATCGCGAGCCGCACCGCTTCGTAGGCGATATAGAAGCAGTCCCCGGGCGTGGCGGGGGCGATCACCACCACCGGCGACTCGCTGTTGCGACCGTACAGCGCCTGCATGAGATCCGCCTGCTCGGTCTTCGTCGGCAGCCCAGTGCTCGGTCCCCCGCGCTGGATGTCGAAGATCACGAGCGGCAGCTCGGCGGTGACCGCGAGTCCGATGGCCTCGCCCTTGAGCGCGATGCCGGGCCCGCTGGAGGCGGTGACCCCGACGCAGCCGCCGAAGGAGGCGCCGATCGCGGCGGTGGCCGCCGCGATCTCGTCCTCCGCTTGGAAGGTCCGGACGCGAAAGCGCTTGTGCAGGGCCAGCTCGTGCAGGATGTCGCTCGCGGGAGTGATCGGATAGGCGCCGAATACGATCGGCACCTTGGTGCGCTCGGCGGCGGCGAGCAGACCCCACGCGAGAGCGCGGTTACCGGTCATGCTCCGGTAGATGCCCGGGGCCATCTCGGCCGGCTCCACGCCATAGTGCTCGGCGAACATCTCCGCGGTCTCGCCGAACGCGTGGCCCGCCTTCAGCGCGCGGATATTGGCCTCCACGAACTCGGGCCGCTTCGCGAACCGCTTCTTGATCGCGTCCAGGGTCGGGTCGAGGGGGCGCGTGTACACCCACGACACCAGCCCGAGCGCGAAGAAGTTCTTGCAGCGGTCCTTCTCCTTGGCGTTCAGCGGCATGTCCTCGAGCGCCTTCTTGGTGAGCCCCTCCATGTCGACCTGGTGCAGCCGGTACTTCTCGCCCAGCGTCGGATCCTCGAGCGGGTTCGTGGCGTAGCCCGCCTTGTCGAGGTTCCGCCGGTCGAACGCGGACGGGTTGACGATGAGGAGACCGCCCGGTTTGAGATCCGCGAGGTGCACCTTGAGGGCAGCCGGGTTCATCACGACCAGCGCGTCGAGCTGATCGCCCGGTGTATAGACCCGCTGGCTGCCGAACTGGAGCTGGAAGCTCGAGACTCCAAAGAGTGTGCCGGCGGGCGCGCGGATCTCAGCCGGGAAGTTGGGCAGGGTCGAGATGTCGTTGCCGGCCCAGGCCGCCTCGGTCGTGAACTGCTCGCCCGTCACCTGCATCCCGTCGCCCGAGTCTCCGGCGAAGCGAATCACGGCGCGCGTGAGGGTGCGGCGGGGCTTCGGCGCTGTCCGTGTGGTGGCGACGCTTTCACTCATCTCGATGTCCTTTCCGTCCGGGGGCATGCCCCCATCAGCGGCAGATTCCAGGCGGAGTGGCTCTGGTCACCCTAGCGTCGGGGAAACACGATCAGAGGCGTGACACTCCTCAGTCATGCTACCCAAAGGCTTGAATAGAAGCAAGGTTGTCTGCGGTCGGACCGGCAGACCGGCCCCTGTCTGGGCCGGCGTTCAACCCCCTAGAGCTCGAGCAGCTCCATCTTCGGAGAGCGAGTAAGGTTCCGACACCCATTGGGCTCGACCAGGACCATGTCCTCGATGCGCACCGCCCCTCGGCCGGGATAGTACAGCCCTGGCTCTACCGTGACCACCTGACCGGTCTCGAGCCGGTAGTCCAGGCGGCTGATCCGGGGCAGCTCGTGAATGTCGAGACCGACCCCGTGCCCGGTGCCGTGGAAGAACCCCTGGTTACGCCCGTTGACCACCCCGGTCATGTACCCTCGGGCCTCTAGGGTCCGGTTCACCTCGGTGTGGATCGCGCCGCCCGAGGCGCCGTCACGGATCAGCTCGATCCCGCGCAGCTGGCTCGCCAGGACCGCATCGTAGAGCCGCCGTAGCTCGTCCGGGGCCTTGCCCTTGACCACGGTCCGGGTCATGTCGGCGTAGTACCGGCTGGTCGAGGAGCGCGGGAAGATGTCGAAGATGATGCCGTGGTTGGGACGGATGGGACCGCTGCCCTGATTGTGCGGATCCACCCCCTGGTCGCCGCCCGCGATGATGGTGTGCTCGGCGATACAATCGTTTTCCATGAGCGAGACGTTGACGATCTTCTTGAGGTCCTCCGACGTCAGCGGCCGCCCCTCGTAGATCACCTCGTCCCCGCGAATGACGGACTCCCGGAGGGCCTGGAGCCCGGCCTCGAGCGCGGTCTCGGTATGGCGCTGGCTCTGCTCGATGGCCGCGACTTCCTCCGGGGTCTTCACCACGCGCTCGGGGAGGAACGGGTGCGGCCGCGCGGTGAGCACGATGCCCCGCTCACGGAGCCGGTCGGCCAGCTCCACCGGGAAATCGCCCGGCACCTCGACCGCCTTGGCCCCGTAGTCCTCCAGTAGGAGGCTCACCGTGTCGGTCAGCTTGGGCGATGGCCATCGCTGGCGCGCCTTGGCGTCCCACTGAGACAGCGACAGGACCTCGTCGACCCGCGCCTGGGCACGGGCCCGGTCCACCTCGAGGTCGGACATCATGAGGATCTTCCGGCCGCCGACCTGGAGGAAAACGAAGGGATCCGGCGCCAGGAAGCGGCAGGCGTAGTAGAGGTTCGAGTCGGCCTCGCTGGCCGCGATGATCAGGGACGCGGGGGAATCGCTCATGCCACGGCTCCTCGTCTGGCCTCGGAATGGCCCATTGCGATCTACGGTATCATGGGGCCGCGTCGACCGGCTTCTGGAGCTGCTCGATGAAGCGGGCCACCACAGGAGTGAGCCGGCGCCCCCGGCGGTGGATGATCCCGATCGGCCGCACGAGGCCGGGCAGGCCGAGCGACGTCACGGCCAGCGTGCGCATCCCGGACTCCTTGAGCACGGTGGGCCGGGGCAGGATGCTCACCCCCGCGTTGATCCCGATGGCCTGCTTGATCGTCTCCACGTTGTCGAACTCCATGACCACGTCGACCTTGACACCGTGCTGCTTGAGCGCCCGATCGATCGCCCGGCGGATCGCCAGGTCGCGGTCGAAGGCGACGAACTTCTCGCCCTCGAGGTCGGCGGGCGCGAGCGTGCGCCGCCGGGCCAGGCGGTGGGCCGGGTGCGCCACTACCGCCATCGGCTCCATCCGGAGCGGCAGCACGGTGAGGGCGCGGGTGGCCGCCGGGTAGGAGAGGACGCCGAGGTCGGCCTCGTCGTTCAGTACCGCCTCCACAACCTTGTGCGGGTGCAGGCACTCGAGCAGCACCCGCGCCTGGGGGTAGGCGGTCATGAACGGCTGCATGTGGCGGCTCATGTCGTGGAGGCCGACCGAGTAGATCGCGGCCACGCGCACCGTCCCTTCCACGCGCTCCCGCGCCTCGGCCAGGTCCGCCCGCGCCTTCTCGAATCCCTGCAGCAAGGTCCGGCAGGCCTCGTAGAAGACCTGGCCCTGCTCGGTGGGGACGAGCGGCCGCCGGGAGCGATCCAGCAGGGCGGCATCCAGCTCGCCCTCCAGCTGCTGGATGGCCTGGCTCGCCGCCGACTGGGAGACGGTGTTCGCGGCGGCCCCGCGGGAGAAGCTGCGGAGGCGGACCACGTCGCAGTAGAGCTTGAGCGTCTCCAGGTTCACGCTCGCCACTCTAGCATTATTAGATTCTCTAATGACGTGTTTTTTCTTTTCTCGCTTGGCTAATGGTTCGGTTCCGTGTAGTCTCACGGGACAAGTTGGGCGGCTGCCGTAGCCTCACCTCGGGACCCCGGCGGCGACCGCCGGGGTGGAGAGAGAAGACAGTGACAGACCAAGACCGGATGTCAGGGACGACCCCGGGGCTGCCCCCGGCGCAGGGGCTGTACGATCCGGCGCACGAGCACGACGCGTGCGGCGTCGGGTTCGTGGTGGACATCAGGGGCCGCAAGTCCCACGCGATCGTGAGCCAGGCCCTCACGGTGCTGAAGAACCTCCTGCATCGCGGCGCCTGCGGCTGCGAGGTCAACACCGGCGACGGGGCGGGCATCCTGATCCAGATGCCGCACCCGTTCCTCGCGCGGGAGTGCGCCGGGCTCGGCATCACCCTCCCCGCCCCCGGTCACTACGGGGCCGGGCTGGTCTTCCTGCCGCGCGACGGGGCCGACCGCGCCGAATGCCGGGCCATCCTCGAGCGGATCGCCGCCGAGGAAGGACAGCTTCCGCTCGGCTGGCGGCCGGTGCCCACCGATTCCTCGCCGGTCGGGCCGAGCGCGCGCGCGGTGGAGCCGGTGTTCGAGCAGGTGTTCATCGCCCGCGGGGCCGCGGTGCCCGATCGGGCCACCTTCGAGCGCAAGCTCTACGTGATCCGCAAGCGGGCGGAGCACGCGATCCGGAACGGTAGCCTCCGGGAACGTAAATACTTCTACGTTCCGAGTCTCTCGGCCAACACCCTCATCTACAAGGGCATGCTCTCGGCCGACCAGATCGAGTCCATGTTCCCCGACGTGACCGACCCGCTGGTGGAGTCGGCGCTGGCGCTCGTCCATCAGCGGTTTTCCACCAACACGTTCCCGTCGTGGCCGCTCGCGCATCCCTACCGCTTCATCGCGCACAACGGCGAGATCAACACGCTGCGGGGCAACATCAACTGGATGCGCGCCCGCGAAGCCCTCTGCCGCTCCGCGCTGCTGGGCGACGACCTCAAGAAGATCGTGCCGATCGTGGTGGAGGGCGGCAGCGACTCGGCTGTCTTCGACAACGTGCTCGAGTTCCTGGTGATGGCGGGCCGTCCCCTGCCCCTGGCCGTGCTCATGATGATCCCGGAGGCGTGGAGCGGACACGAGTCCATGAGCGAAGAGCGGAAGGCCTTCTACGAGTACCACGGCTGCCTGATGGAGCCGTGGGACGGTCCGGCCTCCATCGCGTTCACCGACGGCACCGTGATCGGGGCGGTGCTCGACCGCAACGGCCTGCGGCCCTCGCGCTACTACGTCACCAAGGACGGCATGGTGGTGATGGCCTCGGAGGTGGGCGTGCTCGACATCGCGCCCGAGCGCGTGCTCCTGAAGGAGCGGCTGCACCCCGGGCGCATCTTCCTGGTGGACACCGCCCAGGGCCGCATCATCGACGACGCCGAGCTCAAGCAAACCTACGCGGCCCAGTACCCGTACGGCGAGTGGCTGAAGGCATACCTGACACCGATCGAGAACCTGCCCGAGCCGCCGAGCGTGCCGGAGCCGGACCACCAGACCGTGCTGGAGCGGCAGCAGGTCTTCGGCTACACCCATGAGGATCTGCGCCTGCTGCTCGGCCCGATGGCGGCCGGAGGCGAGGAGCCGGTCGGCTCGATGGGCACCGACACCTCGCTCGCGGTGCTCTCGGAGCGCCCGCGGCTGCTCTACGACTATTTCAAGCAGCTCTTCGCGCAGGTGACCAACCCGCCGCTGGACGGCATCCGCGAGGAGCTGGTCACCCAGATCGCGACCAGCATCGGCCCCGAGGGCAACCTGCTGGAGCCGGTGCCGGAGGCGTGCCGCCAGATCAAGCTCAAGACCCCGATCCTGCACAACGAGGAGCTGGCGCGCATCCGCCACGTGGACCTTCCCGGCTTCAAGGCCACCACCGTATCCATGCTCTTCCCGGTCGCCGAGGGCGCCGCGGGCCTCGAGCGCGCGATGGAGGAGCTGTGCCGGCGGGTGAGTCGCGCGGTCGCGGACGGCTGCACGTTCCTGATCCTCTCCGATCGCGGAGTCGACGCGACCCACGCCCCGATCCCCGCCCTGCTCGCCACCGCGGGTATCCACCACCACCTGATCCGGGAGGGCACCCGCTGCAAGGTCGGCTTCGTCATCGAGACCGGCGAGGCGCGAGAGGTCCACCACATGGCCCTACTGCTGGGCTACGGGGCGGGCGCCATCAATTCCTACCTCGCCTTCGAGAGCCTCGACGACATGATCCGCCAGGGCCTCCTGCCCGGGCTCGATCACAAGACCGCGGTCAAGAACTACATCAAGGGGCTGAACAAGGGCGTGCTCAAGGTGATCTCCAAGATGGGGATCTCCACCATTCATTCTTATCGCGGCGCCCAGATCTTCGAGGCGATCGGGCTCGGCAGGCCGCTGATCGACCGGTACTTCACCTGGACCGCCTCTCGCATCGGCGGCGTCGGCCTCGACGTCGTCGCCCAGGAGGCGCTGGCGCGTCATCGGCGCGCGCACCCCGAGCGGCCGGTGGGCGCCCGGGAGCTGGCCTGGGGCGGCGAGTACCAGTGGCGGCGCGACGGCGAGTACCACCTCTTCAATCCCGAGACGGTGTTCCGCCTGCAGCACGCCACGCGGAGCGGGCAGTACAAGATCTTCAGGGAGTACACCGCGCTCGTCGACGACCAGAGCCGGAACCACGCCACCCTGCGGGGCCTGTTCGAGCTGCGCTACGCGGCCGAGCCGATCCCGCTGGGGGAGGTCGAGCCGGTGGCGGCGATCTTCAAGCGCTTCGCCACCGGGGCGATGTCCTACGGCTCCATCGGCCTGGAGGCCCACCAGACGCTCGCCGTCGCCATGAACCGGATGGGCGGCAAGTCCAACACCGGCGAGGGCGGCGAGGATCCCGCCCGCTACCGGCGCGAGCCCAACGGCGACTCGCGGCGGAGCGCGATCAAGCAGATCGCCTCCGGCCGCTTCGGGGTGACCAGCGAGTACCTCGTCAACGCGGAGGACCTCCAGATCAAGATGGCCCAGGGTGCCAAGCCCGGCGAGGGCGGGCAGCTCCCCGGCCACAAGGTCTACCCGTGGATCGCGAAGGTGCGGAACTCGACGCCGGGCGTGGGGCTCATCTCCCCGCCCCCGCACCACGATATCTACTCGATCGAAGATCTGGCCCAGCTCATCCACGATCTCAAGAACGGCAACCCCCGGGCGCGGATCAGCGTCAAGCTAGTCTCGGAGGTGGGGGTGGGCACGGTGGCGGCGGGCGTGGCCAAGGCCCACTCCGACGTGGTGCTCATCTCCGGCCATGACGGCGGCACGGGGGCCGCGCCGCTCACGTCGATCAAGCACGGCGGCACCCCCTGGGAGCTGGGCCTCGCAGAGACGCAGCAGGTGCTGGTGATGAACAAGCTTCGCGACCGGATCGTCGTGCAGGTCGACGGCCAGATGAAGACGGGCCGCGACGTGGTGATCGGCGCGCTCATGGGCGCCGAGGAGTTCGGGTTCTCCACCGCGCCCCTCGTGGTCATGGGCTGCATCATGATGCGGGTCTGCCACCTCAACACCTGCCCGGTGGGGATCGCCACGCAGGATCCGCGGCTGCGGGCCAAGTTCGCGGGGCGGCCCGAGTTCGTGGAGAACTTCTTCCGCTACATCGCGGAGGAGGTGCGCGAGTACATGGCGCGCCTCGGGTTCCGCACCATGGACGAGATGATCGGCCGGGTCGACCGGCTCGACGTGACCCCGGCGGTGGATCACTGGAAGGCGCGCGGGCTCGACTTCTCGGCCGTCCTCCATCGTCCGGCGGTGGGTCCCGAGGTGGCGGTTCGACGGATCGTCGAGCAGGACCACGGCCTCGAGCGGTCGGTGGACATGACCACGCTGCTGCCGATGTGCCGGCCCGCGCTGGAGCGGCGGGAGCCCGTGGACATCCGGCTGCCGATCAAGAACGTGCACCGCACGGTGGGCACCATCCTCGGCTCGGAGATCACCTCGCGCTACGGGGCCGAGGGCCTGCCCGACGACACCATCCGCGTCCACTTCTCGGGCTCCGCCGGGCAGAGCTTCGGGGCGTTCCTGCCCCGCGGGGTGAGCCTCACCCTCGAGGGGGACGCCAACGACTACATCGGCAAGGGACTCTCCGGGGGCAAGCTCGTCGTCTACCCGCCGCGCGAGGCCACCTTCGTCGCCGAGGAGAACATCCTGGTCGGCAACGTGGTGCTCTACGGCGCCACGTCGGGCGAGGCCTACTTCCGCGGGGTCGCGGGCGAGCGCTTCGCGGTGCGCAACAGCGGCGCCCTCACGGTGGTCGAGGGCGTGGGCGACCACGGCTGCGAGTACATGACCGGCGGCCGCGTGGTGGTGATCGGCGGGACCGGCCGGAACTTCGCGGCCGGCATGTCGGGGGGCCTCGCCTTCGTGCTGGACGAGGCAGGCGACTTCAAGCGGCGCTGCAATCTCGGCATGGTGGACCTGGAGGTGCTCCTGGACACCGAGGACGTCGAGCTCGTCAAGGATCTGCTCGCGCGTCACATCCGCTACACCCAGAGCCCCGTGGCGGCCCGGCTCCTGGTGGACTGGGAGCGCAGCCAGCACAGGTTCGTCAAGGTGATCCCACAGGACTACAAGCGGGTGCTGGCCGCGATCAAGAAGGCGCAGGAGACCGGCATGTCGGTGGACGACGCGGTTATGGCGAGCGCGCACGGATAAGCAACTCGGAGGGGGGCTCGCG
>JACXTT010011347.1_pt1 | contig 11931 bp, 10 predicted proteins | sample 9270951 | NCBI WGS metagenome assembly JACXTT01 (sample SAMN15532306, study PRJNA645909) | rock metagenome | isolation source: weathered quartz diorite | place: Puerto Rico | collected 2017-06-21 | reverse complement strand
TCCCCGAGCGCGGCTCGGGAGCCCCTGCGGTCCGGACTCGCATGCCGCGGCCTCGGGTCGAGGCGGCCGTGGAGCCCGCCCGAGTCCGCGCTCGGGAACCCCCGGCGCCCTCTTTCGTTTCGCCCTTTTTCAGTACCCTGCTAGCCGCGGCCAGCCGTGATCAGTGGATCGGGTGGCCGACCCGGTTCCAGCGCACGCGATGGCGGAAGGGGTCCCACGACCAGAACACCGACACCGCCCGGCCCGTGATCTCCGCCACCGGCACCCCGCCGAAGAAGCGCGAATCATAGCTGGCGTCGCGGTCGTCGCCCAGCACGAAGACCTGCCCGGGCGGGACCGTGGACGGACCGAACTGGTCCCCCTGACCCTTCTTCTTGGGAATGAATCGCGCGTGAGGATCGTCCCGCGGATTGCCGTCGATGAAGACCCGCTTGTGCTGTATGTAGACCGTCTCCCCGCCGACGGCGATCACGCGCTTCATGAACGTCTTGGCGCGGTCCTTGGGGAACGGGAAGACGACCACATCGCCGAAGCGCGGGCCTCGCACGTACGGCTGCAGCTTGTTCACGAGGATGTGATCGCCGATCAGGAGCGTCGGTTCCATCGAGCCAGAGGGGAGCGTGAAGGCCTGGACGACGAACGTTCGGAGACCGAACGTCACGACCAGCACGGCGAGCAGGGCCAGGCCTCCAAACGACAGAAACGCGTTCAGCGGCGGCAGCGGCGGTTGATCGCGAAGGCGGGCTGCGTCCCGCCAGGCGCGGATGACGGCATAGATCGTCAGCGCGAGCGGGACGGCCACCAGGAGCAGCGCCAGAGCTCCGAGTCCGCGCTCGGCGCCGGTTGCGGAGAGCACGCTCCAGGCGATCGCGAGCACCAGGCGGCCGCCGAGCGCCGCCGCGAGCAGGCCGGCACCCCGGCGCGGAAACCCGTTGTAGGCGTCGCCGAGGCCGATGATGAGCAGGGACAGGAGCCCGGCGACGAGCGGACGCCGGCGCCAGGACCCCCGCTCGGCGTCCGGCGTCAATAGACCAGGCGCCCGATCCGTTCCCAGCGCACCCACCGGTCGGGGCCGTCCCACGACCAGTAGAGGATGAGCGCCTGCCCCTTGATGTCGCTGATCGGGACGGGACCCCAGAAGCGCGAGTCGTAGCTCTGGTCGCGGTTGTCGCCCATGACGAAGACGTCGCCGGGAGGCACCGTGAAGGGACCGTAGTGCTCGCTCGGTCCGTTCCGGGCCGTCGCCCACGTCGCGTGCGGGTCGTCCCGGGGCTGGCCGTCGACGAACACCTGGCGGTTCCGGATCTCGATCGTCTCGCCCTCGACGGCGACCACGCGCTTGATGAAGTCCTTCGAGCGGTCCTTCGGCCAGATGAAGACGACGACGTCCCCGGGGCGCGGCCGCCGGAGCCCGGGCAGCCGGCCGAGCGAGAACTGCGTCAGCGGGATCTCGAGTCGCGGGCCGTAGACGAACTTGTTCACCAGGATGTGGTCGCCGATCTGCAGGGTCGGCAGCATCGAGCCGGAGGGGATCTTGAAGGCCTGGACGACGAAGGTCCGGATCACGAGCGCCAGCAGCAGCGCGACGAGCAGCGCCTCCGCGTACTCGCGGACCTGCGACTTCGCCCGCGGGGCGGGACGTGGCAAGGCGGCCGCCGTCTCGCGACGGCGGGGCTCGAGATTAGACATGCGCGCGCATCTTAGACGACGGGTCTGTCACCCGCCACCCTTGAGGACCGCGAGGAACGCCTCCTGCGGGATCTCGACGCGCCCCACCTGCTTCATGCGCTTCTTCCCCTCCTTCTGCCGCTCGAGGAGCTTCCGCTTGCGGGTGATGTCGCCGCCGTAGCACTTCGCGGTGACGTTCTTCCGGAGCGCCTTCACCGCCTCGCGCGCGATCACCTTGGCGCCGATCGCCGCCTGGATCACGACCTCGAACATCTGCCGCGGGATCAGCGCGCGGAGCCGCTGCGTCAGATCGCGGCCGCGGGGGTAGGCGTGGTCGCGATGGACGATGACCGAGAGCGCGTCGACCGGGTCGCCGTTGATGAGAATGTCGAGCTTCACCAGCTCCGACGCGCGGAAGTCGAGGTACTCGTAGTCCATCGAAGCGTAGCCGCGCGTCATCGATTTCAGCTTGTCGTAGAAGTCGACGACGATCTCCGAGAGCGGGAGCTCGTAGGCCAGCTGCACGCGCGCCTCGCCGTGGTAGCGCATCTCCACTTGCCGGCCGCGGCGCTCCTCGCAGAGCGCGAGCACGTTCCCGAGGAACTCGGTCGGGAGGTGGATCGAGGCGCGAATGTACGGCTCCTCGATGTGGTCCACCTGCAGCGGCGGGGGGAGCTTGGCGGGGCTGTCGATGACGACCGCCTCGCCGTCGCGGCGGACGACCCGGTAGGCGACCGTGGGCGCGGTCGTGATGAGGGAGAGGCCGAACTCCCGCTCGAGGCGCTCCTGCACGATCTCCATGTGGAGAAGCCCGAGGAAGCCGCAGCGGAAGCCGAAGCCGAGCGCGAGCGACGTCTCAGGCTCGTAGGTGAAGGACGAGTCGTTCAGGCGGAGCTTCTCGACCGCGTCCCGGAGCGCGTCGTACTGCGCCGACTCGGCGGGATAGAGGCCGCTGAAGACCATCGGCTTCACCGGACGGAAGCCCGGCAGCGGCACCGTGGCGGGGCGGTCCGCGTCGGTGATCGTGTCGCCGATCTTGGTGTCGCGGACCTCCTTGATGCCCGCCATCAGGATGCCGACCTCGCCCGGGCCGAGCGCCGCGACCTCGACCGCCCGCGGCGCGAGCACGCCGACCCGCGTCACCAGAAACTCCTTGCCGGTCGCCATCATGCGGATGCGCTGACCCTTGCGGAGCGTGCCGTCGAACACGCGCACCAGCACGACCGCGCCGTGATACGGGTCGAACCACGAGTCGAAGACGAGCGCGGTGGCCGGCCGGTCCAGCTCGCCCCGCGGGGCCGGCACGTCGCGCACGATCGCCTCGAGGACGTCCTCGGTGCCGCGCCCCTCCTTCGCGCTCGCGAGGATCGCGTGCGAGGCGTCGAGCCCGATGATCTCCTCGATCTGCCGGCGGACCTTCTCCGGCTCGGCGCTGGGGAGGTCGATCTTGTTGAGCACGGGGACGATCGCGAGGTCGTGGTCGAGGGCGAGGTAGACATTGGCGAGCGTCTGCGCCTGCACGCCCTGCGAGGCGTCGACGACCAGCACGGCGCCCTCGCAGGCCGCCAGGCTGCGGGAGACCTCGTACGTGAAGTCGACGTGGCCCGGGGTGTCGATCAGGTTGAGGACATAATCGGCACCATCACGGGCCCGATATGCGAGACGGACCGAGCGCGCCTTGATCGTGATGCCGCGCTCGCGCTCGAGCTCCATGTCGTCGAGGAACTGCTCCGACATCTCGCGCGCCGAGACGGCGCCGGTGCGCTCGAGGAGACGGTCGGCGAGCGTCGACTTCCCGTGGTCGATGTGGGCGATGATGGAGAAGTTGCGGATGCGCGCGGTGTCCAGAAGCGTGTGAATGTACGGGCGGGAGGGGCGGTTCGCAACCGGATCGACGATCGCGGGACATCGCGGGCGAGGAGCCCGAACGGAGCTCCTCGCCCGTGATCGTGGAGCGCCCGCCTACTGGTGGTTGAGGACGCGGCGGGTCCGCTTCGCACGCAGGTTCGTGATCGTCTGCGCGCACAGGTTGCCGACGCGGACCGTGACCCGGACCTCCCTTCCGTCCGTGGCGCGCAGGCCCATCTGCCTGCCGACGGCCCGGAACACGACCCTGCCGTCGCGCTTGACCTTGAAGCGGGCCATGTAGAGCCCGCCGCCGACGGTGCCGACCTGGTCGGCGAAGCGGAAGAGCCGCGCGCGGGGGGCCGCCCAGTTCGGCGACGTGATCGTCCGCTCGAAGAGCATGCCGGCGCCGTCCGACATCTGGAGCGAGGTGTCCTGCGTCTTGGGATCGAAGCCCGCCGGCAGCGCGACGGCGAAGCGGGAGCGCAGATCGAGGTTCCGGCCGCGGGGATTGCGGGGAGCTGGCTTGAAGAGCATGTGCCGGATCGCGAGGCCCGTCGTCTGCGGGCAGCAGGCGGGATCGTCGAAATCGATCAGCCCATTGCCGTCGTTGTCGACCCCGTCCCCGCAGATCTCCCGGGGCCCGGCGCATACCGGCGCGGTCCGGCAGCGCGGGTCGACGCACGCGCTCGCAGCGTCGCACGCCGGGCAGCCGGGCGCGTCGGTGTTGACGCACACGCCCGCCATGCAGCTGTCCGTGGTGCAGCTGTTCCGGTCGTCGCAGTCGGCGTTGCTGGCACACCCAGTGCGCGGATGATGCTCGCAGACACCGTCCGCCGTGCAGACGTCGACCGTGTGCCAGTCGCCATCGGAGCAGTCGGCGGCAGTCTGGCACCGGGTGCAATTCTCGATCGCGACGTGGCGGCAGCCCGCCTCTGGATCGCAGGAGTCGTCCGTGCAGGGGTCGCCGTCGTTGCAGTCGAGCGCCGTGCTGCAGCTCCCGCCGTTCCTGCCCCCAACCCCGCCGCCGTCGCCGCCGTCGTGGTTGCCGCCGTCCCCGTGGTGGCGGCGCCCGCCGTGGCCTCCGTTGCCATGGCGACCCTTCCCCTCCTGTTCGCCGCCCTGATGCCCGCCATCGTCGTCGCCATCGCCGCCGTCGCGATGGCGCTTCCTCGAGTGACCGTCGTCTTGGCCATGGTGGTGCCGACCGGCGGTGCAGTCGTCGCCGTCGGCCCAGGCCACGCCGCCGGCCGCAACCAGCGCGGCGACCGCAAGCGAGCCGGCGATGCCCGACCATCCACGTCCGGGGTATACACGCGTCATCATCGTTCTCCTTCTCCGCGATGCCGGTGTCGCAGAATTGCCGGCATCGTCACGGGGATGCCGTTGTCCAAGGTTCATGCCGCCGCGGCGGAAGCCTTGCGGCGCTGCACGCGCGGACGACGCGCGGGGGCGGGTCGCGTCCGGACCCGATCCGCCTTGGCAAGACAGCAAGTTAGCGGGCGCCGCCGGGGCGGGCGCCGCCGCGAGCACCGTGCGACGCTCCTCGGCGTGTGCTACGAACGCAGCGCGGGCGACGTGCGGAGGGCGCCGGCGGTCTCCACGTCGGGCCTGCTCCGGCGGGACGCGGGACCGTGGCGCCGCTGCACGACCTGCATCCGTGCACGAGCCGGGCTACGGTCGCGGGAAGGGAGCCATCCCGCGATTCCTGCCACCGTTCTCGGGTCTCGAGGGCGGCTCAGGTGCCGGGGGCCCGCCCGCGGAACCAATCGACCGTGCGCCGGAGGCCGTCTTCGAGCGTCACCTCCGGCCGCCAGCCGAGGACGTCGGCCGCGCGCCGGGAGTCGATCACGCTCCGCCGCTGCTCCCCCTGCTTCGCCGGTCCGTGTCGCACCTCGGAGCGGCTGCCGCTCGCGCGCAGCAGGTGCGCGGCGAGCGTGTTCACGTCGGTCTCGACGCCCGTCCCGACGTTGAACGGTCCCGTGGCGGTCGACTCGAGCGCCAGCAGGTTCGCCCGCACGACGTCGCCGACGTAGACGTAGTCGCGTGTCTGCTTCCCGTCGCCGTTCACCGTCACCGGCTCGCCGCGCAGCATCCTCTCGCTGAAGATCGCCACCACACCCGCCTCGCCGTGGGGATCCTGGCGCGGGCCGTAGATGTTCGCATAGCGGAGCGCGACGAACGGGATCTGGTACTCGGCCTGGAAGAAGAACGCGTACAGCTCGCCCGCGCGCTTGCTCACGCCGTACGGGCTCACCGGGTTCGTCGGATGCGTCTCGGGTGCGGGGAACTGCTCCTGCTCCCCGTACGCCGCGCCGCCCGACGAGACGAACAGCACGCGGCGCACGTTCGCCCTGCGCCCCGCCTCGAGGAGGTTGATCGTGCCGAGGATGTTGACGCGGGCGTCGAAGAGCGGATCGGCAACCGACCGGCGGACGTCCATCTGCGCCGCGTGCAGGTTCAGGACGGCGGGTCGCTCGTCGCGGATCAGCTCCACGACCTTCGGATCGACGATGTCGAGGTGGTGGAAACGCCCCTTCGGGTTCAGATTCTCGCGCTTGCCGGTCGAGAGATCGTCGACCACGAGCACGTCGTGACCCGCGGCGACGTACGCGTCGACCACGTGCGAGCCGATGAAGCCCGCCCCCCCGGTCACGAGGATCTTCACGACGGCAGCACCACGCCCCGGAAGTAGTCGATCGTTCTCCGGAGCCCTTCCTCGAGCGAGACGGTCGGCGTCCAGCCGAGCAGCTTCCGCGCGAGCGCGATGTCCGGCTGCCGGACCTTCGGATCGTCCTCCGGCAGCGGTCGGAAGACGATCTCGCTCCGACTTCCCGTGAGGGTCCGGATCTTCTCCGCGAACTGGAGGATCGAGACCTCCATGGGGTTCCCGCAGTTGACGGGCCCGCTGTGATCGGAGCGGAGGAGCCGGACGATACCCTCCACGAGATCCGAGACGTAGCAGAAGCTCCGCGTCTGCGAGCCGTCGCCGTACACGGTGAGGGGCTCGCCGCGGAGCGCCTGCGAGATGAAGTTCGGCACGACGCGGCCGTCGTTCAGGCGCATGCGCGGGCCGTGCGTGTTGAAGATGCGGACGATGCGCGTCGCCACCCCGTGCGTCCGGTGGTACGCCATCGTGATCGCCTCGGCGAAGCGTTTCGCCTCGTCGTAGACGCCGCGCGGCCCGATCGGGTTCACGTTTCCCCAGTAGTCCTCCTTCTGCGGGTGGACGAGCGGGTCGCCGTAGACCTCGGAGGTGGAGGCGAGGAGGAAGCGCGCGTTCTTCTCCTTCGCGAGCCCGAGCGCCTTGTGCGTGCCGAGCGAGCCGACCTTGAGGGTCTGGATCGGCAGCTCGAGGTAGTCGACCGGGCTCGCGGGCGACGCGAAGTGGAGGATCGCGTCGAGCGGACCCTTCACGTAGATGTAGGTGGTCACGTCCTGCTGGATGAAGGTGAAGCGGCGCTCCGAGAAGAGATGCGCGACGTTGTCGGGCGTGCCGGTGAGCAGGTTGTCCATGCAGATGACTTCGTCGCCCTCGGCGAGGAAGCGCTCGCAGAGGTGCGAGCCGATGAAGCCCGCGCCTCCCGTGATGAGGATGCGGGCCATCGTCAGGCCGCGGCGGGACGGACGGCGGTGCGCCCGATCGGCAGGTACGTGAAGCCGTGCTGGCGCATGGTCTCGGGCTCGTAGAGGTTCCGGCCGTCGAAGATCACCGGGCGGCGGAGGAGACGCTTCATGCGCGGGAAGTCAGGACGGCGGAACTCGTTCCACTCGGTCACGATGAGGAGCGCGTCGGCGCCCTCGAGCGCGTCGTAGTTGAGGCGGTGGTACGAGACACGGTCGCCGAAGACCTTGCGCGCCTCGCCGAGCGCCTCGGGATCGTGGGCCGCCACCTCCGCGCCGCCCGCGAGCAGCCCCTCGACGATCGTGATGGACGGCGCCTCGCGCATGTCGTCGGTGCGCGGCTTGAAGGCGAGGCCCCACACCGCGAAGCGGCGGCCGGCGAGGTCGCCGCCGAACTCGCCGGTGACCTTCTCGACCAGGAGGTGCTTCTGCGCCTCGTTCACGTCCTCGACCGCGTTGAGGAGCGGGAACTTCATGCCGTGCTCGTGCGCCGTGTGGATGACCGCCTTCACGTCCTTCGGAAAGCACGAGCCGCCGTAGCCGACCCCGGGGAAGAGGAAGTGATGACCGATCCGGCGGTCGTAGCCGATGCCGCGCCGCACCTGATCGACGTCGGCCCCGACCCGCTCGCAGAGGTTCGCGACCTCGTTCATGAACGAGATGCGCGTCGCGAGGAGCGCGTTGGCCGCGTACTTGGTCATCTCGGCGCTCGCGTTGTCCATCACCAGGATGGGATTCCCCGTGCGGACGAAGGGCTCGTAGAGCTGTCGCATGACGTCGATCGCGCGCGGGCTGCTGGCGCCGATCACGACCCGGTCGGGCTTCATGAAGTCCTCGATCGCGGCGCCTTCCTTCAGGAATTCCGGGTTCGAGACGACGTCGAACGGATGCTTCGTCCGCCCCGCGATCTCGCTCCGGATGCGCTCGTGCGTACCGATCGGCACGGTGCTCTTGGTGACGACGATCCGGTAGCCGTCCATGACACGCGCGATCTCGCGCGCGACCGACATCACGGCGCTCAGATCGGCCGAGCCATCGTCGCCCGACGGCGTGCCGACCGCGATGAAGATGACGGGACTCCGTTCGACCTCGTGCGCGAGGTCGGTGGTGAAGGCGAGACGGCTCTCGGCGACGTTTCGCCGGATCAGCTCCTCGAGCCCGGGCTCGTAGATCGGGATGACGCCCTGGCGGAGCGCCTCGATCTTCGCCGCGACGTTGTCCACGCAGACGACGTCGTTGCCGCTCTCCGCGAAGCAGGTGCCGGCAACGAGCCCGACGTAGCCGGTTCCGACGACGCAGATCTTCATGACCGCGCACGCATAGCGGCGGCCTCCGGTGAAGTCAATTCAACAACGTCCCTCACGCGATAGATCGGCTTCGCCTGCGACTCGTGATACGTGCGCACGAGCATCTCGCCGAGGAGTCCGAGCGACACGAACTGGACGCCGACGACGACGAGCAGGATGGCGAGGAGCACGATCGGGCGTCCGCCGAGGCGCACGCCGAGGACGATGCGTTCGAAGCCGAGCTCGGCCGTGAGCACGAGCCCGACCGTCGCACACACGATCCCGAGGAGACCGAAGAGCTGGATCGGGCGCGTCGAGAACCCGGACAGGAACTTGACCGTCAGCAGATCGAGCACGACCCGCAGCGTGCGCGAGAGCCCGTACTTCGAGCGGCCCATCGTGCGCGGCCGGTGATTCACGCGGACCTCGACCACGCGCGCTCCGAGGTCCGCGGCGAGTGCGGGGATGAAGCGGTGCATCTCGCCGTACAGGCGGAGCTCGCGCGCGACGGACGCCCGCATCGCCCGGAGCGTGCAGCCGTAGTCATGGAGACTCGTCCCCGTGACGAGTGAGATCAGACGGTTCGCCAGCTGGGACGGGAGACGGCGCGTGAGCCAGGGGTCACGCCGCGGCTCGCGCCAGCCGTTCACGACGTCGACGTCGTCCCGGAGCGCGGCGAGGAGCCGCGGGATGTCCGCCGGATCGTTCTGCAGGTCGGCGTCGAGCGAGACCACGATCGGTCCCCGCGCATGCTCGAGCCCGGCAGCGAGCGCCGCCGTCTGCCCGTAGTTACGCGCCAGGCGGACGATCCGGAGCCGTGGCTGGGACGCCCGGAGGCCGAGGAGGGTCGCGAAGCTGTCGTCGGTGCTGCCGTCGTCCACGGCCACGATCTCGGCGGGACGATCGAGGGCGTCGAGCGCGGCGCCGAGCTCGGCGAAGAGCGGCCCCAGGCTCTCCGCCTCGTTGTAGACGGGGATGACGACCGAGACCTCCGGCGCGCGCGTGGTCAAAACTCGGTCAGCGCGACGAACTGGCGATAGCGCCGCTCGATGTCGTCGCGGGTGAGGGTGCGGAGCCGTTGCCCGCCGAAGTCTTCCACCACGTAGGATGCCATCACGGTCCCGTAGACGATCGCGCGCCGGAGCCCCGCGTCGGAGCGCTCCCCCGTGGCGGCGAGATAGCCGACGACGCCGCCGGCGAACGTGTCGCCGGCGCCGGTCGGGTCGAAGACCTCTTCGAGGGGATAGGCGGGCACCGCGAACACCGAGTCGGGAGAGAAGAGGATCGCCCCGTACTCGCCGCGCTTCACGAGGACGCTCCGCGGACCGAGCTCGAGGATGCGCCGCGCAGCGCGCGGCACGTTGACCTCCCCGGAGAGGAGCCGCGCCTCCTCGTCGTTCACCACCAGGAGGTCCACTCGCGGGAGCAGCTCCTCGAGGGGCTCGCGCGCCGTCTCGATCCAGTGGTTCATGGTGTCGCAGGCGACGACCGACGGATCGTCGAACTGCTCGAGCACCGACTCCTGGAGCCGCGGGTCGATGTTGGCGAGGAAGACGATCGGCGACGCGCGGACGACCTCCGAGAGCGTCGGGCGGAAGTCCGCGAACACGTTCAGCCGGAGCTCGAGCGTGTCGCGCACGTTCATGTCCTCGTGGTAGCGCCCCGTCCAGCGAAAGGTCCGCCCGGGACGGACCTCGAGCCCGGACACGTCGATGTCGCGCGACGCGAGGTACTCGCGCTCCGCGTCGGGAAAGTCCTCGCCCACCACCGCGACGAGCCGCACCGGCGCGAAGTAGCTCGCCGCGACCGCGAAATGGGTCGCCGAGCCGCCGAGGACCTCCTCGGCCCGCCCGAGCGGCGTCTCGATGGTGTCGAAGGCGACCGAGCCGACGACGGCGATCGCCGACGCGCTCAGAGGTACCTCCGGAGGATGGGGGCCAGATCGCGCCGGATCTCGGCCGGGATCGCGCTCCGCTCCGTGATGAGCGCGTTCGCCAGGGCGTCCGGGCACGGACAGCCGCGCCGCTCGGGCAGCCGCGCCGCCACGCGCGCGATCGTCCGGCGCGCGAGGTCGACGTTCGCGACCAGCACCCGGATGACGTCCTCGATCTGGACGTCGCCGTGCGCCGTGTTCCAGCAGTCGTAGTCGGTCGCGAGAGCCATCGTCGCGAGGCAGATCTCGGCCTCGCGGGCGAGCTTCGCCTCCTGGAGGTTCGTCATGCCGATGACGTGCGCGCCCCAGCTCCGGTAGAGATGCGACTCGGCGCGCGTCGAGAACTGCGGACCCTCCATGCAGACGTAGACGCCGCCGGAGTGGACGGTGGCACTCTCGGCGCGGGCGGCCTCGACGAGCGTGCGGGAGAGGTTCGGGCAGAGCGGGTCGGCGAACTGCACGTGCGCGACGAGCCCGTGGCCGAAGAAGGTGCTCACGCGCTGGCGCGTGCGGTCGATGAACTGATCCGGCACGACGACGTGCCCGGGCGCGATCTCCTCCCGCAAGCTGCCGACGGCGCTCACCGAGACGATCCACTCCGCGCCGAGCTGCTTCATGCCGTAGACATTGGCGCGGAAGTTGAGCTCGCCCGGCAGCAGGCGGTGGCCGCGTCCGTGCCGGGGCAGGAAGACGAGGCGGGTACCGCCGAGGCGCCCGATCACGAACTCGTCGGAGGGGCGCCCGAACGGAGTGTCGATCTCGACGCGCTCGATCGCCTCGAGCCCGGGAAGCTCGTAGAGCCCGCTGCCGCCGAAGACGCCGAGGGTCGGTTCCGCCACGCTGCGTGGTCTCCCGCCGCGGCCTCGCCGCGGTCGCGACATGGTAGGCGAAAACGGGGCGAGTTCAAGGTCAGCCGCGGATCAGCGTCACGCGGCACGCCACGTCCACCTCGAGCCGCTCCGCCGGGGGCAGGATGTCGCCGTCGAGCATCCAGTGCTCGGGCTTGAAGAAGCGGATCGCCGTCCGGCGCGCGAGGTTGTCGAAGAGCATCGGCTCACCGGTCGGGAAGCCCCGGTAGATACGGATCGCGCGCCGGATCAGGCGAAAGGCGGGAACGGGACCACCGACCACGTGCATGTGGCCGCGCTTGCGCGTGCCGAGGTACGTCGGACGGAAACCGAGCGCGATCCGGTCGACGGTCGCCGCGAAGAAGAACGTGAACTGCCGGAACGGAACCGGCTCGCCGTCGCACTCGACGTCCGCCTGGACCGCCTGGAAGACGGCGCGTGAGATGTGCGTTCCGGCGAGCGCCGAGAGGATGAGCCGGGCGAGCAGCACCGCGGCCCGCAGCGCGCCCTGCTTCTCCATGGCGTAGTAGAGCCGCAGGTAGTTCACGGCCGTCCCGAAGCTCAGGACGAAGCCGTTCTCGCCGCCGTTCACGCGGAGGAGGTCGCGCTCGGTCGTCCCGTAAAATCCCCCCTTGGGGTAATCCCGCCCCAACCCGGGCCGACCCCTCCCCGGCCCGCCCCCCCGGCCGCGCGTCGGCAGGGGGCGGGCGGTTGGGGGGTGCGGGCC
>JACXTT010011346.1_pt1 | contig 11932 bp, 10 predicted proteins | sample 9270951 | NCBI WGS metagenome assembly JACXTT01 (sample SAMN15532306, study PRJNA645909) | rock metagenome | isolation source: weathered quartz diorite | place: Puerto Rico | collected 2017-06-21 | reverse complement strand
CTGGAAATGAAGTACCTGCCGAGCACCGAGCGCGTGGTGGAAGCCGCCAAGCGCACGCTGGCCGCCAGCTGAGTCCTTTGTCCGCTTCCCGCCAGCCGGGAAGCGGACTCGCGAACACCCCAACCTTTTCGGAATTCCGAACATGGCTGATATCAAGACGTTCTACCTCCCCGACCTCGGCGAAGGCCTTCCCGACGCAACCATCGTCGAATGGCACGTGAAGGAAGGCGACACCATCAAGCTCGACGCCCCGCTGGTGTCGATGGAAACCGCCAAGGCCGTCGTGGACGTGCCCTCGCCCTACACCGGCAAGGTCACCAAGCTGCACGGCGCCGCCGGCGACATCATCGAGACCGGTGCCGCGCTGGCCGAATTCGAACCCGACCCGAACGCCAAGCAGCGTGCCGAGGCCGAGTCCACCGGCCACCACCACGGCCCGAAGAAGGGTGCCGGCAGCGCCGCTGCCGAGCCGAAGAAGGTCGTCGCCTCCGATGAAGGCGGCGAGATCGAAAGCAATGGCACCACCCAAGGTGGCCCGGCGGCCGATCGTGAAGACGAAGGCACCGTGGTCGGCGCGATGATCTCCGGCAGCCACGTGCACGTGGAACAGGCCTCGAGCGTCGGCGGCGTGAAGGCCGTGCCGGCGGTGCGCGCGCTCGCCAAGAAGCTGAAAGTCGACCTCACCCGCGTGAAGCCGACCGGCGCCGACGGCGTGGTCACCCTGGGCGACGTGAAGAACGCCGCCGCCAATGGTTCCGCCGCGCTGGGCGCCGCCCCGGCCCGTGCCGCGGTGCCGGCCTCGGCCGGTCGCCACCTGGCGCCTTCGCTGCCCGAACCGGAACCGGCCCGCACGGCCACCTCGCTCGCCGGCAAGCCGGTGCGCACGGCCCCGCCGAGCGTGCAGGCCAGCGGCCAGCCGGAACAGCTGAAGGGCGTCCGTCGCAACATGGCGCGCGTGATGGCCGAAGCCCACGCCAACGTGGTGCCGACCACCCTGGTCGATGACGCCGACCTGCACGCCTGGATCGGCAAGCAGGACATCACCGCCCGCCTGATCCGCTCCATCGTGGTGGCATGCAAGACCGTGCCGGCGCTCAACGCCTGGTTCGACGGCAAGAACCTCACCCGCACCCTGCATCCGCACGTGGACATCGGCATTGCCGTGGACACCGAGGAAGGCCTGTTCGTGCCGGCCCTGCGCAACGCCGACGTGCTCGACGGCGCCGGCATCCGCGCCGCGATCAAGCGCCTGCGTACCTCGGTGGAAGACCGTTCCATCCCGGCGTCGGAGCTCTCGGGCTACACCATCAGCCTGTCGAACTTCGGCATGTTCGCCGGTCGCTACGCCACGCCGGTCGTCGTGCCGCCGTGCGTCGCCATCATCGGCGCGGGCAAGCTGAGCCACGACGTGGTGGCGGTGATGGGCGGCATCGAAGTGCATCGCCGCATGCCGATCTCGCTCACCTTCGACCATCGCGCCGCCACCGGTGGCGAAGCCGCACGCTTCCTCAAGGCGCTGCTGGACGATCTGTCGCTGCCGAACTGAGCTTCGACGTCCCACTAAAAAAGCCCCGGCAAGCCCGGGGCTTTTTTTATGGGTGAGGCGAACTCAGTAGTGCTTGATGAAGTACGACGTGGTGTGGTCGAGCGCCGTGCGCCAGCGCTGTTCCAGCGTGAAGTCGTATTCCGGGTCGTGCTCGGCGATCGCGCGCAGCAGGCTGTCGGACCAGTAGGGATACAGCTCCGGCGGCACCGGCGCCCTGCCCTGGCGGCCATGCACCTGCGCCATGTCGGTCATGGTCCGCCGGGTGAGCGTGCTGCCGCCCGCAAAGGCGATGGCGGCGCTGATGCCACGGCGCAGCGCCAGGTGCTGCACGCTGAAGTCGGTGCGGCTGAACATGCCCGGGATATCCGGGTGGCTCGCCATGAAGATCTCGTAGAAGCGGGCGATGAATCCGCCATGGCGCAGGCAGCGTCCATAGCTGGTCTGCAAGTCGTCGAAAGTGTCGGTCATGCCAGCCTCCTGCCCTGACATCGCTTATCCCAAGCCCGCGCAAGCTAGCATGCGATCCCGAGTGCACCGTAGAGGCGCATGGTCGCAATGCTGGCGTCTTTCCGCATTGACGGCTCGTCCACCCCCGCATCGCTATGACGGTTCGCATCGTCGCAACCCGGGAGCTGCACCATGCACCACAGCAGGCTATGCACCGTCGTCATCGACTGCCAGACGGACGACCTCGGCGAAGCGGCCACGTTCTGGAGTCGCGCCCTCGGCAAGTCCATCGCCACGGTCGACCAGGATGGCGATGGCCGCTACGCGGAACTGGCGACCGGGCCAGACGAGCCGATCATCCTCCTGCAACGCGTGCAGCACGAAAGCCGCGTGCACCTGGACATCGAAACGGACGACCTCGACGCGGAAGTCGCGCGACTGGAGAAACTGGGCGCCAGCCGCGTGGCCTTCGTACGCGATCGCTGGTGGGTGATGCAGGCGCCGAGCGGCCACCGCTTCTGCGTGGTCCGTCCGCAGCGGGAGAAATTCGGCCCACATTTGAATCGATGGGAGTAAGGCGGCATCGCCTGACTCCTGTAGGAGCGCACCCAGTGCGCGATAAACCTGTCCCGCGCAGGTGACGCCGGGTTGCGGCGACCCCGTAACGCCGCGATCGCGCACTGGGTGCGCTCCTACAGGAGAAGGGGAAGGCAGGTTTTTCTCAGACCGCCCGCTTCGAAAAAATCAGGTGCAGGCCGAATGCCACGAACACGGCGCCGGCCAGGCCATCGATCCAGCGCGAGAGCCGCAGGTAGCCGCGACGCATGGCCGGCAGGGCAAACACGCCGGCCACCACCGTGAACCACAGGAAGGTTTCGACCACCACCATGCTCCACAGGCCCCAGCGGGCGCCCGCGCTCACGCCGTCACCGAGGAAGGCGGAAAACACGCTGCCGAAGTAGATCACCACCTTCGGATTGGACAGGTTGGTGAGCAGGCCCGCGCGCAGCGTGGCCCAGTCAGTCTGCTGCAGCACCTGCTGCGGCTCGCCGGCTGGCGTGGCGGGAGCGCGGAGGGCACCGCGCAGCATCTTCACGCCCATCCAGGCGAGGTAGAGGCCGCCGGCGATGCTGATCAGGCGTTCCAGCCAGGCCAGACGCTGCAGCACCAGCTGCAGGCCCGCCAGCGCCAGCGCCGACCACACCACCACGCCCAGGGTGATGCCGATGACCCCGAACATGGCCTGGCGGCGCGTGCGGCTCACGGCGGTCTGCGACACGAAGAAGAAGTCCGGGCCGGGGCTCAGCAGGGCCACCAGGTGCACGACGGCGATGGTCAGGAACAGGTTCACGGCGCTCTCCACGATGACGGAACCGCACTTTCTCGCGGCGACGCAACTTGTCGCCACGACGGTGGTTCCTCTAGGCTGCTATTTTTACACGTCCTCGGGACCCCCTTGGCCGTGCAGGGGACCTCCGCCTCACCTGGACAGGCCCGGCTCCGCCCGGCCTGCCGCTAGGCGCGTGCCTCCCGGACCGATTCCACCGCTTTTGAACCAACGACGACACTGATGAGCCTTCGACTCCGCCTGATTGCAATGAACTTCCTGCAATTCTTTGTATGGGGGTCGTGGCTGCTCACCATCGGTGCCTACTGGTTCCAGGACAAGCACTGGTCGGGGGCGCAGTTCGGCGCGATCTTCTCGACCATGGGCATCGCCTCGCTGTTCATGCCCTCCATCGCGGGCGTGATCGCGGACAAGTACATCAACGCGGAGAAGCTCTACGGCATCTTCCACCTGTGCGGCGCCGCCGTGCTGTTCTGCGTGCCGATGGTGCAGTCGCCCAGCCTGATGTTCTGGGTGATGCTGCTCAACATGATGTTCTACATGCCGACCATCTCGCTCTCCATAGCGGTGGCGTACAACGCGCTCAAGAGCGACGGCAAGGACATCGTCAAGGATTACCCGCCGATCCGCGTGTGGGGCACGGTGGGCTTCATCGCCGCGCTGTGGACGGTGAGCCTGCTGCGCCTGGAAACCTCCTCGGGTCAGTTCTACGTGGCCTCCGGCGCCGCCGTGCTGCTGGGCCTGTATGCGTTCACCCTGCCGGCCTGCCCGCCGCGCTTCCAGCGCAACGCGAGCCAGTCCTGGCTCGATACGTTCGGCCTCACCTCGTTCAAGCTGTTCCGCGAAGGGCGCATGGCGGTCTTCTTCATCTTCGCGATGTTGCTGGGCGCGGCGCTGCAGCTTACCAACGCCTACGGCGACACCTTCCTGCACGACTTCGCGCAGATGGGCGAATACAAGGAACTGGTGGCGGTGCGTTACCCGGCCATCATCATGTCCATCTCGCAGATCTCGGAAACGCTGTTCATCCTGGCCATTCCGTTCTTCCTGCGCCGTTTCGGCATCAAGACGGTGATGCTGATCAGCATGCTGGCCTGGACGCTGCGCTTCGGCCTGTTCGCCTACGGCAACCCGGGCTCGGGCCTGTGGATGATCGTGCTGTCGTGCATCGTGTACGGCATGGCGTTCGACTTCTTCAACATCTCCGGCTCGCTGTTCGTCGAAGGCCAGAGCGATCCTTCGATCCGCGCCAGCGCGCAGGGCCTGTTCATGCTGATGACCAACGGCATCGGCGCGGTGCTGGGCAGCTCGATCAGCGGCCTGGTGATCGAGGCGTTCTTCACCCACCCGGACCAGAGCAAGGACTGGCACGGCATCTGGATGACCTTCGCCACCTATTCGCTGGTGGTGGCGGTGCTGTTCATGCTGCTGTTCAAGCACAAGCATGAGCCGATGCAGGTGCAGCAGCTGGCGGCCAAAGCCAGCCACTGACGGACTCTGCCCCCGTGGGAGCGCACCCTGTGCGCGACCGCAGACTGTCGGCTCGGCGCTCCGTAAGGTTGTCGCGCACAGGGTGCGCTCCCACAAGGGATTTTCCGGCCGGGTAGAATAGCCCGATGCAGATCGGCCCCTACCGCATCGACCCGCCCGTGGTGCTCGCGCCCATGGCCGGGGTCACCGACAAGCCTTTCCGCCTGCTGTGCAAACGGCTGGGCGCGGGTCTGGCCGTCTCGGAGATGACCAACGCCGATCCCCGCCTGTGGCAGACGCGCAAGTCGCGGCAACGCATGGACCACGCGGGCGAGCCCGAGCCGGTGAGCGTGCAGATCGCCGGCTACGACCCGGCCATGCTGGCCGAGGCGGCGCGCTACAACGCCGACAATGGCGCGCAGATCATCGACATCAACATGGGCTGCCCGGCCAAGAAGGTCTGCAACGTGTGGTCCGGCTCGGCGCTGCTGCAGGACGAGCCGCTGGTCGCGCGCATCGTGAAGGCCGTGGTCGATGCCGTGGACGTGCCGGTCACGCTGAAGATCCGCACCGGCTGGGACCGCCAGAACAGGAACGCGCTCACCATCGCGAAGATCGCCGAGGACGCCGGCATCGCCGCGCTCGCCGTGCACGGCCGCACGCGCGCCGACAAGTACGAGGGCGAGGCCGAGTACGAGACGATCGCCGCCGTGAAGGCCGCCGTCCGCATCCCGGTGCTCGCCAATGGCGACGTACTCACGCCCCGGCAGGCCAAGCACGTGTTCGACGCTACCGGCGCGGACGCGGTGATGGTCGGTCGCGGGGCGCAGGGTCGTCCGTGGATCTTCCGCGAGATCGCGCATTACCTGGCCACCGGCGAAACGCTGCCCGAGCCGACACCTGCCGAGGTGCGCGACATCCTGCTGCATCACCTGGAACAGCTCTACGCGTTCTACGGCGAGCTGCAGGGCGTGCGCATCGCCCGCAAGCACCTGGGCTGGTACGCCAAGGATCGCCCGGAGAACGCCGCGTTCCGCGACGTGGTGAACCGCGCCGACAATGCCGCCGACCAGCTTCGCCTCACCCGCGAATACTTCGACGCGCTGCAGGAAGGCCTCCCCCTCGCGGCCTGAGTACGTACCGCCTCGCGGCACACCAGCTGCGCCCGCTCCCGTTCGATCGACATCGCAACCCCTTGCGGCGACGCCCGGGGCATCATGGCGGCTGGATTCCCTGACCCGGCCCATGCCCTTCATGCCGTCGATCCAAACGAAGCGCTGGAAGGCATGGCAGTTGCCGCTGCTGGCCTGCAGCTGCCTGTGGCTGTCCGGCTGCGAGGGCACGCTGTTCGCCGGGCTCAACGCCACCGACCAGCACCACGGCATCGTGGAACGGCACGGCGTGGTGTATGACGCGGGGCATGCGCTCTCCCTGGACGTGTATGCACCCGCGCAGGCGGACCGCGCACCGGTCGTGGTGTTCTTCTACGGTGGCGACTGGGCCAAGGGCCAGCGTGCCTGGTACCGCTTCGTGGGCACGGCGCTGGCCGCGGAAGGCGTGGTGGTGGTGGTCCCCGATTACCGCAAGGTGCCGCAGGTGGCGCTGGACGGTTTCATGAGTGACGCGGCCGAAGCGGTCGCCTGGACGCGCAGCCATGCCGGCGAGTTTGGCGCCGCGACGGACGACATCTTCGTGATGGGGCATTCCGCCGGCGGGCAGATCGCCGCCCTGCTCGCCACCGACCCGGAATGGCTGGCGGCTTCCGGCATGCAGCCTCGCGACCTCGCAGGATTCATCGGACTCGCCGGCTGCTACGACTTCGTGCCGGTGCCCGAGGACGACGAGGACATGATCGCCGCCTTCGGCGACACGCCCGAGGCCCAGCGGCGCGGCGAGCCGGTGTCCTACGTGCGGGGCAGCGAGCCGCCGATGCTGTTGCTGCAGGGTGAGGACGACCGCGAGGTCACGCCGTCCAACGCCCTCTCGCTGAGGCGCGCCATGGACTCGCAGCATGAGGACGTGACCCTGAAGCTCTATCCCGGGGTGGGGCACGAGGGCGTACTGCTCGCCCTGTCCCGCCCGATGCGCAGCGACGCGGCGACCCTGCCCGACGTGCTCGCGTTCATTCGCACGCATCCGTCTCCGCGCTGATCGCGACTTCCCTTCCACGCCGACGGGCGTACGGTGGCCCCTCCCATGCAGCGCGCCCGGGTGGGCTGTCCCCGTGAACAGCATCGTGACCGGCGAGTTTCCCTACATCCACGGCTTCTCGGCCGAGGAGCAGTCGCGGCTGATCCGGCAGGCGCGCATGTTCGAAACCATCCTGTTCAGTCGCATCGATTACAGCGAAGCGAAGCGCCTGTTGGAGATCGGTTCCGGCGTGGGCGCGCAGACCGAAATCCTGCTGCGTCGCTTCCCGAACCTGGAAGTGATCGGCGTGGACCGCTCCGAGGCCCAGCTCGCCGCCGCCGAGCAGAACCTGGCACAGAACGCCTGGTGCACCTCGCGCTATGCGTTGCAGCAGGCCGACGCCACCGACCTGCCGTTCCCCGATCGCAGTTTCGATGCGGCCTACCTGTGCTGGGTGCTGGAGCACATGCCCAGCCCGGGCCGCGTGCTGAGCGAGCTGCGCCGGGTGCTGAGTCCGGGCGCGGTCGTGTACGTCACCGAGGTGCTGAATTCCTCGTTTTTCCTGGACCCGTACTCGCCCAACCTGCTGCGCTACTGGATGGCCTTCAACGACCTTCAGTACGACAACGGCGGCGACCCGTTCATCGGCGCCAAGCTCGGCAACCTGCTGCTGGCCGGCGGCTATCGCGACGTGCAGACCGAGGTGAAGAGCTTCCACCTCGACAACCGCCAGCCCGGCAAGCGCAAGCAGATGATCGAGTTCTGGGAAGAACTCCTGCTGTCGGCGGCCGACCAGCTGGTGGCCACCGGCAAGGTGGACGTCGCGACGGTCGAGGGCATGCGCCAGGAACTGCAGGCCGTGCGCAACGATCCGAACGCGGTGTTCTTCTTCGCCTTCGTGCAGGCGCGCGCGCTGGTCTACTGAGCCGGCGCGTGCACGGTGAAGCCGTACTGGGCCAGCACCGGCTTGAGCGCAGTGATCCACAGCGCGTAGCCGGCCGGCTCCATGTGCAGGCCGTCGGGGCGGAACAGTTCCGGGCGCGGCTTGCCGTTCGCGTCGACCATCACCGGTGCGATGTCGACGAAACGCACGTCCTTCTGCGTGGCGGCCCAGGCACGGATCCTGTCGTTGGCCTGCTTCATGGTCGGCCATAGCGCGAGGCGCGCGATGCTGGGCTTAATCGACACGTAGACCACCGGCACGCTGGGCACGCCCTCGCGCGAGCGCGCCACGAAGGCCTGGAAGGACGCCAGCACCTGGTCCGGCGTGGCGCCGTCGTTGATGTCGTTGTCGCCTGCGTACATCACGATCAGGCGCGGCTTGTACGGCCACACGATGCGGTCGGCATAGTAGGTGGAGTCGGGGATGGCCGAGCCGCCGAAGCCGCGGTTGATCACCGGAATGCCAGGGAAATCCCGGGCCAGCGACTTCCAGTAGTTGATCGAGGAGCTGCCGATGAACAGCACGCCGCCCGGGGCCGGCGGGTGGGCACGGTCGGCGGCAACGAAGGCGGCGATGTCGGGCTGCCAGTGGGACGGTGGCGCGCTGTCGGCGAAAGTGGTGAAGGACAGGACGCCAGCCAGCAGGACGGCGGCCCAGGCGCGCCAGGTGAATCGCTTCATGCTCACTTCCTCCGGGGGATCTCGGTCGGTGGGTCTTCGATTATGTATGCCTCGACAGGTATCGCCAAACGGGCGGCAGGCGGGGCCGCGGGCCCGTCTCGGGGCCCGGTTCGTCCCACGCGCCCACCACTCGTCCCCGGGCGGCCACCACTCGTCACCACGCCCTTGTCCCGTCCGCCGTTTGGCGCACAGTGAGCGCCTTCGCCCCCTCCGGAGTCCGTCATGCGCCGTCGTGATCTGCTCAAGGCCGCCCTCGCCGCGCCGCTGCTTCCTTGGCTAGCGTCACCCACGCTCGCCTCCGCCGGCCAGGCGCTGCACGTGGCCAATCGCTGGCGGTCCCGCGTTCGCCCGGGCCAGCCCGGCTGGCCACCCAATGCGCAATGGGACCAGCTGAAGCAGGCGGTCGGTGGCCGCCTGCAACGGTTGCGCTCGCCGTTCGAGGCCTGCGCATCCGGCGACGGCGCATGCAAGGAGGCGCTGGCCCAGGTGAAGAACCCCTATTACCTGGGCGACGAGCCGGCGCTCACCCAGACCAGCGGCTGGGTCGACGCCTGGACCTCCCGGCCCAGCGTGTATGCGGTCGCCGCCGAGACTGCCTCCGACGTCGCCGCCGCCGTGAATTTCGCCCGTGAGCACCATCTCCGGCTCGTGGTGAAGGGCGGCGGCCACAGCTACCAGGGCACCTCGGACGCGCCCGATTCGCTGCTCGTCTGGACTCGCCACATGAATGCCGTGACCTTGCACGACCACTTCGTGCCGCAGGGCTGCGAAGGGTTGCAGGCCCCGCTGCCGGCCGTGACCGTGCAGGCGGGCGCGATGTGGGTGGACGCTTATGGCGCGGTCACCACCCGGGCAGGCCGCTACGTGCAGGGTGGCGGCTGCATGACCGTGGGCGTGGCGGGGCTGGTGCAGAGCGGCGGCTTCGGCAGCTTCTCCAAGCAGTTCGGCACCGCTTCGGGCAACCTGCTGGAGGCGGAGGTCGTGACGGCCGACGGCAGGGTGCGGGTGGTCAATCCACGCCAGGATCCTGAGCTGTTCTGGGCCCTCAAGGGCGGCGGTGGCGGCAGCTTCGGCGTGGTCACGCGCCTGACCCTGCGCACGCACGACCTGCCGGAGATGTTCGGGGCCGTGTTCGGGCTGATCCAGGCGGACTCGGACGAGGCCTACCGCGCACTCATCGCCCAGGCCATGCACTTCTACCGCGACGCGCTGTTCAATCCGCACTGGGGCGAGCAGATGGTGTTCCGCGGCGACAACGCATTGCGCCTGTCCATGGTGTTCCAGGGGCTGGACCAAAAGACGGCCGAGCAGGCCTGGGCGCCGTTCTTCGCGTGGGTGCGCGGGCGCAAGGACTGCCGCTTCAAGGAAGAACCCCACGTGATCGCCCTGCCCGCCCGGCATTTCTGGGACGCGGAGTTCTTCCGCCAGCACGCGCCTCAGCTGATCGTCTCCGACAGCCGTTCCGGCGCGGCACCCGATCGCGTGCTGTGGTCGGGCGACCAGGGCCAGGTCGGCCAGTTCATCCACGGCTACCGTTCCGGCTGGCTGCCGCAATCACTGCTCGAGGAGAAGCACCAGGGCAAGCTGGCCGACGCGCTGTTCGACGCCACCCGTCACTGGGGCCTGTCGTTGCACTTCAACAAGGGACTGGCCGGCGCACCGGCCGATGCCCTGGCGCGCTCGCGCGACACCGCCATGAACCCGCAGGTGCTGGAAGCCTTTGCCCTGGCCATCACCGGTGCCGAGAGCGACCCTGCCTTCCCCGGCATGCCGGGGGCCGGACCTGACCTGGCGAACGCTCGCCTGGAGGCCCGCCGCATCGACGCCTCGATGGACGCCTTGCTCAAGGCGGCGCCGGGCGCCGGATCCTACGTCTCCGAAAGCAATTACTTCGAGCGCGACTGGCAGGCCTCGTTCTGGGGCGGCAACCATCGGCGCCTCGCAGCGGCCAAGCACCAGTACGACCCGGACGGCCTGTTCTTCGTCCACCACGGCGTCGGCAGCGAGGCCTGGAGCGAGGATGGCTTCACCCGGCGCTGAGCCCCCGGCGCCTCCGAGGCTCCGGGCCCCGTGCGACCCGGCTACGCTATGCTGAGACGACGCCAGCAGGCCAGCAGCCGCTGGCGTGGCCGTTTTCCGGGTCGTGGCGAAAGGCCGCAAAGCCGTCCAAATGGCTGAATCGGCATGAAATCGTCATGTGCCACCCCCATGCTGAGGCTGCAAAGCCGGGGTGGGCCGTGTATCATGCGCCACCCCCTTTTATCTCTTTATCCGTAAGGAAGGATATAACCCGCGATGAGCAACTTCCTCTTCACCTCCGAATCGGTCTCCGAAGGCCATCCGGACAAAGTCGCCGACCAGATCTCCGATGCCGTCCTCGATGCGATCATCGCGCAGGATCCGCGTGCGCGCGTGGCCTGCGAAACGATGGTGAAGACGGGCGTGGCGATCGTCGCCGGCGAAATCACCACCAGCGCCTGGATCGACTTGGAAGCGCTGACCCGCAAGGTCATCACCGACATCGGCTACGACTCCTCGGACGTCGGCTTCGACGGCGAGACCTGCGGCGTGCTGAACCTGATCGGCAAGCAGTCGCCGGACATCAACCAGGGCGTGGACCGCAAGAAGCCGGAAGAACAGGGCGCTGGCGACCAGGGCCTGATGTTCGGCTACGCGACGAACGAGACCAAGGACTACATGCCGGCTGCGATCTACTACTCGCACCGTCTGGTCGAGCAGCAGGCCAAGGTCCGCAAGAAGAAGAACTCGCCGCTGCCGTGGCTGCGTCCGGACGCCAAGAGCCAGGTCACCCTGCGCTATGAAGACGGCGTGGCGACCGCCATCGACGCGGTGGTGCTGTCGACCCAGCACGACCCGAACGTGAAGCAGAAGGACCTCATCGAGGCCGTGCGTGAGCACATCCTGAAGCCGGTGCTGCCGGCCAAGCTGCTGCACAAGGGCACCAAGTTCCACATCAACCCGACCGGCAAGTTCGTGATCGGTGGCCCGGTGGGCGACTGCGGCCTGACCGGCCGCAAGATCATCGTCGACACCTACGGCGGCTGGGCCCGTCACGGTGGTGGCGCGTTCTCGGGCAAGGATCCGTCGAAGGTGGACCGTTCGGCCGCCTACGCCGCCCGCTACGTGGCCAAGAACATCGTGGCCGCCGGCATCGCCGACCGCTGCGAAGTGCAGGTGAGCTATGCCATCGGCGTGGCCGAGCCGACCTCCATCTCGGTCACCACCTTCGGCACCGGCAAGATCGCCGACGAGAAGATCGAGAAGCTGATCCGCAAGCACTTCGACCTGCGCCCGTACGGCATCATCAAGATGCTCGACCTGGTGCACCCGATGTACCAGCAGACCGC
>JACXTT010011344.1_pt1 | contig 11932 bp, 11 predicted proteins | sample 9270951 | NCBI WGS metagenome assembly JACXTT01 (sample SAMN15532306, study PRJNA645909) | rock metagenome | isolation source: weathered quartz diorite | place: Puerto Rico | collected 2017-06-21 | reverse complement strand
GGGCCAGGTGGCCCGACGGGCGGTTCTGGATCGCGCCGTTAACGAAGGCCCAGTGGGGCGGGGGCACGGTGTCGTAGCCGAGGCCGGGCCAGCCGGTGAGGGTGCGGCCGTCGAAGAGGAGGCGCCAGCCGGCGGCGCGCTCAGCCCGTGACAGAGTATTCGGCGATTGGAGTAGAGTGAGAAGCAGAACGGCGGCAATCATGCGGGCTCCTCAGTCAGTTGCGCCGGGTCGAGCCTCGGCGCCAGAAGGTGAATGATCGTCCAGGCCGTGACATAGGCGAAGCCGCAGACGGCAAAGATCGACGCGTAGTTGCTCCCCGTCGCCTCGAGGATCTGGCCGATGAGCAACTGGAACAGCGCGCCGCCCATGGCGCCGGCGAAGCCGCCGATGCCGGAGACGGATGCCACCGCGCCCGGCGGGAACATGTCGCTCGCGAGCGTATAGACGTTGGCCGACCAACCCTGGTGCGCGGCGGCGGCCACGCTGACGATGAGCACGGCGGCCCACATGCTGCCGGCGCGCGGCACCAGGGCCGTGGGCACGATCGCGAGCGCCATGAGCAGCATCGTCGTCTTGCGCGCGCGGTTCACGGTCCAGCCGCGTTTGATCAGGCCGCTCGACAGCCACCCACCGGCGATGGACCCGACGTCGGCGATGAGATACACGGTTATAAGAGGAAGGGCGACCTGCGCGAGCTTGATGCCGTAGGTCTTGTCCAGGAATTTCGGGAGCCAATACAGATAGAACCACCAGATGGGGTCGGCGAAGAGCTTGCCCGCGACGATGGCCCATGTCTGACGCACGCGGAGGAGGCGGAGCCAGGGTGCTTGGGCCTGGGGGCTGGGGCCTGGGGCCTCGTGTGCGGGGCTGCGATACAGCGGGAGCCACAGGAAGAGCCACAAGAACCCAAGCGACCCTGTGACCACAAACGCCCAGCGCCAGCCCCAGTTCAGCGCGATCAACGGCACGATGAGCGGCGTGAGGATCGCGCCGGTATTGGTGCCGGCGTTGAAGATGCCGGTGGCGAGGGCGCGCTCCTCCTTGGGGAACCATTCGCCCACGCTCTTGATGGCGCCGGGGAAGTTGGCCGATTCGCCCAGGCCGAGCAGCGCGCGCGCGGCCGCGAAGGCCGCGGTGGTGCGGGCGAGTGCGAGGCCGATCGCGGCGAGGCTCCACACGACGACCGCTGTGGCAAAGCCGCGGCGCACGCCCACGCGGTCGAGCCACCACCCGGCGATCAGGAAGCCGAACGCGTAGACAAACGTGAACGAGTAAACGACAGCCGCGTACTGCGACTCCGACCAGTGGAGCTCGAGTTGCAACGTCGGCGCCAGGATGCTGAGGACCTGACGATCCATGTAGTTGATCGTGGTGACCGCGAACAGGAGGGCGCAGATCGTCCAACGGTAGGAAGGGCGTGTAGCGGTCACGGTGACTCTAAAGCTACTTTCAGAACACGCGATGACTACTCGGCGGGAGTTCATCGGAACTGCGGCTGCACTGTTGTTGCCTTGGCAGGCCGCGCCAAGGCTGCCTCTGGGCTTCTCCACACTTGGCTGCCCCGCCTGGCCCTGGCCGAAGATCCTCGATTTCGCGGCGGAGCACGAGTTCGCGGCGGTCGAGCTGCGCGGGATCCTGACGAACATGGATCTCACCAAGGTGCCCGAGCTTGCGCCCGAGCGTCTTGCCGACGCGAAACGACAACTTGCGGCGCACGGGCTCTCCGTTTCCTGCCTCGGCGCGTCGGCGCAGATGCACGACATGGACGCGGTCAAACACGCGGCGCAGCTCGATGAGGCGCGCCGCTTCATCGATCTCGCCCACGCGCTGGGCGCCCCGTACGTGCGCGTGTTCGGCAACGAGTACGTGCCCAACGTACCGCGCGCTGAGATGCTCGCGCATATCGGCGGCGCGCTGCATGACCTGGGCGACTATGCGCGCGGCAAAGACGTCACGGTGATCATCGAATCGCACGGCGCCTTCACAGACTCGCCCGCGTTGCTCGAGATTCTCCAGAAAGCCGATTCACCCAACGTGGCGCTGCTGTGGGACGCGCATCACACCTTCGCGTCGGGCAAGGAGCAGCCGGAGGACACGGTGCGGCAGCTGGGACGCTACATCCGGCACACCCATCTCAAGGATTCCGTCGCCGCGGGCAACGACCGCCGCTACGTCCTCACGGGCACGGGTGAGGTGCCGGTGAAGCGGCAGATTGCGGCGCTCGCGAAGATCGGCTACCGTGGGTTCTTCAGCTTCGAATGGGAGAAGCGCTGGCATCCGGAGATCGAGGAACCGGAGGTCGCGATCGCGCAGTATGCGCGCGTCGCTGCGGGCTACTTGTGCGAGGCGAGTCCTTCCCAGAGTCCCTGCAGGTAGGTGGCCCCGAGCGCGCGGTCGTAGAGCCCGTAGCCGGGACGCCCGCGCTCGCCCCAGATCATGCGCCCGTGGTCGGGGCGCATCGGTCCGGCGAAGCCCGTGTCGCGCAATGCTCGCAGCACGCCGGCAAGACTCACCTCTCCCGAGGGGTGCGGCGTCTCGTGGAATTTCCGCTCGCCGGTGACGCGCACGTTGCGGCAGTGGGCGAAGTGGATGCGAGAGCCGAGCTGCCGCACCATCGCCGGCAGGTCGTTTTCGGGGAGGGCGCCGAGCGAGCCCGTACAGAACGTCACGCCGTTCGTGGGGCGGTCCACGAGCTTCAGGAGTCGCGCGAGGTCGGCGCCGCGGCAGATGATCCGCGGCAGCCCGAAGATGGGCCAGGGTGGATCGTCGGGATGGATCGCCATTCGCACGCCCGCTTGCTCGGCGACGGGGACGACGCGCTCGAGGAAGTACGCGAGACTCACCCACAGCCGTTCCGCGTCAACCTCTCGGTACGCCGCGAGCAGCCCGCGCAGCTCCTCAGCCGTGTAAGATGTCGCCCATCCCGGGAGATCAACGTCCATGCGGGAGAGTGCTGCGTCATCGTAGGCAAGCGCGGTCGATCCGTCGGGCAGCTGCATCGCGAGATCCGTGCGCATCCAGTCGAACACGGGCATGAAGTTGTAGCACAGCACCCGCACACCCAGCTCGCCCATGATGCGGACGCTCTCGCAGTAGTTCGCGATCAGGCGGTCGCGCGTCGGCCGTCCGAGCTTGATGTCCTCGTGGACCGGAATGCTCTCGACGACGGCCAGTCGCAGTCCCGCCTCCGCGATGTCGTCCTGCAAGTGCGCGAGCCGGTCCTTGGGCCACGCGTCGCCGACCGGCACGTCGTACAGCGCGCTCACGACGCCCTGCACGCCGGGGATTTGGCGGATGTGCGCGAGCGGGATAGGGTCGGTGGGCCCGAACCAGCGGAATGTCATGTACATCGGACGCTCTCGGCGAGCCGGCTCACTTCCGCGGCGGTGGAGCGGCCGAAGTCGCCAGCCTGACCGAGCTTCAGCGCGCCGGCCGCGGCCGCGAACTCCACGGCGTCCTGCGGTTTCTGCTCGGCGAGCAGCGCGGCGATCAGGCCGGCCGTGAAACTGTCGCCCCCACCCACGCGATCCACGACCCGCACCACATGCCTGTGGGAGCGGGCGAATGCACGCGGCTTGCTGTCGTACAGGACGGCGCTCCACGCGTGCTCGCGGGGCCCGAGGATCTCGCGCACGGTAATGGCGACGGCGCGGCAGCCGAACCGGTCCGCCAGCGCGGATGCGAGTGCGTCGCCACTTGCTTCGACGCCGAGCATGGCGCGCACCGCCTCGCGGTTGCCGATCAGCACGTCGGCCTGACCCGCTAGACGCTCAAGCACCGGGCGCGGCTCCCGTCTCCGCCACAGCGCTTCGCGGTAGTTCAGATCGAGGCTGATCGTGACGCCGCGTTCGCGCGCGGCGGCGAAGGCGTCGGCAAGCGCGGTCGCGGGTCCGTCGCCGAGGGCCGGCGTGATCCCGGTACCGTGCAGCCAGCGCGCGTCCGCGAGTGCACCGTTCCAGTCCACGTCGCCGGGCGCGATCTGCGAGAACGCTGAGCCCGCGCGGTCATACACGACACGCATCGCGCGCAGGTCTGCGCCCGGCTCCACGAAGTAGAGGCCGAGACGCGAGCCACCGCGGAGCACACGGTCCACTGCCACACCTTCGCGCCGCAGCGCATCGACGCCTGAGTCGCCCAGGGGGCCCTCGGGGAGCCGCGTGATATAAGAAGAAGGGACGCCGAGGTGTCGCAGCGCGACGGCGACGTTGGCCTCGGCACCGCCGAAGAATGTGTGGAGCACCGGCGACTCGAGCAGTCGCTCTTCGCCCGGTGGGCTGAGCCGGAGCAGCAGCTCGCCGAACGTGACGACGCTCATGCTGCGCGGGCCGCGGCCACGGCGTCCACCAGGGCGCGGGCGCGGCGCGTCAGCTCGGGCCACGCCGCGTCGCGTACTACGCCCGAGCCGACTAGCGCGCTCCCAACGCTCACGGCGCCCGCACCCGCGCGGATCCATTCGCCGGCGTTCTCGAGCGATACGCCGCCGGATGGCACGACGCGGAGGAGGGGCAGGGGCGCGAGGCCCTCCCGCAGATACCGTGGCCCCACGGCGGACGCAGGGAACAGCTTGACGAGCGACGCGCCGGCGCGCGACGCCTCGAGCAGCTCCGTCGGCGTCAATGCACCGGGGATGCAGGGCACATCGAGGTCCTTGCACACGCGAATCACGCCGCGCTCGAGGCTCGGGCTGACCACGAACCGCGCGCCCGCGGCGATAACCTGGCGCGCGGCGGCTTCGTCCAGCACCGTCCCCGCTCCCACGAGGGACTGGGAGTCGGAGGCGAGGTGAGCGATCGCGTCGAGCGCGCCCGGCGTGGTGAGTGTGATCTCGACGACGTCCACCCCGCCCGCCGCCAACGCCCTGGCCATCGGCCGTACGTCCGATGTTTCCGGGAGCCGGACAACCGCGACGACACCGCAGGACACCAGCCGATCAATCATGCGTCACCGCGGCCTCGACGCCGTCCCGCTTCAAGACGTCGATCCAGCGCGTCGTCGCCGCGACGAACTCCGGGATGCGCGCAGCCTCGCCCAACGCCTCGAGAGGCGCGCGGGTGAACAACAGGTGCGCAGCCGCCGCGAGCGCAAGATCCGGCTGAGCACGTCCGGTGATGAGCGGTACCACCCGAATCCGAAACTTCTCTTCCTGATTCGTCGCGATGACGCGCCACTCGTGCTCGAGCCAGGGATTGGCGAACCGGTCCAACACCTTCTGCGCGAACGCGTGCGCTTCGCCCGCCGGCAGATCGGTCGCGGGGATGATCTCCTTGTACAGTTGTTTGAGGAACGCCGCGAGCATCGGGTGCTCGGTCGCCTCTCGCACGGTCCGGACGCCGGCGAGGAGCGCGAGCGGCGCCGTCGCCGTGTGCACGGCATTGAGCAGGCGCAGTTTGCGCTCCCGGTAGAACGCGATGTCGCGCGCGAACACCACCGTGCCGCCGTCAACAGGAAAGGCCGCGTGCAGCTCGGCGGGATCCGCCTCGATGGCCCACAGGGCGTATGGCTCGGTCACCGTGAGCAGCGCGTCGCGGTAGCCGAGCTGCGCCTCCAGGCCCGCGTACTGGTCGGCCGGGGGCGCCGTCACGATCCGGTCGACGAGCGAGGAACAGAAGCGCACGCGCGCCTTCAGCCAGTCGCGAAAGTCTCGAGGCCGATCGTGGCGCCCCGCCAGCTCATCTACCATGGCCGCGAGCCGCGGTCCGTTATCCGGGACGAGCTCCGTCGGGATGACGAACATGGGTGGCGCATCGGGTGCGCGCGTGAATCGGGCGTGCAGCACGTCCGTCAGCCGACCCGGGAAGGGTGCGTCGATCCGGAACCCCGCCTCCGAGACATTGCTGACGATCACCCGGATATCGGGCCGCGCCGCGACGTCGCGCACGGCGCTCCAGTGGCCGTCCGCGGTGAGGGCGCGCGAGATCGCGCCGATGAGGCCGACCCGCTCGAGCGGCGCGCCGCCGGACAGCCCGCGCTCGACCAGCGTGAACAACCCGTCCTGCGAGTTGATGGCGCGTGCGCGGGGCGCGCCTTCCGCGGTACTCTGCACGACGACGATCCGACCGGCCCGTGCGCCCGCGCGGTTTGCGGTGTCCACCGCGGCCACGCACAGCGCGCGCAGCAGCATCCCGCTGCCGAATTGGAGCACGCGCTCCGGCAACTGGTCTCGGCGGTAGGCGCTCGCGGGCCAGAGTTCGCCGGTCAGGAGGGGATGCACATCGGATAACCTACACTGCGAGAGCGCCTGGATCACCGTCCTAACTTTCTCCGCATCTCTCACGCTGAAGTGCACTTCGCGCACACCCGTTTTCCGGATGAGCCGGGCGACATTCTCGGGAGTGATGCCACTGCCGGGGAGGATCGCGATCCGGCCCCGCGCTTGCGCGACCAACGATCGAATCTGCTCCTCGCCCTCGGCCGCCGTCGCCGCGCCACCCGACGTCAGCAGGCGGTCCACCCCCAGCTGGATCAGTCGCTCGAGCGACGTCGGAAGGTCGCGACACGCATCGAATGCGCGATGAAACGTCACCGGCAAGGGCCGAACGGCATCGATCAGCTCGGTGGTGCGGTGTCGGTCGATATCCTGCTGCGCCGTTAGCGCGCCGGTTACGATGCCGGCCGCCCCTGCATCTCTCGAGCGCCCAATCTGCTCGAGCATGCGCCGATGCTCGGCATCCGTGTAGACGAAATCGCCGGGCCGCGGGCGCACCAGCACGAAGACGGGGACCTTCAGGTGGGACACAGCGTCTTGGACCAGCCGCTCGCTCGGCGTGGTGCCACCATGCCCGAGATCCGCGCACAGCTCGATGCGGTCCGCGCCACCCTCGGCGGCCGCGAGCGCGGCGGCCAGCGACTCGACGGCTGCCTCGATGAGGATCGTCACAGGAGCGAATTTACCGACTATTATCCATCACATGCCTTTGACCTTCACCCGCCTCCGCACCCCGATCGGTGAGCTGGTTCTCACCGCCTCTGACGTCGCGCTGACCGGAGTCTACTTTCCGACCTCGCGTCGCGGGCCGCCGCCGACGCACCAGGCACAGTGGGTGGAAGCCAGGGAAGGGCCGGCCGCCGAGGTGCTCGCGCGCGCGCGGCAGCAGCTCGAGGAATACTTCGCGCGCACGCGCACGACGTTCGAGTTGCCGCTCGAAGCCCTCGGCTCGGCGTTCGAGCACCGGGTGTGGAACGCGCTGCGGCAGATTCCCTACGGCACGACCACGAGCTATGGCGCGCTCGCCAAACTCCTCGGCGACAAACACGCCACGCGCGCCGTCGGTCTCGCGAACGGCAAGAACCCGATTCCGATCATCGTCCCCTGTCATCGGGTGGTGGGATCGAAGGGCGAGCTGACCGGCTTTGGGGGGGGATTGGATACGAAGCGCTGGCTCCTCGAACACGAGGGCGCGCTGATGGAGCTAGGCGTTTAGGGCTTCAAGCTGATCCAGAAATCCCGCCTGCCCGCGAAGGATTTTCTTGCGGGCCTCATCTACGCCGAACCACGCCGCGCGATCGATCTCCGGATACTCCCGACCCTTGAACACAAAGCTGTTGCTGCGTACGCGCGCCGGATCGGCATCGCCCTTCACGGCCCATGCGTGCACGATCTTGCCGCTGGGTTGCTTGAGTGGCCCTAGCGGGATGAAGTCTCCCGCGGCGGTCAGGCTTGTTTCTTCGGTGAATTCGCGTCGCGCGGCGTCGAGCGGCTCCTCGCCGGGCCCGAACTCACCCTTGGGGATCGACCACGCGCCGTCGTCCTTCCTGGCCCAAAACGGTCCACCGGGGTGCACGAGAAACACCTCGAGCACCCCGTGGCTATCGCGGTAGAGTAGAAGCCCCGCGCTGGTCTTTATTTGTGTCTGTAGACGATTCGGCCTCTGGTGAGATCGTAGGGCGACAAGGCGAGCGTCACCCGATCTCCTGCCAAGACCCGAATCCGAAACTTGCGCATCTTGCCGGCAATCGTCGCGAGCACGGAATGCCCGTTGACCAGCGTCACGCGGAACGTCGAGTTGCGGAGCAGCTCCGAGACCGTTCCTTCGATTTCTAACGCGACTTCTTTCGTCATTGCGTAGGTTCCTCGCGCTTTGGCTCATCGCGTTTTCCGGTCCGGCGCTCCACAAAGGCGCGGTGGCCGCAGCCGCACTGCTCCATCATGCGGCCGTTGCGGTCGGTGCGGAACTCGAGATACTCGCCGCAGGTGGGACAGCGTGCCGGCCCACGATCCGGAACGAGCGGGCTTCGTGCCGCCGAACGGTTGCTGCTAATTGCGAGCTGCCGATCGAATACGATGGACCTCCAGCATGAACGCTCCTTCGCTCCTGCAGCACGAACATCGCTTCACCGACACTTCCCAACTGGCACAACTTACCGGACTGTACACCAACGTCCAACAGGGGGTAGGTGAAGGCTGCCGCGCGGCGCGCTCGCCCGGACCTGCTGCCTTTCCGTGCGTAGCTTTCAGGGTGCTCCTCGCTGCCCTCGTCTCCACGTCGAACCAGGTCGCGGCCACCTCCGGGCGGCTCGCCAAGATCACGCTACTCGCTGATCTCCTGAAGCAAGCAGGCCCCGACGAAGTCGAGCTCGCGATCGCCTATCTGTCGGGAACGATCCGGCAATCGAAGGTTGGAGTCGGGTGGGCGACCCTGCAAAAAGCCGAGGCCGACGTCGGCACGTCGGCTCGCCTGCAGATCCGGGACGTCGATCGAACGCTCGAGACGATCTCGAAAACGTCGGGAAAGGGTTCGGCGACCGAGAAGCAGTGCCTGCTCGGTGACCTCTTCTCAAAAGCCACCGCAGAGGAGCAGGACTTCCTGTTCCGGTTGCTGACGGGAGAGTTACGGCAGGGCGCGCTCGAGGGAATCATGGTCGAGGCGGTCGCCAAGGCGCGCGAGCTTCCCGCGAGCGACGTGCGGCGCGCCATGATGCTCGCCGGCAACCTCGGCGCCGTCACCAAGGGCGACCTGAAAAGCTTTGCGATCGAGCTGTTTCGTCCCATCAAGCCGATGCTCGCGAAGACGGCCACGGATGTCGAGGAAGCGCTCGCCGAGCTGGGTCCGGCGTCGTTCGAGTACAAGCTCGACGGCATGCGGATTCAGGTGCACAAAAAGGCGGACAAGGTGCGTATTTACTCGCGGACGCTGAATGACATCACCGCCGAGCTCCCCACCGTCGTCGACATATCAATGATTTTGGATATGACGGAGGTGATACTGGATGGTGAAGCCGTCGTGCTGACAGCCGACAAGCGACCGGTTCGCTTCCAGGATACGATGAAGGGACTTGGCGGCGCGGTCCCGTGCTTTTTTGATATTCTCTACCTCGACGGGACATCTGTGCTCGACCAGGCGTACTCCGTCCGCAGCAAATTGCTGCCTGAGGCATACCGGCCGCCGCGCCTCATCACGGGCGACGCGCAGGCCGCGCAAGACTTCTTCGATGCCGCGATCGCCGCCGGCCAGGAGGGCCTCATGGCCAAAGGCCTCGACTCCAGGTACGAGGCGGGCCGCCGCGGGGGCGCGTGGTTCAAGATCAAGGAAGCCAATACGCTCGACCTCGTCGTACTGGCCGCCGAGTGGGGCCACGGGCGGCGCCGCGGCAAACTCTCCAACCTCCACCTCGGTGCCCGCGATCCCAACGGTGGCTTCGTGATGCTGGGCAAGACATTCAAGGGAATGACGGACGAGCTGCTCGCGCGGCAGACGAAGCGGCTCCAGGAGATCGAGGTGCGCCGGGAGGGCCACATCGTTCACGTTCGGCCGGAGCTCGTCGTCGAGATCGCGTTCAACGGCTTGCAGGACAGCCCGCATTATCCCGGTGGCCTGGCACTCCGATTTGCGCGGGTGGTACGATATCGGGACGACAAGAAACCCGAAGACGCCGATACAATCGATACGGTACGGAGACTACATGGTCGCTAGTGTTCTGTTGATCCTCTGCTCGCTCCAATACCCGCGCAGTCAGCATGGCACCGTGACTCAGCACATCCAGGGTACCGAAGTCACGATCTCCTACAACCGTCCCGTCGCCAGGGGCCGCGAGTTGTTCGGCAGTCTCGTTCGCTGGGGCCGCGTCTGGCATCCCGGCGCCGACTCGGTCTCAACGATTTCGTTCAGCAAGGCTGTGGTCATCGACGGCCACGCGCTCGCTGCGGGGCGCTACTCGCTGTGGACCATCCCCGAGGCACCGCCCAAGCCGTGGACGGTGATCTTCAATCGCGGCGTCGGCGGATGGCACACGAACTATCCCGGCGAATCGCAGGACGCGCTGCGCGTCACCGTCACGCCTGAAACCGGCCCCCACGTCGAGACTCTCACCTACTACTTCCCGTTGGTGGACGCGGACTCCGCGACGCTCAGGCTGCAGTGGGGAACGGTGGTAGTGCCGATGAAGATCAAGGCGACCCAATAAGGGAAGGTGCCGTAAGCCCCATCTCCTGCAGAAACATGCCTCCGCCCGAGTCTCGACCCGACCGCCGTTCGCAGCGGGTCAGCACCAGCCGGTCGCGGGCGCGCGTCATCCCGACGTAGAGCAGGCGCCGCGCCTCCTCGATTTCGTCCTTGACGTTGTTGGTCGTCGCCTGATAGCCGGGGATTTCGTAGTCCTCGACGCCCACGATGTAGACGCGCGAGAACTCGAGGCCCTTGGTCGAGTGCAGCGTCAGGAGATTGACGCGATTCGGCGCGGCTTCTTCCCCTTCGGACTTGGATAGTGCGACGCGCTCGAGCAGGCGGTCGATGCTGTCTTCCAGGCTTCCGACGCCATCATCCATCAGTGCCCGCAACCGGGCGACCGCGGCCGGATACCGCTGCGACGGGTCCGGCTCCGCGCGCAGCTTCATCATCAGTGCGCGTCCGCCGAGTCGCTGGATGATTTCGTCGACGGCGGGCGCGGTAGCGCCGCGGCGCTCGCGGTCCATCGCGTAGAACTCGAGCGCATCGCTGTAGCGGCCGAGGGTGTGGTAGCGCGCCGTGTTGAAGAGGTTGGCGCGCTCGCCGGTTCGGGGGGTGTCCTCGAGCGCGAGGGCGAGGCCGAGATAATCGAGCACGTTTGCCAATACTGACTTGCGCGCCCGCACCGCGCGCTGCTTCTCGAGCTCACGGTACACCTGCGCCAACGTGACGGCGTCGTCCAGCGCGTGATGGGCTCGCCCGCAGTCGATCCCGAACCGGTGCGCGAGCTCCTCCTGCGTCGCACGATCGCGCGACAATGAGCGCGCCAGCAGCAGCGTGTCGTAAAACGCCAGGTTAGCGACGCCTGAGTCACCCGCCGCCAATCGTTTCAGGACGGGAATGTCGAAGTGCTGCCCGTTGTGTGCGATGAGCACGTCCGAACCAACGAACGCGAGGAACTCGGGCAAGACGGCGGAGAACAGTGGCGCATCCTTGACGTCCGCATCCACGTATCCATGCAGCTTCGTCGCGCCCGAGGAGATCGGACGGAACGGATTCACCATCGTGTGAAACCGCTCCACGATCTCGCCATGCACCACGCGCGCGGCGCCGATCTCGACCACGCCGCACGTCGCGACGTCGTCGTCTGTGGTCTCGAAGTCGAATGTCACGTAGCGCTCGAGCGGCCTGCCGATCTCCTTGGAGGCCAGGAGCTGAAGGGCCTTGAAGACCGTGAGCGCGTCCGCGTCGATGACCGTGCCGGTTGGCGTGACAGGGAGGCGGCGATATCCAGCCGCTGCCAACATCCCTCGCAGCGCGATCTCGACGCCACCCGTTGGCGCGAACGAGATGTCGTGTCCGTTTTCGATCTGCCCAGCCACGCGCCGGGCCTCCGGCAGGGCGGTTGGATCGGTCAGCTCGGCGTGCCGCCCCTCGGGGGCGGTCTTGGATGGACCAACGCTCTGCGACAGGATCCCCCCGGATACCGCGGGCCAGCTCGCGTTGGTGCGGGGGATGGGCCGGCGGGTCTCGTATGGGGAAGCACGCC
>JACXTT010011343.1_pt1 | contig 11933 bp, 9 predicted proteins | sample 9270951 | NCBI WGS metagenome assembly JACXTT01 (sample SAMN15532306, study PRJNA645909) | rock metagenome | isolation source: weathered quartz diorite | place: Puerto Rico | collected 2017-06-21 | reverse complement strand
AACCACCTGTTCGGTGCCATCTACGCCGAAAGCCTCATCAACTTCGCGGCGCAGGACAACTTCTGCATCGATCGAACCACTTCCGTCCTCATTGCTCCGCCCTGCGACGACGCCTGCAACCCCTACTCCAGCAAACCCTCGATTGCCTGCGCCTACCGCGACCATGTGCTCTACAACTCCATCGTCGATGCTTGGTCCATGCGCAACTGGGACGGCGGGGAGGCCGGCCACGACCACTTTTTTGCCAGCTTCGACAAATTTCAGCTCGCGCTGTTCAACCACGTAGGCGATGCCCTCGCCGAAGCCGCATCCCGCGCCGCCGCCGACCACCTGCAATACCTCGAACTCATGCACACTGCCGACGGCATGCAGTCCGCAAACCTGGGAGCGAAAACCGGCTGGGACGACGATTTCGCCAAACTTCGCGAAAGGCTCCTCGCCAGCGGCCTGAACGAGATCATCGCCGCAACCCGCCAGCAGCTCGATCGTGACCAGGCCACCATGCGCCAGATCCTCGGTTGTGATTCTCCGCATCCCGATCCCGGTTGCGCTGTCGCCGTCCGGTACCTCTATCAGGTGTTGCGTGGCCTCCCCCGGGAACAGGTCTTCGCCCAAATTCTCCTCGGTTTCGAACTGGCACAAGCCGATCCGCGCTTCGTTGGTCTAAACCTGGTGATGCCGGAAGACTGGTACGTCCCCATGCGCGACTTTGATCTGCACATGAAGATGCTCGACTACCTGCACGGCGTCTATCCTCTCGTGCACATCAGTTTGCATGCCGGCGAGTTGGCCGTGGGCCTGGTCCCACCCGAAGGCCTGGCTTTCCACATACGCCAATCCATCGAGCGGGGCCACGCCGAGCGCATCGGCCACGGCACTAGCGTCATGCAGGAAACCGACGCCATCAACCTGCTTCGCGAGATGGCCCGGCGCAAGGTTCTGGTAGAAATCTGCCTCACTTCGAACGACCTCATTCTCGGCGTCCGCGGCCCGCAACATCCCCTGCCGGCATATTTGAACTACGGGGTTCCCCTCGCCCTGGCCACCGACGATCAAGGCGTTGCGCGCTCCGACATGACCCATGAGTACCTGCGCGCCGCCGAGACTTACAACTTGACCTACTCCGACCTGAAGCACCTGGCCCAACAAAGCCTGGTACATAGCTTCCTAAGTGCCAGCGACCGCGCCCAGGTCCAACGAAAACTCGACCAGGCCTTCACCGCATTCGAAAAAGAATTGAGAACGGTTAACTAGGAACGGGGAAGGGATGTCGAAGAACACCTAAGCGAACCACGAATATGGCCGAACCAAACGATTTTGCCAATGCCGACGCCGCCGCAAAATTCCTGCTCTCGCAAACCCCTCTCCGACCAAAAATCGGACTGGTGCTGGGCTCCGGGCTCGGCGGATTCGCCGACTCGCTGGCGAGCGCGGCTCGCATTCCTTACACCAACGTCCCTTTCTTCCCTCGCTCTACCGCCATTGGACACGCCGGACAGATGGTCATCGGCACAGCCGGCGGTATTCCGGTCGCCGTCATGCAGGGCCGGGTCCATCTCTACGAAGGCTACTCGGCCGCTGAAGTCATTTTCCCCATGCGTGTGTTCGCACGCATGAACATTCACGCCATCATTCTCACCAACGCCGCGGGTGGCATTAATCCGGAATTCCAACAGGGAGCCCTGGTCGTGATCACCGACCACATCAACCTGCAGGGGCAAAACCCGCTGGTCGGCCCGAATGAAGAACGCTTTGGCCCGCGTTTTTCCGATATGACCCACGCTTACTCCAGGTCCTATCGCGAAATCGTGCTGCAAGCAGCGAAGAGATTGGGCAAGACCGTCCATCAGGGTATCTACGCTGGCCTGCTCGGACCAAGCTATGAAACCCCGGCGGAGATCCGTTACCTGCGCGCCATTGGAGCCGACCTGGTCGGCATGTCCACCGTCCCCGAGGTGATTGCAGCGCGGCACATGGGGCTGAATGTCCTGGCCATTTCCTGTGTCACCAACATGGCCGCCGGAATCCTCGACCGACCGATCAATCATGAAGAAGTTCTCGAAACCGGAGAACGCGTAAAAGGCGACTTCCTAGCCTTGCTGAGCGCCGCCCTTCCAGAAATTGCAAAGGAAGTCGCAAAAGACGAGCTGGTAAGCGGCTAACCATCGCCTGCCAAGCAGAACCCGCGTAAGAGTGGATGTCCAGTCGGGCAACCGCGGGCTACTTCCCAGCCCGCGAAATCACAATCTTGACCGGCGGTTTCACCCCATACACCACGGCAAAGCTTCCCTGATTCACCGCCAGACCAACATGCCCCCGCGAATCGATGTATAGGAGTGGTTTCTTCAAACTCACGTCGCTGAATGTTCGTACAAAAGGAATGCTGATTTCGTTCTTGCCGAGCGTGACGTGAACGTTCTGCCCGCGTCCATAGCCCAGTTTCAGAAAGTCTTCTCCGCTGATATCGGTTACTAGGTTCCCGAACGGCCCGTCGGTCGCGATCACCTCGCCGCTTAGACCCCGATCGTCCAGCCGCGCCGCCCGAACCTCCAACCGTACCAAGGCGTTCGCCTTCACTTCCGGACCAATTTTCGTCCAGTCTTCACCGTGCGCGATCCGGGCTCCCACCGGCGAAAAAATGTCTCGGCCGTGAAACGTGGAGGACAACGCCTCTCCTATCATCCACTCCCGGTTCGTGATCTCACGCGCCGCTTCGATTCCGTCGCGATCCTGCACGAGCGTCAGCAGTCCGTTGTCGGGCAGTACAAAGTATTGTCCCCGTCCTGACTTCACCACCACCGCTTTACGCGTGCTTCCCACCCCCGGATCGATCACCGCCACAAAGACCGTCCCCGCGGGAAAATAGGGGGTCGCGCCATACAGAAACCGCGATCCATCCAGGATGGAAAACGGCGTGACTTCGTGCGTGAGGTCCACGATCCGCAATTCGGGGGCAATCGAATACATCACGCCCTTGCACAGCGCTACCGAATCGTCCATGACGCCGAAATCCGTCATGAACACCACGGTGGGAGGAGCTTTCGCGGCACCTTCCTGCGACTGTGCGGCGGAGGCCCAACCGCCGACTCCGAGCACCACTATGGTCGCCAGCGAAAACCACCGTGCCCGCCATCGTAAGTCTGCATCGCGCATGATTCACTCCCGTTCTTGTTAAGACCACCCGACAAACCGCGGGTCGCCGGTTCGGCCGTTCCTCTCGGCCCGGAACCGTCTATAATCTCCCGGGCGGAAAGGTATTATTGTCCCAGGAGGCATTCATGTCATCAGCCATCCCCGAGAAATATCGCGATCTGTTCGGCAAACGCGCCTTCGCCAACCTCAGCACGCTCATGCCTGACGGCCGCCCCCAGGTGACCCCGGTGTGGTGCGATCTAGAAGGCGACCACGTCCTGTTCAATTCCGCCAAGGGCCGCCAGAAGGATCGCAACGTACGCCGCGATCCCCGCGTTGCTCTAGCCATCGTCGACCCCGATAATCCCTACCGCTATCTCGAAATTCGCGGCCGCGTCGTCGAAATTACCGAGCAGGGCGCCGACGATCACATCGACAAGATGGCCAAGAAATATCTCGGCGTCGACAAGTACCCCTACCGCCAGCCGTCAGAGACCCGCGTGATTTATAAGATCCAGCCCGAACACACCACCATGATGGGCTGATGTTAGGACGTTGTTCGCGAGCGTCCTCCAAGGCTTGCTTCTCGCTCGCCTAACGAATAGGAACTTCATGCCAACCGCTCCCGCCGAAGCCGCCGCCCTCGATCTCACCTGGGTCCGCTCTCAATTCCCCTCCCTGACCCAGACTGTCAACGGCCAGCCAGCCGTTTTCCTCGACGGCCCCGGCGGCACTCAGGTGCCGCAGCGCGTCATCGCCGCCATCTCCGACTACCTGGCGCACTCGAACGCCAACACCTGCGGCGCCTATGCCACCAGTCGCCGCACCGATGCCGTCATCGCCCAGGCTCGCGCTGCCATGGCCGACTTCCTGGGCTGCGATCCCGACGAAGTCGCGTTCGGCCCCAACATGACCACCCTGACGTTCGCCATCAGCCGCGCCATTGGCCGCAACTTCGGTCCGGGCGACGAAATCCTGCTCACTCACCTCGACCATGACGCCAACGTCTCGCCCTGGTGCGCCCTCGAAGAACGCGGTGTCACCATTCGCTTCGCCGAAATCAACCAAGACGACTGCACCCTCGATCTCACCGACCTGGCCCAAAAGATTACCAGCCGGACCAGGCTCGTAGCTGTTGGCTACGCTTCGAACGCAGTCGGCACCATCAACGACGTGAAAGAAATCGTTCGCTTGGCTCATCAAAAAGGCGCGCTGGCCTACATTGACGCCGTCCATTACGCCCCGCACGGGCCCATCGACGTCCGCTCCCTCGCTTGCGACTTCCTTGCCTGCTCGACCTACAAGTTTTTCGGACCGCACATGGGCGTCCTCTATGGCAAGCGGGAGCACTTAAAGCGACTGCAACCCTATAAAGTCCGCGCCAACAGCAACGCCATTCCCAACTGCTGGGAGTGGGGCACACTGAACCATGAATGCATCGCCGGAATCGCCGCCTGCGTGGATTATCTTGCCGATCTTGGGCGTCGCGTGGACGCATCGGCCGCCACCCGCCGCCAAGCGCTTCGGACTGGCTATGTCGCCATCGGGCAGCACGAGAGCCGTCTGGCGGAAAGCATGATGCGGGGATTGCTGGAAATTCCCGGCCTCAAACTCTACGGCATCGCCGATCCCACGCAGCTCGACCGGCGCTGTCCTACCTTCGCGGTGCGCATCGCCAACCACACGCCGCTCGCCCTCGCCACCAAACTGGGCGACCGAGGATTCTTTACCTGGGATGGAAACTACTACGCTCTGAATCTCACCGAGCGCCTCGACGTCGAAAAAGACGGCGGCTTTCTGCGCATCGGCCTGGCCCACTACAACACCGCCGAAGAGGTCGCTCGTTTTCTATCCGCACTTCGGGAGATCGTCGGATAGCGGCAATGTCACCTTCCCGGGGACCGGGAACTGGCAGCTGATCTACCCCAACCGAGCGGCGCTCAGCGGCAATGGGAAGAGTGATCACGGGTGTTTCCTGCAGGGACAACAGTTTGTCCTAAGCTTTCGCCCTTCGCATCTCGACCACTCGATCGCCCTGGCCGATCAAGGCCACCGCAGCCATGCCGATAAACAGCCCGTGCTCGACCACTCCGGGCATGCCCTCCAATGCGCGTGCTAGCGCCGGAGGGTCGGCAATCTGCCCAAAATTACAGTCCAGAATGTGATTGCCCTCGTCGGTGATGAAAGGCTCACCCGAAGCGGTTCCGCGAATCGTGACCGACGCACCGAGCGCGGCAATTTTTTGCGCCACCAGGGTCTCGGCGAACTGGATCACTTCGACGGGCACGGGAAACCGTCCGAGCATCGCAACCTGCTTGCTCGAATCGGCGATGATGACAAACTTCCGCGTCGCCGAGGCGACGATCTTCTCCCGAAGCAAGGCACCACCTCCGCCCTTAATCAGTCGCAGCTCGGGATCTACTTCATCGGCGCCGTCGATGGTGATATCAATCTGCGGGCACTCATCGAGCGTGGTCAGGGGAATCCCCAGGCTTTTAGCCAAGTCCTGAGTATGAATCGACGTCGGGATGCCGCGAATCTTCAATCCCGCTTGAACCCGTTCTCCGAGAAAGCGAACCGCGTAAGCCGCCGTCGAACCTGTACCCAAACCGACAATATCTCCGTCGCCGACCAGTTTCACGCTGGCCCGTCCCGCCGCTTCCTTTTCCCGGTCATTTGCCATGCCGCCACTCTATCGTCTTCAAGTCCTCCCCATCAATGTGGTTGGCAGCTGGGCAGCCTATCTTGTCCTCCGCCAGCTCGCTCCTTGCTACCGGCTGGCTATTGCCGTCGCTTGCCCAAAGCGCTGTGTGGCATAGCCGACAATCATTCCCACAATTCCTCCCGGAAGCATGATTTCGAAGTAGTAGTGCTTGCCTCCCGGATTGGGTATGGCCGCCACCGCCAATGCCAGCAACAATCCGACCCCAAGACCAAAGACAATTCCCAGTGGCAGGGAGTTCACCTTTTTGGCGAAGTAGCCGATGAGAGCCCCGGCGATCAGGCCCTTCACCGTTGACCCGATCACGATCCCCAACAATTGCGCCCGCACCTCGGGCGTGAACCAGGAAGTCAGCCCATCAAAAATACCCAGAAATCCTCCCACCAGCAGCCCCAGCACAATCTTGTTCATCTCTTTGTTCTCCTTGTTGCAGCCAACTGCCTGCTACCTTCTATTCAACGCCGCCGGAAAATCCTTTAACTAAATTTCAGAGGGAGATCTCACGATTGCAGAGCGAACACCCGGTGGCGGGTGGAGTCGAGAAAAATCTCGAACTGAGGTCTGCAATCATCGTTCTACCGCGCGCCCCACAAAATAAACGCCGCCCGCATCACCAAGTAAGCCAGGATCAACAGAATCCACGCCCGATTCTTGATCACCCATCGCCACAACCGGGTCATCGCCCCCTCGGGATAGGCGCTGACCGGCCTCCCGTCCAGGTAGCGCGCGATGTCATTCCCCAGTTCCTCGACCGAGCCATACCGCTGGCCCAGATTCTCCACCATCGCCTTGCTCGAAATCGCCGCCAATGTTCTCGGCGTGCGGCCGCAATCCTGCGACAGGAACTGCAACCCTTCCCCCAGCGAATAAATGTCCGCTCGCGGGCCGACGGCCGCCATCTCGCCCCGAGCCTGCTCCGGCGCCATATAACCGGGAGTGCCAAGGATTGCGCCATGGGCGGTGCCGGGGGCGTTCCTTTCCCCCTCTGGCCGGCCTGCTTGTGGTAACCCGATCTTGCGTCGATCCCCCTCCGCACTCGCCGGACTCGCCTCACCCAGAACCTTGGCCAGGCCCCAATCCATGACCAATACCTCGCCAAACCGGCCCACCATGATGTTCTGCGGCTTCAGGTCTCGATGCAGCACGTTGTGAGCGTGCGCGAATGAGACGGCTTCGCAAATCTTCTGGAAAGTCCGCAACCGCTCGGGAATTCCGCCTCCTTCCCAGGCATGCCGATCCAGTCCTTGTCCCTGCACCAGTTTCATGGTGTAAAAGACGCGTCCATCAGGCAAGGTGCCTACATCGTGCACCGCCACAATTCCGGGATGCTCCAGTTGAGCAATGATCCTTGCTTCGTGCAGCAACCGGTCTGCGAGCTCGCCCGTCGAATCGACAACCCGGATCGCCTTGAGTGCGACCTGACGGCCGAGGGCTGTGTCCTCGACCCGATAGACCGCTCCCATACCGCCCTCGCCCAGTTTTTCCAGCAACTCATAACGCGTGCCGCTGAGGTCAGGACGCTCGGCAGCCTCGCGCAGCCGGTCAAGGGCGGCATCAGAAAGCCACCTCATGCCGCCCCTTCCGCGGTTCGATCTCTCATTCGTTATCGTCTCCCGAGGCGCGGCAAATCTGAAATCGATGTGCAATCTACGGTCGCCATTTCTACAATCGCCGCTTCAGTCCAAGCAGCGTCTGGGCCTCCTGCCTGAATTCTTCTTCGCTTCCCGTCATCTCCCGCAGTTGTTCCAGCACGATCCGGCGAAGCTCGCGGCGGGCATAGGCCAGGTGGTTGGTGACGTCTGAGGTCTTCAAGCCAAACTGCCGTGCCACCTGCTCATAAGTCAGCTCCTTACCCGCCTCCTCGATGTCGTAGAACTCCAGCAGCCGAAAGTGAGTCTGCTTTCCTCGTTGTTCGCACTCCCGCTTCAGCCGTTCCAGGGACAGGCTGAAGACACTCCTAGCCCACTCCCGTTCAAAAAATTCCTCCACCCGCTCCGGCGACGGAATTTCGATGTGTTGCACTTCGCCCTCCGCAGACTCGAAATCGAGCGCCTGAAACTCTTGCTCTCCACCCCGCTTCAGTCGCCTCGCCGCTTTGTCCTGGTTGGCGATCAGGTGGTCCACGCACACCCGCAGGAAAGTCCTCAACCGCGCCCGTTGCGGTTCGTAGCGGGCAAGAAAATCTTTTTCGAGCAGACGCCGGAAGAAATCCTGGGTGAGATCCTTGGCGTCCTCGCTGTCCTTCCCCCAGCGCAGCCGGACGTACTTGTAGACCGGCTTCCAGTACGCGGCGATCAGAACTTCGAATGCCCGGCGCCGCTCGGCGGGTTCTACGCTGCGCACGGCCTGGATGAGCGACCAGCGCGTTAGCGGAAAGTCTCCCCCTCGACCGAGATCGGTGTCATCCCGCATAAACGAGGCCAGAAGCAAACAAGCCAGCGCAAAGAAACGAGGAACCCAAGAAGCAAAGAATCGGAACGGAGTGTACGACGTGAGCCGGCGGCGAACAAGCCGCAGACACTTCCCTGGTGTGGGCCGCCGACGACTCGCCGCGCCGCCGGCGGCGATTTCACTTCCGCCCGGAGTTCGCTCGCTTTACCGGGAGCGAAAAAGTTCTCCTCGCCTGTGCGCGCTTGTGGAAATTCCCCGGGTGAGCTTCCGCCCCTTCAGGTTTTCGCGTCCCCCTTGCGCCCCGGATCCTCATCAGAGTGGCCTGTTCAACGCTTTTTCATGGGTACGACATCGCAAGAAGTGCGCCCGCAAAATTGCACAGATGCACCAAAGTTTGGGGATTGACCTCACCCCCCATCCCGGGTAGATTCGTTTCACCTCAGCAAGAATCCAGCCAGTAAAAAAATTCAGGCAGGTACGTGGCTTCCCCGGTCCCTCCTCCCTAAAAAAGGTGATGCGCAGTGAACAATGCAGACAGCGAGTGGCATGTCTATCGGACGCGATTTCTGGTCCGCGCGAAACAGCTCACTACATCTCTGGAATTTCGGGATGTCCTCGGACGTCAACATTGCGGCCAACCCGGCGATTATTTGATTGAGTCTTCCGACGGCACTTTAAGAATTGCGCAGCGAGGCATTTTTGAGGATATCTACGTTGCCATGGCTCCAGGCATAGGGGCGGCCTCTTTTTTGGGTCCCTCGTCGGGCAACCGGCCGTTGCCGCCCGGCGGTGCCGATCCGAAGCGTCGCCCGTCGGCCGGGATGTCAGCGTGAGTTTTGAGCCGAGGGGGGGGCCTGTGGAAAAACAACCAGTGAAGGCCAGCATCCCACTTGTCACGATTGAGATACAATATATGGGGATACCCCCTTGACAGCCCCAACATACGGGCGTACTGTTTGCATCCCATAGAGTTTTCATCGCCCCTCCGAAGGAAGGAACGGCGATAAGCCGTAAGTGTAAGAAAATACAGGATGAGCGCTCGGTCTGAGGTGGCTTGGCGCCAGGCCTGGTTGGGGTTTTACCCGTTCTTCGCGGGCGGGTGGTTTTGGTGCGGTGGCCGCTCTCTCGTTCTACTGAAGTGCACTTTCAGAACTCCTCCCGAGGGAGCGACGACAGTTGACAACTCAGGCTGTGGAAAATGCCTCGATCCAAGGGCTCGCTGCCCTTTTCTTCGAAGCCAAAATTAAAGGATTTGCCATGGAAAGTTTGGAGCGTCTGGTCAGCGAGTCGTTTGCCCGACACGGAGTGCAGACCGCCTTCGATCATCGCCGCTTGCAATGGTCGCCGTGGTTCCGTTGTGCCGAGGGTTCTGCCATTCAGGCATCCACCAAGCCCGGCCTGTTCGCCCTGGCCGACGAGGTGATTCCCGGCGACCCCGGCGGCAAGCGCATGCTGGCGCTGCTTCGCATTTCCGAAGCCGAAGATCTCGGGATGGCCCTGGGCCGTCTGTTTCTGCCCCGCAGTCCGGAACGCGAACGATTGGCTGGCGGTCGCTGTTTCGCGCGCTATACCGTGATCGAAGATCCCGTCCAGCGTCGCACGGCCCACGCCGCCTTGCAAACCTGGCTGAGGGAAACAACATCCGGAATTTCCGAAGAAACCAAACCGGGAACCGGGAACTAGGAACCAAGAGCCGTTTTTTTTGCAATCGATTTACTTTATAGAGATAGTGAAGGCTGAAAACCAAGCGACGATTGAACCCGAGCGATAGAATTTACTAGGAGAGAGACAAGCCAATGGCTGAGGTAAGAGAAAAAGGAGCCCCCACTACCCCCGAGACTGCCGCCGTCCCCAGCGTGACCCCGGTAAATGACGCCACACCCAGCAAGAAGGCCCCCGGCCTCTCCTTTCGCCGCTTTTTTACCAAGCTCGGTGTTTCCCCCTACGACGAAATCGAATGGGAGAAACGCACTGCCCTGATTACCGATGCCAAGGGCAACCCCATCTTCGAACAGAAAGACGTCGAAGTTCCCAAGGATTGGTCGGTGACCGCCACCAACATTGTGGCCAGCAAGTATCTGCATGGAACGCTAGGGACGCCCGAGCGCGAGAGTGGAGTGCGCGCCCTGGTGACTCGCGTCGCCGAGACCATCCGCGACTGGGGTTTGTCGCAGGGCTACTTCAAGACGCCAGACGACGGCGCAATTTTCCACGACGAACTGTCCCACATCCTGCTGCGTCAGTACGCCGCCTTCAATTCCCCGGTGTGGTTCAACGTGGGCTGCGACCGCATCGAGCCCAACTCCGATGCCCAGAACTGGCACTGGAATCCGGCCAGCGGGCGGGTCGAGTTCGGCGTCACCGGTTACAAGACTCCGCAGTGTTCCGCCTGCTTCATCAACTCGGTGAAAGACTCGCTCGATTCCATTCTCACTCTGGCCAAGACCGAAGGCATGCTTTTCAAGTGGGGATCGGGCACCGGCACCAATCTCTCATCTTTGCGTTCCTCTACTGAAGGTCTCAGCGGTGGCGGCACTGCCAGCGGCCCGCTCAGCTTCATGAAGGGCTTTGACGCCTTTGCCGGCGTCATCAAGTCCGGCGGCAAGACGCGGCGTGCCGCCAAGATGGTCATCCTGAACATCGACCACCCCGATATCGTTGACTTCATCGAGTGCAAGTCGAAAGAGGAAGCCAAAGCGCACGCCCTGATCGCCTCCGGCTACGACGGCTCCTCGCCCGACTCGGATGCCTACTCGTCCATCTTCTTCCAGAACGCCAACAACTCCGTGCGCGTCACCGATGATTTCATGTACTCGGTCCTGCGTGACAACGGTTTCACTACGCGCGCCGTCAAAGACGGGCGTCCCATGGAGAATTTCAAAGCCAAGGACTTGCTGTACAAGGTTTCCGACGCCACCTGGCGCTGCGGCGATCCCGGCATGCAGTACGACACCACCGTCAATCGCTGGCACACTTCGAAGAATACGGCCCGCATCAATGCCAGCAACCCGTGCTCGGAATACATGTTCCTCGACGACTCCGCCTGTAACCTGGCCAGCCTCAACCTGCTGAAGTTTGCCCCCAACGGTACCTTCGACGTCGAAGCCTATCGCCACGCCGTCGATGTGCTCATCACCGCCCAGGAAATCCTGGTCGACAACGCCGGCTACCCGACGGAGATGATTGCGAAGAATTCGCACGACTACCGTCCGCTCGGCCTCGGCTACGCCAACCTGGGCGCACTGCTGATGGCCGCCGGCCTTCCCTACGACTCCGACGCCGGGCGCGACTACGCCGCTTGCGTGACGGCCATCATGTGCGGCGAAGCGTATCTGCAATCCTCGCGCATCGCCGAACTCTGCCCGCCGCTGGTTCCAGCCACCGAGCTCACTCAAAAAGGCTTGGCCGAAACCAACCTGGGATCAAACGTCATGCCCGGCGGAGCCTGCCCCGGTTGGTACATCAACCGCGAACCGTTCCTCGACGTCATCCGCATGCACCGGGCGTCGGTCAATAACATCAATAAGACGAATGTCCCCGGTCCACTCTACGACTCCAGCAAAGCCAGCTGGGACGAGGCCCTGGCCAGCGGCGAAAAACACGGCTACCGCAATTCCCAGGTAACGGTTCTCGCTCCGACCGGCACCATCGGTTTCATGATGGATTGCGACACCACCGGCATTGAGCC
>JACXTT010011342.1_pt1 | contig 11934 bp, 11 predicted proteins | sample 9270951 | NCBI WGS metagenome assembly JACXTT01 (sample SAMN15532306, study PRJNA645909) | rock metagenome | isolation source: weathered quartz diorite | place: Puerto Rico | collected 2017-06-21 | reverse complement strand
GGCGCTGCCGTAGGCGGTGATGACGGCCACCGGGATGCGCTCGGGCGCGGTGGACAACTGGCGGACGATCTCGATGCCCAGGCCATCGCCGAGCCGCATGTCGGTCAGCACCAGGCTGTAGCGCCGCTGCGCCAGCATCGCGCGCGCCTGCGCGATCGAGCCGGCCAGCACCACGTCATGGCCCATGCGGCGGATGGAGATGTCGAGCAGCTCGCGCAGGTCGGCCTCGTCGTCGATGACGAGGATGGGATCAAGGCCGGGCGTTCTCGGAGGCATGGTGGCGTCGGTTCGGAGGTCAGGTCGTGACGGCGTCTGGCATCTCGATGCGCAGCGTCAGCACGAAAGCCTTGGTCGGCAGTGTATCGCGCGCGGCGGGCGATAGCAGCCCGGTGCGGTCCAGCAGGCCATCGAGCGCGATGGTGCCGTAGCGCACCTGGGCGTCGTTGGCGCCGCACAGCTCGCGGGCCATGAACAGGCCCAGGCCGGTGCCCTGCGCATTGCTGGTGAAGAACGGCTCGAACAGGCTGCGCTGGTGCTCGCGCGAAACCTCGGTGCCGTCGTTCCAGACAATCAGTTCGGCATGGTGCTGGTCCAGCGCGTGCGCAAGCAGGCGAATCGAGCCGGGCAGGCGGCTGCAGTAGCGCCAGGCGTTGTCGAGCAGGTTGCCCAGCACCTGCTGCAGTTGCGAGGGATCGAAGATGACCGGGCGCGCCACGTCCACCGTCATGCGGATCGCGTTGGCATTGACGTCGCCGGGCCGGTCAGCCGGCTGCGCGCCGTCGCGCGCCGCGCCGCGCGCGCGCATCTCCATGCGCCAGCGCTCCACGATCTCCGGCACCGCGTCCTTGAGCTGCACGGCAACATGACCGGTGCGCGGGCGGCGCGACATCTGCAGCACGTCGGCCACCACCTGGTCGAGCCGGCGCACGTTGTCGCTGATGATGCGCAACAGGCGCGCGTCGATGTCGCCCTCCGCGCCCTCCCGGCGACCGCCGTGACGACGACCGGTCTCGGCCAGCAGTTCGTTGGCCTGGCTGATGGCCGCCAGCGGATTGCGGATCTGGTGCGCCACGCTCGCCACCAGCCGGCCCATGGCGGCCAGCTTTTCCTGCTGAACCTGGTCGGCGATCCGCTCCCAGCTTTCGATGTGGACCAGCACGGTGTCGCGCATCTCGCTGCGCAGCAGTTGCTCGTCCTCCGGGCTCCAGGCCATGGCCTCGTTCTGCGCGATGGCCAGGCGCAGCCGCGCGGCGGCCTCGGGCGACAGCTCGTTCCAGCCGGCCGTGTTGAGCGCGGCCGGCGTCATCGCCAGCGAGTTCATGGTGCTGCGCAGCCCGGCCAGCCCCGGCAGCACGAAGCGCAGCCGCAGCCGCGTGTGCAGCATCGGCCCGCCGGCCGGCGACGGCCGCGACACCAGCGGCAGCAGTTGCAGGATGCGGGGCACGTCGTCCTTGCTGCGCAGCCAGTCGCGCAGCATCTCCATCAGCGGCTGCAGGCGCGGAATCCGGCGCAGGTCGAAGAGCGTGCCCTCCTGCTCTCCGGTGCGCACCTGGCCGTCGCGGATGCGCTCGTGCGGCTGCACGCCCAGCAGCACGACGGCCGCCGGGTTGGCGGCCACCACCGCGCCGCTCGCGCGCACCAGCATCACACCGTCCTGCATGTCGTTGACCATCAGGCGGTTGACCAACTGCTGCAGCCGCAACTCTTGCTCGCGCGCCTGCGCCAGATGCTCCTGGGCGATCTGGCGGTTGGCCAGCAGATACATCAGCAGCGCGGCGATCATGAACACCAGGCCGTACAGCCCGGAGCCAAGCAGCCCGGCATCGGCCTGCCGCTCGATCAGGGTCTGCATGAACGGCTGGCCCATCACCACCAGCGCCGACACGGCGGCCGCGAAGAGCGCGAACAAGAGGCTGGTCAGCGCGCCGGCCTCCAGGGCCGGCAGCAGGAAGATCATGGCAATTCCCTCGCCATGCGCGCCGTTGCGGCTGAGGACAAGGAAGATCGTCGCCAGCATGGCCAGGTCGGCCAGCACCTGCAGCCGCACGCGCAGGGCGAAGCGCCGCCGCCAGAACGTGCCGGCCATCATCGCGAGCGCCACCGCCAAGTACGGCAGCACGACCGGCATCGCTGCCGCGTTGAGGCCGACGGCGGCGATGCCGCGCTGCATCGGCAGCCACGCGTAGCCGATCAGCAGCAACGCCACCGCGAGGCGGGTCCAGCAGAAATAGCGCAGCAGGCGCCAGTGGAAGTCGGGCGGCTCCGGCTCGCGCCACAACTGCGCGAGCGCGCGCCAGGCGTTCAGGCGCGACCAGGGCGAGGCCGCGCGCGTCATGAATGCGCGCCGGGGCCTTGGGAAGCGTCCGGGGCTTCCATGTCGGGCAGATGGCTGCGGCGGCAGTAATGCAGCCCGCGCCAGGCGATGGCCTCACCCTGCGGCACGTGCACGCCGCAGTGGGCGCACTGCACCATGGCTTCGGGGTTGGCCGGCGCGGCGCCGGGCGGCGGGGACGACGGCCTGGCCGCGGTCCGTTCCGCGCCACGGCGCGCCTGCGCTCGGCTGCGCAGCCACCAGAGGACGCCCAGCACGATGGCGAGCAGGAGGAAGATTCTTGCCATGATGCCCTGGGGGATCTAGATGCGGTGCAGGACCACTTCAATGACAAAACGGCTGCCGACGTAGGCCAGCAGCAGGATGCCGAAGGACGCGATCACCCAGCGCAGCGCGGTGCGGCCGCGCCAGCCATAGATGCGCCGGCCGGCGAGAATGCCGCCGAACATCGCCCACGACACCAGCGCGAACACGGTCTTGTGGTCGATGCGGAAGGCGCGGCCGAACAGCTCTTCGGAGAACAGCAGCCCGGATACGATGGTCAGCGTCAGCAGCACGAAACCGGCGGCGATCAGGCGGAACAGCAGTTTCTCCAGCGTCAGGAGCGGCGGCAGCAGGTCCAGCCAGCGGCCGATCCATTGCTCCGTGGCGCTCTCGCCGCCAGCGGCCGTACGCGGCGCGCGGTTGAAGCCGTGCAGCCGCCGCTCGGCCATCAGCATCAGGAAGGCGTGGAACGCCGCCAGCGTGAAGAGGCCATAAGCCACGTTGGCGATGATGAAATGCAGCTTGAACAGCGGCTGGGCCGCGTAGCCGAGAATTTGCGCGCCCGGGAACGCCAGCGGCATCAGGCTGGCCAGCATGGCGACCGGGATCACGATGAGCCCCAGGCCTGCCAGCGAGAAGAAGAAGCTTTCGATCCAGTAGATGCCCACGCCCAGCCACAGCATGGCCGACAGCGCATAGGCAAAGCCGAACACCATGCGGTCGGCCGGGAAGATGGTTTCGTGCAGCAGCAGGCCGTGGCTCGCCAGCGCGGCCACCATCAGCGCATGCCACCAGGCCGGCTGGCTGTCGCCGCGCCCGCCGCCGCCATTGCCCACCAGCACGGCGGATGCCGCGCCGCCATGACCGGCCGCGGCGGCAAGCCGCGAGGCGCGTGTGGCCCAGCCATGAAAGGCCAGGCCGCAATAGAGAAGTGCCGTCAAGGCATACAGTACAATGGCCATTTGCGCAGTTTACCTTAGTGCCCTGTTCCAGTGGCGCCCCGGTGACACCGCGCTGCGACCCCTCTTCCTTCCCGATTTCTGCCATGCTGGACAATCTCACTCAACGCCTGGCGCGGGTCGTCAAGACCATGCGCGGCGAGGCCCGACTGACCGAGGCCAACACCGCCGAAATGCTGCGCGAGGTGCGCCTCGCCATGCTCGAAGCCGACGTGGCGCTGCCGGTGGTGCGCGAATTCGTCGCCCGCGTGAAGGAAAAGGCGATGGGCGAAGACGTCGTCACGAGCCTCACGCCCGGCCAGGCGCTGGTCGGCGTGGTCCAGCGCGAACTGACCGCCGTGATCGGCGGCGAGGAAGCGGCCGCCGGCAACAACACGAGCGGCGAGCTGAACCTGGCCGTGCAGCCCCCCGCCATCATCCTGATGGCCGGCCTGCAAGGCGCCGGCAAGACCACCACGGCGGGCAAGCTGGCCAAGTGGCTCAAAGATAACAAAAAGAAGAAAGTGCTGACGGTGTCGTGCGACGTGTACCGTCCGGCGGCTATCGCACAGTTGAAGACCGTTTCCGAGCAGGTCGGCGCCGACTTCTTCCCGTCGCAGCCCGACCAGAAGCCCGTGGACATCGCCCGCGCGGCCGTGGACTGGGCCCGCAAGCACTACCACGACGTGCTGATCGTCGACACGGCCGGCCGGCTGGGCATCGACGAGCTGATGATGCAGGAGATCGCCGCGCTGCACGCCGAGCTCAAGCCCGCCGAGACCCTGTTCGTGGTCGACGCCATGCTCGGCCAGGACGCGGTCAACACCGCCAAGGCCTTCAACGACGCGCTGCCGCTGACCGGCGTGGTGCTGACCAAGCTGGACGGCGATGCGCGCGGCGGCGCGGCCCTGTCCGTGCGCCATATCACCGGCCGGCCGATCAAGTTCGTCGGCGTGGGCGAGAAGCTCGACGGCCTGGAGCCGTTCTATCCCGACCGCATGGCCCAGCGGATCCTGGGCATGGGCGACATCCTCGCGCTGGTGGAAGAAGCGCAGCGCGGCGTCGACATGGAAGCGGCCGAGAAGCTGGCCAAGAAGATCAAGAAGACCGGCGGCTTCGACCTTGAAGACTTCAAGGCCCAGATCGGCCAGATGAAGAAGATGGGGGGGCTGGGCAGCCTGGTGGACAAGCTGCCGGCCCAGTTCGCGCAGCAGGCGCAGGGCGCCAACATGGATCAGGCCGAGAAGCAGGTGCGCCGCATGGAAGGCATCATCAACAGCATGACGGCGGCCGAGCGCGCCAAGCCGGAACTGATCAAGGCGAGCCGCAAGCGCCGCATCGCGGCCGGAGCCGGCGTGCCGGTGCAGGAAGTCAACCGCCTGCTCAACCAGTTCGACCAGATGCAAGCCATGATGAAGAAGCTCAAGGGCGGCGGCATGATGAAGATGATGCGCCAGATGGGCGCGATGAAAGGCGGCATGAAGGGGCTCTTCGGTCGCTGATCCTGGCCGGACATCCCGGCCGCCCCGCTGCCTTCCCAAATTCCCTTACCCCCGCATAAGAACAGGACATACCATGATGACCGCTGAACAGGCTCGCGAGCTGTGGGCCAATTCCGAGGAAATCGTCAGCGCCGAGGAAGTACAGGCCTCGCTGGACCGCATGGCGGCCGACATCACCGCCCGCATGGGCGACGAGTTCCCGCTGGTGCTGTCGGTGATGGGCGGCGCCGTGGTCTTTACCGGCATGCTGCTGCCCAAGCTGCAGTTCCCGCTGGAGTTCGACTACATCCACCTCTCGCGCTACAACAACAAGACCGTTGGCGGCGAGATGCAATGGCGCGTGGCGCCGCGCGAGTCGGTCAAGGACCGCGTGGTGCTGGTGCTCGACGACATCCTCGATGAAGGCGAGACCATGGCGGCCATCCGCCAGCGCATCCTGGATATGGGCGCGCGCGAGTTCCACGCCGCCGTGCTGTGCGAAAAGACGCTGACCAAGGCCAAGCCGATGCACCCGGACTTCTGCGGCTTTTCGGTGCCGGACCGCTACGTGTTCGGCTGCGGCATGGATGCCAAGGGTTACTGGCGCAACCTGGGCACGATCCGCGCGCTCAAGAGCTGACCGCCGGCTTCAGGCTGGCGCCGGATGCGAGGCCAGAATCGGCCACAGCGACGCCAGCAGCAACAGCGCCATCGTCACGTTGAACACGCGCAGCACCCGCGGTTGCGCGAGCCAGCGCCGCAGGGCCGAACCGCACACGGCCCACATCGCCACGCTCGGCAGATTGATCACCGCGAACAGCCCCGCCAGCAGCGCCACGTTGATCCACACATTGCCGTGCAGCACGTAGGTACTGCACGCGCCCACCGCCATCACCCACGCCTTCGGATTCACCCACTGGAACGCGGCCGCCTGCAGGAAGCCCATCGGGCGCGCCACCGGCTTGTCCTGCACGCCGCCGGACGTGGCGAGCTTCCAGGCGAGCCACGACAGGTAGACCGCCGCGCCCACGCGCAGCACCTGCCAGGTCCAGGGCCAGGCGCTGAACATCGACCCCAGCCCCAGGCCAACCAGCGCCACCATCAGCGCGAAGCCGATGCTGATGCCGAGCACGTGCGGGATCGTGCGCGCAAAGCCGAAGTTCACGCCGGACGCCAGCACCATCGTGTTGTTCGGCCCGGGTGTGATCGACGACACCAGGGCAAAGGCGGAAAACGCGGCAAACACGCCAGAACCGGCGGCAAGTTCGGACAACGGCATCGGGGGCACTCCACGGACATCGACACTCGGAAAGTGCCAGTCTAGGGCCGTCAACCTATACAGTACCGGTACAGTTAGCCGGAAAACTGCCGGTACGCGGCTGCCGCCGTTACCGTACCGTCGCATTGACGGCGACCGCCAGTGCGATGGCCCACAGCACCACGCCGGTCAGCCGCTCGACCGTGCGCACCGACCCCGCAAAGCGCGCCATGACCACCGGATGGCCGACGCCGACCGCCACCATCAGATCCCACGCCAGCACGGCCGCGAACATCCACACGCCATAGACCGCCTGCACGGCCAGCGGTGTGCCGCTGCCTGCCAGCAGCGAAAACAGGCTCGCATAGAACAGCGCGTTCTTGGGGTTGAGCACGGCCGACAGGAAGCCGGCGGCGACCTGCCCGAGATAGGACACCGCCATGCCAGCCTGGGCGGCCTCACCCGGCGTCTGCGGCAACACGACCTCGCCGCTCGCGCGCAGGAACCGCCAGCCCATCCACGCCAGGTAGGCGCAGCCCGCCCATTGCAGCACCGCGAACAGCGCCTGGCTGCCCTGCGTCGCGGCCAGCCCGGCCACCGCCATGGCGATGAACATGCCGTTGCCAAACGCGATGCCCAGGCAGATGCCGCTCGCCATGCGCGGCCCGTGCCGCAGCGCGCCGCGCACGACCAGGAAGAAGTCCGGCCCCGGGCTCAACAGCGCCAGCAAGTGCGCGCCCGCGACCATTGCGAACTGTTGCAGCGGCACCTCGCGCGCCGCGAAATCGAAATGCAGATCCATGCCAACCTCCGTCGGGAACCCGGAGTGTCGGCGTGAGGCGGTGGCGCGTATTGAAGAAAATTGCGGGATTAGCCGGCGGTGCGTTCAGCGGCTGCGCTGATAGGCCCGTGGCGTCAACGCCACACGCTGTTTGAACGCGCGCTGGAAATGGCTCTGGTCGGCAAACCCGAGCTGTTGGGCGACCTCGGCCGGCGCGCCGCCATGGCGCAGCAGACTGCGGGCGTGGTTGATGCGGATGTCGAGCTGGTAGGCGTGTGGCGTCATGCCGACCTCCGCGCGGAACGCCCGGATCAGGTGGTAGCGACTCATTCCGGCCGCTCGCGCCAGCTCGGCTAACGGCAGGCGCTCGGCGTGCCGGTCGTGCAGCAGCGTCTTCAACCGGGCCACGCGACGCGAGGCCGTGGCCGGGGCGCTGAGGGATTCGCCGACCGCGCCCGGCCGCAGCGCCACGTGCAGGTCGCCGATGAAGGCGACGAGCGCCGCCTCTTTCTCCACGCTGTCGGCGGCCGAGAACAGGATCGCGTTCAGGTCGCACACCATGTGGTACACGGCGGCGGCGCCGGTCACGCGCACTTGCCGGCCCGGATGCGTGTCTGGCGGAGGCATCTCATCGAGCACGGCGTCGGCCCAGTCCGCGTCCACGTGCAGCATCTGGTAGCTCCAGCCGCCGCCCTGCGCCGGATTGCAGGCGTGAACCTGCCCGGCCGGCACGACCACGACCGAGCCGGGGCCGAGACGCACCGTCTGTGTGTCGGAAGTAAAGGTGCTGTGGCCGCCATCGACTGCGCCGACGGACAGCGTGGGATGCGTATGCGGCAGGTAGTTCGCGCGGCTGTCGCACGCGCGGCGGCTTTCGGCGAACGGCAGCGCGGGATCGAACCAGTAGCGCGCCGAAGCGACACCATGCGCGCCCGCCGGCGTGGTCACCCGGCGCTCCGGTAGGGCCGCTCGCGCAACCACTTGGTGGCGATCCATTTCTCGCCGGTGGCAACCGGCAGGCCGGCGTGCAGCGTGCCCTCGTCCAGCGCGCCATCGGGCTGCAGGTAGCTGAAATAGACAGCGTTGCCCTTGACCGGCGTGACCTCCAGGCCGACGCGAGGAAAGGCCGTGGCGCCGCCGGCCGGCGGGGTGTTCAGGTAAATCACCAGCGTGGCGATGCGCTGGCCGCCGACCTTGAGCTGCCCGGCCTCGCCCGGCCGCTTCGGGTTGAAGAAGTCGTAGTGCGGTTGGTATTCGCCGCCGGGCTTGTAGTTCAGGATCTGCAGGCCCTCGCCGTGCTCGACCGGCACGCCGGTCACCGCCGCGATGCGCGCCTCGATGCGCGCGATCAGCGCGTGCTCGCCGACCTGGAACATCGCGCCCATGCTGGTGCGCGCGTCGATCAGGCTTTCATCGCCGGTGTCGGGGTTGACCACCGGCGAGCGTGCCATGCGGCCGCGCGACAGTTGAATCAGCGCGTCGCACTCGGCATCGGTCAGCAGTTGCTGGAACAGCGTGACGCGCGGCGCCTTCAGCGAAAACAGGATCGGGATGTCGCGGCCTTCGTGGCGCACGGCGTTGCGCCCTTGCCACGCCGGCTCGCTGCCACGGCTCGCGGCGGCGGTCGCTGCCGTGGCGCGCGTCACGGAATCGGCCCGCCCGCGATCGGCGGGCACCCTTGCCGCCGCGCCGCTCATTGCCAAGGCGACGGTCTTGCGCGCAAACGCGGCGTCGTAGCCGGAGCGCAGCATCGACAGCACCAGCGCCTCGGCCCCGAAGCCCTGCGCGATATGCCGGGAAAGCCACGCCTCCAGTTCCGGCGTGGAGGACTTGTTGCCCGCCGGGGAATCGGCCTTGTCCTGGGTGACGCGGGAGGTGGCGCGGGGTTCGGTTGTCATGACGGATTGACCAGCCGGCGCGGCGAGAAAGGATTGCGTTCGGGCGGTTCGGCCGGCACCGCACGGCTGCGCGCGCCGGCGGCGATGGCGGGATCGGGATCGCCCACCACCGTCACCGAAGCCTCCGAATACTGCCAGCGCTTCCAGGCGGCCAATACGGCATTGGGATACTCGGGACGGCCCCGGCTCCCGTTGTAGCGGCCGAGTGCCAGGAACAGGTCGCCCTGCTCGCGGTCCAGATAGTGACGCAGGATGGTGCAGCCGTAGCGCAGGTTGCTCTGCAGGTGGAACAGCTTGCGCGAGTCGCCGTCGCCGATACTGCGCGACCAGAACGGCATCACCTGCATCAGCCCGCGCGCGCCGACCGGGCTCATCGCGTACTTGCGGAAGTTGCTTTCCACCTGCACCAGGCCCAGCACCAGCGAGGGTTCCAGCCCGGCGCGCTTGGCCTCGTAGTAGGCGGTTTCGATCAGTTCGATCCGAACGTGCGGCTCCGGGATGCGCGAGGCGAGCCGGCTGGACATCTCGCCCAGCCATTTCAGGTAGGCGAGCCGCTCGCCGCCGGAGGCGAACACCGGGCGCGTCGGGCTGGAGTCCGCGATGGCCGCGGCCAGCGCGCCGCGCACGGCATCGGCCAGGTCTTCCTCCTTCTGCGCGCCAGCATGGGCGCCGGCTGCCGCCACCGTCAGCAGCGCCACCGCCGCCGCACGAGCCAGTCGCCCCGCCCTGAGTGGCGGGAGGCTGGCGCGAATTCCGCGTGCGGCGCGCATGGGGATCAGCCGGCCAGCAGTCCGCGCACGTGGCCGACGATGTCGGCCACCGCCACCTGGGTCGCCTGCGCATCGCGCCGGCCCTGGTATTCCACCTTGCCCTCCTTCAGGCCACGGTCGCCGACGACGATGCGGTGCGGCACGCCGATCAGTTCCCAGTCGGCGAACATCACGCCCGGGCGCTCGCCACGGTCATCGAGAATCACATCGATGCCGGCGGCCTGCAGCTCGGCGTGGATGCGGTCGGCCTCGGCCTTGACGGCCTCCGAGCGGTCGTAGCCCACCGGGCAGACGGTCACGGTGAACGGCGCGATGGCGGCCGGCCAGATGATGCCGCGCTCGTCGAAGTTCTGCTCGATGGCGGCGCCCAGGATACGGGTGACGCCGATGCCATAGCAGCCCATCTGCATCGGCTGGTTCTTGCCGTTTTCGTCCAGGAACGTGGCGCTCATGGATTCCGAGTAGCGCGTGCCGAGCATGAACACGTGGCCGACTTCGATACCACGGCAGATTTCCAGCGTGCCCTTGCCGTCCGGCGAGGCGTCGCCCGCCACCACGTTGCGCAGGTCTGCCACGACCGGCTCGGGCAGGTCGCGGCCCCAGTTGACGCCGGTGTAGTGGTAGTCGCGGTAGTTGGCGCCGCAGCAGAAGTCGCTCATGTTGGCCACGGTGCGGTCGGCCACGATCTTGACCGGCTTCTTGGTGCCAATCGGGCCGAGGTAGCCGGGGGGCGAGCCGAAGGCGTCGACGATCTCGTTCTCGGTCGCGAAGCGGAAGTCCGCCAGCCCCGGCACCTTGGATACCTTGACCTCGTTCAGTTCGTGGTCGCCGCGAATCAGCAGCAGCCAGATCTCGGCGCCCGCCTCGGTGTCCTTGGCCAGCACGATCGACTTGACGGTGCGGGCGAGCGGAATGCCCAGGAACTCGGCCACGTGCTCGCACTTGGCCTTTTCCGGGGTGGAAGTCTTCACCAGCGCCTCGGCCGGCGCGGCGCGGGTTGCCAGCAGCGGCAGCGCCTCGGCGGCCTCCATGTTGGCGGCGTAGTCCGACGTGGAGCAGTAGACGATGGCGTCCTCGCCGGTGTCGGCAATCACGTGGAACTCGTGCGAGCCGGAGCCGCCAATGGCGCCGTTGTCGGCCGCCACGGCGCGGAATTCCAGGCCGAAGCGCTGGAAGATACGCACGTAGGCGTCGTACATGTTCTGGTACGACTGCTTCATGCCGTCCAGGTCACGGTCGAACGAGTAGGCATCCTTCATCGTGAACTCACGGCCGCGCATGATGCCGAAGCGCGGGCGGCGCTCGTCGCGGAACTTGGTCTGGATCTGGTAGAAGTTGACCGGCAGTTGCTTATAGCTGCGGATTTCGCTGCGGGCGATGTCGGTCACGACCTCCTCGGAGGTCGGCTGGACGGCGAAATCGCGCTCGTGGCGGTCCTTCAGGCGCAGCAGCTCGTCGCCCATCTTGTCCCAGCGACCGGTCTCCTGCCACAGCTCGGCGGGCTGGATGACGGGCATGGACAGCTCGATGGCGCCGGCGCGGTTCATTTCCTCACGAACGATGTTCTCCACCTTGCGGATGACACGCAAGCCCACCGGCATGTAGTTATAGATGCCGGCGCCCAGCTTCTTGATCATGCCGGCGCGCATCATCAGCTTGTGCGAGACGATTTCCGCGTCGGAAGGGGCTTCCTTGAGGGTGGAAATGAAGAATTGCGAGGCTTTCATCCGTTGTTTTCTCGTGAAACCGGGGGCTTTCCCGGCAAATGGCTCGGCGCGCGCGCCGGCTGCGCACGCGCCTGAAACTGCGCTTGAAGCCACGCCTGCCGTCGCGGATGCCGCTCGGGGAAAACCAGCACCCCAGGCGCCGGGCCGTGCAGCGCGCTTCCTTTATAATCAGCGTAATTCTAAAGGATTCGAGGTGCAGTCATGCTCGATCGTGAAGGCTTTCGCCCGAACGTCGGCATCATCCTCATCAACGCACGCAACGAGGTATTCTGGGGCAAGCGAATCGGCGAACACTCCTGGCAGTTTCCGCAGGGCGGCATCAAGTACGGCGAAACGCCGGAACAGGCCATGTACCGCGAACTGCATGAAGAAGTCGGCCTGCTTCCGGAGCACGTCAGGATCGTCGGTCGCACGCGCGACTGGCTGCGTTATGAGGTGCCGGACAAGTTCATCCGCCGCGAGATCCGCGGCCACTACAGGGGCCA
>JACXTT010011341.1_pt1 | contig 11935 bp, 10 predicted proteins | sample 9270951 | NCBI WGS metagenome assembly JACXTT01 (sample SAMN15532306, study PRJNA645909) | rock metagenome | isolation source: weathered quartz diorite | place: Puerto Rico | collected 2017-06-21 | reverse complement strand
CCCGATTTCACCTCTTTCTGAAGCGGTGGCTGTACGGCCGGAAGAAATTCATCCTGGTGACTCCCTCCCGCTGGCTGCAATCCCAGGTGGAGCGGTCCATCCTGAAGGACGTCTCAACCCACGTTATTCACAGCCCGATTGATACCCGGTTGTTCTTCCCCGAAGAGCGAACGAGTGCGCGGCGGCAATTGGGGATTCCCCTTGACAAGAAAGTGATTCTTTTCGTGGCCAGCTGGATCAACAGCATCCCCCATAAAGGAATCGGGACCTTCAGGGAGATGTTGGGGCATCTCTACGGCAAACGGGACGACATGTTCACGTTGATCGTCGGCCATCTGCAGGGGAAGTCAATCCTCGATGGTGAGTTTGCCGGGAAAGAAACAGGCTGGCTCGACAGCCCGGAGTCGTTGCGTTTGTGCTATTCTTCTGCGGACGTATTTGTGGTTCCCACCTTGATCGAGAACAGTTCCTGTACAATCATGGAGGGCATGGCGTGTGGAATTCCGATCGTGGCGTATGCTACGGGGGGGATTCCGGAGCAAATCGCGCACGGAGAGACGGGACTTCTGGTTCCGACGGGCAATAAAGAGAAGCTCATGGAAGCGATTACCACGATTCTCGATGATCCCGAGAAGGGGTGCAGGTTCGGTAAAGCAGGCGCCGAACGGGCTCAGAAGAATTTCGCGATGAATGTCTGTGCTGATAAGTACCTGAATCTCTACGGGCAGGCGATGAGGTTGAAGGGTGAGCATAGCTAATGGCCGAAGACATATAGTGTCTCAATCACTCCGGGAATGAAATCGCTCGACGGTGAAAATGACCGATCGGGTCTGTTTTACAAGCAGTTCGCCGAGTGGACGGAGGAGCTCGGTAAGAATATCGCCCTGTTCGGCTATAGTGCGGTCGTTAAGAAATTGATCGACAGGTACCCCGGTTCTTACCGTACGATTGTTGATCTTGATCCCTCCAAGCACGGCAAGTCAGTCGGCGGGATCAGGATCGTGGGCTTCGATGCGTACAAGTCGGATCCAGCATGTGGAGTTATTATCACCGACATTCTGCGCCAGTATGTTTACCTCGACCTGATTTACAACGAAATCCTCTATCCGCGAGGACTCGTTACAGTGGCCGGGGCCCGGGACGCCAATATCCGTTATAACTATGTGCTTGACGGAATTGCGTACGGCAGGGATCCGTCTGTGTTCGACGCGGATCTGCAGCGCATCGGAAGATTACTCCCAATGGAATGCACAATTCCCGTTGAGAGCCTGGTGCGGATCATCGACTGTGTAAAGACCTCGATTGATATCGAGGGCGATATTCTTGAGATCGGGACCGGGCTCGGAGGAAGCACCTTCTATATGGCGAGTATCATCGAGATGTTGGGTCGCAAGAAGACCATTATCTCCGTCGATCCCTTCGAGAATGAGTACTACATACCAGACCTCAGCTACGAGGGAGTCGCGAGAAACCTGGAGAGATTTGGGTTCGTGAAGCTTCTCAAGGGCTATGCCCCCCGCGTCCTGGAACATGTCGATCTTGAAAGGATTTCCTTTGCATTCATCGACTATTATGCGTTTCCTGACATCATGGGCTATGTGTATCCCAGACTCGTGCCGGGAGGGATGATCTTGATCGACAACTACAACCACGGGTGCCACCACAATCATGGCGTGCCGATTGCCAATGTCTTCTTTCTCGACAAGAAGGAGAAGATTATCCGGGTGGGAGGAACCCAGGGGCTTGTCATCAAGCAACCTGCAAGTTGAGCAAGGAAGCCTTGAATGAGATTCACCGTCGACGGTGAATGGTATGACGCCGGAAGAGTGTCCGGAATAAGTCTCGCGTGCCTGCAGAGAGGATATTATGCTGAAAATCAAAATGAAGAAAAACGTGACCCGACTCCCGTTTAGCAACTCCTTTGATTACATTCGCGCCACGACTTTTTTCGATGCACTCGCTCCGGCATCGAAAATGGCAATTCTGGAGATTATTCTGGACGACAATTTCCTCGGAGCGACCGACCCCCAGGCGCTCGGGTTTTTGTATGCACTCCTGGCGAACAACGACATCTCATCCGTGCTGCAACTTGGGACCTGGATGGGCTTTTCCACAGTTGTGCTCGCCGATGCCCTCAAGCGTTCAATCGCCATCCGGCCGCGACAGATCACGTTTGATACAGTTGAGAACGACATTCCAGTGCACAATAAGGCGCGACAATTCATCGCACGTGCGGGATTGCAGGATCTCGTGCGGTGCTTCGATGGATCCACGCTGGACGGGCAAGTGATGGAATCGCTTCTTCCGGAATACGATTTCATCTACGTAGATTCATCCCATTCATATCAGGAGACGAAGCGCGAGATTGAATTATACTATCCACGGCTGCGGACGGAGGGTGTAATTGTGTTTCATGATGCTTCGAAGTATGCGGCAATCTGGGATCCGACAAACCAGGGAGGGGTCCGTCATGCGCTCGACGAATGGGTAGTTTCTCCCGGTGCACCCAAAGAGTATCTCTTCCTAGAAAAGCCGTTATGGTCTAGCGATTGCGGTTTGTTTATTGCGAAGAAGGAGAAGGAAGAGACGTGAACAAACATATCAATTGATCGGCTGTGGTCGGGCGAAGGACTGATGAACCGGATTCTCCGAGCGGACTTGACTTTTGATGGGATTACCGATTCGCATCCCACGATCAGATTGCGAGAATCAATTCGTGCCTTTGAAAAGTGGCGAAAATTTCGTGTCACCGTCTGCGAGGGGATGATTCTCAAGCGCAACACCAGTGCTTCGACCTGCCCCCGTGCATTAATCCTTGAGGAAGCAATCGGTGACTAGGCTCCCGTTCATCGATTTGCTCGACCAAATTAGTGCGACGAAATTCTTTGATTCACTGGCACCGGCGCCCAAGGTCGCGGTCTTGGACAATATCCCGGACAATGATTTGTCTTGGAACATCCAATCTCCAGGCTCCAGGATATCTGTACGCTTTGCTCGCTAACGATGACCGGAGGTTGCTTTCCAAGGCCGACGGCGAGAACTTTGTGCGGCGTATCATCGAATCGTGCCACGATGAAGCCGTGGTCGCTTTGCATCGGACGAACACGATGTCATTTACGGCGTTTCCTCCCAAACGTTTGAGGACATCAAGCGGGAAATCGGGTTGTACCATTCGCACCTGCGACGGCCGTGCATCATGATGCTTCGAAGTACGGTGCCATCTGGGATCCGAAATATCAAAGAGACGTCCGCCATGCGCTCAATGATTGGGTTGCCTCGCCCGGTGCGCCGCATCAGTAATTCTTCAAGGAGCGGCTGTTATGGTCGAGCGAATGCGGATTCTTTGTCGCCAAAGAGTAATACGAAGCCAACGGGGCAATCACTGTGACATTCATTTTCCACCGCAATTGAGAGTGAGCTGAAAGAGAACCGCGAACATGTTATTACTTCTCATATCTCTCTTGACGGTCTCGATTTCTGCCTGGGTCCAGAGCAAGATGTTGGACGTACCGGTCAGGGTAGATCAAGTGATCACCTTTTTTATTCTCGCATGCGCGAACATCGTTTTCAGCACGATTGTTCTTTCGGAACTTCACCGGATCTCGCCAGCAGGATATCTTTTCCTTCAATCAGTCATTGCGGCTGTGTCAGGCGGCATATACGTCACCTTTCGCAGCAGGTTCATGCGAACTCTAAATGAAACTCCGGGGAAATCATTGATTGTGGACTATGGACCTCACTTCCCCAAAGTCATAATGGTGGGACTTTTCCTTGCGATTGCTGCGGTCGCCCTCATTAATCTATTCCTTGCCATCTATGTACCGCCGAACAACTATGATAGCATGACGTACCACCTCTCAAGAGTTGGATACTGGAATCAAATCGGCTCTCTCCGGCAGTATCAAACTGATAATTTTCAACAAACACAATACCCGCCAAATGCAGAGATTTTGATTCTCTGGACGGTTGTCTTTTTGAAAAGCGATTTCCTTGCTAATCTGGTTCAATGGCTTTCGTACATTGGAGTCGGGTTTGTCGTCTACGGTGTTTCGAACACCCTTGGTTATGGTCATAGATCATCACTTTTCTCTGCCTTGATATATCTCAGCCTCCCAATGGTGGTGTTACAGTCAAGTACCACGCAGAACGACCTCGTCGTTACGTTCTTCACCATAAGTGCCTTCTATTTTCTGCACGGCGGGTTCAAGGAAGGAAATAAGGGGAAATTAGTTCTCTCTGCTCTTGCAGCAGGACTGGCGCTCGGGACCAAAGGGACATTTTTCTTTATCATACCGGGGTTTGTTGTGGGATCTCTAATTGTTGTGTTCATTTCAAGAGTTAGGCCATCCCTTTATCTGCAGTGGTTGACGTTTTGCCTCGTTGGAGTGCTATTATTAGGATCATACATCTATATTCAGAACTACCAGAATGTAGGTCATCCTCTTGGAAGTGAGTGGGCTCTCGTCAAACAATACAACGATCGCAACGAGAAGAGTAGTGGACCACTCAACGGCATTGAGAGGGTTTTCAAGAATTTAATTTCTGTCTCGTATAAATCAATTGAATTCACAGGACTGCCTAGCCCGTGGGCCACCCATCTGTATGAAATCAAAGAGTCGATCGGAGAGCAGTATCTCGCGCGATCGATTTTCAAGAATAATTACGATGCGATGGGTGGTGGGAGCCCACCTATCGGTCATGAGGATAGTGAGTGGTTCGGTTTCCTCGGCTTCTTTCTTTATGTTCCTCTTTCAATTGGTTCCTTGTCGAAAGCCATATTGAGACGGCAGCTCGATGCAAGTTGGGTTTACTTCTTAGTTGGCATTTCTTTTTTTATATGCTTCTTCTATTTTTATTCCGTTCCTTCCCCCTACTCTGTGAGGTACTTCGTGCTACCCATGGCGTTTGTAGCTCCGCTGCTGGGATCTATCCAGGAGATAAGCGCGAAATGGTTTAAGATGATTGTTGTTCTTATCATTTCGTTGATAGCAATAGACGCAAGTATGCATCTCTCTCTGCGTAACTGTTTGAAACCATTGAATGGCGAAAGAAGCGTGCTTCAGTCTGACTATTTTTATAAACGGGCCATCCTGTGGAACACATTCCAAATAAGACCGTTTATGCGGTTCATCGAGGAGTTCACCAGATCAGGAGACAGGATAGGCAGTGTTATGAAGTACTGGCGGTGGGACTATCCATTATTTGGCAGAGATTTTTCCCGGGTGGTTATTCCCATTCGTTCCTCGGAATATGATGGAAAAAATGAGGAAGTCATGAAGAGGTATAACTTGGATTTCCTCATAGTCGAGATTGACGCGTCCGAGGCGATCAATTGCTTCGATCCCGTATTTCGTGGTGAAGGCGACGTGATGTACCGGGTGGTATCAGGTCATCCATGGGACGTGGAAATTGAAAGGCGAGTTCTCTCCGAGAAAGATCATTCTCATAATAAAGTCGTCACAGCAATTACAGTCTTTAGCGCCACGGCTAACCTAAGTACCCCCTTACGGCTTCTGTTTGAGTACGCGCAGCAGCTGGGGGCTGAAAAGGATATAGTTCTGGCAGATACTCGTAAGATGGCATATTTTACCACAAATATGGATAGTATTAATGCTCCCTATTTATTTTCGCCCTCCACACCACTCTCCAGGGCTGTCATTGATGGGAAGTGCTATTCCATCCTCTCCCAAATTAATGATAGCGCCAGCTTGGAACTACAGGGCAAGATCGAGGGGGAGAGCGGCATTGTGGGGTTAGTCTCGGACCGGGGGGAGTTTAATCGAAGCATTCCGACAACAAGGGACGGACGGTTTAACTATACTATCCCGCGAGCGAATAAGCCCTCACATGGGTCGACGTGGCATCTGTTGCAGGTAGAAATCCCCGATGGAGAGAAGAAGTCATCCATCTCGAAGTTGAGCGTTTTCGACCCGGCCGCTCCGCTTCTTCTCGACCTTTTGACGGATGATATGAGGCTCGACGGGTTTTATGGATTAGAGGGTGGAAAAGAACTTTCCTGGAGATGGACCACGGGGAATGCTTCGATTAGTTTCCCATTACGCGACCCTGATAGACCCCACCTTCTAACAATAACGTGCGAACAACCGCCGGGGAATCCAGGCAATCTACGAATCACTTTCAATGGAAAACCCTTGGTGCCGATTTCGTTTGGATCCACGAGAGTGGATACATTTCATTTTGTGATCCCTGCAGGGTGGATATCGGTGGATGGAAACCAATCCCTTAAATTTTCCGCCGAACCATTTTGCCCTGCCAAGGAAGGAAGTAGCAGCGATACACGTAGTCTTGGAGTCAGGATTTTTCAAGTAACAATTGCTAATAAAAGGTAACCATCAAGACTACGAGATTTGACATGAAGATTCCATTTGTCGATTTAAAGGCGCAATACCTCTCGATCAAAGATGAACTCGATCAGGTGATAAATACTGTCATCATGGATTCCTCTTTCATAGGCGGGATACACCTGAAGACATTCGAGAGTAATTTCGCAAGCTACATCGGGACCAAGCATTGCATAGGTGTTGGAAACGCAACAGACGCTCTGTGTATTTCCCTAAAGGCCTTCGGATTGAAGGAGGGTGATGAGGTGATCACGGTTGCAAATTCTTTCATAGCGACATCGGAGGCGATCACTGCAACCGGAGCCAAGGTGGTTTTTGTGGATTGCGATGAGAAGACCTTTAACATCGATGCAAATCGAATTGAATCGGCGATATCAAAGAGGACAAAGGCTGTGATCCCTGTTCATTTGTATGGTCAACCGGCTGCCATGAACACCGTAATGGACATTGCGCGAAGGCATAATCTTCTTGTTGTCGAAGATGCCGCGCAAGCTCACGGTGCTCGGTTCAACGGCAAGAAGGTGGGAACTCTTGGAGACTGTGCTTGTTTCAGTTTCTTCCCTGGGAAGAATCTTGGCGCCTATGGCGATGGCGGCGCGATTGTAACGAACAATGATGAATTTGCCCGCAATGCCCGGATGCTTGCTAACCACGGCCGAATCGAAAAATATGATCACGAATTTGAAGGACGTAACAGCCGCTTGGATGGCCTGCAAGCGGCCATTCTTGACGTGAAATTGAAGCATCTTGAAAAGTGGACAGATCGTAGAAAGGCGGTTGCAAGGATGTACGACGAGGGATTGCATAGCACCGTCGTTACCCCAAGTGTCTTGCCAAATGTACAACATGTGTACCATTTGTATGTCGTAAGGGTAAAAGACAGGGATGAAGTTCGGAAGCAGTTGGACGAACGAGGAGTCTCGACGGGGGTACACTACCCTATTCCGCTACCATTCCTAAAGGCATACGAGTATCTGAAGCACAGACCCGGCGATTTTCCGGTATCCCATTTACTCAAAGATGAGATTTTGAGCCTGCCGATACATGGAAGTATAACGGACGAACAAGTCCAATACGTGATAGAACAACTGAAGGATGTGGTCCGGAAATAAAACAGTTTAATGACAGGAGCGGAGTATGAAAGACGGGATGGAAAAGGTCAGGTTTGCATTCATCGGTTGTGGGGCAATAGCGGACAGACACATAACAGCTCTCAAAAGGATCGCAGCTGCCGAAGTGGTCGGCGTCTCCGACTCGGATGAACGCACGGCAAAAGCATTCGGGCAGAAACATCATATACCGGCATTTAGCGATGTGAAACGGATGATCGGCAATCTGAATCCTCACGTATTAAACATCCTGACTCCTTCGGGTGCTCATGCTGCCAATATTCTCGATTTGATTCGATACAACAAGCATTTTGTTGTTGAAAAACCTCTGGCGTTAAGGCTTGACCAGATCGATCAAATTCTTGAGCGGTGCGATCAGAGGGGTTTGAAGATCTTTGTCGTCAAACAAAACCGATTCAACCCCCCGATCCAGAAGTTAAGGGAGGCTATCGACAAGGGTCGGTTCGGAAAGCTCGTGTTGGGGACCGTGAGAGTTCGATGGAGCAGAAGTCAGGCGTACTATGATCAAAAGCCGTGGCGGGGCACTTGGGCAAATGACGGCGGGGTTCTCACTAACCAGGCAAGCCATCACATCGATATGCTTATATGGATGATGGGAGAAGTGGAAAGTGTCATGGCAAAGACCGCGAAACGGCTTGTCAATATCGAAGCCGAGGATACCGGCATTGCCGTACTGCAATTTAAGCATGGTGCCCTCGGAATAGTCGAGGCCACTACAGCGACAAGACCGAAAGATCTGGAAGGCTCACTAAGCATCCTCGGAGAAAAGGGTGCGGTTGAAGTCGGGGGATTTTTTATGAATGAGCTGAAAGTGTGGAACTTCAGCAAGCATGATGGGATGGATGATGAAGTCTGGGGAAAATTTGCGAAAGTGCCTAGTCAGCCTGCGTGGAATCACACCGAGTTTTTCAGGGACGTCATCAGTAGTCTCAATGAGGGCAGAAAAGGGTTGATAGATGGATTGGAGGGAAGAAAATCGGTCGAACTGATCAATGCGATTTATGAATCTGCTGAAACCGGCAAAGAGGTTTTTTTGAGATTTTCCCCAAAACACTGTCGTCTTGGAGTTGAACATGCAGGCTAAGACGGCAATAATCCATCCCAATGTAAGACTTGGAAAGGATTGCACTGTCGAGGATTTTGTAATAATTGGGGTGCCTCCGAAGGGGCATGAATCGGGAGACCTGGAAACCGTGATCGGAGATCACGCGGTCATTAGGTCCCACACGGTCATTTATGCGGGCAACCGGATAGGTTCGAACTTCCAGACGGGAAACAAGACAAATATTAGGGAATTAAACGAGATAGGCAATGACGTAAGTATAGGAACCTTGTCGGTTGTTGAGCATCACGTGAAGATCGGCAATGGTGTGAGAATCCATACACAGGCATTCGTGCCTGAATTTACTATTCTTGAAGATGGTTGCTGGATCGGGCCTAATGTTGTGCTTACCAACGCCAAATTCCCCAAATCTCCCGATGTGAAGAATGAATTAAAGGGGGCCATCATCAAGAAGAATGCAAAGATTGGCGCGAATGCCACTATTTTACCTGGTCTAACGATAGGGGAAAACTCATTGATAGGCGCTGGGAGCGTTGTCACGAAGGATATTGATGCTCACGTTATCTTCGGGGGTAATCCCGCCAAGTACATAAAGAGAATACATTATTAGGCTAGAAGGGGCCGAAAACTGTGTATAGAGGTCAAAAGATAGGATTGGTAATTCCAGCCTACAATGAAGAAAAGCTCATTAAGCCGACTCTCGAACATGTTCCTGACGTGGTTGATAGGGTGTTCGTGGTGGATGACAAAAGTCCCGATGGCCAGAATGAGGTAATCTTGCGGTGTGGGGAGAATGATCCGCGCATCCAATTGCTAAAGCATGAAGTCAACCAAGGCCCTGGGGGAGCCATTATCACAGGCTATCTGCAATCGAGCAAGGAAGGCTGTGATATTACGGTCGTTGTCGGTGGCGATTACCAAATGCCACTGGAGGAAATCAGACATTTCCTCGATCCGATCATTGACGGCACCGTGGATTATACAAAAGGGAATAGATTTCTCTTAAGTAAACTTGAGGATACTCTCCAGAAGATGCCAAAGGTGCGCCTGTTTGGAAACTGGTTGATCACGGCCCTGACCAAGATTGCATCGGGGTATTATAAGATCATGGATGTGGTTGACGGCTACACGGCGATAAGCAAGAAGGCAATTGACGTGGTGAACTGGAACAAGGCCTGGAAAAGATATGGATATCCGATGGACTTCCTCGTACGGATCAACGCGTACGGTTTTAAGGTAATGGATATTCCAAGGACAGCTGTTTACCTTCCTGGAGAGAGACAAACGCAGATCAAGGGATTCAGATATGCGATCGGAGTCTCGCCGATGCTCATGAGGGGGTTTTTCTGGCGGCTGAAATTCAGATATATTTTCCTTGATTTCCATCCGCTTGTGTTCTTTTACTATTTTGCCTTCGTATTGATACCGGCTGGCATCGGCTTTGGAGTGTATTTGGTGATTGACAAATTATTCTTTGGTGGGGTAAATGTAACTGGTCCAAGGACCGTTTTTGATGCTCTTCTCCTCGTTTCGGGTTTTCAATTCCTATTGTTCGCTATGCTTTTTGACATGCAAGAAGGTCAGTAACGGACTTCTTGGAATCCCGGGAACCTAAGAAGGTGTCGGCAAATCGCATATGCAGCAGGTGTCTTCTCGATACTACCGTCCAGTCCATACGGTTTGATGAACGTGGAATCTGTCAGTTTTGCAAGAGCCATGATACCTTGGTTTCAATATATTCAAGGAATCACGAAACGAAGCAGGAATTTGAGAGGATAGTCAACACTATCATGGATTATGGAAAGGGCAGGGACTACGACTGTGTGGTGGGTGTGAGCGGTGGAACTGACAGCACGTACGCTCTATATACAGCGAAGAGATTAGGACTGAAACCCCTTGCAGTCCACTTTGATAATGGTTGGAATACCGATGAAGCTGTTACCAATATCCGGTATATTACTTCAACATTGAAGGTAGATCTCCAAACTTATGTTGTCGACTGGGAGGAGTTCAAGGATCTGCAGATATCCTTTTTGAATGCGTCTGTTCCCTGTGTTGAGACACCGACCGATGTGGGGATACACGGTGCTTTGATGAGAATTGCTGATGAGGAAGGCCTGAAATACATTCTGGGAGGACAATCCTTTGTGACGGAGGGAACTGTGCCGCGAGATTGGGGGTATCTTGACGGGACGTACATCAGAACTGTCAACAAAATGTACGGCAATGTCAAGCTGAGGTCTTTTCCTAATTTGAGCCTTTCAAGATTATCTTATTACACCTTTGCAAGAGGGATAAGGCAAATTCCTATTCTCAATTATCTCGACTACAGCAAGACTGTAGCCAAGGAACAGCTAACGAAGGCATTCGGATGGAGAGACTATGGTGGACATCACTATGAGAATATTTACTCCAAGTTTGCGTTTGGCTGGTTTCTCCCCCACAAATTCAATATAGACAAACGGAAGGTCTCTCTTTCCGGCCCCGTGCGTTCAGGTCTACTGGAGAGAGACGAGGCGTTGCGGATGTTGGCAATTCCACCTGATGTGAAGCCAGAATTGGTGGATTATTGCATTCACAAATTGGGCTTAACCCACGAGGAATTTGAACGAATCATGATGCTTCCTCCGAAAACATATCATGATTTCTTTACCAGTGAATCGATTTTGAGATACTTCAAAATACCGGTAAGAATGGCCACTAAGTTCAAGATATTAACACCTGTGTTATACGAGAAATATTTCGAATAATGACGGAGGAAATCACACTATGATAGTTATTGTCGATTACGGTATGGGGAATCTACATTCCGTCCAGAGCAAAATTGAATCTTTGAAATATGAAGCAATTATTTCATCAAGAGTTGAGGATATTGAGAATGCCTCCAAGCTGATTCTTCCTGGGGTTGGCTCTTTTGCCAGAGGAATTGAGAACATACGGGAGTATGGATTGCTGGAGATTCTGAACAAAAAGGCCTTGCTCGACAAGACACCTATCCTAGGAATATGCCTTGGGATGCAATTGCTTACGAATTTCAGTGAAGAAGGTGACGCGGAGGGGCTCAGCTGGGTTGAAGGTGAGACAAGAAAATTTACATTTGGCAACGGGGAGGCAAAATTGAGAATTCCCCATGTAGGGTGGAATACCACCTCGGTAAGGAAGAAGTCCGTACTCTTTGATAACATTCCTGATAATAAACGTTACTATTTTACGCATTCCTACTCTGTGGCCTGTAAGGGTGACGAAATTCTTGTTGCCACAGCGAACTACGGTTATGAATTCGCGTCCGTCGTCACAAGGGACAACATCTACGGACACCAATTCCATCCAGGAGACGGCCACTCACACGGACGACATATGTCTGACAACTTTGCCAACAC
>JACXTT010011340.1_pt1 | contig 11936 bp, 16 predicted proteins | sample 9270951 | NCBI WGS metagenome assembly JACXTT01 (sample SAMN15532306, study PRJNA645909) | rock metagenome | isolation source: weathered quartz diorite | place: Puerto Rico | collected 2017-06-21 | reverse complement strand
TCAGCGGTAAAGAAGCAACTCGCTTATCGCCCTCCCGGCCGTTGATTGTAGTTCGCAGCCACCCCTCCTCGAGGGGCTGTTGCTCAACACAATTGTATCTCCCCTCCTTCGAGGAGGGGTCGGCGCGCCGATCAAGCCTCGCTACCTTAATTTCGGCGCGACGGGGGAGGTCCAACAATTGTATGACCTCCCCGGCCGCGCCGCTTTGACCTGACGCATCTCGCAATCCCAGTTTGGCAATCGCTTATCGTTGCTGTGTTCGCTTTCGCGGCCGGTTTCTATTGGAGGTTCAAGAAACTGAGCGGCTAGTCCTGCATGTGTCCCGGTTGTAGCATGAGCTCCTGAGGTGGTTATGCGCCTGAACATCGCAAAGCTATCCGGATCATTGGCAGTCAGTCTCTTGCTGATGTCTGTTGTTGCGCCAGGACAGCCTCAAATCGCGCCCGGCGAAGGACTCCCAATGCGACCAGGCACGTACTGGATTTTCAGGGGCAATGTGAAGTGGGCGGGGCCCGACAACAATGTCCGAGAGGAGTTGTTGGACTGGAAGGTGGAAGTCATGCGTTCGGCGCTCGTGGGCCGGTATGAAGTTGCCGTCATGAACGGTGACCCAGGTGATTTGATTTGGTATGAGACTGGAAAACAACGAGGGGATTACCTCATCGTTCGAGACGGAGCAAAGTATTATCGTCTGCCGCTCGATAAACGGGATGAGGCGGCCGCTCTCTTCTCAGACGTGCGCCGCCTGGAATCGCGCCTGAACTTGTACTCGCTCTTTCTCGATCTCCCCCTGCGCGAAGGAATGTGTTTTGGCAGAGAGCCCGAGAACAAGCGCAACGACAACTTCTTTTGCTGGGCGGTGTCGCGGCCAACTGCAGGTCGAATCAATGGTGTTAAGGGCATTTCTTCAGAACAGCAATTAACGACGTTCAACCTTCGTTACTACGCCAACACCGATCACACGATTATCGATTTTGTTCCTGGGATTGGAATCACGTCTTACGTTTTCGCGCATCACGGCACTGTAAGCGAAGTGGATGTGAAACTGGTGGAGTACCATCCCGGTCTTTGAACCATGATCATGCGCAGCTTCACGATCGTCGCCCTGTTGCTTCTGTCGCAGGTGTCCCGCGCTCAAAACAATGCCGTCGGTGTGCTCGTTGGGATTCATAGTCTAGGCAGCGATTCCGCGGCCGACTCTCGACCGTCATCCGGTGGTTCATTGAGGACGGTGTGGATCCCGCTGGATCCACGTGACGGGACTTCACGCATCACACCTGTAGAGATTTCCGATCTTCTGATTCCGCGACGTACCGGTTTTTGGCGTGCAGGATTATTGGGCACGTGTGTGGAAAACTCCATCGAAGACATCGATGGCAAATCCATCGGCACCGGTGCTTCTGTAGCCGATCACTTTTGGGCAGCCCCGCTTGGTGCTCGGCCACAAGTTCGACTGACAGAACCGGACGAACGCGTTGGATCGTGCACCACGCGGAGCCCACGTTGCGAGAACGATAATCGGACAATCGTGTACTGGGTGTGGCCCGAGTATGTTTCCCTCGATATGAGTGAGCGCTCCGGCTGCGGCGTGCATCCGGATTGGTCCCCGGGGTACACCGTACGTCGTCTCGATTCCCTCGACAAGCCCTTGACGGTTCCGGATATCCTCGGCGCCTCCGCAGAGGTTCCATTCCGAAGCGCTTTACAAAGCGCTGAACGCGAGTTTCGGGCGGCCGCGGCCAACCCGTGCGAGCCGGATCCATTCGAATCGGACTCCTGGTACATCGAGCGCAAGGACGGACGTTGGAGAACGATGGGATGGAACAAAGCCTCCCGTGCGTGCGCGTATGGCTTTGATTTCGAGGCGAGCCTCGATCTCTCGAAGATAACCGCCCGCCCCGACGATACGCCTCGCTGGAAACAAATCAAAACCCGGATGCCGCAGATTATCGATGCGCACTTTTCACCAGCCGGGCCGTGGTTATTGGTCGCCACCGACAATCAATTGATGATTCTTCCCGACGCCGCATCCAGTAAACCGAGCGTCACAGTACGGCTTTCAAAATTCGAAAAAATAATCATGGTGGAATGGGCAACCGGCCGGAACGTATCACGATGGGATGATGAAGTCCGCCGGGTCCGAGGTGCAGGCCGGCCAGAGCCGGTCGTTCGGTGATTGGTATGAATAATCGGATTACCGGGACTCTGTTATTCACCGCTTCGCTAGCGCTCGCCGGCTGTGATCCCGGAATGATCATTCGCCAGGTTGAAGACGCACAAACATCCGACCCGGGCGTGGTAATTCATGTGGCAAAGGATTATCCGTTCATTAGCGAGAACTGGTATGCGCCGGCTGCCAAAATCACGAACAGCACAGGAGGTCCGATAAATGTTGCGAGTGTTGAGTTAGTGACCGCAGGAAGGACGTATCAGAATAAGCCTCTCGGTGACAGTTATCCTTTCCTGCTGGCAGCTGGAGAAACAGCATCTCTCGATACTTGGTTTGATCTGGCAACGACCGATGTCTACGAGGCGTTCCCGTTCCATAGCTATGTGCGACTGAGAATTCATTATCGAATCGGCAAAGAGGAGCGGGCAGTCGACGCAACGATGGTGGGTCTTCCATTGAGCTCAGAGCCAAGCGAACCGAAGCCTTGTTCTACGATGTCCCGGTGTTAGGCTGCACCCATGAAGACTACATACAAACTAGTTCTGGCGTCGTCGCTGGTGTTCCAGCTAAGCGTAAGCCTTACGGCGCAAACGCTTGCAGACATCGCCCGGGAAAGCCGCGCCAAAAGGCAGTCCGCTACCGGTGCCCGTGTGATAACAGGTGCCCCGGAAGGCGGGCAAAAAAAAGAGCCTGGGTACAAAACAGAGATTCAGGCGCTGATGGCACGGAGCGCGTTCGCTGAACTCGATGCGGCGGCCGATCGCGTCCGCGCGTCGAAGGAGCGCGTCGAAGGCGGAGCCTGGAAGCTATTCGTCTTTTACGAAACGGTGTCCAATCCCAACGTAGGCGGAGCGGCCTCCAGTACCGATTGGATCCAGCACATCACCAGACTTGAGGGTTGGGTAGCCGCGCGTCCGAAGTCTGTCACTGCGCGTGTCGCGTTGGCCGAGGCCTATCGTTTGTCTGGATGGAGTGCGCGGGGCAGTGGCTTCGCCGACAAGGTCACTTCGTCGGGCGCGCAGGAGTTCCAACAACAAGGTGACATGGCGTTCAAAACGCTCGCCGAAGCTGGCGAACTTCCCACGAAGTGTCCCCACTGGTACTTTGTCATGCTTGAAGTTGCACGAGACCAAGGCTGGAAGCCCGAACTGACGCGAGGGTTGTTCGAGCGCGCGATCGCTTTCGAACCGGGTTACTACCACTACCATCGTGAGTATGCCTACAACCTTCTTCCCAAGTGGAACGGACAGCCGGGCGACGCAGAGAAGTTTGCAGACGAGAGTTATCGCCGCATCGGCGGCCGACAAGGCGCCTTCGTTTATTTCGAAATTGCTTCGGTCCTTTACTGCATGTGCAATGACGGCCAGGCGAATCCAACGATGGAGTGGCCCACGATCAAAGAGGGTTTCGCCGAAATGGAAGAACGGTACGGCGCCACAACAACCAAGCTCAATCGTTTCGCGCTTCTCGCGTACCTGTATCGCGACCGTGATGTTGCCAGACGCACATTAGACCGAGTAGGCGACCAGTGGGAACCCACCCTCTGGCGGCAACTCGCATCTTTCAACACGGCGCGGACGTGGGCGGGCTTGCCGAATCTCTAGCAAAGGTCGAGATGCGAATCCGGTCTCGCCCACTCATTGGGCTGGCGTTGACATCAATTGGCCCGTCTATCTTTGGAGGCGCGGCACAGTTGAAATCCTCAGTGCCATACGATCGGGATCTGATTACGTTTCGCTGGAACGGCCGCCGCTTCATAACAAACTTCAATCGACACAAGACTGACTGAAGAGGGAAAGCGCGACGGCAAAAAGCTAAGGCCGCAAGAAATATGTATTTCAGTCCGTCCGGATCGAGTCATTCCGGATGAGCGGTCGTCATATCTCGCTTTTCCAAACTACATGAACATCCAAGAGTTGTTCGGGGTTCAGGGCCTAGACCGAAGTAAAGCCTCGGCTTGCGACTTCTGCGCCGGTCCCAACCCATTAGTTCGTTACCTTGTTCAAGACATCAAAACAGTTGAAATTGAGGCGGAGCTTACGAGTGTGGGTGAATGGCTGGCGTGCGCGTCTTGTGCTGCACTCATTGTGCAAAGCGATATCGAAGGGTTAATCGAACTCGCGTCCGAGCGGCTTCAGAAACAACTTGGCAACAAGGTTGCCCTAAGTGTTATCGCCGCGACCGTTCGCCAATCGCACGGCCGCTTCTGGCAAGCATGGAAGCACCATTGACGTAGCTCCATCGATTTCCGGATAAATTTCATTTTTTTCAAAACATTTTGCGTGTTAGAGGCTCCGAATTACGTCTTGTTTTAATAGAGACGTTTCTTGTGACGGGACACGTGCAATGTACGGCTTCTCTAAGATTCTCCTGGAATTCACAATCGACCGCGCGGCGGAAGCTCAAGTTAGGTTTTGACACAAATGGGTAACAACAGCTCACAGCTGAAACCGGGCGACACGGTGCGGGAAAAGACGGCCCCTTTCAGTAGCGACGAGACGGGTATTGTGACTGAGGCCTATGCCTTAGATGGCGAGCATCGTTATGTGGTGAAGTTTGAAAGTGGCCGCGAAGGTGTGTACTTCGAGAAGGAACTCATCGTCACAAACCATCAGACCGGATCATTCTAGTTGGCCGTTGTTCCATCCCTCCTCAACCCAAATTCAAACCCTGGCATGAGGCTCCATGATAATTTCGCGCGAAGCGCATCCGATTAGAGCCGCGCAAGCGGCGGCATAATGTAGCCCGGGCGATGCCGCGTAGCGGCGATTACAATCTTAGCCACGGGCGCAGCCTGGCTGCGTGGCTAGAATTGTGGCGCTCGCTGCGCGAGCTATGTTGAGCAACAGCCCCCGCCCGCCCGGGGCTACACTGTGTCGCTGCTGCGCGGCTCAATAAGGACGCTGTAGTCAGGGGCTGCAATTGCCATCCGCTATCACGCTTTGGGCGTCTATGCGAGCAAATCTCACGCTAAAGGCAGGAACATATGGCAGCCATTGTCATTGGATTGATTATCCTCCTCTCTAACCTTGTTATATCTGCGGCGCTACCGATCGAGGCGCAAACAGTGGCACAAAAGCCAAGCTTTGAAGTCACTTCGGTTAAACTCAACAACTCAGGTTCCCGCTTTTCGAGAACGTCTACTGGCCCTGATGGATCCCTGCGAGCGACGAACGTTACTTTACGAGGATTCATTCCACAATTCTATGGTGTCCCTGATTACCAAGTCGTGGGTGGACCCGACTGGATCAACACCGCACGATTTGATATCGAGGGTAAACCTCAAGCGGGACTTACTGACCCGGATGTGGCTGCCATGATGCAATCGTTATTCGAAGATCGCTTTCAACTGAAGATTCACCGCGAAGTAAGAGAATTGCCCGTATTTCTTCTTACAGTCGCGAAGGATGGTTCAAAGCTTCAACGCACCATAGAAGGCCGTGCCGCTCTGAATGGATTGAAACCTGGAACATCTAGGACGAACGCAACGAGCGCGGGCGGGGAAATCAGCGGTAGCGGTATTGCGATCCCGAAGCTGATAGAGATGCTAGTGACGCCCCTAGGACGGCCAGTCATTGACAAGACGAACGTGACTGGACAGTTCGACTTCACACTCAAATGGTCTTCCGCATCAAACCAGTTGCGTGACGGTCTCAATCCGGTAGCAGAACCTAACGGAGCATCCATCTTCACGGCGATCCAGGAACAGCTTGGCCTTCGGCTGGAGTCGTCGAAAGAGCCGGTCGATGTATTGGTGATCGACAGCATGCAAAAACCCACGGAAAATTGACGTGGAACGAAAGTATGAAGCTTCTCGTTTGTGACCTCGACGGCACGCTCACGCGCACGAATGCCGTGGATGAGGAGTGCTTCGTGCGAGCGTTTGCTGATGCGTTCGGCATCCGCAACGTGAATACTGCATGGGCCGAATACGAGCATGTCACCGATCTCGGAGTTCTTCACGAGGTGTTTTGCTCCACCTTCAACCGGTTACCAGACGGTCATGAAATTGGCCGCTTTGCCGAGTGTTTCGTCGGGCTGCTGGACGATCGTCATGTGACAAGCGGCGACGGATTTGAGCAAGTCCCAGGTGCAGCGTCTCTCCTATTGAACTTGACCGACGATGCGGAATGGAAAGGCGTGATCGCCACTGGCTCTTTGAAGGCGGCGGCAACGTTCAAAATCCGTGCGGCGCGGTTACCCGCCGATCATATTCGAGCGGCGTTCGCCGAGGATGGCCCGTCGCGCGAGGCGATTGTCCGTACGGCCATAGGCAAGGCCAAGGAACAATATGGCGTGCGGCAATTTGAGAGGATCGTGTCGATAGGGGACGCAGTGTGGGATGTGCGGACGGCGCGGCACCTTGAATTGCCCTTCGTAGGTGTTGGCGCGGGACGACGCGCTGTGGCATTGCGTGAGGCTGGAGCGACCACCGTGCTCGAAGATTTCGTCAATTATGAGCGCTGTATTGAATGTTTTGAACGTGCAACCGTACCGAGCTCGCCCAGTGTTTAACCGAATGCGTTTGACGTGGATCATCATGGCTTGGCGCTCAGCGCTGCCGCTCTTGGCCGGTGCGCAACAGCCAGAAGCAGGGCTGCGACGAACAATGCTCGCATTGTGGTCACCGTCCACGCGCTACTATGCACTCCCCGCGTTGGCTCAATGAAGAACGCGACGATCATCGGTGCGGGCGCGATGAGGATGATCCAGGAGGCGGTCCGATCGAGGAATCGCTTGGGCTGAACGTGCGATAGCGTCAGGTTTGCGACTGCAATGAGCAGGAGGAAGAGGAAGCGGGAGCGATATACGAGCCGCGGCGCGTCGGCGAGTTGTGGCACCACGGCGATGAAGCGCATGTAGGCGCCTGCCAGTAGGAACAGGATGAGCGTAATGGTACCGACGACCCAATGTGTTCGTTGCCAGTTCATGATGGTGGCCTGATTATCCAGGCCGTGGTGAGGGCGAGGCAAGCAAGAACGCGTCATCTGTCGGGCAACGCCATGCGATTGCGGAATGAGACCGGCTGCTGGTGCCACTACTCCACGCAGGACCAGTGATAGACTCCACCGGACAGGAGAGCTCATGACCAAATACTGCGTGCATTTGACGAAGGCTGCAACGAGTCTGGCGAAAATCGCTGTGATCACAGCGGCACTCGGGACACTCTTGGCGCAATCGCCTGAACCTAAGCCGGCGTTTCCGGGGCAGACGAAAGCTCCAGCGCCGCCGCCGTCAGCGCCGTTCCAGACGCAGATCGTGACGGAGCGTCTCAACGCTCCGTGGTCGCTCGCGTTTCTGCCGGACGGGACCTTTCTCGTGACGGAGAACGGAGGCTCGATGCGTGTGGTGAGGACCGATGGGTCCGTATCGGCTGCCATCGAGGGACTGCCCGGTGTGAGGTCTGTGGGGGCGGAGGGATTGCATGAGGTGGTGCTTGATCCGGACTTCGCACGAAACCGGATGATCTACTTCACCTATCTTTCACCGCCGGTAGGCGAGCCCGCCGGGTCCTGGCCGCTCGAGAATCTCTACGAAAGAGTGTGGGCGGCGCCGCTGGCGGAGCGGCGAACCATGAAGATCGGACGGGAGCGCGTGGCCCGGGCGCGCTTGAGTGGCGATGCCCGGCGTTTGGAGCATCTCGAGGTGATTGGCGACGGAGTCGGGGAACGGAGGATGGTCGTGGCTCCTGATGGCAGCCTCTTTATTTCAGGCGCCGACCGGTTTTGGTTGTACGAGTCGAAACTGGACGGCATGGAGCATCCCTTCCTCGACAATCCCGACGAACGGCGCAACTTCACAGGGCGCGTGATGCACATCAATCGCGACGGATCGATCCCGCGCAACAATCCGTGGCTCAGCCGCGCGACGGTGTTCGCTGAAACCTGGGCGCACGGATTCAAGGATCCAGAGGGGCTGGCTTTCAATCCGCAGTCTGGTGAGTTATGGCTCTTGGATCACGGCCCACAAGGCGGGGACGAGATCGACATCGTGCGACCGGGCCGCGACTATGGTTGGCCGAACGTGAGCTACGGCAAGCAGTACGATGCTCGGCAGGCCGATGGACGCAAGAACGTCCATGTGGGCACGGGGCTGACGTCGATGGAAGGTGTCGAGGAACCGCGCTACTTTTGGGTGCCGTCAATCGCGCCGTCAGGGATGATGTTCTACATGGGCAACCTGTTCCCCGCGTGGAAAGGAAATCTGTTCGTCGGCGCGATGGCGGCTCGGCACCTCGTGCGACTCGTGCTCAACGGCGATAAGGTGGTGGCCGAGGAGAAATTGCTTGAAGGCCGCGACTGGCGGATCCGCGAAGTGAAACAGGGGCCGGACGGTGCGATCTACATATTTGCCGGGAATCAGCTGGTGCGCCTTATACCGCGGTAACAGATTACCTATCGCGTCAGCATGTCGTCGGGAGCTATTGTGATGCGGGTGAATCATTGGATGGAAAAAATGCGTGCCACGAAGCGGAACGTCGCCGTCATTCTGTAGGACGAACGCCGATGCACTGTATGCAACACAGTGATTTTGTTTTCCAATAGTCATTGGAATTTGAAGTGCCATAGGCGACCGCGCAGAATTATGCCCCAAAACGCGGAGACCAACTACACGTTCGGACTGTACAGAAATGTTTGCTGTGGTGAAGAGATCCTCAGTGAAGGCGAGATATTTCCAGACTGCCGCAATCATCCGAAACTCACCACGATTTGGAAGCCGACTACCAACAAAATTGTCCGGCTTGAGCCGCGCTTCGTTGTTGGAGATCCGGTCAAGGTCGTCGGTTCACATCGCCGAAAGGGCACACGGGGAGTCGTAGTTCAGGTGTTTGAGAGTCCGCGTGATTTTGTCCACCGCTACGAAGTCCGTTTCTCTGACGAATCATTCACGAAATGTTTTGGATTTGAATTGCAGTTGATCAGCCCCGAGTCGTCCAAGACGGCGTAGGGACCCTGTGGTCGCGTAGGCCATTTACCGGCCCCGCGTCAATGCGGCCGCGGACCGTGGCAGCCGGGTTAAATCCAGGGACCGGATGATTTTTTGCGTGACGGACGCTTCCAATTGCGTCTTGTTTTAGTAGAAGGATGTTGTTTTGGTGAGGATGCATATGTACGGCTTCTCTAAGATTCTATTGGAGTTTACGATCGAACGCGCGGCGGAGCTAATGCGGCCTGATCCGCGTGCATGTGAATGTGTTGGGCTGATCCGGCACTACATCCAACGCACGGTGGTGGAATGGCCAACCGGCAACTATTCCAAGCAACTTGCGGATGCTGTGAATTGGCTTGCGGTCATGGCCTTACAGTATCGGGAGCCACTGATCGCGTCTCGACTGCGGCAGATTGCCGCGCAGCTTCAAGCCTTGAATGAGGAAGATGCCGTGGTACCCCAACGGCGACTACTAACAGATCCGAGGCTGCCGTATTTTAACGAGCAGCGCTCCAATTCAAAAGAATCGTGAATGGGACCGGGCGTGGGAGACAAGCCGCCAATTACGCGAATTACCCGGATTGGGGCGCAAGAAATCGGACTTGAATCGTCCCAATTCGCGAAATTGGCGTAATTGGCGGCTTGTTCTGTTCCCGTTGCGCAAAGCCGCTATCCGCGTATCACCGATCTTCGGTTGGTTGCCGCCGCATTTTTTTGCGGGTTCGTTTGCGTGCCAAAGCCTGTTTGATCCGCTTCTTCTCGCCGGGCTTGAGGTAAAAGGAGTGTTTCTTAGCTTCTTTTATGATGTCTTCCTGTAAAACCTTGCGCTTAAAACGCCGCAGAGCATTTTCAATGGATTCACCCTCGTGAATCTGAACATGAGCCATCTGATTCCTTTGCTTCAGCTTGGTGTTTGTTTGTACTTAATCTTCAATCGCATTCATTAACCTTCTCAGTATATGCCTGAAAGTGTCCGGTCAGGTGCTCCGCAGAATTTGGTAGTGGTCTAATTTGAAAAATATGAGGAGAACACTAAGACACAAAGGCACGAAGGCAAATGCTCGTATATCGTGTTGCTATCGTAAGCGCATGAGGCTATCGTGATCATGTCGTTTTCCTGCGATTCATTCCTGGACTGTCTTCCTCGGTGGCGGTCGAATACTTCCAAGAAGAATCCTCGTGCACGTTGTGTCTGCGTCCTTGTGTCGGATTGAAAGAGAACCGCATGTCCAGAAGAAATGGTGACCGTTCGCGCTTTCATCGTCAACGAAGAGCCAAGATCCACACTAGAACTCGCATTCGCGAACTGTGGAAAACAGTAAGAGCTCGGGAAACCACTTCAAAAGGAGCCGGTTAAAACAAATGAAACCAGGACAAACAGTGAAAGCAAAAGTCGAAAACGCAGGCACTGAGCTCAAGGTATGGTGTGAAAGTTGTTGCATTCGAATCGCTCCGAACGAAGAACGAACCATTGTCGGGAGCAAGACCTATCACAAGCATTGCTATTCGAAACTCAGCCCTAAACCGAAAAATTGATACTCATTGATGGTTTAGCGTGCGAACACGCTGTATATGGACATGGGCAACATTGCACTCTTTATCTCAGGACTGGAGGTTTGGTTTGGATGAGCGACTTAATTCGGAATTCACTGCTGCATTGCTTGGATTCAATGGAGAGGCCGTCGTTTATTGCAAGGGCATTTCAGACAGCGTTGCCCAGGAGTACGCCATGGAGTATGCCCGCATGCTCCAGAATCGGGCAAAGGGAATAGACGGCCAGATCCCGCGGATTCCCGCGGGGCTCTTTGAGCCCAACCGCAACTTGATCCGTTCGACGCTGGATAGGATGTGGCAAAAGTATTTTCCGCATTGAAAGTAACGGCCATTGCTATGGTCGCCTGGTGGGAGACATTATGAAGGACCCGAAGTCCACTGTCCGGTATCTCGGTTCCCAAGCTCTCAAAGATGGAAGCTGGAGGTTTGGCTTTTCATTTTCAGGCCTCGATGCCTCCCTGAAACTGATCTCCGTTGAGGCCCCGTACGATCTCTTTTCTGGACCCGGCATCCGAACCTATGAGTGAAGCACCGAGACTACAGAACTCCGGAAATGAACCACTGCCTCCATCCCAAAATAACGAACTCAATGAAATTGCGTGGCAGAAGTGGATCGACAGAAACAAAGAGCGCGATGCCGCACATCGAAAAAAGTTGATCCGGATACTTCGGCTCGTGTCCTTGTTGCTTGTCGTTGCTGTTGTTGTTTGGCAGCTAACAGTGAACAAGTAGTTTCAAAACCTGCAAGAGGCACGGTCAAGAAATGGCACAACCATCGCGGAATATGACGCGCTATATCGCATAAATGAAGAACTCCGTCTTGTCGCCACCGGGGCTAGAGCAGAATTGAATGCTCACAGTTATGGCTAAACGCAATCATAAGAAAACTCACACACCCGAAGACATCTCTTCCAAGAATTCGGTTTTGGCAGACCAGCTAATCGGCGGCCTTGACAATAAGTACGATGAGAGCGTGCAGAAGCTCATCGATATCGGTAAGGAGAAGGGCTATCTCCTTTACGACGAAGTGAGCGATTTGTTACCGCCCGAAATTGGCGCTTCCGCTGAAGATTTGGATGAACTGTTTTCGGCATTCGGAACTGCCGGTATCGAAGTCATCGCAGCCGCCGACCAGAACTTCGCCGCGCTCCACAAAATTCCCGGCGAAAAGAAATTCGATACCGAAGCCAACGAAGAAGGCACCGAGCTGGATCTCACTCCGGGCGCACTAGAAAAGGCAAACGATCCCGTTCGCATGTACCTGCGCGAAATGGGAACTGTT
>JACXTT010011339.1_pt1 | contig 11936 bp, 9 predicted proteins | sample 9270951 | NCBI WGS metagenome assembly JACXTT01 (sample SAMN15532306, study PRJNA645909) | rock metagenome | isolation source: weathered quartz diorite | place: Puerto Rico | collected 2017-06-21 | reverse complement strand
CGTTTGACCCCTGTTTTCTTGCGCCTGTAAGATCAAAAGTCTAGCTTTCAGCACTCAGCCGTCAGCATTCAGCTCCTGGTCTTCGTGGACCTCCTCTCCAGGTTCAAGGGAAAAGCAACTGTCTTCGGGCTGAGTGCTGACTGCTGAGTGCTTTCACACATGCCGCACGAACTGCCTAAATCGTACGAACCGGGCGCGATTGAAGCGCGCTGGGCGGAGTACTGGATCCGCGAAGAACTGTTCCACGTGGAGACGCCGCCGCCGGGCGAGACGCGGCCCGTGTTTACGCTGCTGCTTCCGCCTCCGAATGTGACTGGACGCCTCCACATGGGGCACATGCTCAACCAGACCCAGATGGATATCCTCGTGCGCTGGCATCGCATGCGCGGGTTTATCACGCTCTGGCTGCCGGGGACGGATCACGCGGGCATCGCCACGCAGATGATGGTGGACCGGCAGTTGCGCAGCGAGGGCAAGTCACGGCTCGAGATGGGACGCGAAAAATTCGTCGAGCGCGTGTGGGAATGGAAGCGGCATTACGGCGGCGCGATTCTCGATCAGATGAAGCGGCTGGGCGCGTCGGTCGATTGGGGCCGCGAATACTTCACCATGGATGAGAACCTATCGCGTGCGGTGCGCGAAGTGTTCGTCCGGCTGTATGAAGAGGGGCTGATCTATCGCGGGAAGTACATCGTGAACTGGTGCCCGGATTGTGGGACGGCGATCTCGGACCTCGAAGTGAAGCACGAAGACGTGCCGGGCAAGTTGTATGAGATCCGCTACCCCGTTGTCGGAACGAGTGAGTTCATTACGGTGGCGACGACGCGTCCGGAGACGATGCTGGGCGACACGGCGGTGGCGGTGAATCCGCGCGACGAACGTTATACCCACCTGCACGGGAAGAAGGTCCTGTTGCCGCTGATGAACCGTGAGATTCCGATTATCACCGACGAACTCGCGCAGCCCGAGTTCGGCACGGGCGCGGTGAAGGTGACGCCGGCGCACGATCCGAACGATTTTGAGGCGGGCAAGCGGCACAACCTGCCACAGATTGAAGTGATGGACGAGCAGGCGCGTATGAATGCGAATGCGGGTCCGTATGCGGGGCTCGACCGGTTTGTGGCACGCAAGCGCGTAGTCAAGGATCTGGCCGAGCAGGGATTTCTGGTTGGCACGAAGGATTACACGATTTCCCTCGGAAAGTGCGACCGGTCGGGGACGATTGTCGAGCCGCGACTTTCTGAGCAGTGGTTCGTGAAGATTGCACCGCTTGCGAAGAAGGCGATCGAAGCGGTGGAGTCGGGCGAGATCAGGATCACGCCGGACAACTACCGGCAGATTTATCTGAACTGGATGAATAACATCCACGACTGGACGATCTCACGGCAGCTCTGGTGGGGACATCGGATTCCGGTGTGGCACTGCGCCGATTGTGAGGCCTTGATCGTAGCCCGCGAGGCGCCGGTGAAATGCACGCAGTGTAGCGGCGCAAAGCTGGAACAAGATACCGATGTGCTCGACACCTGGTTTTCGTCCGGACTTCTGCCGTTCACAACCCTCGGCTGGCCGGAAAAGACGCGCGATCAGGAGGTTTTTTATCCGACCACGCTGCTGATCACGGCGTACGAGATTCTGTTTTTCTGGGTGGCACGCATGATTATGTTCGGCTGCCACTTCATGGAGGGGCACCAGCAGGATCCGGCGATCAAGAAGGCGAGCGGCTGGGGGGACAAGAAAAACGACAGCGTTCCGTTCCGCGAAGTTTACATCCACGCGCTGGTGCGCGATGCCGAGCGACAGAAGATGTCGAAGACCAAGGGGAACGTGATTGATCCGCTGGAGATCATTGACCGCTTCGGAACGGATGCGACCCGGTTCACGCTGGCCGCGATGGCGGCGCCGGGGACGGATATTGCGTTCAACGAGAGCCGGACGGACGGCTATCGGGCGTTCGCGAATAAGATCTGGAATGCGGCGCGCTTCATGTTCATGAATGTGGATCGGGTAGACCCGGGCCTTCGACCCGATTTGGGAGGGTCCGAGACCCGGCCTCACACACTTGAAGACAGGTGGATTCTTTCCCGGTTCAATCGGGTGACTCATGAAGTGAATGAGGCCCTACAGAGCTATCGGTTTCATGAAGCGGCCAACCGGATCTACGATTTCTTCTGGGGCGAGTTTTGCGATTGGTACATTGAGCTGATTAAGCCGCGGCTGATGGAGACCGCCAGCCCCGCGACAGCGAAGCTGGCATGCGCGAATCTGGTTGGCTTGTTTGAGGCGTCGTTGCGGCTGTTGCATCCGGTAATGCCGTTCATCACCGAAGAAATCTGGCAGGCGATATACGATGGCAAGCCTCCGCTGAAGTCAATCGCGCTGGCGGCTTATCCGGCGGCTGATGAATCACAGATCGATCTCGCAGCCGAGACCGAAATGGCAGTGTTGCAGGATCTGATCGTGAGCGTGCGCAATCTGCGAGCGGAATTGAAAGTTGAGCCCAAGGTCAAGGTTCCGATTGAAGTCTTTACGCAGGAATCCTTAATACGCGCGATGATCAAGCACAACCGAAGCGCAGTCGAGCGACTGGCGAACGTAGAAACGATTAACTTTGTGGAAAGCTCGCTGGCGCAGTTGGCGGGGGCGCGCGGCACTGCGCGGTTTGATGTCCACGTGGTATACGAGAAGAAGATCGATGTTGCGGCCGAGCGCGAGCGTCTGAAGAAAGAACTGGAGAAGATGGAGAAGGAAATTGCGAATGGCCAGCGGCAGTTGAGCAATGAACAGTTCCTGGGGAAGGCACCGGAGAAAGTGGTCGAGGGATTGCGCAAACGGGCGGAAGAGTTGAAGGTGCTGCGGGAGAAAACGCTGTCGAAGCTGAAAGAGGTGGTTGGTGATTAGTGGCTGGTGGTTAGTTCCTCGGGGCTGAAGCCCAGGTCATCGAGGACGCTGATGGCAGCGCAAAAGCGCTGCGCTACCCAAAAAACCCGAACACCAGCTAACTGGTTCTTATGGACTGGAATTCACGACGCATCACGGCCATCATCGAGAACGCGCTGAGTGAAGATCGCGCTACGCGCGATGCGACCAGCTACGCCTGTATTGATCCCAATCAGCGGGCGGCAGCGACCATCATTGCGAAGCAGGACTGCATTCTCGCAGGCGTGGGTTGCGTGCCGCGCATTCTCGACGCTTATGCGACGCTCGATGGGGCAGTCACTTCACACTACGAAGTCACCAGCCATCCTTCAATTTTTGACGGAATCCGCGTCCACCCGCGGCAGCAGATCGCGGTCATCACGCACAATGCGCGCGTCATTCTTTCCTGCGAGCGGGTGATCCTGAATTTCCTGCAGCGCATGAGCGGGGTCGCAACGATCACGCGCAAGTTTGTGGATGCTGTTGCCGGCACACGCGCGCGGATTCTTGACACTCGTAAAACGGTGCCCGGCCTGCGGGTGATTGACAAGTACGCCGTGCGCTGCGGAGGCGGACAGAATCACCGGCTTGACCTCTCTGACGGCGTCCTAATCAAGAACAACCACATTGCGCTGGCTGGAGGTGCGGCGACCGCGCTCGAGCGGGCGCTTCGCAACCGGCGCGGCAATCAGCCAATTGAAATCGAAGTGCGGTCCCTCGAAGAGATGCGGCAGGCGCTGGAACACGGCGCGGAAGCCATTCTGCTCGACAACATGACGCCCGGCGATGTCCGCCAGGCCGTGGAAATCTGCTCCCGGCTGACGCGGCGTCCGCCACTGGAATGCTCCGGCGGGATCAATCTAGAGAATGTGCGGGCTTATGCCGAGACCGGCGTGGATTTCATTTCCGTCGGCGCGTTGACGCATTCTTCTGCGGCGGTGGATATGAGTATGCGGGTTGTGCCGGCTTAGCGTCCTTTGGCAACATGGAAGAGTGGCCCTTCCCGGGCCACGCCAGAACAGTCAGTCGGGCCTTCATGCCTGGTAGTCGTGTTCCTCGAGGGCTAAGGCCGCTTGTTTTCGCTCTAACGCCGGCCTGAAGGTCGGCTCTTCCACTACCCTTAGAATAGCGAACGCCTGCCGCCCTTCGACAACGATGGTTTTCCCACTCCCGCTATAATGCCCGCATCAGGAGCAAACCCAAATCTCGTACCATGACGAGTGCTTCGACGCGGACGGACGCCCGGCTAGGTCGCATCGTCCGGCTGCTGATGGATCACGCTACGGTCATCGCCAGCGGTACGAAGATCGCCGACGAGATTGGCACCAGCCGGTCGGAAGTGTGGCGGCTGATTCAGCAATTGCGCGGGCTCGCCGTGGATGTCGTCGGGCATCCGGCAACGGGATACCAACTGCGCGCCGTGCCGGATTTGCTCTTGCCGGAGATTCTCGCTCCACTGGTGAAGGGCACGATCTTCGCGAAGCATCTTCATCACTATTACAAGATCGGATCGACCAACACCGAGGCAATGCAGGCAGCAGCCGAGGGTGCTCCGGAGGGCAGCGTGTTCCTGGCGGAGGAGCAACTCGCCGGTCGGGGACGCGGAGCGCACAAATGGCATTCGGTGCGGTCGGCGGGAATTTACTGCTCAGTCGTATTGCGTCCCTCGATGCCGCCGTCGGAGGCCCTGATTTTTTCGCTGGCGGCGGGATTGGCCGTGCGCGCGGCGGTCGCAGAAGTTTTTTCAAGTCTGCGCCCTGATCTGAAATGGCCTAACGATGTTCTGCTGAGCGGCAGGAAATTCTGCGGGATTCTTACCGAGATGAACTCCGAGGCGACACGGGTGCGGCATCTGGTCGTCGGCGCTGGAATCAACGTGAACCAGACGAAGTTTCCGGCGGAGTTGCGCGAGATTGCGACTTCGCTGAAGGCTGAGACCGGGACAGAGTGGTCACGAGTGGAGTTGTGCGCGGCTTTGCTAAAATCGCTCGACCGCGAGTATCGGAATTTGCTGCAAGATGCGGGTGCTCGAGAGGCGATTCTGTCGCGGTTTCAGGAGTACTCGTCCTCTGCACGCGGACGGAGAGTAAGGGTCGAAGAGAACGGCGGAATCGAGGGTGTCACCGAAGGGCTGGATCCGCGCGGGTTCTTGCAGGTCAGGACGGCAGAGGGTTTGCGGACGGTGGTGAGCGGGACGGTGAGATTCACGTAGGAACAACTGCCCTCAACTGTCCGGCATGCTCCCTCAAAGTGGATTTCTATGCTTCTTGTCATCGACGTCGGAAACACGAATACGGTGCTGGGTGTATTTGCCCGTGCGGCACAGGATCGCGACGACGACGAGTTCGAGGGCGCGGCGCGCTATGGACAGCTGGTGGCCAACTGGCGCGTGGGTTCCCATCTGGCGCGCACCGTGGATGAGTACGGCGTCATTTTCCGTAACCTGTTCTCGATGGAGAGCCTGGAAGTCTCGGGGGTTCATGGGATCGTGATTTCATCGGTCGTGCCACCGCTCGATTCGGTTCTGCGCCAGGTTTGCGAACGATATTTCAAGACCAAGCCGTTGTTCATCGAGCCGGGCGTGAAGACTGGCATGCAGGTGTTGTACGACAATCCGGCGGAAGTAGGCGCTGACCGGGTCGTCAATGCGGTGGCGGCGTTTGAGAAGTACGGCGGGCCGTGCGTGATCGTGGACTTCGGCACGGCCACGACATTCGATTGCATTTCGAAAAAGGGCGAGTACATGGGAGGCGTGATCTGCCCGGGGATTGGCATTTCAGCCGATGCGCTCTTTCAGCGCACGGCGCGACTGCCGCGGGTGGAGATCCGCAAGCCTGCGCGCGTGATCGGCTCGAATACGGTGGGGAGCCTGCAGTCGGGGCTGTATTACGGATATCTCGGGCTGGTGGACGGGATCCTCGAACGGTTGCGCGACGAGATGGGGGAGGAAACGCGGGTCATCGCGACTGGAGGGCTCGGGGCACTGATCGGGACAGCATCGCACTTCATCAAGGAAGTGGATGAACTTCTGACGCTCGAAGGTTTACGGATTATCTGGGAGCGAAATCAGCCGCTGCAACGCGGGTCAAAGGCGGGCAAGGCAGCAGCAAAACCGGTGGTGGCCGCGAAACCTTGGCCTTCACCGAAGTCTCCGAAGGGGCGTTAAGCTTGCGACCGAGCATGTTGGGCGGCGACTTCAGGGGCTAGAGCCCCGGATGTAAATGCATTTATCGCAACGCGGAAGCGCTGTGTCTCCCAAAAATCGAGACTTCGCACCGACATAACCGTCTTGGAAAACTACTTCAACTATTTCACGGAAATCGAAGAACACTTTCAGCGGCGGCGGGGAAGCACCCTGCTTCTATCCACTCTTGATTGGGCGCTGATCGAGACCTGGAAAGACGCGGGCGTTCCGCTCGAGGCGGCGCTGCGCGGGATTGATGCGGCATTTGACCGGTACGATCAGCGTCCGACGAAATCGAAGAAGGTTAATAGCCTGGCCTACTGCGCGCAAGAGGTGCTCGCCACCGCCGCGGACATGAAAGAAGCCGCGGTGGGCGCGAGCGGAGATTTGCCACCCGAGAAGGCATCGGGATTCGATGCGGCGGAGATTGCGGCGTTCCTCCGAGGAAATGCGGAGCGGCTGGAGAAGGCGAAGGTTCCGGAGCGGGAAGGGTTTGCGACGGGAGCGTTGGCCCGGGAGATTGCGAGGACGTTGCGAGAGATCGCGGAAGAAGTGAAGTCGAAGCTGCCGCTGCTGGAAGATCTGGAACGGCACCTGACAGTGATGGAAGAGAAGCTGTTTGCGGCATTGTTGGCGGTGACGCCAGATTCCGATCTGGTTGCGGTGCGCGCGGAGGCTGATCGGGATCTGGTTCCGTATCGGCGAAACATGACGGCCGTGCAGGTCGAGCAGTTGCACAAACAGTATGTCCACAAACGGCTGCTGGAGCGCTGCGGGGTGCCGCGGTTGAGTTTGTTTTATATGCACTAGAGCACGTGTGGGAGGGTACTCTTGCCCTCGCTGTTGACGTTGATCTTCTGTTTTGATTCTGGGCTGTCAGCAAAAGTCAAAGTCAAAAGCAAGAGCAACCTCAAAAGCGTCGGACAAGAGTGTCTGACCCACACAATAACATCATCATGCTTCTCACCATTGAAAAATTGATTTACGGAGGAGACGGGCTGGCGCGGACACCGGCAGATGCCGAAGGCCGCAGCATGGCTGTATTCTTGCCGTTCGTGCTGCCTGGAGAGCAGGTGGAGGCGGAGATCGCGCCGGGGAAGAAGGGTTTCGCGCGGGGATCGGTTTCGCAGTTGGTCGCAAGGTCGCTGGAGAGGGTGGAGGCGTGGTGTCCGTATTTTCAGTATTGCGGAGGATGTCAGTACCAGCACATTTCGTACGAACGGCAATTAGAATACAAGGCCGCAATTCTGCGTGAGACGCTACAGCGGATTGCAAAGATCGAGTTGAAAGCGGAGATGAAGCTGCATCCTTCTCCGCCTTGGGATTATCGCAACCGCACGCGGCTGCAAGTGCAAACGGTCCCGGAGTTCTCCCTAGGCTTCTACCGCTTTGGCTCGCATAATTTTCTGGCGGTGAGGGAATGTCCGATCAGCTCGCCGCTGATCAACCGAATGATGGCAAGGATCTTCGAACTGAAGGGGTGCGAGTGTCCGGCGGCGGTGGAAGAAATTGAGTTATTCGCCGATGCCAGCGATGAGCGGTTGCTAGCATGGGCGTTCTGCGGACGGAACGCAGACCGAGAGGCCTTGCTGCGCTGGGCGGAAACGGTTCGGCGGGAAGTGCCGGCGATTTCGGGAATGACTTTTTTCCCTTCGCGGCGGCGGTCGGAGGAAGAAGAGCCGGCGGACATGAAGGCGCTGGTACAGTCTGGTGCTTCGGAAGTTCTTTATCGAGTTAAGGATACGGAGTATCGCGTCAGCGCGGGGGCGTTCTTCCAGGTAAACCGCCACCTGGTGGACGAACTGGTATCAACTGTGACCAGCGATGCTCGTGGGGATCTGGCGCTCGACCTGTATGCGGGAGTGGGGCTTTTTTCGGCCGCGCTGGCCCAGAGTTTTCATCACATATTTGCTGTAGAGGCGTCACAGATTTCCTATGCCGATCTCGTCCACAATTGTCCAGCGAACGTGAAGGCGGTCCGTGCGCATACTGAGGACTATCTTCGGAAGTGGCCGGCGCGAAAACGTCCTGACTTGGTCGTCCTGGACCCTCCCCGCGCCGGGGTGGGGAAGACTGTGACCCGCCTGCTGGTGGAACTCGGTGCGCTGCGCGTCCGGTACGTTTCGTGCGATCCGGCCACGCTGGCACGGGACCTCGCCCCCTTGCTGGCCGCCGGTTACCGCATCGAGGAGGCACACTTGTTCGATCTCTTTCCCCAGACGTTCCATATCGAATCGGTGATGCTGCTGGCGCGCTAACCCTTCACGTTCGCTGCAATCTGCCTTAAGACTTGTCATCCTGAGCGGAGGGACAGCTTCGCGAAGCGAAACAGTCACACGGTCGAAGGACCTCTAATCCGCCGGGCGCTTCCGATGCCACTGCAGGGCACTCTCTCAATGCGGTCTTTGAATACATGACCCACGAGCGCAGACCAGGACGGCAGCCCCTGCTGTGGGCTGCGCTGTTTTTCTCAGCAGGCCTATCGGTCGGGGCACGGGCGTGGCGTCCGTCGACATGGTGGATCGCCGCCGTACTGGCCTTTGCCCTGGCGGCGGTATGGTTCTTGCGGCGGCGGGTTTGGTTGGCCAAGGGGCTTTCCCTCGGGACGTGGTTCCTGCTGGGAGCGTTCCTGATTCAAATTCAGGGAGCGCCAAATAGTGATCCCAGGATTCTCGCGCTTGCGAATGGGCGCGAAGTCACGATCATGGCGCATGTGCTGCGGGAGGGATACCCGCGGGCAGCTGGACCACATTCGGTCCGGCAGCCGCTTGATGTCGAGACCGAGACAATTGAGAGTGCGGGCACGACCGTGTCCGTCAGTGCCGGAGTGCGGCTGACGATCTACCAAGCTGTTGAGGACGACGCAGAGACGCCAGAGCCTGCAACGCTCGAGAGCCAGAGAGACGCCGGAGCTACCTATGGCACGCGGCTGCGGATTCGAGCCAAGCTGCATCCGCCACGAAACTACCGCAATCCAGGCGCCTTCGACTACGAAGGCTATCTGCGGGACAACGGGATCGCGGTGTTGGGGTCGGCGCGAGCGCAGGATGTCGAACAGCTTCCCGGATTTGTGGGCAGCCGGGTTGAGCGCTGGAGGACACGCATCCACGCCAGTATCGTCGCAAAAATTCATGAACTGTGGCCGCTACAGCAAGCGGCACTCATGGACGCCATGGTCCTCGGTGAAGACGCGTTCCTGGAGGGCGGAGCCCGAACTGAGTTCCAGCGTTCTGGTACTTATCACGTGCTCGTCGTGTCGGGAATGAACCTGAGTATTCTGGCTTTTGTTATTTTCTGGACGCTGCGACAATTTCATCTCGACGCGGCGCTGGCGAGCGTCGTCACGGTGATGGTTTCGTTCGGATACGCGTTCGTGACCGGCGTAGGGCCGCCCGTGTGGCGTGCCGCGCTGATGTTGGCGATTTATCTTGGAGCGCGCTTCTTGTATCGGGAACGAAGCATGCTCAATGCGCTGGGCGCGGCGGCGTTGGGTGTTCTGATTTTCGATCCGCATGCGCTCTTTGGTGCCAGCTTCCAGTTGACATTTCTTGCCGTGCTGATTATCGCCGCCATCGGCGTACCGGTGTTGGAGCGAACGACACTGCCCTACACGCGAGGCTTGCGCCTGTTGCGATCCACGAGCTACGACTTGCACGTTTCTGCGGAAGTGGCTCAGTTCCGGCTGGACTTGCGGTTGATTGCCGGACGACTGAACCGGTTCATCGGAAGCCGGTTCAGCCTGATCATTCCGGGCAGCCTCGCGCGAATCACTCTGGCCGGCTGCGAACTGCTGTTCATGTCGGCGCTCATGCAGGCGGGGCTGGCACTGCCCATGGCGTACTACTTCCATCGCGCAACCACCATGGGAATGCCGGCCAACCTGGCGGTGGTTCCTCTGACGGAAGTGCTGATGCCGGCAGCAGCGGCGGCGGTCGGGTTGGGCTATCTTTCATCGCTCGTTGCGCGACCCGCGGTGTGGCTTTCGGGCCTGGCGTTGAACCTGATCACCGGAACGGTGCACTGGCTGGGAGGCACGCAGCTGGCCGATCTGCGGGTAGCCACGCCGCCGGGGATGGTGACCGTGGTAGCGCTGGCGGCGCTGTGGTTCGCGATGCTGGCAGTGCGGAGTTCGCGCCTAGTGGTGTTCGCCGCTCTGGCATGTCTGGTTTCGGTGGCGGCTTGGATCACGTTGGTTCCTCCGCGGCCGCAGGTCCGACCGGGAATTCTGGAAGTCACTTCAATCGATGTTGGTCAGGGCGATTCGATTTTGCTAGTGACACCCGAGGGCCGCACAGTCTTGGTGGACGCCGGCGGACTGCCGCACTGGATGCATTCTTCGTTCGATATCGGCGAACAGGTTGTCTCTTCGTATCTTTGGAGTCGCGACATTGAGCGCCTGGATGCCATAGTCATCACGCACGATCACTCCGACCACCTGGGCGGCATGCCGAGTGTGATCGCGAATTTCCGTCCGCGTGAACTGTGGCTGAGTACAAATGCGCCCAATCCCGAACTGGATCCGATTCTTGAGCAGGCGAAGCGGGCACGGATGGGAATTACGGTCCGCACCGAGGGGGAAGAATTTGACTATGGCGGCGCGCACTTTCATGTGCTGGGTCCCAGACACGACGAGGCGCGCGCAGCGCTACGGCCCAACCTCCAGTCACTCGTGTTTACAGTCAAACTGTCGGGCACAACCGCCCTGCTGGAGGCGGATGCCGAATCCGCGGAAGAGCGGCGTATCGTGGAACAGCATCCCGAGGCCCAGTTGTTGAAAGTTGCTCACCACGGCAGCGCCGGCTCGACTTCGTCCGAGCTGCTGGCAACAGTTCATCCGAGCTATGCGGTGATCTCGGCGGGGGTGCGGAATGTGTACGGGCATCCGCGGCGGGAGGTACTGGAGCGATTGCAGGCGGCTGGGGTGAAAACGTACCGAACCGACATGACGGGCGCAGTGAGTTTCTACTTGGACGGCAAGTCCGTGACACCGGACGTCGCGCTTATCCGGTAAGCTCAGCGGTTTCGTCGTCGACCGGCGGGGACTTCCGGTAAGACTCGATTATTGTCGCTGCTTCATCGGCGTCGTCCTCGCTTACCAGAAGCACCACGCCGCCCAGACCTGGAAACGCATCCTGCGTCAATTCGGTTGCTTTCAGCTCTGACACGATGCCGGCAGATTCGAGTAGTCCTTGTACGACTAGGGCTTCCGGTTCTTGTTCCGTGTCGAAAACCTTGACCAGCTTTTCGTTGGGGTCAGGCTTGGACGCGGGATTCGCGATGTCTGGCATACGTCCTCCATCAAATTGCGTACTAACAGATTACGGCAGTCACCCGGCCGCTGTCTTGCGGGTCACAAAGGTGCAAGGCCCAAACGAAACTTGAATCGCCGCAAGAAGGTGCCACAATGGCGGCTTGGGGAGCGCAACGCTGGGGTTCGGGACATCATCCAAAGAGATGCGGGAGCAGGTCCGGGCTTAAAGGGTTGGTCAGGGGGAAGCAATGGAAGTTTCGCAGTGGGCTGAACCGTCGGGAAGAGAACAGCACGAACGCATCGAGGAAGCCCGCAAGATCCGCCGCTTGCAGATGATGATCAGCATGGTGATGTCGGTGATCAGCCAGGACCCTGACCTGACGGTGGAAGAAGCTTCGGAGATGGCGGCGAATGCCCGGCGGGCAGCGCTTGCGATGTTCCCTGACAAGGAACTGGCGTACGACATTCTTTATAAGCCCAGACTGCAGCGGTTGATGAATGAGAGGTTCCGGCTGCAGTAGGCCAGGTCTCAGGAAAAACAAATTCCACACACTAGTCGGGTCAATTCCCCCCACCCACCTTGAC
>JACXTT010011338.1_pt1 | contig 11937 bp, 7 predicted proteins | sample 9270951 | NCBI WGS metagenome assembly JACXTT01 (sample SAMN15532306, study PRJNA645909) | rock metagenome | isolation source: weathered quartz diorite | place: Puerto Rico | collected 2017-06-21 | reverse complement strand
AAAGGGAGCAAGATCGGTAACATCGGGGTGGGGTTTGGTGCACGGGCAGAGCGGGCTGTACCGGTCCGACAGGCTAGGATGGGGGGGTGCTGAGGAGGAGCCGACGAAAAGCGCGTCGTCGACCTCGTAGTCCGGCTGGGGAGGGAGAACGTCCGGGAGATCGTGCAGGAGATCGTCTCGACCGAGCTCGACCGGCGCTTCAGCCACCCGGCAGGCGAGAGCCCAGCCGGGAATCCACCGCCGCATAGTGGGTCGTCCGGACCCGATGAGCGGTGACGGGCCGGCGCACGGTCCGCGGTGCTATTCCCCGACAGCGTGTCACCCGACCGGTCCGGCCCCACGTTTGCGCTAGTTACCGCGCTGCTCGTCGTCGGGGTGCGGCACCCCGACGAGCGAGGATTGTTGCGCATGGCTCGGAGCACCTGCTCCGGCTGCTATCCAGGTTGACGTCAATTTCGTTCGCGTCGGTCGCCGCCGGCCGTTCCACTGCACGGCGCTGGGTGACTGCACCCCGTGCCGGTGCTCGGTGAATCGATCGGCGTGAGGCGGGTCGTGCTGAATGCGGCGACCCTCGGGGCGCTTTTCGTCGGAGCCCTGGTCGTCAGCCAACGCTACGCGGGCAGCTCGCCGATTGCCTGGTTCGATACGTTCAATGATGAGGTCGAGGTTCAGCATTGCCTCGTCGACAACTCGTGCACACTGACGGGAATGGCGACGTCGGTTCCGGGTCTGGTCCATGCCGTCGGCTGGCTGGAGCTGCGCACGCTGCTCGCGTGGCTCGGCATCGGACTCGACGGCGTGCACCTCATGATGCAGGTCCTGAACGCCCTCGCGGTGGTGCTCGTCTTTCATATGGCGACGAAGCTCGGTGGCCGGCTCGCGGGCACGTTGGCGGCGTGGCTCGTGTTGTCCGCGCTGCCGTTGGGCGTCCGGCTCACCGCCCTGTACAACAGCAGCCCGCTGCTGTTCCTGGGGACCGTCTTTCTCCTTGCCTGCACGGACGTCGTCCGGCACCCACGGATTGTCTCCGTCGCACTCGCGGCACTGGTGGGTGCAGTGATGGCCAATGTTCACATGGGCTGCACCTTCACTGGACTATCGGTGGTGTGGGTGGCGCTGCTTGCACCGCGGCGGCGGCTCTTGCTGGCTGGGTTCGGAGCTGCGCTGTTTCTGTTGGTGACCTTTCTCATGGCGCCGCCTGGTTGGATCCATAACCTGCACGGTTCGGGTCAACACCACGTAGCAAACGCAAGCGGCTGGCAGGGAGTCGGGTTCATCGGCTGGGCGCTGTTCGCCATAGGTGCGTGGATCGCGTCGCTCGCCAGTGCATCTCGGGAATGGGCGGAGTATCGCCGCCAATCACAGGCGGCGCTCGCCGTTTTAGCGCCGTTTATTGCCGCCTACGTTGCCGGCCCGTCCTTCGGAATCGAGGCCAACGCGAAATACCTCGCCTACGTGAAGGGCGCCTGGGCTGTCGCCAGCGTATATCCCCTCATGTTCATCGGAGGAGCCGTTCTACCAAGCGTGACCCCTGGAGGACGTGAGGCGCTGCAACGATGCATCCAGCCGCTGGAGCGTATCCTGCCCTTTGCGGCGGCGTGCTTGATGATCGTTTCCGTTACCAGCGAGGCACCAGCGTCCGATGAGCGAATTCCTACGGTCGACGATCTCGCTGCGGTTGCCCGCGTCCTGCGCGACGAACACGGCTGGGGCTCTTCTCGCGTACTGGAGGGGCTGAAAGCGCCCGAAGACATGGTGGTGCTACGCGGGCTTCGGCAGCTGACGGTGGTACGTGACGGGCGAGGCCGCCCGGCCGACGATGCCGGGACCAACGCTGTGCTGATGGTGTTCGGTGCACATGAGCTGCCGGACCCGTTGCCCTCGAGCTGGGTCGTCGTACGTCGCTCCGTACACGCGGCCACCGTGCTGATATTCATGCAGTCACATCTCGATTGGAGTGACTTCGAGGTGTGTAGGGACCTGCCTGACGGCGAGCAGCAGCCATGCGCGACGAGCAGCTTGCAAGACTCCGATGCAAGGGAAACGCTGGACGTGCGCAACATGCCGGCGTCGCCGATGCGCGGGCGTAGCACGCTCAGGTTGCGTCTGCGGTTGCACGCCTTCACGCCCGGCTCCGTCGACGAGATCTTCATGCCGCGCATGCGGAACGTGTGCGGCGGCGTGGTGGCGAGCGTCGCCGGTGCTGGGGCTCGTGTGGACGGCGACCGACGCCACGCGACGCTCACCGCGTCCGCATCCGAGCAGGTGCCGGTGGTCGAGCTCGAATGGAACATTCCTTCCCCGGAGTGCGACGGCGTAACCTACGATGGTCGGCCACCCTTTGTGATCGAGGGGGATACGACCAATGTGCGGCTGCTCGAGGGGATTCTGCGGAAGAGGGAGCGCTGACGAATGCCGAGCCTACAGCGAGGCCGTTTCTCGGGGGCACAGGGGCTCCTCGTAGTCGCGTGCGCCTTGGCTCCATTCAGCAAGGTCCAGTCTGTGCAGGCGAAGTCTGCAGCGAGGTGCCTCGCTCCCGCGGCCGGGCACGCGCTCGAGGAAGCCGTCGCGGCGGGCGCATTGCAGCCTGCGCTGGGCGGTGATTTCACCTTCGCGGGCGCTAGCCTGGAAACGGAGCGGATCACGTTGGCGATTGAGGATCACGCGCATCACTCGTACAAGGTTGCGCTGGTCCTCCCCGAGTCGCGGCGGGGTGAACCGGACGGCAAGGGCCGCCGGTTCTTGTTCTACTTGGAACCGCCCGAGCCCGCCCCTCCGAATCCGGAAGCCATGACTGCCCTGCGCGCCGCCGCTGCGATATTCGATCAGGCGATTCGCGAAACGGCCATCGTTGACTGTGCTGGCGCGACGGCATCCACTCCCGCCCTTCCCGCGGCGCACGAGCGGATCCGCCGCCACGAGGGGCCCATCACGATCCCGCGGTCCGTAGCGCTGGCGGTGGCCATGCTCCAGGTCGCCATCCTGACTGCGGTCATTGCAAGGGCCTTCACCTCGTAGGGCAGCGGGAGGCACGGCCACCGTGCGCTTCCGCTATGGTGCCGCCGTTACGGCTGTGTCCGGTCGCGCCAAGGCTACGGACAGGTATCTAGCAGTCCGCACGTAGGATGTCCCAGCGGCGGAAGTCGTCTGATGCTCTCCCGCACCTCAGCTTCGCCCGTCCGGGTCTCGAGGAAATCCGGCGGATAGTCCCCGCCGATGCGTATCGGAGGGTCGGATGTCATCGCTAGAGTCGAAAGCACGATGTGGCCCGACGTTCCTCCGGAGCGATCGAGTACGACGTGACGGGATGGAAGCTCGCCTCGATGCCCGACAGCATCGACCCGTTCGACCACCCAAGCGGGACCTATCACTCCAGCCACGTCGAAATAGCGTTCGGCGTCGTCGCCTCGGATGACGACAGGCAACTCCCACGCCACCTTCATCTTTGACACTGGAAGCATTGCCCTGAAGTCTTCGAGCGCCCGATTGAGACCCGGGAATGACGGATAGGCAAGGTCCAGGTACCTTCCCCGAAGCTCGAGAGAGCTGGACTCTACTTCGGCGCACGTGGATATCTCTGGTTGGTCAACGGACCCGAAACAGAGTCGCGAAGGCGCGATCCCGACCCAGCTCTCGAGTGGCAGAACCCATGCGCGGCGGCCGCGGTGCAGGTCGACTTCGTATCCGCCCGACGGCAACGCCGTCGCGGGCCTGTAGACCTCACCAAACTTGAGCACGCGGATATCCGGCATCGGACGGTCAGCGGACGCTCGCGGTCCCGGTGCGAAGGGGGCGATCGCAGCCAAAAGCAGCAGACTGTCGGGACCGCGTAGATGGCGTTGCACGTCCGGAAACGAATACCCGGAACTCCAGAACTGCCGCGCGAGGATCTCGGCTTCGCGCATCGAATAGGCTGGTAACGACGCGGCGCCCGAGGCGACTCCGAAGCGCCACATCAGCGCTCCGCCAAGAGGGATCGAGAGCAAAACCACGGGGATCGCGTTCGCCATGACGATGCGAGCCCGACCGAGAGTTACCTTCCCGCTCCGTCTCCGAAGCGCCAACCCCGCGAGAATCACCAGGGCCGGAAGCACGGTGAGGTAATAGTGTGGCGAGAACAAGATTCGGCGCGACAGGATCGAAGCCGCCAGCGATTGTGCGCAGACGCAGCCGACCATGATCAGGAGGAGCCATCGTCGTCGTGCTTCAGCGGCAAGCGCGAGCCATCTGCCCCGAAACGCGTTCGCGAGAATGATGCCGCTGAGCAGTGCAGTCGCAAGCAGTGGGATGTACCAGGACTCTTGCAGCAGCTCTCGTCCGTCGTGAACCCAGGTGGTGTACGAGAAGAGCAAGGAGGGGACGACGCCGCTCGGTACGCTGAGCGCAAGCGTGGAAATAGGCCGTGGACACGACATCAGGGACATGAGGACGACGACCGGTGCGATGAGCAGCATGGCCGGATCGGCCTCCGCTGCGAGGGCGAGACTTGCCGCACTTGCGCACGCGGCCCCGATCGTAGGACGCGTGACGAGCTGGAGGAGTGCCAGCATCAGCAACGCAACCGGAAGAGGCCCCAGCGCGGGATTCCAGAGATTCGGGTAGCCGACGGCAACGACAACGAGCGGAAGGTACATCCCCGCGGGAATCCAGCCCATGTCCTCGCCGAAGTGGTCGCGAACGGTTCGATCGAACAGACAGATACTCGTCGTGAGGAGAAGCGACATGATCACGTGCTGGCCGGTGGGTCCCAGCCCGACGGACATGGTCAACCCGAGGAACCGGGACCAGAGCGCGCCCTGCCGAAATTTGCCGAAGGCCGCGTTACAGCCCTCGAAAATTCCGAAGTCCAGGCCGTCTCGCCCGAGCAGCATGTCGCGCGCGGTATCTTTGTGAGCGGGTGGCTCGACGCCCAGTGCGATCAGATAGGCCCCCGTCAGAGAGGCGACAGTCAGGGCGCGCACGGTCCGTGGATGCTCCCCCATCGACTTGAAGAGGCCCCGCATCGCGGCGCACCTCTAGCATGGGCTTCGCGACCAGTTCCATGGATGATAGGTGGATGCCCGCGGAAGGCAGATGGTGAAGAAGCTGCTGTTTGCGCTCGGCATCGCATTCCTTCTCCTGGCGTCACTGAGCAACGTGAACGCGGCCTTCATGAGTGTCACGATCGGTGCCGGGCGATCAGTCCTGTGGCCGCTGTCGATGGCAGCGGTGCTCTTGCTGGGGGCGCTCATCACCTGGTTCGCGAGCGCGCGCGCGGACCTGGAGGTGACTCCGGGACTGCTGGCGGCGACGCTCGTCTGCGTCTTGACGGCCGGATACGCGGCGTACCTCGCCATCGTCCCCGTCCACCACTTTGGTTCCGCCGCGACTGAGGAGCCGCTGGGAGTCACCGAGGAGAACTATCCGCGCCGCGGCACACACACCTATCGCATGAACTCTTTCGGCTTTCGCGGGCCCGAATGGCAGGAAGCCAGGGCGCGCGGTACGGTGCGCGGCGTCGTCATCGGCGATTCCATGGTCTTCGGCGCCGGCGTCGACGACGGTGATACGATCGATGCGTCGCTTGCCCGCCGGCTCCGCGGCAGCCACCCCGGGACGCCAGTGGAGATCCTCAATCTCGGTGTCAAAGGAAGCAATTTACCCGCCTACGTCCAGCTCTACGACGCGGCCACACGGCACCTGGCGCCGGATTTCGTCGTCCTTTGTCTGTTTCTGCCGAACGATCTCGGCGAGCTCGAGCAGCCGTCGCAAGCAGACCGGTTCGGCGCCTACAGCTTCTTCACGTTCCTCTTCGGGACCAGCAACAACCCGTATACGTTCTACGCCATCCGAGCATCGGAGGCGCGTTCCGACGCGTCGAAGCTGGCGTTTCTGGTACGACACGTGGAGGCGATCGAGGGAATCCGGCGGTCCCAAGCCTCCGCGCCGCTTTTCGTTTTTCTCTACCGCATCGAAGACCCGCGATGGTCAGAGACCGTGAGGAGACAGCTCAGCGACGGCGCGTGGCTCGTCGATCACGCCCCGTTTCCGGAGGTCGACTTCATTCCCGAGGACGGCCACCCGACGCCGGAAGGGAACCGTCATTTCGCGGAGCTCATCGGCGACGCCATCGATCGTTCGAGAGTCGTACCCTTCATCCGGTGAAGGTATCCGCGACAGGATGACGTGGTCATCGATCAGGTTCGCCAGCGCGACCGCAGCGTTGCTGCTCGCGATCGCTTCCAGCCTCCGGCGGCCGGAGCCCCGCACCCTCGTCCACCCGGCGATGCTGGGCGCCGTCGTGCTGTTCGTGGTGTCGATGGTCGTGCGCGCGGTCTTCGTGCAGCCGACACTCGTCCACGCCGACGTGATCGCGCCGGAGCTCGTGGATTGCGTGCTCGAGGCCCCCCACGCCTGTACGGGCCGCGGCGAGTCGTACGGACAGTACGGCTTCTTGCTCCTCGGGGCGCTCGCGCGGCCATTTGGCAACGACCTGAGCGCGGTCTTTGGGGCCATGGGGATCATCGGCGCGCTGGACCTTGCCCTGCTCGCCGCCTTGGCCCGTCGCCTGTCGGGCTCGCCGTACGGCGGACTTCTCGCCGTGGCCATCTCGGGCACGAATCCGATCTTCATGCGGGTGGCGGGGTCGGAGGACATGCACAACGTCGGGCTGTGTCTGGCCCTCGTCGCGCTCATCGCGATGGACGTCTTCGCCGTGGCGCGCCGCACGGCCCCGCTGGCGGCCGCGGTGCTCGCCCTGTGCCTTCTGACGCACACCCGGCAGACGTTCTACGCCGTCGCACCGTGTGCCTTCCTGCTCGGCCTGGCCCGGGGCGGCCGCGGGCTGCTGACGTGCCGCAGATTCTGCGGAGCCGCGGTCGTGGTCGCCGCGGCGCTCGGGACCGGCATCCACGGTAACGCGGCCTCGGGCGGGCTGGTGCAAGGAATGGCGGAGATCCTCGGAGAACCCGTGCTCCTGCCCACGATCTTGCGGCATCACGCGCTCCTCGACGTCGCTCGCTTCGGCCCTCTTCCCGTGTTGACCGTCGCCGCCGTGATGTGGGCGTGCCTCGACGGCTGGCTCGCCCGCGCGACGGCGTTGGCGCTCGCGCTGAATTTCATCGTCACGTATCCGTGCGGGATGCCGTCGCCGGGCGTGGAGCTTGCGCAGCGACTGCCGGTGTTCGCCTTCGGCATGCTGCCCGTCGCGATGGCGGGTGCGACGCTGCTCGAAACGCACGTGTCCCAGCGATATCGCGCCGTCGCCGGCCTCTGCGCGGCGACCGCCCTGATGGCCCTCCCACCGTTCTTTCCCGGGTGGCGCATGCTCGGCGCGCTCACGCCGATTCATCGAGAGTATCTGGCGGTCGAGTCGGCGGCCGCGGGGCTTCCCGAGGAGTTCACGCTCGTCAAGCTGCCGACTGCCGAGCCCACGGTGCACGGCTATGCGCGGTACGCGGGCCTCCTCGAGCGGCTGGGCAAGCGCGTGCACGTCGTGCCGGCGAGCGAGATCGCGGCCGCACCGCGGCCCTGGGTCGTCCTCGAGGACATCGAATGCTGGACCTACTCGTTTCGTGAGCTGACCGGTACGCGGGATAATCAGCCGACGGGCCGTATGCGCGAGTTGCGGTGGGATCGAGTGCTGTTTGACCGCCAGCCCTCGCCGCTGCGCCCTCCGGCGGGGCCGCGCCCCGAGTGCCAGCCCTTCGTTCGCGACGGCACGCCGATGGGCCCGCGCCTCGTGATCACCGATCCCGTCGACGATCCCCCATTCTTGTTCTACGCGGGAACCGAGGTACCGATCCAGTTTCACGAGCTCCAGGCCCCGGCACCGGAGTGAGGCGCCGCCAAGACAGCTGGAAGTACGTAGCGCACCGGAGTTAGGATGCCGGTGCTTTGACGCTCCAGCCACTCAGCAGCGGGCAGCTTGAAGTCCAGCCGGCGCGGGCGCTGCGCATCGCGATGGTGACCGCATTCGGCACGCGCAAGGGCGGCTACTTCTCGGACGTGCTGCTCGGGTTGCTGTGCAGCGACGCCCGCGCGCTGGGGCACGATGCCAAGATGGTGCGGGTGTACTATGACGGCTCCGACGGCACGGTCGACGCGGAGGTGTCGGACCGGCTCACCCGCTGGCTCGTCGACCAGCAGATCGAGCTCGTGGTGGCGGACCGCCTGCTCACGAGCGAGCCATTCGCGCAATGGAAAGCGCTCCGCGCGGGCGGCCGCATGCTCCTCCTGCCACCGCCCGAGGGGATTGGGCGCGTCGCGGCGGCCGACGCGGCGATCGGGTATCGCCCCTACGAGCGCCGGCGCGAGCACGGCGAGATGGGCGACGAGGTGCGTCGCGCCTTCGCGATGTGGCTGGCGACCGGACTCGCGTCGCCGCGCGACGCCGACATCCCCGGGCTCTCCGCGGTGCATGACGGGGAGGTCGAGCCGCCGGCCCGACCTTTGACGGCAGCCTCCGGGGGGCCGCCGCTCGACTATCGTCCGGTCGTGGAGTGCGAGGTGATCGCGGCGGCCGGAGAGGTCGCCATCCCACCCACGCCGTACGCGGTATTCGGCAACGGCGGCTGTCCCTACAGTCGAGACGTCGGCCAGGCGAAGCCCTACCGCGACGTGCCGCTCCCGGAGGCCGAGGAGCTGCTCCGCAAGGGCTGCGCGTTCTGCACCATGGGCGGCGACTACGACAAGCGCTCCGACGACGAGACCGTGGCCTCGGTCCTCCGCCAGGCCGCCTACCTCACCGAGCACCTGCCCAAGCCGCATGCGTTCGTGCTCACCGATCAGCATCCGCTGCGCTACCTGACGCTGCTGCTCGAGGGCGCGGAGCGGCGCGGGCTGCGCGACGTCACCTGGCTCCTCGAGACGCGCGCCGACTGGCTGGTCGAGCATCGCGAGGCGCTGGAGAAGAGCATCGAGATCGCCACGCGTTCGGACACGCGTCTGGAGCTCTACCTGATCGGCTTCGAGTCCTTCTCCGACGACGATCTCGAGCTCTTCAACAAGGGGACGACGCGTGACGGGCTGCTCGCGGCGGCACGACTCGTCCGAGAGCTGGCGCGAGCGCATCCGCATCACTTCGGCTTCACCCGCGAGCGAGGCCACAGCCTGATTCTCTTCCATCCGTGGACGTCGCCCGAACGTCTGCTCGCCTCGGGCGAGACGCTGCGCGCCCATGGGCTCTCCGACTTCTTTCACGACATCACGCGCAACCGGCTCCGCCTGTATCCGCGCCTTCCCATCTTTGCGCTCGCGAAGGCCCACGGTCTCGCGGCAGCCGCGTGGGAGGGCGATGAAGCGTCGCGGACCGCGCGATCGAAGGGGTACAGCGTCGACATCGCCTGGCGATTCGCCGACCCGCGGGCGGCGCTCGCGTACGAGGCATGCCGCCGGCTGCGGGACGCGCTCGGCAACGAGACCGAGATCAGCCAGCTCCTCGCCGTGGCCCGCTGGGTAGAGCACATGGACCAGGAGCGGCCGCCTGCTCCCGAGGAGTCCCTGGGGTGGGTCGACGCCGCGATCGCGAGGCTGGCGACGTCCGTCGCCGAGCTGATGGGCAGAGCGCGCGGAGAGCGTGCCGCCCCCGTCTTCTTTGCCGCTGCCTGCAACAACGGGTGCCCTGGCTGCGAGAATCGCGACCGCTTTCTGCCCGATGACGCCGACGCCCTCCGCGCGCGGGTCGACCAGGCGCGCGGGGAAGGGCTCCCGCTCATGCTGGCGGGTCGCGAGCCGACGCTGCACTCCGAGTTCGTCGCGCTGGTGGAACGGGCGTGCGGCGCAGACGGACGCCGGGTCGGGGTCACGTCGAACGGCCGCCGCTTCGCCTATCGCCGATTCACGGAGGAGGCGGTCCGCGCAGGGTTGTCGGATGCCTCGGTGAAGGTCTTCGCCGCCCGCGCCGCCGAGGCGGACGCGGTCGCGCGGGTCGACGGCGCGTTTCGACAGGCGATGGCCGGAATCGACAACCTCGTTCGCGCCGGGGTACGCGTCGAGATACGCCTCCCGCTGCACGCGCGGGCGCTGGGCACGTTGCCCCTCTACCCCGAGCTCGCCCGCGCGCATCGGGTCGGCGGGATCCGGCTGGAGGTGGCCCTCGACGCGCTCGGTCTGGACGCGCTCGACGAGGCCGAAGCCGCGCTTCGCGCCCTCGCTGCAGGATGCCGGGCGGCTGACGTCCGTCTCACCGGGTCGCCGCTTCCGAGCGGGATGCGGGGCTTCGACCGCTTGCCGGCGTAGCAGGCCATGCACGCGACGGACATTCCTCGGATCGATCCGCTCGAGCCGGCGCGTTTCGAGCGAGAGTACCGGCGGGTGCGTCGTCCCGTCGTTCTCCGCGGACTGGTCGCGGGGCGAGAGTTGCGGGGTTGGTCGTTCGCCGCGCTCAAGACGGAGTTCCGCGACGTCGCCGTTCCGACGCACATCACGCGAGCCGGCGCCGTCACGGCGGATCCACGGCGCGGTATCCAGACCGAGCCCAGGGCGCTCGCGGAGCTGCTCGACGAGCTGGGCGGCGGCGCCGCGCCGTCCCTCTACATGATGGCCCGGTTGGACGAGCTGCCGGCGGCGTGGCGCGATCGAGTCACGACTCCACCGTACTGCGCGGGAGCGCCGTGGCTCTCCCGCAAGCTCTGGCTGTCGCCGACGGGCACCGTCACGCTCATGCACCGCGATGCCGCCGACAACATTCACGTGCAGTTGCTCGGTTGCAAGCGTTTCACGCTGGTCGATGGCACGCAGAGCGCGCGGCTGTACCCGAACGGCCTGTTCTCCAGCGTGCCGAACGGGTGCAAGGTCGATCCCGAGGCGCCCGATCTCAGCCGCTATCCGCGTTTCCGCGATGTACGGGCGGAGGGCGCCGAGCTCGCGCCCGGCGACGGCATCTACATCCCACGCGGGACGTGGCACCACGTCCGGACGATCGCTGACAGCCTCTCCGCGAACTTCTGGTGGGCCCGCGGCGCGCGTCTGCCGCTCGTGGTGGGCGCGGATCTGTTCAAGCGCCTGCGGCGCGTTGGCCGGTGAAGAGCGGGGGCGGGCGTGGACACATCTCGCGAGATTCCCCGCATCGCGCCGCCATCGCGGGCGTCGTTCGAGTCCGATTTCGTGCGCGCCTCACGGCCGGTGATCCTGCGGGGGGCGATCGCCGACTGGCCAGCGATGAGGAAATGGTCGCTCGAGTACTTCAAGGAGGAATTCGGCGACCGTGAGCTGCCGGTCGTTCGCGAGAACAACGGGTCGCACTACGACGCCCGCGGCGGACTGCACTACGAGCCCATTCGCTTCGCCGACTACTGCGATCTGGTCGCCGGCGGCACGGGCCACGATCTGTTCATGACCGTGCGGGTTCACGAGGCTCTTCCGGAGCTGTTCGCCGACATCCGCCAGCCCGTGTACGCGGCCGCTGCGCCGTGGGTGCGGTCGCGATTCTGGATGGGAGGTCCCGGTGCGAAGGGACCGCTGCATCGCGATCTGCCGGAGAACCTGTACGCGCAGATCACTGGTCACAAGCACTTCCTGTTGCTCGAGCGGCGCCTGACGCGGATGGTGCATCGCCACTCGTTCTATTCGGGGGTGCCCAACTACAGCCCAGTGGACGCGGAGGATCCGGATCTGTCGCGATTTCCGCGCTTTCGCGGCGCGCCCCTCTGGCGTGCCGATCTCGAACCGGGAGATATGCTCTACATCCCGAGCATGTGGTGGCATCAGGCGCGGTCGCTGACGACCTCGATCGCGGTCAACCTCTGGTGGCTGACGGGGCCGAAGGTGGCCGTCGCCAGGCTGGCCGAGCTGTACATGCGGGTGCGGGGGCTGAACCTGGGATGTGTGTTAACGGTCAGGAGGCGCGGGATTCCATGGGAGGTGAGCGCGCTGGGCACCGAGCAGCAGGGACGCGCGCCGGACGAGCGGGGGTTCTGTGACACGGACGTGCCCTCCCAGTCCTCACCGGCCGCGCCC